>Ga0310345_10002024_pt1 | contig 21140 bp, 14 predicted proteins | sample HC15DNA20500_MG_FD_204667 | JGI IMG/M metagenome (GOLD analysis project Ga0310345, IMG submission 204667) | Marine microbial communities from station ALOHA, North Pacific Subtropical Gyre - HC15-DNA-20-500_MG | ecosystem: Environmental > Aquatic > Marine > Oceanic | place: Pacific Ocean: North...
CTTATCCTCATTTACAAAGCCAAAGCCACAAAATGTAAACAAACCCGAACAAACAGTCAATAATGCCCCCCGACCAAAACAGCCTAAGAATATATCGCTATCATCAGAGAAGACTTTACAACAATTCAAGGCAGACGATCCCGACATCTTCCGTACTACCGTTCGGGAACTGTTTACCAGCAAGGTAGCCGTTGCCGAGAAGCTATCGGATCCGCTTAAGAAGGTTATACCAATTGCCCTAATTTTCGGGGGTGTTATGGGACTAATGATTGTAATGAGCAACGCTCCAATGGTCATCGACAAAGTCGCAGAATATGCAGGAATCCAGCCACCACAGGTGGTCTACTTGTCTCCATTCGAGGCAATTGAACGTGGACTAGATCCAGACTTAATGGCTCAGGCTTGTATCGAAGAGTACACACAAACCCAGATACCGTGTGCCGAATACACTTGGTTCGACAATAAGGAAGGAGGTATCTTACCATTGTCTGATCCTCAGCATAGCCTATACGGCGGAGACATCCCGCAGGATACCTTCCTTGATGACGCACTTGGCACTGGTGACGAAACGATGATACAGACAGTCGATACAATACCACCAACCCTGATATTGCCACCAATACTCGATGAAACATGTATAGAGACACAGGCAGACCGATGTCCATCCATTATCGAGGATGCAGACCAACGTGACGGAGTAATTGTCCGTTATCGTGGCTTGATACAGGTATCGGATGCCTCTGGGGATGTCGAACTAATATGTGAGCCAAAGAGCGGTGCCATTTTCCTTCAAGGCGAGACTTTGGTCAAATGTACTGCAATGGATGCTGCTGGCAACGTAACCACTGGCGACTTTTTAATCCTAGTCACGGGACGGGAGGCAGGCGAACAGCCGATTCCGACTGGTATCCCGCCAATGCCATGATCTGCCCAAGATGCCGAAAGCCGTTATTATCCTGAATTACAGTTTCAAATAATAGATAGTTTATTGAGATAACATGGGTAATTGGATACCACCAAGAGAAAGTGTGGGTATACAGCAATCACATGAGAATACCTGTTTTACTTGTGGGCGTTATGTCGCCCCAAATGAGGGACGGATTGAACATGAATTTGATTCCGTAATTTGTCCTAATTGTGTTAAGCATACAACGAGAGGAGATTATCGTCAAAGTACAGGGAGAAATCCTGACGGCTCGATGAAATTTAAATGGCAGAAGACTGGTACAAAATTGAAACAATTGGACGAAGATCCAGAATCTTATCATATTGGTAGAGATTTAGGGTATGGTGCGTAATTATGATACTTCTCAAGATTGAATATTACATATACAAACTCCTGCTGGGGCAGTGGAGATAATGCCCCAAAAAGCAGGAACGTGTCCTATATGTGGTGGACATCTGTACGGTTTCAGCCCATCCAAGGAGATGTATCCAGAGAGACATGGAAAAAACACTGCCGAATGTGAAAATTGTGGAGCACATTCTGATTTTGAAACAAGGAAGATATTGATGACAGAGGATGAATACTCTGACGTAAACGATTTATCAAACAAATGGAACACGGTTGCAAAACATATGAGGGCAGAACAATAATGCCTATTTGTAAAAATTGTGGATATTCGACTAGAGGTTTTAAGGGTAGAGTTGACGTAAGTGCATTAGGACAACCGATGGGTCACAAAGGTGAAGGCATCTGCAAAGAATGTGCTGATGCAAGAGTCGAACAAGAGCATAATGAAACATTCCAAAATCTTGGCGTTATGGACTTTGGGGAAACCCAGTTTGATGCTGATGAATTAAGAGGTATGGGTGTTTCTCCTACAACGCAAGGTAAGCATTACATATCACGTCCAGAAAATAGAATTAAAAGAAACTTTGGCGGTTCTGGATAATGAAATCATACGTTAATCATAAAATTGGCAAATGTACGCACCAGATGTGCATCGAATGGAATAAGGTAAAGCCCGAATCCCTTGAAGACAGCAAATTTGGCAGACGAGACGAAATTGAGGGTGAGGTTATCCACGCATCAGGCGAGGAACAGAAAATGAAGGCAGTTCCATGGACGTGCCTTATGGGGTTGGTATATTGACAGGTCGTTATCGTGGTATTACAGTTTCAAATAATAGTTAGATTATAGATAATCATTATGCCAGAAGCATCAAAAGCCCAGAAAAGAGTAATGGATGAACTTGGTATCCGACACAATAAAGCCACATCCATGAGAGATGCTTCAATGCGAATCAGTGCAAAAATGGGGGATGATCCAACATCAAATGAGTTCAGGGAAGCCACCAGAGAATATGAAACAAACCCCAGATGTACCGATTGTGATGAACCATTAACTCCCACAGAAAAATTATCATTAATGCCTGATGGAACCACAGCAGGGACATATCCAAAAAGACCTGTATGCCATCATTGTGAAAGCGGATACAAAGTTACAAAGGAGAAGGCTGGTTACTAATGCCACTTCCACCAAGCCACAGCAATTTTTACGATAATGAAGATGATGAATATTACTATGGAAAACGAAAGGGCAAAAGAGATACGCCCTTACACCGACATGAACCAATAATTTATCCTGATACAGCAGAAGGACGTGCTATGAGGGATAAAGTGAATAGAGGCTACCATCCTGATTCTCCGAAAGCTTTTGTGCATGGAGATACGCCTGCCGAAAGGGATATTGAACGTTCAAAAAAGCTTACCTATTTGGATGACGAATGAAAAAATGGAAGTGTAACCTATGCAATATGGAACTTCCTGACGATGAGGATGCCGAAGCAAGAAAGGAACGCCATAGAACGTTTCATGTTGACGAATCGCTTGGAACAGGCAAACCAAAGCGAAATTGGACATTTGGGAAAGTAGAATATACTGAAGGTTAAAATTTCAAATAATAGAGATATACCCTATAATCATGGTGGCTAAGATAAAGAAACAGCCAAAAATTCGTATTGGACATTATTTCATTTACATGGCATTAAGCCTGAATCTTATGGCTGTTATCACAATGCCAGTAGCCTTCGCTGACCAGACAAGCCCTGAGTGCTTTGAACTAGGAACTTGCCCTTGGGCGACTGACCCGCTTAACACAATGCTCATGCCTTTCGACTCCATTTTCGGAGGGCTTTCACTTGTAATTTTCTGGGCGTTAGCAGTTGGGATCCTCTGGCTCCGTACGGAGAACCCAATGCTTGTAGGTCTCGTGGGGATAAGCATGTGTGCAGCATACCTAACTGCAATTGAGGCTCAAATTGTACCAGCAGCATCGCCTGAATTTGAGGGTGCACGAATGATTGGTGCCCTACTATTTGCACTTAGTCTTGGCATAACACTATACCAGTTGATTTCAACTGGAATACACCGTGCACAACAATAGTGAATAAGGTCATTTTGACCTCGGTTGGTCAGTCTGCCCCCAGTAATTAGGAGATAGAGAGTACAAAAAACAGGGCAGAAATACCGTATTTTATGCCCTGTTTTTACACCAGCAAAACATTGCCCTGATGATCAAGAACCATTGGTTCGGGTGTTTTCGTGCCTAAAAATGCTGCAACCACTGCACGAAGAACATAGAACTAGTGACCGCAGCCTCGAACTTGGTCTCAAACTTGGTTTGGTATGCACAAACATAATTTCAAATAGGTGTATAGCTGGTGTGAATTAGAACTATGTCCTTTGACCCTATGGCACCAGCAGGCACACCTCAAGGTGTATCTTCTGACCGTGCCATACAGATGATTAGTGAAGCAGAGGGGAAAAAGGGCTTCTTTTACAGGACATTGTTTGGGAATAAATATCTCCCAGCCGTTGTCCACCAAATTGAACACCTGACCCTGCTTGATCGGATTGTTCCACCTAGGAGAAGATTGACCTTACAGGACTTTTACGAATTGTATAGGAATACATTGACATCCACAACATCAATAGATGGTAAGACAATGCACTTGCTTACGGAAACAAGAATCAGACATACAACAACCGAGAACAGGGACGCCAAGAAAGGCTTTGGCGGTGGAAAGGGTGGAGGTAATCCATTCGGATAATGTCTAACTTAATACAAAGAAAAAAAGACTCATTAATTGGTGGTAAAGGGCATGTTACCCTAAAAACACAACCTGTTTGCAGGCATGTTCATGTTAGTAAACAAACAAAAACCGATGGTACTCCATATTTAAAGGGCTGGTGTGAGAAATGCAAGGCTTGGGTATATACCGAAAAACGATATTGTATCTGCTGTCGGAAATATGTCAAACATAAAACCCATTATCTGAGACTTAAGAAAATACTGAATATTGCAATGGCGGAACATTATCAGACAATTGAAGAATACAAACTAATGCCAAACAAAAGTAATGTATATGTTGAGATCGCTTCCGACAACAAGGTATTTCATATCCCATTAAAACTGCTTGCACTATACACAGAAAAAGTTAGACCAACTGATATGCTGCCAGAGCTTCAGGACTCCATACGAATCGTCAAGGAAAAATAGGCTAAACTAATCTTTAATAACTCGTGAATGCACGAATTAGGCATGGCAGATTACACGGCATACGATGTCAAGGCTAGAAAGAAAGTCAAAATACAGAATCCGAAAGTTGTCAAGATGAAGAATGGACGATATGCCATTAAAGGCACGTCACCATTGACTGGCAACACTGTATTCAGAATCGCTGGTACGGAAAAACCGAAACTATAAGCGATCCACTATCTTTTTTAAGCAGTGATATACGATCAGAATTAGAGTCCGCTCCTTATCTCGCTAGATGAGCATCTACTCTAATGTGATAGTGGGAAATATTTTTAATCAAAACTTTACAAATTTTTAACATGAGGATTTAATTTACAGTTCATACTACACTCCTAATGGAGCGGTATTTTTGCAGATAATGAGAGCTGACATGTTGTCAGAATGTAGAAGACAAGAGATCAATATTTTTCCACTTCAACCCAGATCTAAAGTTCCCATATCAGCTTGGAAACAATACCAAACTGAGAACTTTATCGGTGACATTCCACCCGACTGTAATTTTGCGATCGTATGTGGAGACATTAGCAAGAACCTTGCAGTCTTCGACTTTGACAATTGCCCTGATATTAAGACCATAAATTGTGTGCTGGATGACTGCATAAACCAGACACTTGTAGTCAAAACCAGCAGGGGTTTTCACGTATATTTGAAGCTCGATAAAGCCATCAAAAACATGACCCTGACCAAACGGGATATGATGATTGACGTCCAGAGTACTGGTAAATATGTGGTAGCACCAACCTCATTCCATCCATCAGGGATGGAGTATGAAGTGGCTAGTTCCACATTGGACATAAAGAAAGTGTTTGGTGAGGATGTATTACAGGAGTTATTGAATGACGGCTTTGCCCCAAAAGTCGATGAATCAGGCAAGACATTGACTGGCTTCGACATCGCCAAAGGCGGTGTAAAATATGGAAGCCTCCATAATTCATTCGTAAAATACTGCAATTTCCTAGTCTTAGTACAGGAAATAAGGGATCGCCATACCTATGATAAAATGTGTGAGAATTGGAACCGAGATGGTAATAATGACTACGTGATTAATGAACATGATTTTACCCAAGTTAAAAATGACTGCTGGAAATTTAGCCATGAAAAACTAGCCAGAGAGGAAAATGGTCAGGAGACAGCAAAAGACGGTAAGAAAGAAAAGCCTTACTTTTATGCCGAAAAGGTCGCAATGGAATTACCATTCAAAACAATGGCTGATACCAAAGAGATTCTATTTTATGAAGACGGAGTCTACCATCTTGGCGGAGAAAGGAAGATCGAAGAGATCTGCCAGAGGATTATTCCAGAATGTGCGATCAATGATGTTAGAGAAGTGATCGCTGAAATCCAAAGGTCAACTTATGTTGATCGGGAAGCATTTGATCATGATCCCTATAAGATCTGCCTCATGAATTGTATCATTGATGTGATCACAGGCGATCTATCAGAGCATAGTCCCGATCAGTTATATCGGAATAAGATACCAGTCTTATATGACCCTAAAATCATTCCGATCGAGGTTCCAAAGTTTCTACGGGAGACACATCTTGAGCCAACAACGATCTTAAAACTGATCGAGGAAGCAGCATATGTATTGTTGAGAGAACCATTATTCCAAGTAGCATTCATGTATACTGGTGTCGGTTCAAACGGTAAATCAGTATGGCTTGATTGGTTGCTAACATTCTTTGGCAGGGAAAATTCTGCGGAAGTATCCCTACACGATTTGGCAACAAATAGGTTTAGAGTGGCTGAATTGGACGGGAAATTAATCAATGTATATGCTGACCTCAAATCAGACGCCCTCAAACAGAACGACATCCTGAAGCCTTTGATCGGTGGTGATGCCATAACAGTTGAAAAGAAGAATCAGCATCCATTCATCATGGAACCATACACCAAACTATTCTTCGCTGCCAATCAAATACCTGAGATATTTGATTCCTCGATCGGTATGTACCGCAGATTATCATTAACCAGATGGGATGTAGTATTCACTGAAGGAAATAGAGACGTTCAGAAGTTAAAGAAGATGAACACGGAACTTGAGAAAACAGGTATGCTCAATATCTTCCTACGGACTTTGAAGAAATTAGTTGAGCGTGGACGATTTATGAATGAATTAAGTATGGAAGACCGTAGGAATACATGGATGGTACAAGCAGACCCTGTAATTGAATTTGTTAATGAGCATATTGCCCATGACGAGAAGAGTTCAATATCTTATGATGAATTATATGCAGAATATATGGCTAAGGCAGCAGATCTTGATACGAAAGCCATTCTTAAACCTGCATTCAACCGTAAAATCCTAACATTGACCAAATGCCAGCGTAGTAGAACTAGGATTAAGGGTATTTCATCTTGGATTTTTGAGGGTATCACATTACGTAAACATTTGAGAGATAAAGCACAATCTGCACTTGACGATAAACCTGAACCAGAGGAAGAAAAACCACGAGATGGAATTGATGTTATACAAGATGGTATGCCTACGGAACCAAAAGAAGAGCCTAAAGAGTGGAAATTCCAATCGGATGATGATTAAAATGTTAGTGATTCAAGAAGATAAAATGAATATAGAGTGGTTTAGGACTGCTAACAAATACGTGGAACATGCAGATGATATTGGTTTCTTTAAGGAGTATGACTTTGTTGTTGATAGTTTCTCGATCAGGAAATTAGTGGGAAATCCCAATAGTCCTGATAGAACCGTTCCTTGAAATTAAAAAACACTCATTTTCGTTCGATACCAAACGACTTTTTTGAAAAAACAGGCGTGTGGTTGAACGTGATCGCATAGCTCATATTCTTAGGCGTGAAATTAAATTAACGGCAATTCGGGGGCAAATGATCGCTTTAATTAAGATCGCATACCATTTACACCTTGAAATTAAATTTTTAGCTATACAGATCTGTATAGCTAAACTTTGATCATGACCTATTAGTATTTTTATTGCGTTTTTGCGACTTTTTTGCGATCGCCTTTGTCTTATTGCTAAAAAAAGTCAAAAAAACTTTACAAATCGGACATCATTGAAAAGTCAGTTTGTGCCTAAAACCAGTATAGTATGTACCTTTGCATTTTTTTTACTTTTGCTGAAAAGTTTTAGGAATGAAAACAGATCAGAAGCTCCAACCTTTTTCTATTGAGTCGGTGGGGGGGGAGGAGGATTTGTACCGTTTGTGGGTGAGAGCCGAGGATCCGCAACGGAGCTTTTAGATCCTTTGAGGGATCTGTTTTCTACTAAGAAAATTTTATAATTAATATAATGAAAGTATAACCTTGCGAACATTGATGTGTAGAGATTGCAGGTTTGAATTAGATGAGTATACATGTCCGTGTTGTAACCAATGTTTTTGCAAACCTTGTTTCCAAAAACATTGTGGTTTATGAATTCCGTTTTTATTTTTTATGGTAATTTTGACAGTTTTGAAAAAATGCTAGGCACGGGTGTTTTACAGTTTCAAATAGTAGTCATGTTATTTAGTATTTAATGTGGTTATTTCCTATATCTGAGGTTTCTTGCACTGATACAGCAAGAAGAGGAGGAGTAGGTAAATTTTCAAGTGGACGACCATATAATCCAATGGTAATGCCATGTCGAGGTGGATATTGTCCTCATGACCCACCGTGTCGAGGTGGACGTTGTCCGCCAGAACCAAGAGACCGATGGTATCGTCCAAGAGTGGGTACTTCTTCAAAACCAGATCCAAAGATTGCCGAACTTGAAGCCCAGTTAAAAGCACTTAAAGCTCAACAGGCAGCAGAAGCGAAGATTACACAATCTAAAATTGACGCTTTAACATTATCATCTAAATCTGCAGCGAATATGCCATTACAACCGTCACCAGAAATACCATTAGGTGTTGATCATGTTACAACTGCACCACCAGCACAACGGGCACCTGATGGCTCAGTATCAGGTGGTCAGCAAAGACGAAGAAGTGTTAGAAAACCATACAATTGGCGTAAACCCAGTACCAATGTTAGGTATTGAGTAATGAAAGTTTTTTCTATTGATATTCCACTCTATCGCAGTCTTATATTAGAAAACATATCATATACTGGATACTTCCTCAATTCAGCCGAAGTTTCATGTACCAGCACAGCACGAACGGTTGGAAAAAAATCAGCACATGCTAGTAAAAGCACTCCAAGTGGTGGTGGTAATGGAGGAACTGGTGGAACTGGTAATGGTGGTGGTAATGGCGGAAGCCAAAGTGGTGGTAATGGTGGAAATCCAACAGGTGGTACAGGCGGTCAGGCAGGAGCACGAGGTGAACGTGGTGGTGGCAATAACCAAACAACACCAACTGCACCATCCCAACCACAAACACCAACATTTACTGTATCTGATGGAAGTGATGTTGCATGGGGAACTATGACTACTGTTGGTGGTTATAACCCATCAGATTATTCATCAGCACAGGTTAATGCTGCAATGCGAGAATATAACACCCAGCATGTTACACCAGCACAAATAGCAGCATCAGATGTGAAAGTGGCAGAAAAAAAGCAGTTTGACCGCCATCAGGCTTATCAAGCTGAGCAGGCACAGAAACGTGCTGACCAACTGGCTGGCGTACCGCAACCTGATGTGACAGGTTATGACCCACGAACTGGTTATGTTGGAGTAGATCCATCCTCTGTTCCGTCATGGCTTGGTGGAACAAAACCACAAACACCAGCAGATTCATTACGTGTACCAGATGTTGGAAGACCAGATAAGGATAGTGTATTTGGGATAGGGGATTCTTCCTATAAAACTGAAACCCAGCAGGATTTTGCTCAACAGACAAGTACAGTGGCAGAACAATTAGGTTTTGATTTCGGTGTGTCAACGACACCAGCAGATATTGGTGCACCAGTATCTCAAAGTATAGATTTCTGGGGTTCACAACCTGAGCCAAGCAAACAAAGTGGAACTATGGAATCACAGCTTAACATGTTATTGGCACAGGTACACATTAAGAATACAACAGATGATATTGTTGCCCGTCAAGCTGAGTTGGCTGACCTAAATGCAACATTAGATCAGGAAAGGGCTAGAATGGTTGAAGAGAAAGGGGCAGGATTTGATTCTTGGTCAACTGCAACTCTATACCAAGAATCGGCACTCTATCAGGCTACGGCTGAAAGGATTGAACGTTTGGAGGCTGAACTAAAACGATTAGAGGATTACAAAGATGCAGAGCAGATAAAATATGATAAGTGGTCTGGTATGGATATAACTGAAGCGACAGCAGCAGCATTAACGGGTGGTATTCAGGCACCGTTGGATCCAAATGTGGTTAATATTATGGACACAGCACCAGATACGACATCACCAGTTGTGAAAGGCACTTTAGATTATGTGGATAAAACACCAGTTATTTCAGATGTGATACAATCACCAGCAGATTTTGGTAAAATACCTGATTCTGATGGTGACTCATGGATTAAATCCATTTTCGGTAATCTAAAGGCACCATTTGAAACACCAGATGCTTTTGCGGTAGAAGATCCATCTATTATCCCAACGGATACAGATTTTGATAAGGATGTTTTTGCAACTGCTGGGCTTACTGCACAGGAAACTGAGCAGAAGATACATCCTTGGACGACTGTTGATCCAGTAATTGATGCAAAGGCAGAAGAAGCCAAAGCAGCAACACCGAATGAGGAACAGTATGCTGCTGCCAAGTTGTTGGGTTTACCAGTTGAAACATACGCTGACCTACAAGCAATCGAGGATCGTTGGTCAGGAGAGGATGGAGATAAGAAGATGGATGCTGAAGTTACTGCTTATGGAAAAGAACAAGTCGGTTTGGCAGATTTGTACGTTACGTCAACACAAACGGACACCGATATGGATAAGGCACTTGGGGATTTTGCTGATACTCATGATATGACAAAACAGGAGGCAGCAGAGAGATACAATACCTATGTGACTGATGAGTTGGGGCTTGGAAGAGATATGGTTTTTTCGCCTGCACCGTACATTATGACGGGTGACTTACAGGCACAGTTTGATCAGTATCAGGCAGATGCTCCTGAAGGTATGATTTTTAGTGGTTTGGATCCTTATGGAAAGCCAAAATATGGTATGTATGGACAAAGTGAATTGGTGATTGAGGCAGATAAGTCTGGTTATGAAGATGTGTGGAAGCCAGTTACCATAGATTCTGATGAGGGTAAATGGATACAGTCAGGGTTCATAACAATGGCGAAATCTGACTTTCAAAATATTGTGCAGAAAGAAAGGCATGAAGATTTCACTGCTGGTAAATATTCTATGACGGAATTTCTGAAATATTCGGGTGGTGATTTGGGTATAACTGAGAGGTTTATGTCTGAGAGAGGTTTGTCGATGGATGCACCAGTTGGCTCAATGTCATTAACAGGCGGTGGTCTAAAGATTGATCCTAAGACTGGAGAGTTTGAAAGGGAAACAGTTCCATTAAGGCAGACTTTGATAGAACAAGGATACACAGGACGCCAGTTAGACCAGATGAGTACCGATAAGGATGGAAATGAGATTATGCATGATGTGTTCAAGACAATCATGCGGGCTGATGATCCATCAATTCAACCTGCAATACCTGCAACCACAGGGGCTTACACAGCAGATGCAAAACTTACGGATGACCCTGTTCTCAGGGAACTCTATGGGATTAAGGATGAAATACCAGCAGTAGAATCTCCCTACATTAAGGATAGGGTAGCGTATGATGACCCAATGGCTAGATTGGGAGTTGGTATGACTACACTTGCTAAGGAAAAGACTGTGCTTTGGGAAGACCCAGATACAGGAAGAAAAATTTACGGAGCTACTCCTTACCATCAAACAACGGCAGCAGATATGGCGGAAAGTATAACATCACAAATATTGGGAGAATATGCTGATGAGGAGTTTAGTCTTATGTGGAAATTACCAGCAGATACTTTTAGTGGTTCCGTTGGTGCTGTAATTGGAGAAGCTTATGCTGAAGATGAAGTTGGTGTTAAAGTCTCAAGGGAAGAATTTCTACCTACATTAATCGCAGGTTTGAGTGAAGGAAAACAGCTTACAAATATACTTAGTGCTAGTATGAAAGATGAGTTTGATAAACTGCAACCGAGAGAGAGTCCAGAAAAGTATGCGGGTTATGTTGAATTTATATCGGAAAAGATGGCTTTACCACCAGCAGAACTCTACACATCAACAGGTATTTTGAAGTTTGAGGGTGCAACTGATACTGAATATACAACAGCAGACAGGGAATTTTGGTTAACTGGTACACCTGAAACAGGCTTCACATTTACGGAGGCAGCCACAGTGGAAATGAAGACACAGGGTTTACTGATTACGCAGGAAGAATGGGCAAAGCAGTTTGAGGCTCTTCCAGCAGATTCTCCTTACAAGAAGAGAGAACTTGCAATAGCACAGGTAGCAAGTATGGAAGCGTATCCAAAGGCATGGACTGAGGCTTATGCACCAAAACCAGAACCAGTGAAATTACCTATGGTCTCATTCGGTTTTACTGGGGCATTCGCTATGGGTGGTGGAGTAAGTATGCCTACATTAGACGTACTTCCAGCAAAACAGTTTGAGGCAGTAATGGAATTTGGCAAGTTTCTTTCGGAACCATTAACATATCTGTTCAAACAGGATATAGAATGGACTGATGAAGGCAAATTGGCATTTCAGGAAGGTCGTCTTGGTGGTAATCTTGCCAAATTCGGTGATCTTGATGAACGAGGAGGTATATCAGCAACAGGAATTGGTGCACCAACGTATCACGAACTTGCAGATATGGGCTACATTAAACGTGACCGTGATGATTTCATTGGCGAATTAAAATATTATGTTTCGGCAGGACTGCATCCGATGGTAAACATCGGACGTATGATTGGCATGGTCTCGGGAGCAGCAGGTGAACCGCAGGGTTATACTACACCAAGTATTATCGCACGAAGAGTTGCAGCAGGAATTGAAGATCCAGAGTTTGGAGTTCCAAAATATGCAATTTACGATGCTACATTCTTGGAGATGGGCATGGGCAGTCTTATTGAACAGGCACAACACTCCATTGATGTTGCATCGGGTAAGGCAGCAGAAGAGATTGAGGCTAGACCGTTTATCACAGTCAAGGAAGGACAGGATGTTTTTGGCGACTGGACAGGTGTGGAAGGAGCCACACATGGAGAAGGTTTCAGTGGCTCAGGCTGGGGAGAGTTGGGAGAAGCAGAGCGTGCTGATCAGGGAACATTCAACGAGTTAGTACAAAAATTCCAAGCTGACCCGCTTAAAATGGCAGTACAACTCCCGATGGAAGCAGGACTTATGCTGATTCCAATCAAGATTAGACCAGTGATTATGGCTGGTTTGATGGCAGGAGCGAAAGTAACCTCAAAGACAGCAACGGCAGTCCTACCAACTACCAAGGTTGCCCTTAAAAACAAGTGGTTTGGTAAAGACGTCACAACTTTGGACACAACGGCGATGAATAAATTAGAAGTTGCAAGATTGCTTGCAAAAGATCCAAATTTGAAGAGAACAGACAAGGAGTTTTTACAGAAAACTGGATTAATGAAAAGTGATGCTGAGATAAAAAAGATAATTGACGATGCAGCAAAGGCAAAACTAAAGAAGGTGGTGCCACAGCAGTTGGATAAAACGACAGGCAAGATTCTCGTTCAGGGATCAATTGACGGTATTAAGGCAACAAAGAAGGAAATTGATAATGTAATATCAGCTCGAAAATATGCTTCTAAGCAGGATTTTCTTGATGAGGCGTATTACAAATCCCAAACTAGCACGAGGTCTAAAATTTTTGGTACTGTCGTAGAAGACATTATTGAAGGGTCACCGCAAAAGGGTTGGTTTGCAAGACGAAGCACAGGCGGTGATAAATTACCAACGGACTATATGATGGAGCCGTCTGGTGCAATGCCATCATCATTTACCCGTGTTGTGCAGGCTCCGATGAAAAGGGCTTTTACTGGTGGACAATGGATGGGAATAAAAGTACCAAAGTTAGGACAAAAATTACAACGTATTGCTGATTTTACACCTGAACGTATGTCAGATTATTTGCAAGGCGGTTGGATGTATAATTGGAAATTCTATAAGGCAGGAGATTTAATACATCGAAGCAGACTGGCAAGGTTTCTTGAAGCGAAATGGGAAGCAGTGCCAGAATCAACGAAACTTGCCTTAAAACCCGTCACGGATGCAACCACAGCACTTCATTTAACGATGTCGTCTTCTGCAAGATTTGCGAGAGTGCTTGATGACTTGGTCAGGGATAAAGGGGCTATTTCATTCCAAAAATCTGATGTAGGTCAGGCACTAATGAAGAAAGCAGGTATATCTAAACTTCCACAAAAGAAGGTGTACCAACCTCGTTCCACCTATGCGGATGAAAAGGGCATGATTCCAGTCTGGGAAAAAAATCTAATCGGACAATATAAGATACAGCTATCAACAAAACAAAAACTAAAAATGAAAAAGGCAGGTGACTATGGAAAACCTGTAATTAATGAAGCCACTGGTATGGTAACCTTCACAAGTCAGAGTGGAAAAGTAATAAGAGGTAAATTGGTTGGAGTTTATCAGACTAAGGATCTGATAAAAGGTAAATGGAGATGGATGACTCAGGAAAGGCAAACACGGCAGCAATTGGGATTTGAAATAAAGGAGTACAAAGATTTGCCACTGCCGATGAGAGGCTTAGAGTCGAAAGGAATTTTGGCAGGTTTTGGTGGTAAACCGTCAGCTTCTTCGTTGAAAACACCCAAACAACTTGTAGATGATTTGCAACAACCGACTATGCCAAAAGGTTTTGAGTTGAGACACGCACCACTTGAGACCAAGACAGAAATTGCAAAACGTCTTTACGGTAAGACGTTGCTTCAACTGGACGCACCCATTGATACACTTCAGTCACTCGCCACATTTGGTAAAGTAGCTAAGAAGAAACAGTTTAGTGTAGAAAGAGCTAGAGTTGATGCGGAATATCTCAGGCAACAAAAACTTGCTGAACCCGCCAAAAGCTACTATGTCACAGGTAAGCCAAAGACTCCTAGTTTGGAAGAACTTGCTAAGAAACAGTTTAATGATCCCAACCACCCAAAAGTTGTACAAGCAATTAAGGATAACAAGAAGGTTTGGAAGGTATTATCCAAAGATGAACAGGCTGTCATAAGAAGGATGAAGGAGGAATTGGGAATGAGAGTGAAGCCGAAAGGTGTATTTGAATATATTGACACTAGTTCAGGTGGACGTAAGGTGCAAAAATGGGTAACTGAAGAAGGTGATACCATTGTTGGATTTGAGACTATGGTGGGCGGAAGAACTACGACCATGTGGAAAAAATTGGACATTGGACAAAGTGTACTACCGTCAGACGTAAGCGAAGCAGGCATAGCAACCATTGCAAGAGGCTTCGCAGGCACGGAAGGAGGTCGAACGATTGAGGCACTTGGAAGAACTTACGGGGGTTTGAGTGCAGACTATGCACATTTCACGCAAAAGAAGATTGCTGTGTATAAGAAAAATCCCGATGGAAGCAGGGGTGCATTTTCTCATTGGAAAGAAGACAAACAGGCTTCCACTTATGGAAGTGATTTAGTTGATAGAATTGTGCGAGATCCTAGTAGAACAAGTGCTACTGAATGGAGTGCTGATATAGCACAGCCTTTCTGGAGTACATTGACGAATACGCAGAAGGTATCATTCCTCAAAAGGGTGATGGAAACTGAGAAGATGGAGGTGTTGATGGAACCACCGACGGGAAAATCATACATGCAGGAGGTTCCAATTGATGAATCAATCCTTGTACATCCTAGTGGTGGTCATAGAAGTTATGGCTATTTTGAGAATATGATTGCGAGTCAGACAGACGTAAGTCCACTGAAGTCGGCAAAGAGGATTAATGCTGCTGCTGATGATTTGCTAAGGATGGTAGACATTAGGGCTCCTACTCATGCACCATTTGGACTTAAACAACCCGACTTTATCGGTACGACTCCAGTACCAACGGCAACTCTTGGTATTACTACGGTCAGGGTCAAGCCATTTGTATATGAAGGCAAAACCATAACGAGTTTTACATTTCCAAAACAGGTTGGTGCAATGCCAAAGACGGGACTTGCAGATGTTACAACAACGTTTGAGGTAAAAGGAGGTCTATCGTTAACTGGACAGCCTGCTACAACGGCAAGACCAGTGGATCCCGCTACTATTTTCAAAAGGGTAAAGGTAGATAGACCCATTGGACTTGGTATTGATACTAAAGCTATGAAAATCTATGAGGCTTTGCCTAGCATGGGACGATTTCAGACAGATTCTTGGCATCAAATTACGGGAAGTGTATACCAAACATCTGGATTAATGAAGATACATGCTGTTGCTTATGGAAGAACTGGTTTGGGTTCCGTTTCTGATCTTATTGGCAGGATGGAACCAGTTATGAAAAAGTGGGGTATAACTCGAAAATATGCAGCGAGTAAAGAACAACTGGAGCAGTTGGAAGCAGGTCAATTTGCTAAGGGTAAGCAGGGACAGCAAGGCAAGGCTATGACAGCGTATATTCCTGATGAAATTGCTTTTGATCCTATAAAGTCCCAGCAAATTATGGATGATATTGCCCGTGCTTTGGAAGGCTATACTCCCGCCAGTAAGTCAACGTCAAAACGGGTATGGGTTGAAGGTAAAACTACTAAGACATGGGTTAAAGGTAAGCTCAATGCAAAAGAACAAAGTGAGTATGACTTTATTCTTGCGACTATTGCAAAATCCCAAAAATATGGCGGTGAGGTAGGAGTTGCAAAGGCAGAAAAATTGCTTAACGATATGACCAGTGGTAAGTTCAAACCAGATGATTATGGTGGTGTGCCGATGTATGCTTTCGATGATGCTATAAGACCAGCACATATGGCAAAGCCAACGGTTGGTGTTAAGTGGTCTCCAGATGCCAAGAAACCAATTGATGAACAAATGATGTTGTTCAATAAAATAGGCGGTTATGAGGGTTTAGGAGAAACAGGAAAATTTAATATTCTCCTAGCCGAGAGAGATTCAATTTTACATAATGCTGGGTTCAAAAGTTTAAAGGAAGGAGAAAAACATTTTGCCGAACAAGCATCAACGGCAGGACGTTACAAGACGGTCAAAGAAAAAGGACATTATGAAACGGTCACAACGAGTGACAGAGATATAACGACTTGGGGTACTGTGCCTACTGACAAGCCGTTAGCAGGCATAAAATATGTTGGTTATAGGTGGGAGACGTCTGAAGCAGGGTTATACAGGTCAGCAAAATGGGATAAGACTAAGAATCAATGGATGGAAGTAGAAACATACAAGGGTTCAGACATTCCCACTGGTAAAGTCTATGTGGCTATGCCAGATTATATTAAATATAAAGGCAAGAAAGTTGATGATCCATACGCAAAATGGGAACCAAATTATGGGTTCCAAGAGGTATATGCTGCAACCGATGGGGGTTCTGGAATTCCTAATTTATTCGATGAGACCTTTGCAGGACAAACTTCAACACTTAAGGAAAACAGTGATAAGATTTTCGCCATAATGGGAAGAGGAATGACATTTGCTGAGGTCACGGAAAAGATTGCCAAAGGCAGTTTGCCTGATTTCGGTCATTTAAAAGGTGCAGATATAGGATTGGAAGTGGTGGGAGGTAGGATTGAACCTACAACCGTAAAAATAACAAAATACGGTGAGATTGATAAATCTGCAGATCCATTCTGGTGGACAAAAGAAACAAAGGTGGTCGTATCGGGTAGAGGCAGAGATGCGAGAATTGCAGCAGGCACGGCTGCACTTGATGACTTTAAGGCATTCACTAAACTTATTACGAAGGATAAGGTCACGATGGAGAACTCATTAGGAAATAATATTGCTGCACAGGAGCGATTTGTTACACTCTTGAAAGTAGATAAACAAAAATTGCAGCAGGCACATAAGTATGCAGAGGATAGTCTTAAAGAACTTCAGAAAAACAAAAACTCAACAACGAAAGCGAAAGAGTCTCAGGGCAAACTGGTGGACGAAGCAAAAGAAGCATTGGATGATGGAGAAAAAAAATTGAAACATCACATTTTGAAATTGGATGAAATGCGTTTCACTAAAACGGCACAAGAGAAGTTAGAGAAGGATGTATACGGTGGTATAAATTATGTGGCGGAGATTTTCTATCCTCGAAAACCTCATGGAACTATGCCATCATCGGCAGCACTGACTCCACTGGAGAGGTTTTACTATCGGACTGAATATTCACCGTATAAATCCGCCAAGTATGAATCACAGATTAAAAACGTGTTAGAAACAATGTCTGGAACGGGCTCAAAAGCAATTGGATATATACCAAAGAAGGCACCCGTTGAATTATCCAAAGCAACCAAGTATTCGATTGCGTATAAAGACAAGGAGGTACAATACAAGAACCTGATGTTTGGAGGAGTAGATGGCACTAAGTTAAAACGTTTGTCAAAGGCGGAAAGAGCTGAAGCAAATAAACTTGAACAAGAGTTAATGGAGTATAAAGCAGGTTGGGGCGATATTGTTGGGTATGAGAAAATAATGAAAGATGAAGCCGTGGATCTTCTAGCCGAGCCAGTTTCATATGGTAGTGGTGTAATGTATCGTTTGTTAACGCCAGCCCTAAAGGCACAAAAGCATACTGCTCCTCTGACAAGGGCTTCATACGGAGGATTCCATGATGATTTTGGTAGTGGTAGGACTGATCCTAGTTTTGACCCATCAATTACACCTATTGAGCACGCAACAGAAGCTTTAGGATATAATCCATTTTCAAATACGCCTGCTGGTGGTATCTATAAAGGTGAATATTTTGACCTAATGTCAAAGCAGACTGGAGAACATGTAGACGAATATACAAAAGGGGCATATCAAGATGTGTTTGGCGGTGGTAGTGATAAACCAACAGAGGCATGGGTTGGCGACATATATCTAATGGAGGATCATGTTGGAAAGAGTTGGTATAAGCCACCACAAATGTATTTTAAATTAATCAAATATGATGCACCAAAAGATATTTTTAAATCAGCAACAGTAATGCATGCCCCTATTGAGCAGCAGGAAGCGTGGATTAGTCAGGGATTACTGCACATGGGGGATGGGGATGCCAAATATGTATATGGTAAGGGTGCAAACCTTGGTGGTGTACCACTTGATTTGGGTAGAATGAAGAAGTCATGGGACGAGGGAGATTATGAGACATTATGGATTAAAGCGGATGACACACTGACTGAGGATCTAAATACAGAATTTTTACAGGTGTATACTGACAATTTACAGTTGTCGCATTTAATAGGAAAAGGACAAGAGGGGAGCCCTATTTTTTCGTCAGGAAAATATGGAATAGGAAAAGGACAAATGGATTTAGTAACGGCTGAATATGTCCACAAGGAGGTCAAGGAGAATATAATCAGTAAAGGGAGTTTTATCAAGGGCAAGTATACGGGAAAAGGAGGAAAACCAACAGAGGATAATATAGTAGCCGAGATTGACCGTATTGCGACAGATCCTAATCATCCATTGTATGGAAAATATGGATATGGTAGGATTGACAAAGACGGGTCACGAGTATTTGAACAAACAGTAGCGGGTAAAGCTGGACTCTGGGAAGGATATGGATTAGACAAAACTTCGAGGGACACTCAGAAGCATATTACGAGATTGTATAATCGAATTGAAGGATATGTTGAGACGAATGTTCATAGTGGAAATGGTAGATGGGTATCCAAATCGGATTTGGAGGGAGGAAATCCAGAACTTACGAGTTGGTGGAATAGATTGTCCTCAGAGAATCCTGCTGTGTTGAAGAAAGCGGAGGAAGAATATGGCTGGACAAAGTCGGACGTCAACTCACATTTCAGGAAGGAGATGAAGACTGGAGAGCAGTTTTGGCTTGGGGAGAAATACCCAGAGATACCTCAATTCATTAACCAAGAAAAGTATACGGCAGCAGAGGCACATGCCATCAACGTCAAGCGTGGTTATAAAACGGATAGTAAGTATGATGGCTCGATTATGTTCCTTCGTGAAGGTGATGTTATACCACTCTCAGGAGACCTAAATCCAAAATACGTAGCCATACAAAAAGAGATTCAAAGCCTCAAAAAGTCTGAGGGTGTTTTCAAAAAGTATGTGGAGTTTGAAGAATACCTGCAAAAGGCTTTGAGGGTTGGAGATGAAAACTTTGGTACAACAGCCTTAGGTGATGTTGGTTTGGCTAAGGTTACTGTTAGGGATTCAGATGGAAGGCTTGTCAAGGTGGCTGGTTTAATGGAAAGACGTCTGAAAGGAGAGGAGATTAGTGACAAAGACTTGTTGGCGGAAATTGGGTACTTGAACCCTCAAGAACTTGACAGATTTGCGTCATTCAGATTGACAGATGATGAAATAGGAATGATTCGAGCCAATCCTCTTCTAGAAGACCGAAGCACTCCATTCAGAAGGAATGACTCTATTTGGGACAACAGAGGACATGGTGATCAGGGTGTTAAACGGGTAAATGCGGAACTTGTGAAACTTATTGAAATTTCCAGAAGGGCTTGGAGTCCAAAAGAGTCTATTCGTCCAGCGAACGCTGGATTACACCAAGATTATGCTTTGATTCTCAGGGAATATTTTGAAGAGGTAAGATGGTGGAAGGCGAATACGAAATTAGTTGGAGGAACTCGTATCCTCAAACCTTCGAAGATTGAGGGAACTGTTAAGCGGGAACTTGTCAGAAGATTGAATTCGATAGACCCAAATAGTGATGCAGGAGCGGTAGCAAAAAACGACTTGAACAAATTCAATGCAGATACGAAATATAATGAACAACTTTGGATAAATGAGGCAAAGGCTAGGAGAATATTAACGCAGCAGAGAAATGACGGTGAAATTACGGAAGCCAAATTTCAAGTTCAAAACTATAATTTGGAATTGGAAACTAAGAGCAAGTTCCGTGATGTGAGTTTTGTTGACGCACATATGTCTAATTACAAGGGTGGTTTTGTAAAGGATTGGGAAGTCGGTGGCAGTGTTAGGTATCAACAAATCAAAACAAAGTCTACGCCTGATGACTTTATTTTCGGTTCAACCAAGGGAGACATTGAGAGGAAGCATTACAAGATGATTCACGATAAATGGAATCAATGGAATTCTCAGCAGGAGTATATCAGGTACTTGGAAGTGGTTCACGGAAAACCCAAACAGTTACGGACTAAGGGGGAATCTGCTGATTTGGCAGAATATTTGGAAAAGAATGGTATTACTATGGAGAAAGAAGCTAATAAGGAGTTTTGGAAAGGGAAACTTGCCAAGCCTGAGCCAATGGTGTCGGTTCAAAAAATAAACGATAAGTTAAACAAACGGTATTTCGGCGGACGGCTGAATACAAAGGAGGACATTTGGTATGATGTGCCTGATACTAAAGGAAAAATGAGTGCAAGTGAGATACATTACAGAGAATCTGGTGGTACACATGAATATTGGAGGTCATCATTTATTAAAATAAAAGAAAAAGTGGATAGACCTCCTGCAACAACGCTGGATTGGCAATTTAGTCCCAACACTAGAAACATCGTGCCATGGACGCCAAA
>Ga0310345_10002025_pt1 | contig 21134 bp, 22 predicted proteins | sample HC15DNA20500_MG_FD_204667 | JGI IMG/M metagenome (GOLD analysis project Ga0310345, IMG submission 204667) | Marine microbial communities from station ALOHA, North Pacific Subtropical Gyre - HC15-DNA-20-500_MG | ecosystem: Environmental > Aquatic > Marine > Oceanic | place: Pacific Ocean: North...
TCGGACGCTGGCGCGTCCGCCACTTCCCCGGAGGAGCGGGTTCGTCGCCGTCTCATTCGCCTGTTGACAGCCCCCGCCACCTCGCTTATCCGCGCCGCCTCAACCGAAGCGCGGGTGTAGCTCAGTTGGTTAGAGCGCCGGCCTGTCACGCCGGAGGTCGCGGGTTCGAGCCCCGTCACTCGCGCCATTTTCCGTCATCTGCTCAAGCGAGCCGCCCGAGCGACGAGGCGTTGCCCCAAGCCCGCTTGGCCATGCGTTGACCCTTCCGGAAGCACGGCACCCCCCGCCGCGCGCGAACCGCAAGAGGGCATCATGGACAGCACGCAAAATCTCGACACGCGCGAAACGTCGGACCTTATAGCCTCGAACAAGGTCGAGGGCACCGCGGTCTATAATCATCAGGGTGAGCGGCTCGGCACGATCGAGCATTTCATGGTCGATAAGCTCTCCGGCCAGGTCGATTACGCCGTGATGACCTTCGGCGGTTTCCTCGGCATCGGCACCGATCGCTATCCGCTGCCCTGGGACGCGCTGACCTATGATACGCAGCATGGTGGCTATGTCGTCGACGTGACCAAGGAGCAGCTCCAGGGCGCGCCGCACTACGCCGATCAGGAACCCAATTACGACGACGCCTATGGCGAGCAGGTGTATAGCTATTACGGGTTCAATTATCGGTGACGGGTCGTGGCCAAGCCTGCTGGGGCGAGAGGCTTGCCTGTCGCCCCAGCATCGCCTGGCGCTTCTTTGATGATTTAGAAGTCCGTCGCCCCGGCCTTGAGCCGGGGCTTGGCTGCCTTGCGACCTAAGAAGAAGCCAAGCCCCGGCTCAAGGCCGGGGCGACGTCGTCAGTTATCACATCTGAGTCGTCAGATCTTTCGGGCGCCCGCCACTCTCCGCCCGGGCAGCGCCGCCATCACCTCGGCGCGCCAGGCGGCGCTTTCGCGCGTCCAGCGGGCGATCTCGTCGAGCGTGCGGGCACAGCCTTGGCAAAGGCCGGTCGCGCCGTCGATCTGGCAGATGTTGACGCACGGGCTTTCCACCCGCACCGGCGGGACGAGCTCGATCACGCCGCCAGTGAGACGCGCAGGAAATCGGGGAAGGGCCCGTTCCACTTGCTGTCGCCGACCGGGCTCGAATCCTCCAGCACCGGCTCGGCGGTGAAGCCGCGCGGGCCGCGTTCGCGCAGGGGTTCGGCGGGACGCGCGGGCTCGGGCGCCGCCTTGGCGCGCCGCTCGCGCGCCGGGGCGGGCGCGCGCTCCCGCTCGCGCTCCGCGGGCTTCCGGCGGCCGCGCGCCTTCTTGGGCGCGGCATCGCTCACCTCGATCGCCGGGCCGCCTTCCAGGCGCGGAATGGCCTGCCCGGTCAGCTTCTCGATATTGGCGACATTCTCGGCGTCCTCGGGCGTCACCAGCGTGTAGGCGACTCCCGTCGCCCCGGCACGGCCGGTGCGGCCGATGCGGTGGACATAATCGTCCGGGTGCCAGGGCGCGTCGAAATTGAAGACGTGGCTCACGCCCTTGATGTCGAGCCCGCGCGCGGCAACGTCCGACGCGACCAGGATGTTGATCTCGCCGGCCTTGAACCGATCGAGCTCCGCCAGGCGCTGCGGCTGCTCCATGTCGCCGTGAATCTCGCCCGAGCGATGCCCGTCGCGCTTCAGCACGCGGTTGAGCTCGCGCACCGTCGTCTTGCGGTTGCAGAAGATGATCGCGGTCTTGACCGCAGGGTCCTCGAGCAGATCGCTCAGCCGATCGCGCTTCTTCGCGCTCGCCACCGGCACCAGCCACTGGGTGATGTTGATGTTGGTCGAGGCCGGGCGGGCGACCTCGATCGTCTTGGGGTTGGAGAGGAACTTGTCCGCCAGCTTCTTGATCGGCGGCGGCATGGTGGCGGAGAAGAGCAAGGTCTGGCGCTGCGTCGGCAGCTTGCTGCAGATCTGCTCGATATCGGGGATGAACCCCATGTCGAGCATCCGGTCCGCCTCGTCGATCACCAGCAATTCGCAGCCGGTGAGCAGGATCTTGCCGCGTTCGAACAGGTCCATCAGCCGGCCGGGCGTGGCGATGAGCACGTCGACGCCCTTTTCCAGCGCCTTCACCTGATCGCCCATCTGCACGCCGCCGATCAGCAGCGCCATGGAGAGCTTGTGATAGCGGCCGTACTTCTCGAAATTCTCGGCGACCTGCGCGGCCAGCTCGCGCGTCGGCTCCAGGATCAGCGAGCGCGGCATCCGCGCCCGGCTGCGGCCATGCGCCAGGATGTCGATCATCGGCAGCACGAAGCTCGCGGTCTTGCCGGTGCCGGTTTGCGCGATGCCGATGATGTCGCGCATCATCAGGACGGAAGGAATCGCGCTCGCTTGGATCGGCGTCGGCTCGTTATAGCCGGCTTCAGTCACCGCGCGGAGAAGTTCGTCGGATAGGCCGAGATCGGCAAAAGTCATTTAAGGGTCCGGGAAAAGCGCCAAACCCACGCTGGGCGCACTACCAGCGCGCTTGCGGATTCGCGCGCGAATGTCAAGAAAAAGCGGGCGGGCGTGCGTCCGAGCCTCTCCGTTCGCGCGCCGGCCGACCTAAATGCCCGCCCCCTCCGTCGCCGCTTCGCGCCGCCAGTTCGGGGTAAACCGTGCCCCGCACGGTTTAGGATCGTCCGGGGGACGATCCGACCCCGAACTCCCGGTGAATGGGGAGGATTTCCGCTATTTGCGCCGCACCAGCTTGCGGAAGCCGGTGATGCGGCACGCGTCGCCGGAGCGCGAGCGCACCGCGTCGCGCTTGGCGCAGAGCTGGCCGTCGGCATTGGCCTTCACATAGAGGCCACGGTAGAAATCGAGCGCGGGGCAGGCATCGTCGAACCGCGCGCGCAGCCGGTTGCCGTCAGCAAGCAGCAGGTCGATCCGCTCGGGTTCGATCATCGCCGCGCCCGCGATCCCCTCCAGCGGCACGCAGCGCGGGCCCTTCGCCTCGCGCCAGCGCACGGGCGTGGGAACGGCGCCGGGTGGCTCCGGGCGCGGCACGCGGATCACGATACGCTGGTGGATCGAGAGCGTCGTCAGCTGGGCGAGCGCGGGCATCGGCGTGGCGAAGGCAAGCGAAAGGATCAGCCAGCGAGTCATGCGAACGCACAAATATAGCCCGGGCGATTGAATGCGCGATGAACATTATTCGTGGAATTCGCTCGCCTCGGGAATGCGGCCGAACGCGATCTTGGCGCCGACCCGGTCGATCCGCCCGCCGGTCAGCACGCCGACCGAGACGGCGTTGCGCCCGAATTTCTCGTTCAGCCGGTCCATCGCCCGGCTGAGCGCGACGCCGCGCGTCTCGCGCGCGAGCGGTTCGTCCGGCGCCAGATGGGCGAACAGGCTGTGCTGTTCGCCCTCTGCCGGCGCGATCTCAGCCAAGGTGACGCCGATCAGGCGCACCTGCCCGCCGCCCTGATGGGCCCGCCCCGCCGCGCGCAGCCGCGCGAGCAGCGGTTCGAGCGCGGCGAGGATCACGAAGCTGTCCTCGGTCGCGGGCAGTTTGGCCGAGGCGCGCCAGTTGCTCTTATCGTCCTCGAACTTGGCGTGGAGCATCAGCAGACGGGCGCGATAGCCCTTGCGCCGCAGCCGGCTCGCCGCCTTGAGCGCCAGGCGGCGCGCGGTGAGCCGGGCGGTCGCATAGCCGCGCTTGCCGGGGGAGAGCACCTGGCTGTGGCCGATGGTGCGGCTCTGCGTCGGCTTTTCGGGCAGATCGACGCCGTGGAGCAGATACCAGAGCCGATCGCCATTGGTGCCGCCCCAGGCGCTGCCGGCGTCGCGCGGGCGGCGGGCGAGCAACTGGCGGATGTCGTTGATGCCATCCTGCGCCAGCCGCCGCGCCATCTTCGCGCCGATGCCGGCGATATCGGTGAGCGGCATGTCGTAGAGCCGCTGGGGCAGCTGATCGGCGGAGAGGATCACGAGCCCATCGGGCTTGCGCATATCCGAGGCGAGCTTCGCGAGCAGGCGGTTGGGGGCGATGCCGACCGAGCAGGTGAGGCATTCGCCGACATTGGCGCGGATGCCCGCCTTGATCCGCCCGGCGAGCGCGGTCGCGGCTTCGAGGCTGTTCTCGTTATCGAGCAGCCGACACGCCACCTCGTCGATCGAGCAGATATGCGTGACCGGGATGTGCCGCCACACCTCGGCGACGATCGCTTCGTGGAACGCGACATAGCGATCGTGGCGCGCCGGGGTGATGATGAGATCGCGGCATTTCTGCTTCGCCTCCCATACCGGGGTGCCGGTGCGGATGCCGAAGCGCTTGGCTTCGACCGAGGCGGCGATCGCGACGGTCGTGTCGCTGTCCACCGGGGCGACGAGCACCGGCTTGCCACGCAAATGGGGCTGGAGCTGCTGCTCGACACTCGCGAAATAGCTGTTCAGATCCAGGAACAGCCAACGCAACGGGCGCGGCGGCAAGGCGAGCGCGTCCAGCGAGGGCGATTCGAGGAACATGAAGCGAACATAGGCTAAGCCGGCCGCCGGCGAAAGGTTTGGCGGCGGCGGGTGCCGGGATCAGTGGGTGGTCGTGACGTCGGTCTGGGCGAAGTCGTCACCCTTGAACAGCAGCGGTTCGTTCAGCGACTTGGCGAGGGCATAGGCGAAGCAATCGCCGAAGTTGAGCCGGGCCGGATGGCCGGAGCCGATGCCGAAGCGACGATAGGCGTTGTGACCGATCTGCGCTTGTTCGGCCGAAACGGGTTCGATAACCAGCCCGGCTTGCTGGATCAGGTCCAGAAGTAAGGGATAGCGATGCGGATGGCCGCGCGTGATGACAGCGGCGAGTTCGATCCACGTGCCGCCAGAGATGCGCGCCGGCCTGTTGGCGATGATCAGTTGAGCGAAGGTCTCGGCCTCGGGCTCGCCGATCACGATCGCGATCAGCGCCGAACTGTCGACGATCACGCGCTGGGCAGACCGTCGCTGTAGATCGAGTCCATGATTTCCTTACTGGTCTTGCCGCCCCATTCGGGCCCGATACTCTCGCGAAGCCTTCTGGCGGCTTCCAATACGGCTTCGACCTGCGTCTGACGCTCTTCAGCGAGCGCGGCGAATTGTCGCTCCAACGCGCCCCTTATCGCCGCTTCCACGCTCTCGCCGCGTGCCGCCGCGAGTGTCTCCGCGAGCTTCAGGGTTTCCGCGTCGGTGATCCTGATCTCTACGCCCATCACTCACTCCTTGACGCAGCAGCCTATCACACCGCGCGCGCCCCGCCAAAACCGCCTCGGCCGCGCAAAGCTTCTCTTTCTTGCAGCCGATCGCCGCTCCGGCCATTTAGGCGCCATGCTCAGCGCGCCCAACACGCTCGCCTTGATCGGCAACACCCCGCTCGTCCGGCTGAAGGGCCCGAGCGACGAAAGCGGCGGCGAGATCTTCGCCAAGTGCGAGTTCACCAACCCCGGCAGTTCGGTGAAGGACCGCGCCGCGCTCGCGATCGTCGAGGATGCCGAGGAGCGCGGGCTGATCCACACCGGCGGCACGATCGTGGAGGGGACCGCCGGCAATACCGGCATCGGCCTCGCGCTCGTCGCCAACGCCAAGGGCTATCGCACGATCATCGTGATGCCCGAGACGCAGAGCCGCGAAAAGATGGACACGCTGCGCGCGCTGGGCGCCGAGCTGATCACGGTTCCCGCCGCGCCTTATGCCTCGCCGTGCCATTTCGTCCACCAATCGCGCCGCATCGCCGAGGAGACGCCCAACGCGATTTGGGCGAACCAGTTCGACAATGTCGCCAATCGCCGCGCGCACATCAACGGCACCGCCGCCGAGATCTGGGAGCAGATGGAGGGGCGGATCGACGGCTTCACCTGCGCGGTCGGCACCGGCGGCACGCTCGCCGGCGTCGGGCTGGGCCTGAAGGAGAAGGATGAGCGCGTCACCATCGCGCTCAGCGATCCGCATGGCGCGGCGCTTTACAACTTCTACGCGCATGGCGAGCTGAAGGGCGAGGGTTCGTCGGTCGCCGAGGGGATCGGGCAGGGACGGATCACCGGCAATCTGGAAGGCGCGCCGATCGACACCCAGTTCCGCATCGGCGATCCGGAAGGGCTTTACTGGGTCGAGCGGCTGCTGGTGGAGGAGGGTCTGTGCCTGGGCCTTTCCTCGGGTATCAACGTGGCCGGCGCGGTCGCGTTGGCGAAGCAGCTGGGGCGGGGGAGCCGGGTGGCGACGATCCTGTGCGACACGGGATTCCGCTATCTCTCCACGCTCTACAACCGCAATTGGCTGAGCGCGAAGGGGCTGCCGATCCCGCGCCAACTCACCGCGCGTTAACCCGCGGTTCGACAAAAGCCCAATCCGCTGCTATTTAGGGCTTGGGCGATGAAAAATGCGATTGAACCCGCGCAGGCGATCCAGCGCGTCAAGGTCGGGATGACCGGCCTGGCGTTCGTGCTGCTGCTGATCGGCCTTGCCAGCGCCATCTTCAGCTCGGTGAACCGCGAGCGACCGGTGGCGGTGGCAGGGGCGGCGAAGCCCGATGTCGTCGCCAATCTCACCAACGCCAACGCGACCGATCCGGCGGCGAACGCGGGCAAGGAGCCGCTCGCCGAATTGGGCGTCGCCCCCAGCACCAGCCCCGCGACTCCGGCCAACCCACCCGCCAAGCCGCGCCCTTAACGGACGAATCCGAAGCTGCGATCCGCTCCGCGACGGTCTGAGCCGGCGCGCGCGGGCTGCTGAGTCCGCCATGCCGACGGTCGCGACACCCATCCTGGCCCGTTCTTGCCCCATGTTAACCAGAACGCAAGCGGAACGGGCGGCTGGAAAAGCCAGTTATTGCCCAAGCGTACCCGGCAATTCCCCTTAATTCCCTATTTCTCCCGTTGTATCCCCGCCCAGCCCCATGTATAGCTTGGTTAACAGGGGCTATTCCCAGCTGTGGCAGCAGCATCCCGAAAGCGGCGAAAGGGGCCGTTTCCGGGCGCGGGAGTGCTTTGCCCCTGGCAGGGGTGTGCGTGGCGAACCGGGGCATCTATCAGGGTTATGCCTTGCAGCAGGTGGACGAGAAGGGTCGCGTCGCGATCCCTTCCACCCTGCGCAACACCCTGATCGCGCGGAACCCCGCCGGCATCGATCCCAAGGACGCCGCCACCGTCATCATCGGCCTGCATGAGAGCGACCCCTGCCTCATCGGCTATGACGCGAGCTATGCCGAACAGCTCCACGGCGCCCTGGCCGAGCGCGCCCGTGCTCATGCCGGCCAAGACGGCGCGCCGAGGGCGCAAATCCTGCGCGCCGGCATGGCGGCCGATCCGATGCCGTTCGATGCGTCCGGCCGGTTCATCCTGCCCGCTTTCCCCCGGCGGCGGATGAAGATCGGCAAATTCGCCTTCTTCTGCGGGATGGGCGATTATTTCGAGATGTGGGACCCGGCGACGCTCGTCGCCTGCGAGACCGCCGCCGATTGGATGAAGGACGCCGCGCGCTTCTTCATGGAAGAGCGGGGGGAGGTGCTGTGAGCCACGTCCCCGTCCTGCTCGGCGAAGTGATCGAGGCGCTGGCTATCTCGCCTGGCGAGCGCCATGTCGACGCGACCTTCGGCGCGGGCGGGTATAGCCGGGCGATGCTCGACGCGGGCGCGGAGGTAATCGCCTTCGATCGCGATCCCGATGCCGCCGCGCTCGGCCGCGCGCTCGCCGCCGAGCGGCCGCGGCTGATGCTGATCGAGGCGCCCTTCTCCACGCTTGCCGCCGAGCTCGCCGCGCGGGGGCTCGCGCCGGTCGATGGCCTCGTCATGGACATCGGCGTGTCGTCGATGCAGCTCGACCAGGCCGAGCGCGGCTTCAGCTTTCAGGCGGACGGCCCGCTCGACATGCGGATGGCGCAGGCGGGGATGACGGCGGCCGAGTGGCTGAACGGTGCCGACGAGGCCGATATCGCCGATGTGCTCTATAACTATGGCGAGGAACCGCGCGCGCGCCGCGTCGCCCGGGCGATCGTCGCCGCGCGGCCGCTCGCGCGCACCGGCGCGCTCGCCGAGGTCGTCCGCCGCGCGCTCGGCCACAAGCCGCACGACAAGAAGGACCCGGCCACCCGCAGCTTCCAGGCGATCCGCATCCATCTGAACCAGGAGCTGGACGAGCTGCGCGCCGCGCTCGCGGCGGCGGAGCGGGTGCTGAAGCCGGGCGGGCGGCTCGCGGTCGTCACGTTCCACAGCCTGGAAGACCGGGTGGTGAAGACTTTTCTGCGCGAACGGTCGGGCAACGTCCCCGCCGGATCGCGCCACTTACCGCAGGCGCCGAAGGGGCCCGCACCGACCTTCGATCAGGTCGGGCGGGGGCGGCGACCGACGGAGGCCGAGATCGCGCGCAACCCGCGCGCGCGCTCGGCGACACTCAGAACCGCGCGGCGCACCTGCGCCGACGCCTGGCAGGGAGCGTGAGGGATGGCGGCGGCGTATCGGTTCCGGGGATTGGGCTGGTTCCTGGGGTGCGTGGTGGTGGTGCTGGGCTGCTATCTGGTCTCGCTCCAGGTCGCGGCGGAGCGCAAGAAGGTGGCGGACATGGACCGCGCCATCGCTCGCGCCGCGCGCGACATCCGCCAGCTGGAAACCGAGTTCAACACCCGGGCGAGCCTTGCCCAGCTCGAACGCTGGAACCGCGAGGACATGATGCTGGACGCGCCGCGCGCCGAACAGTTCGTGGCGGATGAAGGCACGCTCGCCGCGCTCGATCCGGCGACGCTGGGCGAGCCGGCGCCGGTGCTGGCGAAGCTTGACGCGCCGGCGGTGCCGCCCGCCTTCGCCGCGTCGCCCGCGCCCGCGCAGCCCAAGCCCGCCGCGCCGGTGCTCGCCGCCGCGACCTCCGCCGCCGCCGAGCGCGCCGCGCCCAACCGCACGGTCGCGATGATCGGGCGTAAGCTGCTCGCCGATCCCGCCTTCGGCGCGCTGCTCGATGCGCCGCGGGGGACGCGGTGACCGTCCTCGTCGCCCGCCCGCGCCAGCCGCGCCTCACCGGCGCGCGCCATCCGATCGCGCAGCTCGCGGCGGTCCGGCTGGTGATGCTGATGCTGCTGATCGCGGGCGGCGTCGGCATCGTGCTGCTGCGGCTGGTGTGGCTGGGTGCCTTCGCCGCGCCGCAGACCGGGGCGGATGCCGCCGCGGCGCTGGTCCCCTTGCGCGGCGATCTGGTCGATCGCAACGGCGCGCCGCTCGCGCGCACCATCGACGCCTGGTCGATCGGCATCCACCCCAACAAGCTGGTCAACGATCCCGAGGATCTGGCGCCCAAGCTCGCCGATCTGATGCCCGAGCATGACAGCGCCTGGTATCTGCGCGTGCTGCGTTCGGGCGCGAATTTCGTCTATTTCCAGCGCCGCGCGATGCCCGAGACGGTGCGCGCGGTGAACGCGCTGGGCGAGCCGGCGATGGCCTTCGCGCGCGAGCCCGAGCGGCTCTACCCGCAAGGGAGCCTCGCCGCGCATACGCTCGGCTTCCTGAATTATGACGGCCACGGGATGCGCGGCATGGAGCGCTGGCTCGACGCGCCGCTGAGCGACCGGAACGCCCGCGCCAAGCCGGTCGCGCTCTCGATCGACGCGCGCGTGCAAGGCGCGCTCGAGGCCGAGCTCGGGGCGGCGATGGCGAGCTTCCAGGCCAAGGGCGCGGCGGGGGTTATCCTGGATGCCGATACCGGCGAGATCGTCTCCATGGCGTCGCTGCCCAATTTCGACGCGAACCGCGTGCCGCGCGTGCAGGACGCGCGCAATCCCGACGACCCCGCCGCACTGCAGTTGCGCAACAACGTCACCCAATCGGTCTATGAGCTGGGCTCCACCTTCAAGCCGATCAGCATCGCGGCGGCGATCGATGGCGGCGTCGTCACCTCGATGGCGCAGCGTTTCGATGCGACCCAGCCGCTCGCGATCGGCCGCTTCCACATCCGCGACGATCACCCCCAGCGCCGCTATCTGAACGTGGCTGAGACGCTGATCCATTCCTCGAACATCGCGACCGCGCGCATCGCCGATGCGATGGGGCCCGAGCGGTTGCAGGCGATGTTCAAGCGGCTGGGCTTCGATACCCGCCCCGATGTCGAGCTGCATGAGCGCCAGCGGCCGATCTGGCCCATGTACTGGGCGCGCGTGACGACGATGACGACGGCTTATGGCCATGGCATCGCCGTCACCCCGCTGCACTTGGCGAGCGCTTATGCGGCGCTGGTGAATGGCGGCATCTGGCGCCCGGCGACGCTGCTGAAGGTCGCGCCGGGCCAGGCGCCCGCCGGCCGCCGGGTGATCAGCGCCGAGACGAGCGCGCGGATGCGCCAGCTGCTCCGCCTGGTGGTGCTGCAGGGCACCGGCAAGAAGGGCGAGGCGCCTGGCTACCGCGTGGGCGGCAAGACGGGTACCGCCGAGGTCGCGATGAAGACGGGCTATTCCAAGAAGCGCAACGTCAGCACTTTCGCGGCGGCTTTCCCGATGGACGCGCCGCGCTATGTGGTGATCGCCATGCTCGATTCGCCGATCGCCAATGCCAGCTCCGCCGGGCAGACCACCGCCGCCTGGACGGTCGCGCCCGTCGTCAGCCGCGTGATCCTGCGTACCGCGCCGCTGCTGGGCGTGATGCCGGACATGCACCGCGACGTCGATCTGTCGGACATCAACCCGCTCATCTGGCACGCGCCGGGCGAGAATCAGGCGGTTCCCGAATGAGGCTCGGCGCGCTCACCGGCGGCGACGAGGCGGCGCTGGTGACGGGCTTCGCCATCGATCACCGCAAGGTCGCCCCGGGCACGATATTCGGCGCGTTCCGGGGCCTGAGCGTGAATGGCGAGGACTTCATTCCGCAGGCCGTCGCGAGCGGCGCGGTGGCGGTGGTCGCGCGGCCCGAGGCTCGCGTTGCCGGCGCGGTGCACCTCGCCGATCCCAATCCCCGCGCGGCCTTCGCCCGGCTGGCGGCGCGCTTCTTCGCGCCGTTCCCCGAAATCTGCGTCGCGGTAACGGGGACCAATGGTAAGACCTCGACGGTCGAGATGACGCGGCAATTGTGGCGTATGGCCGGCCACCCTGCCGCCTCGATCGGCACCCTGGGCGTGACGACCGCCGATGAACGGGTGACGACCGGGCTGACCACGCCCGATGTCGTGACGTTCCTTTCCAATGTCGCCGGCCTCGCGCGCGAGGGGGTGACGCATCTGGCGTTCGAGGCGTCGTCGCACGGCCTCTCCCAATATCGCACCGAAGGGGTGGCCGTCGCGGCGGCGGCCTTCACCAATCTCAGCCGCGATCACCTCGATTACCACCGCGACATGGACGATTATTTCGCCGCCAAGATGCGCCTGTTCGCCGAAGTGGTGGCGGATCGGGGCACGGCGGTGATCTGGGCCGATGATCCGCGCGCCGAGCAGGTCGCCGCCATCGCGCGGGCGCGCGGTTTGAAGGTGATGAGGGTGGGCACCGGCGACGCCGATCTCCGTCTCGTGTCGCGTGCGCCGACCCTGCTCGGCCAGGGGCTTGAGATCGAACACGCGGGAAAGCGCCACAAGGTAACGCTGCCGCTGATCGGCGCCTATCAGGCGGCGAACGCGCTCACCGCCGCCGCGCTGGTGATCGCGACCGGCGGCGACGCGGGCGAGACGATCGCCCGCCTCGCCCGGTTGCAGCCGGTGCGCGGGCGGCTGGAGCGGGCGGCGATCGCCCGCGCGGGCGCCCCGGTCTATGTCGATTACGCGCACACACCCGACGCGATCGAGGCGGCGATCGCCGCGCTCAAGCCCCATGCCGAAGGACGGCTGATCGTCGTGCTCGGGGCGGGGGGCGAGCGCGACGCGGGCAAGCGCGCCCCGATGGGCGCGGTCGCGGCACAGGGCGCGGATCTCGTGATCGTGACCGACGACAATCCGCGCGGCGAAGACCCCGCGGCCATCCGTCGCGCGGTGCTGGCAGGCGCGCCGCAAGCGCGTGAGATCGGCGACCGGCGCGAAGCGATCGCCGCCGCCGTCGCCGAGGCCGGGCCGCGTGACATCGTGCTGATCGCCGGCAAAGGGCACGAGCAGGGCCAGATCGTCGGCGATCTGGTGCTGCCGTTCGACGATGTGCAGGTCGCGCGCGAGGTGGCGGGGTGAGCAAGATCCTGTGGACCTCGGGCGAGATCGCCGCCGCCACCGGCGGAACGGCGACCGGCGAATGGGTCGCGACCGGCGTCACGTTCGATTCGCGCGAAGCGGTGCCAGGCGATCTCTTCGTCGCGCTGAAGGGCGCGAGCACCGATGGCCACCGTTTCGTGGCCGATGTGCTGGCGCGCGGGGCGAGCGGCGTGCTGGTGTCCGAGCCCGTCGAGGGGCCGCATGTCCGCGTGCCCGATACCATGGCCGCGCTCCAGGCGCTGGCGGTGGCGGCGCGGGCGCGGGTGGTGGGCAAGGTGATCGGCGTCACCGGCTCGGTCGGCAAGACGGGCACCAAGGAAGCGCTCTACGCCGCGCTCGAACGCGCGGCGCCCGATCATGTCCACCGCTCGGTGAAGAGCTACAACAACCATACCGGCGTGCCGCTCAGCCTGGCGCGCATGTCGTCATGCCGGATGTACAGCGTGCTGGAGATGGGGATGAACCATGCCGGCGAGCTCGCCGCGCTCACCCGGCTGGTGCGCCCGCACGTCGCGCTGATCACCGCGATCGCGCCCGCGCACACCGAGTTCTTCGCCAGCATCGAGGCGATCGCCGATGCCAAGGCGGAGATTTTCGAGGGGCTGGAGCCCGGCGGCACCGCGATCGTGCCGTTCGACAGCCCCTATGGCGCGCGGCTGGCGAAGGCGGCGGCGCGGCACGCCGCTAATGTCGTGAGCTTCGGCCTGGGCGAGGGCGCCGATGTCCGCGCGCTGGAGACGATGCGCACGGCGGGCGGCACCTTCGTCACCGCGCGCTTACGCGGGCGCGAGCTGGGCTTCACCATCAATCAGCCGGGCGCGCATTGGGTGTCCAACGCGCTCGCGGTGCTGGCGGCGGTGGAGGCGGTGGGCGCCGATGTCGCGCTCGCGGGCCTCGCGCTCGCCGAGCTGGACGGGCTGCCGGGGCGCGGCGCGCGGTTGAGCGTCGCGCTGGCGGGTGGCGGCCATGCGCTGGTGATCGACGAGAGCTATAACGCCAACCCCAGCTCGATGCGTGCCACCCTCGCGGTGCTCGCGACCGAACCGGCGCCGCGCAAGCTGGCGGTGCTGGGCGAGATGCGCGAACTGGGCACGGAAAGTGCCGATTATCACGTCGCGCTCGCTGCGCCGCTGATCGAGGCGGGCGTTATCCACGCCATTCTGGTCGGCGAGGGGATGGCCCCGCTCGCGCGCGCGCTTGAGGGCCGGCTCGATTTCGTCCATGTGGCGAGCGCCGCCGAGGCCGAGGCCGCGTTGCGGCGCGTGCTCGCCGATGGCGACGCGGTGCTCGTCAAGGGATCGAATGGGGTGGGGCTGGCGCGCTTGGTCGCCGGGCTCAAGGAACAGGCGTAAGATGCTGTATTTCATCGCCCAGCAATTGGGCTTTCCAAGTGTTCTGAACCTCATCCGCTATCTGAGCTTCCGCTCGGGCGGCGCGGTCGCCACCGCGCTGCTGATCGGGCTGGTGATCGGCCCGCGCTTCATCGGCTGGCTGCGGCTGCGCCAGGGCAAGGGCCAGCCGATCCGCGCCGACGGCCCGCAATCGCACCTCGCCAAGCGCGGCACGCCGACGATGGGCGGGCTGATGATCCTGACCGCGCTGACGCTTTCGATCCTGATCTGGATGGACCTGAGCAACCCCTATGTCTGGGCGTGCCTGTTCGTGACGCTCGGCTTCGGGATGATCGGTTTCCTCGACGATTACGACAAGGTGCGCAAACAGAAGACCGCCGGCATCAGCAGCCGCGCGCGGCTGGCGGGCGAGTTCCTGATCGCCGGGCTCGCCAGCTGGATCATCACCCAGCAGAACGGCACGCATCTGTATCTGCCGTTCTTCAGCGAGGTGTCGATCGATCTCGGCTATTTCTACATATTGTTCGCCGCCTTCACGATCGTCGCGTTCGGCAACGCGGTGAATTTGACCGATGGGCTCGATGGCCTGGCGACGATGCCGGTGATCATCGCCGCGGTCGCTTTCATGTTGATCGTGTATCTCGCGGGCAATGTGAAGTTCGCCGGCTATCTCGGCATCCCGCATGTGCGCGGGGCGGGCGATCTGGCGATCTTTTGCGGGGCGATGGTCGGCGCGGGCCTTGCCTTCCTCTGGTTCAACGCGCCGCCGGCGGCGGTGTTCATGGGCGATACGGGGAGTCTGGCGCTGGGCGGCGCGCTGGGGGCGATCGCCGTCGTCGCGCACCATGAGATCGTGCTGGGGATCATCGGCGGGCTGTTCGTTATGGAAGCGCTTTCGGTGATTATCCAAGTGTTCAGCTACAAACGCTTTGGCAAACGCGTTTTCCGCATGGCGCCCATTCACCATCATTTCGAACAGCTCGGCTGGGCCGAGAGCACGGTCGTGATCCGTTTCTGGATCATTTCGCTGGTGCTCGCGCTCGCCGGGCTGTCGACGCTGAAGCTGCGGTGATCACCAGCCGCGCCTGGGCGGGCAAGCGCTACGCCGTGCTCGGCCTCGCGCGCTCGGGCGCGGCGACGGTGCGCGCGCTGGTGGCGAGCGGGGCGCGGGTCGTCGGCTGGGACGAAAGCGGTGCCTCACAGGAATCATTTTGGGAACAGCTTAAGGCCGACCGAGCCGAGCAAGGCACGGAGCCAAGTTTCACCTTCAAGAATTGGCTGCTGGCAGCCGATCTGACGGGGTATGAAGCGATCATCGTCTCCCCCGGCGTCCCGCTCAACCGCCATCCGGTAGCCGAAAAGGCGGCACGGTACGGCATCCCCGTCGTCGGCGACATGGAACTCTTCGCCCAGGCGCGCGCCGAACTGCCGCCGCATAAGGTCGTCGGCATCACCGGCACCAACGGCAAGTCGACCACCACCGCGCTCGTCCACCACATGCTCCAGACGGCGGGGGTGCCGAGCCTGATGGCGGGCAATATCGGCCTGCCGATCCTCTCGCGCGATCCGCTGCCCGCAGGCGGCGTCTATGTTCTCGAACTGAGCAGCTATCAGATCGACCTGACGCAAAGCCTCGACTGCGACGTCGCGGTGCTGCTCAACATCACGCCGGACCATCTCGATCGCTACCGCGATTTCGAGGAATATGCCGCCGCCAAGGCGCGGCTGTTCAACATGCAGGCGCCGGAGCACCGCGCGATCATCTCGATCGCGGACACGCCGTCCGCGCTGATCGCCCGCGCGCTGTCGGCGAAGGGCGAGCAGCTGATCAAGATCGCGCCGGGCTTCTGCATGGATCAATCGCGCTGGCCGCGGCTGCAAGGCCCTCACAACGCCCAGAACGCGCTCGCCGCGATCAACGTGGCGGAGGCGCTCGGCCTGCCCAACCCGGCGATCGACCGCGCGCTGGAGAGCTTCACCGGCCTGCCGCACCGGATGGAGCTGGTCGGCGAGCGGAACGGCGTCCGCTTCGTCAATGACAGCAAGGCGACCAATGCGGAGAGCGCCGCCCCCGCGCTCGCCGCGTTCGATCGCATCCATTGGATCCTGGGCGGTCAGGCGAAAAGCGCGTCGCTCGACGCCGCCGCCAAGAACTTCGGCCATCTCGTCCACGCCTACACGATCGGCGAGGCGGCGGAGACGTTCGCGCACGCGCTCCATGGCCGGGTGCCGGTGACGCTGAGCGGCACGCTCGACGCCGCGCTCCACGCGGCGGTCGCGAACGCCAAGCCGGGCGACACGGTGCTGCTGTCTCCGGCGGCCGCCTCGTTCGATCAGTTCCGCGATTTCGAGGATCGCGGCGACACCTTCCGCCGCTTGGTGGCGGCGCTGTGAACGACAGCCGCGCCACCCGCCGCCGCGAGCTCTGGGCGAAGATGCGGCCGCGCGCGGGCCGGGGCTCGCGCAGCCCGCTCGCCATGTGGTTCTTCGATATCGATCGGGTCCTGTTGCTGCTCGCGCTGCTGCTGATCGCGATCGGGCTGCTCGCGGTCGCCGCGGGGTCGCCCGCGTCGGCGGCGCGCTATTCAGGCGAGAAGGTCCATTTCCCGCCGCTTTATTATTTCTGGCGCCAGCTGGTGTGGGTCGCGCTGTCGGTGCCGCTGATGCTGTTCGTCTCGATGCTCCCGATCGCGACGGCGCGGCGGGCGGCGTTGATCGGCGCCGGTTTCTTCCTCGCCTGCCTCGCGCTGGTCCCGTTCGTCGGCGTGGAGGTGAACGGCGCGAAGCGCTGGATCGGCGGCGGCATCGCGCAGTTCCAGCCCAGCGAGTTCCTGAAGCCCTGTTTCGTCGTGCTGCTTGCCTGGCTCCTGTCGCTGCGGGAAAAGGAGCCCGATCTGCCGGTGGTGCCGATCAGCTTCGGCCTGATGGCGATGATCGGCGTGCTGCTGATGCTGCAGCCCGATTTCGGCCAAACGGTGATCTTCAGCGTCATCTGGATCACGCTGCTGATGGTCTCGGGCGTGCCGCTGCGCGTGCTGGGGATGATCGGCGGGATGGGGCTGGGCGGGATCGTCGCGGCTTACCTGTTCTACGATACCGCGCGCATCCGGATCGACGCTTTCCTGTTCCGCGGCGACGAGGATCAGGCGATCGATCATTATCAGACCGATATGGCGCACGCGACGATCACGGGCGGCGGCTGGCTCGGCACCGGCCCCGGCGGCGGCACGATGAAGTTCAGGCTGCCCGAGGCGCATACCGATTACATCTTCTCGGTGATCGGCGAGGAGTTCGGGCTGATCGCCTGCGCGGTGATCGCTTTGCTGTTCCTGGCGCTCGTGGTGCGCGTGGTGGTGAAGCTGCTCGACGAGACCGACGCCTTCCGCCTGCTCGCCGCCGCGGGCCTAGCGACCCAGTTCGGCGCGCAGGCGCTGGTGTCGATGGCGGTCAACACCGGCATCGCGCCTTCCAAGGGCATGACCTTGCCCTTCATTTCCTATGGTGGGTCATCGATGATCGCGCTGTCGGCGGGAATGGGCTTGCTGCTCGCCTTCACTCGGCGCAATCCGTTCCTCGTTCAGTCCCCCTATATCGTGCGGTGGCAGCAATGAGTGAGGCGCGACATTTCGTTTTGGCGGCCGGCGGCACCGGCGGGCATATGGTGCCCGCCGCCGCGCTCGCCGCCGAGCTGATCCGGCGGGGGCATAGCGTCGCGCTGGTGAGCGACGCGCGCGGGGTGCGCTTTCCCGGGCTGTTCGAGGGGATCGAGACGCATATCGTTCCCGCCGCGCCGCTGAAGGGCGGCCCGCTCGGCTGGGCGCGCGCGGGCCGATCGATGCTCGCCGGGCGCAAGATGGCGCTGCGCCTGTTCAAGGAGCGGCGCCCGGCGGCGGTGGTCGGCTTTGGCGGCTATCCCGCGCTGCCGGCGCTGCTCGGCGCCTTTTCGCTGCGCGTGCCGACCGCGGTGCATGAACAGAACGCCGTGCTCGGCCGGGTCAACCGCCTCGTCGCGAGCCGGGTGACGGCGATCGCGACCAGCTATGCGAAGGTCGATCGCCTGTCGCGCGGCCTGGAGGGCAAGACGCGGCTCGTCGGCAATCCGGTGCGCGAGGCGGTCGCGGAACTGCGGCAGCGGCCCTATCCGCTGCTCGAGGAAGACGGCATCTTCCGCATCCTCGTGACGGGCGGCAGCCAAGGCGCGAGCGTGCTGAGCCAGGTCGTTCCCGATGGCCTCGCGCTGCTGCCGATCAGCTTCCGCCGGCGGATGCAGGTGACGCACCAGGCGCGGCCCGAGGATATCGACGCGGTGCGCGCCAAATATGCCGAACTCCAGATCGCAGCCGAACTCGCGACCTATCTGCCGGACATGCCGGAGCAGCTCGCCTGGGCGCATCTGGTGATCGCGCGCGCGGGCGCCTCCACCATCGCCGAGCTCACCTGCGCCGGCCGCCCGGCGATCCTGGTGCCGCTCCCCAGCGCGACCGACGATCACCAGACGGCGAATGCGCGCGAGATGACCGAGGTTGGCGGCGCGCGCACCATTCCCCAGCGCGCTTTCACGCCCGTCGAACTCGCCAAGCAGATGCAGAAACTGGGGCTCGATCCGCAGGCGCTGGAGAATGCCGCCGGCCGCGCGCGCACCCTCGGCCGGCCCGATGCGGCGCGCGATCTCGCCGATCTCGTCGAGATGCTGGACGCGCCCTATAGCGGGCTCCTCGTCGGCCGTGTCGCGCCCGCGCAACCCAAGGCGGCGTTCGCATGAAGGGCCTGCGCGACATCGGCACGATCCATTTCGTCGGGATCGGCGGCATCGGCATGTCCGGCATCGCCGAGGTGATGCACAATCTCGGCTACCGCGTGCAGGGGTCCGACGTCGCCGAGGGCTATGTCGTGCAGGGCCTGCGCGACAAGGGCATCCCGGTGTTCATCGGCCATGATGCCGAGAATCTGGGCGAGGCGGCGGTGATCGTCACCTCCACCGCGATCAAGCGCGGCAACCCGGAAGTCGAGGCGGCTTATGAGCGCCGCATCCCGGTCGTCCGCCGCGCCGAGATGCTCGCCGAGCTGATGCGGCTGAAGCAGACGGTCGCGGTCGCCGGCACCCACGGCAAGACCACCACCACCTCGATGGTCGCCGCGATCCTCGACGCGGGCGGGGTGGACCCGACGGTGATCAACGGCGGTATCATCAACAGCTATGGATCGAACGCGCGATTGGGCGCGAGCGACTGGATGGTGGTGGAGGCCGACGAGAGCGACGGCAGCTTCCTGCGGCTCGACGGCACGATCGCGGTTGTGACGAACATCGATCCCGAGCATCTCGATCATTATGGCGCGTTCGATCGGGTGAAGGACGCGTTCGTCCAGTTCATCGAGAATGTGCCCTTTTATGGCGCGGCGCTGCTCTGCCTCGATCATCCCGAGGTGCAGGGCATCCTGCCGCGCGTGCGCGATCGGCGGATCGTGACTTATGGCTTCTCCGCGCAAGCCGATGTGCGCGGGGTGAATGTGACGCCGTACCCCGGCGGCAACAGGTTCGAGGCGATCGTGCGCCACCGCGACGGCAGCTATCGATCGATCGAGCATATCGATCTGCCGATGCCCGGCCGCCACAATGTGCAGAACGCGCTCGCGGCGATCGGCGTCGCGCTCGAACTCGGCATTCCGGACGAGACGATCCAGCGCGGCTTCGCGGCGTTTGGCGGGGTCAAGCGGCGCTTCACCAAGGTGGGCGACGTGGCGGGCGCGGTGGTGATCGACGATTATGGTCACCATCCGGTCGAGATCCGCGCGGTGCTTTCCGCCGCGCGCGAGGCGGCCGAGGGGCGGGTGCTCGCGGTGTGCCAGCCGCACCGTTATTCGCGGCTGGCGAGCCTGATGGAGGAGTTTCAGCAGGCGTTCAACGATGCCGACATGGTGTTCGTGACGCCGGTCTATCCGGCGGGCGAGGCACCGATCGAGGGCGTTTCGGCCGAGACGCTGGTCGCCGGCATCAAGCATCGCGGGCACCGCTCGGCGCAGGCGGTGGCGGATGCGGGGGATTTGGCGGCGACGCTCGCGGGGGTAATCCAGCCGGGCGATCAGGTGATCTGCCTGGGCGCGGGGGACATCACCAAATGGGCGGCGGGCCTGGCCGAGGCGATTGCGGAGGCGCGGGGGTGAAAGATTGCGCGCTCTTGGGGCGTCGCCCCAGCGAAGGCTGGGGCCTGGTCGTTCGGGGGCGCTTCAGGGGCACAAGACCCCAGCTTTCGCTGGGGTGACGGGGATGAGGTGGGATTTTCATGACCGGCATTTTCGATCTCGCCATCGCCTGGCAGCGCCAGCTGCTCGATGTGCAGCGCGCTTATCTCTCGGCGGGCGAAGCGAGCGTCGCCTGGCAGGAAGCGAGCCGCCGCGCGGCCGAAGCGAATGTCGCCGCGCTGGCGAGCTGGGCAAGGCTGTGGGGCGGGCGGTGAGATTCGAGCGCGACACAAAGCCCCTCCCCCCTTGGGGGAGGGGTTGGGGTGGGGGCTTCAGGAGCGCGACGCTGCGCCCAATAAGCCCCCACCCCCGGCCCCTCCCCCAGGGGGGAGGGGAGTAGTAATGATGCCCGCTTTCACCCTCCCCAAGGTCCGCGGTTCGCTCACCGCCCACGCGCCGCTCGCGCCGCTCGTCTGGTTCAAGGCGGGCGGGGCGGCCGAGTGGCTGTTCGAGCCCGCCGATATCGATGATCTGCGCGATTTCCTCGCCGAACTCGATCCCCAAATCCCGGTTATGGCGCTGGGGCTCGGTTCGAACCTGATCGTGCGCGATGGCGGCGTGCCCGGGGTGGTGGTGCGGCTCGGCAAGCCCTTCGCTTATGCCCGTGCCGAGGAGGGTGGCCTCGTCTGCGGCGGCGGGGCGAGCGGTATCCTGGTCTCCTCCGCCGCGCGTGACGCGGGGCTGGCGGGGCTGGAGTTTCTGCGCTCGATCCCCGGCACGGTCGGCGGCTTCGTGCGGATGAACGGCGGCGCTTATGGGCGCGAGACCGCCGATGCCTTGATGCGCTGCACCGTGGTTTATCGCGACGGGCGGCTGGAGACGCTGCCGGTGGAAGCGCTCGGCTACAGCTATCGCCATTCGGCGCTGCCCGAGGGGGCGGTGGTGGTGGAAGCCGTGTTCGCCGGCACGCCGGGGGACCCGCAAGCGATCCAGGCCGAGATGGACCGCATCGCCGCCGCGCGCGAGGAGAGCCAGCCGCTGCGCTCCAAGACCGGCGGATCGACCTTCAAGAACCCGCCCGGCGAGAAGGCCTGGGCGCTGATCGACCGCGCCGGGTGCCGTGGCCTCAAGCGCGGCGACGCGCAGGTTTCGAGCAAGCATTGCAACTTCCTGCTCAATCTTGGCGCCGCGACCAGCGCCGACATCGAAGGGCTGGGCGAGGATGTCCGCGCGCGGGTGAAGGCGGCGACGGGGGTGGAACTCGAGTGGGAGATCAAGCGCGTGGGGGTTCGGGCGTGATCGGACTACCAAAATCCTCCCCAAGCTTGCTTGGGCAGGGGGACCGCCGCAGGCGGTGGAGGGGCGGCGCGCAGCGCCGACGATCGCGCCCGGCGGCGGGGGCCCCCCCCCCATAATGGGGCAAAGAGGCCCCCCCCCCCCCCCGGGGGGGGTGTTTTTGTGGGCCCCCCCCCCCCCCCCCCCCCCGCA
>Ga0310345_10002027_pt1 | contig 21121 bp, 16 predicted proteins | sample HC15DNA20500_MG_FD_204667 | JGI IMG/M metagenome (GOLD analysis project Ga0310345, IMG submission 204667) | Marine microbial communities from station ALOHA, North Pacific Subtropical Gyre - HC15-DNA-20-500_MG | ecosystem: Environmental > Aquatic > Marine > Oceanic | place: Pacific Ocean: North...
TGATGAATTTTGGGTTTTCTGGGTGTGGAGGTTTTCTAGGAATTTCCTAATTATTGAAGTGTTAATCTTTTTAGTTAAAAACCTTGCCGATTTAGTTTTTGAATTAGTTGAGATGAGAAAATCTCTGAATTGTTTTAGATCACTAACATAATTTCTTATAGTGTGTTCTGACAAATTACGACCGACTAAATATTGAGTAAACCTTTTAATTTCTATTTCCATGTAGTTGAACACACAAATTTTTTCAATAAAGAAAAAGGGGGTGCTGATTCCTTCACAAACTTTCTGAAAGTCCACGGGTAAAGCAACACATCTCTTCAAGAGCTATTTTTATCTGTAACTTGCGTCGTTCCTTTTTGCCTAGTTTGACCTTGCTAGTTGATCGTTCGATGCTTGGTAAGATGCCGAAGTTAATATTTTCTGGTTGAAAATTTTCAGGCGGTGCATGAACAAGATAGTGAATCAGGGATCCAATTGCTGAAGCTCGAGGAAAGGTTAACAAAGGCTTCCCTAGGGCTAAATAGGAGGCATTGATCCCAGCAACCAAGCCTGTGGCAATGCATTCAACATACCCTTCAACTCCAGAAAGTTGACCTGCAAAAAAAATGTCATTTCTTTTTAACGATTGCAGTGTAGAAAGAAGCTGTCTTGGAGCATTAATAAAAGTGTTTCGGTGCACTTGACCTAGGCGGAGGAAGTGAGCCTCTTCAAGACCAGGGATTAATCTAAAAAGCTTTTCTTGTTCACCAAAACGGAGGTGGTTCTGAAAACCTACGATGTTATAACTATCGGCCTTTAAATTTTCTTGCCTTAACTGTACGGCAGCATAAGGCCGTTGCTGAGTGCGAGGATCTATTAGTCCAACTGGCTTCATTGGTCCAAAACGCAGCGTGTCAATTCCTCTGCGAGCCATTTCTTCAATGGGGAGGCAGGCTTCAAAATATAAGTGCTTTTCACATTCGTGTAATGGTACTGATTCTGCATTTACTAACGCTGAGTAGAAATTAAGATACTCCTGTTTATTCAATGAACAATTTAGATAATCTGCCCCACTATTTTCGTATCGAGATCCTTGATAAACTTTACTATAGTTAATGCTGTCGGCATCAACAATTGGACTAATAGCATCATAAAAGTATAGGTGGTCTTCACCCATAAATCCTTTAAGGGAGTCAGAGAGTCTAGTAGAAGTAAGTGGTCCAGTTGCAATGATTATAGGTCCTTTTGAAGGAAGAGTGATAACCTCTTGTCGAATTATTTGGATATTAGGCACGGATTCTAATCGCTGCGTAACAGCAAGGGAAAAATTGTTTCGGTCAACAGAAAGTGCTGCACCACTTGGAACTTGATGTTCATTGGCAACCTGGAGCAGGAGAGAGTTTAGTTGTTTTAATTCTTGTTTTAAAAGCCAGGGGGCTGAACCAATTTGATTTGATTTAAAGGAGTTACTGCAAACAATCTCAGCTAAATATTCTGTTTTGTGAGCAAGAGTTGAACAGGTGGGACGCATTTCATAAAGTCGGACGGGAATCCCTCGTTGAGCAACTTGCCATGCAGCTTCTGAACCTGCCAAGCCCCCACCGATAATTGTCAATGGTTCCATTTCTGTTCTCTGAGAATTAGGAGATAAGATCTATTGAAAACCTAGTTTTAATAGGCGGAAAAATTAATTGTGTCTCAATCTTTCTCGAGACTATGTTTAATTAATAGATTGATAAGAAACGAGAAAGCAAAATTATTTCAGTGGAACTTCCAATATTTTTTGATAATCACAGTTTTCAGAAATGCAGGAATAAAAGCTGCCCTGTTTTTTTGAAAATTTTTCAACAACAAATTTGTTTCCACATTCAGGACAGGATTCATTAATAGGTTTGTTCCAAATACTGAAATTGCAATTAGGATACTGATCACAGGCATAAAAAATCTTTCCACGTCGGGATTTTTTTTCTACGATTTCTCCGTTACATCCAGCTTCAGGACAAGAAACCCCTAGAGTCTTCTTTTTAACATATTTGCATTCAGGATAATTACTGCAGGCTGTGAATTCTCCATAGCGACCCTGCTTAATGACTAGGGACTTTCCACAGTCAGGGCAGTTTTCCTTTAATTGAATGTCTAGGGCGGGCATCTTGTCTGAGCCTGAAGTGATTATTTTTTTTGTTGTTTTGCATTTGGGGTATCCAGTACAGGAGAGGAATTGACCAAAGCGGCCCCTTTTTAGTGCCATTGGTTTACCACATTTTTCACAAACTTCAACAGGTACTTGATGTTCTGTAGTAGGCTTACTTGCCCCTTCACTTGTTAATTCAAGTTCACGTGTATTTTTACAGTCTGGATATCCTGAACAAGCTACAAATTTGCCATGACGCCCCCACTTAACTACCATTGGCTTGCCACACTTTTCACAATTGTCCCCAGTGGGTTCTTCCATCTTCTTAATGTCGCGCATATTTTTTTGAGCTCTTTGGAGATCTAACTTAAATTTTTCATAAAAAGATTCGAGAGCCTTGTTCCAAAGGATTTTGCCTTCCCCGATTTCATCTAATTGTTCTTCCATGCGAGCTGTATACTGAATGTCAAAAATGTCTGAAAAATTTTCGACTAGCAGGTCATTCACAATAAGACCTAATTCAGTTGGGTTAAATTTTCCTGATTCTCGCAGAGCATATTCTCGTTCTTGTAGGGTTGTAAGAATAGAAGAATAGGTGGAGGGACGGCCAATGCCTTTTTCTTCTAATATCTTTACCAAAGTTGCTTCGGTAAATCTAGGAGGTGGTTGGGTAAAATGCTGCTCAGGTGAAAATTGTTCCAATTTGATATTGTCGCCTTTTTTCAATTTGGGAAGATTATTGGATCGCTCTTCTTCAATAATGTCTTTTTCGTCTTTACCTTCTTGATAGATCTTTTGAGAACCGTCAAATTTAAGAACTGAACCGGACGCTTTAAAGAGATATCTTCCTGCACTAATCTCGATTGATGTTTGGTCAAACAATGCAGGTTTCATTTGGGAAGCAACAAAGCGCTGCCAGATAAGTTTGTACAATCTAAACTGATCTTCATTAAGGAATGATTTAATTTCATCTGGCTGTCGTGTTGATGTTGGCCTTATTGCTTCATGAGCATCCTGGGCAGCTTTACGACTGCGGTAAAAATTTGCTTTTTCAGGTAAATATTGCACTCCGTATGTTTGGTCTATAAAAGCTCGAACTTCCTTTAAGGCATCATCGGAAACCCTAAGGGAGTCTGTCCTCATGTATGTAATTAAACCTACACTGCCTTCTTTCCCTAGTTCTATACCTGCATGTAGTTGTTGGGCTACAAGCATAGTTTTTTTGACTGTAAATCTTAGTTTGCGGGCAGCATCCTGTTGTAGTTTGCTAGTAATAAAAGGGGGAAGGGGATTTCGTTTTTTTTCTTTAGTGGTTACTTGGTCTACATGGAAATCAGATTTTGTTAGGTCTTCTATAATATTTTCAGTTTGTTCCTTAGTTTTGAGTTTAATAGTTTTGCCATCCATTTTTTGAAGAAGGGCATCAAACGGAGGTGGATAGGGACCACGAAGTTTTGCCGTGAGGGTCCAGGACTCTTCTGATTGAAAAGCCTTAATTTCTCTTTCTCGCTCTGCTATTAAACGCAAAGCAACGGTTTGCACACGACCGGCAGAAATTCCACGTCGAACCTTGTCCCAAAGTAGAGGACTTACCTTATATCCAACAATTCGATCTAGAATCCTTCGTGCTTGCTGAGATTCAACTAACTTAGAATTAATTTCTCCGGGAGTTTTAAAAGCCTGTTGTATAGCTTTTTTGGTGATTTCATTAAAAAGGACCCTATGAAATGTCTTTTTCTTTCCTGAGAGAATTTCAGACAAATGCCAACCAATAGCTTCTCCCTCTCGATCAGGATCAGTAGCAATATAAATCAGGTTGACACCTCGTGCTGCGGACTTAAGTTCTTTGACAATTTTTTCTTTGTCTGGAGTAATTTCATAGGTTGGTTTGAATTGATCAGCTACATCAACACCAAGTCCTTTTTTTGGAAGATCTCTAAAGTGTCCTACAGACGCTTTAACGTTAAAATCTTTGCCAAGATAACGTTTAATAGTTTTTGCTTTGGCAGGAGATTCCACAATAACTAGAGATTTTGGCATAGGCTTTTCTTAGGTCTTACTAGTTTTATTACAAAAGAATATTACTGTTAAAAAATTTGTAGCATTTTCATATTTTTAATTTATTTTCGAGATAAATGAACCCACTTTTCTTTTCTTTAACTGAGACTGGTAGCATAAAAGTTTGGATTATGTCAACTGAGTCCACATTTGAATCGGTCCATTTTAACTTTTATAATATTCTTTTGATAAACTCAGACTCAAAATATTATTAAATATAAGTTGAGCAGATTTTTTGATTAGGTACAGGTATGGCAAAGATATAAAGTGTCATGTCAGATAATAGTTTTCAGTGAAAATTGCGGTCTAAAGTATTTCTATTTAAAGACACATTAGTTGGCATAAGAAGGTAAATATTAAGTAATGGAAAGATTACTATAATTAGTTAGATAAAATGCTTTCTTTCAACTTATAAAAGTTACTAGAGTCCCTTTCGCTGATGGCTTAGTTTTATATGAATAAATAAAGGTCGTAACGGGTGATTAAAAACATCAAACTTATTGTTTGATGTTGTCACGTTGTTAACTACAAAAGATCATGTTAATGTATTTTACCGCAATCGACGAGGATATCTTTTTCAGTGGTAATTTGATTTCATGAAACTTCAAAAACCCGAAACAGATCAAAAAACAGATGTTTTAAGTGCTATTGGAAATACTCCCTTAATCAACCTTAAGAGAATATCGAAGGATTATCCTAGGGTTAAAATTTATGGGAAGGCTGAATGGTTTAATCCAGGGGGTTCAGTTAAGGATCGTCCTGCATTAAATATGATCCAAGAAGGTGAACGGAATGGGAAATTAGACACAGGGAAAATTCTACTTGATGCAACTTCTGGAAATACAGGAATTGCCTATGCCATGATTGGTGCAGTTAAAGGAATTCCTGTAAGATTAACGATGCCGGAGAATGTAACACCAGAGCGTCTTAAGATCTTAAAAGCATATGGTGCTGAATTAATTTTAACAAGTGGAAGAAAAGGTTCAGATGGGGCTATTTTAATGGCTAAGGAGCTCTATGCAGAAAAACCTGATTGTTATTTCTATCCTGATCAGTATGGAAATCCAGCCAACTGGCAAGCTCATTACCAAACTACTGCTTCGGAAATTTATGAACAGACAAATGGCCTTATTACTCATTTTGTGACAGGACTAGGTACTACTGGGACCTTTATAGGAACAAGTCGGAGGCTAAAGGAATTAAATTCTGTTATCCAGTGTTTTTCTATGCAACCAGATTCGCCTTTACATGGGTTAGAGGGAATGAAGCACATGCCTTCTTCTATTGTGCCTGCTATTTATGATTCTAGGGTCGCAGATGGAGAATTAAATGTATCTACTGAAGCAGCTCAAGAGATGGTTCTGCGTTTAGCCCAAGAAGAGGGCCTGCTTGTTGGGATCTCAGCAGGAGCTAATGTTGTAGCTGCTATGAGGGTAGCTGAGAATGTAAAATCAGGAATAGTAGTAACTATACTTTGTGATGGTGGAATGAAATACTTAAACGAACGGTTTTGGGAAACTGGATCGAATGGTCATTAAACTGAGATCAGAGCATCTGTTAGAAATTGAAGATCATGGTAAGCAAACCTATCCGAAGGAATGTTGTGGATTATTATTAGGCCGGATCTCTAATGATGAAAAGGTTGTTATTCAGATCCTTCGAGCAGAAAATGCGCGAGAGGAGGGTCAACAGCATAACCGCTTCCTTATTTCACCTAGAACAATGTTTGATTCTCAAAAAATCGCCAGGACTAATAAGATGGATGTATTAGGTTTTTACCATTCCCATCCGGATGTAGAAGCTTGTCCATCCCAGTTTGATTTGGATCATGCATGGCCTTTTTATGCTTATGTCATACTTTCTGTAAAGAAGGGGAAGACAAAAAAAATGACATGTTGGAAATTATCCAAAGATCGCTCTATTTTTGATTTTGAAGAAATTATAAGAGTTTAAAAGTAGGATTTGAAAGACCACTAAAACAATAAAAGAAGAAATAGAATAAATAAAAATGTATTAGAAATAATGCAATGAATACCTAAGTAAGGAGGCAAAATGGCTTTAAAAGTGCTTCTGCCAGTGGCCCTAAGACATCTAACAGGTAATCAAGATGAAGTGGACCTTAATGGTAAGGACGTTGGCGAAGTTATAAATGGATTAGTCAATCGTTTCCCTGAATTAAAAACTCATCTCTTTAACGAAAATGGTCAGATTCGAAACTTCGTTAATATCTACCTTAATGATGAAGATGTTCGTTATTTAGATAATGATCAAACAAGTGTAAAAGAAGGAGATATTATTAGTATAGTACCTTCGATTGCTGGAGGAAATATTGAGACAATCAATGACAGCTATGCCAACATGGAGCTAAGTAAGAATGAAATTGAGCGGTATAGCCGACATCTAATAATGCCTGAAGTTGGAATGGAAGGTCAAAAAAGACTGAAGGCCACAAAAATGTTGTTAATTGGAACTGGTGGTTTAGGTGCACCTTTGGGCCTTTATTTAGCAGCTGCTGGTGTAGGGAAACTTGGATTGGTCGATTTTGACGTCGTAGATTTTAGTAATCTTCAGCGTCAAATAATTCATAGTACGGCAGATGTTGGTCGCCCTAAGCTTGAATCTGCTCAAGAAAAAATACTAGCAATTAATCCAAATGTGAAAGTAGAAACATACGATGTAGCGTTAAGGTCGGATAATGCCTTGGACATAATTGAAGATTACGATGTTGTAATTGATGGGACGGATAATTTTCCTACAAGATATTTAGTAAATGATGCTTGTGTTTTGCTTGATAAACCTAATGTTTATGGCAGTATTTTTCGATTCGAGGGTCAGGCATCGGTTTTTTATGCCAAAGAGGGACCGTGTTATCGATGTTTGTATCCAGAGCCGCCCCCTCCTGGATTAGTTCCTAGTTGTGCTGAAGGAGGTGTTCTGGGAATTCTACCCGGAATAATTGGACTTATTCAGGCAACTGAAGCAATTAAATTAGCTCTAGGAAAAGGGCAGTCATTAGTGGGTAGATTAGTACTTTATGATGCTTTAGCAATGAAATTTCGCGAACTTAAACTACGGAAAAATCCAGAGTGTTTAGTGTGTGGAGATAATCCTACCGTTACTGAATTGATTGACTACGAGCAATTTTGTGGTGTGACTCCTGAATTGGAGTCTAACGTGAATTTGTCTGAAGATTCTGGAGAAATTACACCTGTAGAATTAAAAAGCGCATTAGATGAGGGAGAGAAACTGACAATCCTAGATGTACGTGAACCCCATGAATATGAAATTAGTTCACTACCAAACTCCATTTTAATACCTTTAGGACAACTCCCATCTCGAATGAATGAATTAAATCGTCAAGATAATATCGTTGTCCATTGTAAGATGGGAGGTAGGAGCGCTAAGGCAGTAGAGTTGATGAAACAAGCTGGTTTTAATCAGGTTAAAAATTTAACAGGCGGTATCAACCGTTGGGGTGAGGAAATAGACCCATCGTTACCTCGCTACTGATTCTACTCCCATAGAATTATTTCTTAGGATTTTTAATATTTACTAGAGAATACAGCTCTCTAATAGCATGAGGAGATGTATGTCCAAGCGAAATAAAATTTCAGCAGTTATTATTGTTTTAATTTTTAGCTTAATGACTTCCACTTTAAAGTCGGAAGTCCAACCTCAAAATCAGAAAATTGAACAAAAGATCCAAGATGCAATTGATGCTGTTTATCCAGCTTTAGTTCAGATTTATGTTCTTTCTCTTCGACACAATCGAGGTAGAGGTCGTAAATTTGAATCCGCTGGTAGTGGAGTTATTATTGCTCGTGAAGGGTATGTCATAACTAATCATCATGTAGCAGGAAAGGCAACATCAATTCGTTGTGTGCTCTCTACGCGGGAAGAGCTCAGGGCAGAACTTGTGGGTACGGACCCTCTTTCTGATATAGCTGTTCTTAAACTTGACATGAATTCTAGACCTGTTGGGAGTAGTCCACTGCCTCTTGCTTATTTTGGTAGTTCAAAAAGTCTTTCAGTAGGAGAACCAATACTAGCGATGGGATGTCCTCTAGCTATTTCACAATCGGTAACCCGTGGAATTGTTTCGAATAAGGACATGATCATTCCAAAAAGAATGAGTGCGCCTCTGAGGTTAGATGGTGAGAATGTTGGTTCAGTTGTCAAATGGATTGGGCATGACGCGAGTATTTATCCTGGGAATTCAGGAGGTCCACTTGTTAATCTTCGTGGGGAAATTGTGGGCATTAATGAAATTGGGTTAGGTTTATCAGGCGCTATCCCAAGTGAGCTTGCTAATTCAGTGTCACAAAAATTGATACAAAATGGACTAGTAAAGAGAGCTTGGATTGGGGCGAGTTTTCAACCCTTGCTTAAGTCTAATCATATAGAAAATTTTAAACAAGGGGTAGTGGTCTCTGGTGTCATACCAGGTTCTCCTTCAGAGAAAGGAGGTTTGAAGGCTGGAGATGTTGTATTAGCGATTGATGAGATTTCTGTACAGGTAAGATTTGAAGAAGAAATGCCAGCTTTGATTGGAAGATTACTATCCAAAACAGTAGGTGTTCCCATCCGCCTCAAAATAAAACGCGGGACGGTTGAAAAGAACCTGAAAGTTACTCCTGAAATAAGAGATGATGCACGAGGGAAGGAAACTGAAATTCGTGAATGGGGAATTACAGTGAGACGTTTAACACTAATGGATTCAAAAGAAATGCACCGACAAGATCAAAAGGGTGTTTTAGTTGGGAGCGTTAGACCTGGTGGGCCCAGTGATAAGGCTATTCCAAATCTTCTTCCCGGAGATGTCATTGTAGAGGTTAATAAAAGACCAATTGATGGGATTAGGTCATTCCGTAAATTGACTGATGAATTCTGTAGAAAAAAAAAGACACCTGTTGCTGTAGTTGTAACCTTTGATCGTAAATCAGAACGATTCTTGACTGTAGCTGAAATTGGATTGAGGAACTCTCTAAATCCACCCATTGAAGCAACTAAGGCTTGGTTGCCTATTGCAACTCAAGTGTTGTCTCGGAAATTGGCAAAAGCAATGAATTTAAATGGGAAAAAGGGAGTTAGAATTACCCAGGTTTATCCAAACAGCTCAGCACAACAAGCAGGTTTTCAAGTGGGTGATATATTATCACATGTAGATGGACTAATTATTGAGGCATCGGAGTCACAGGATTCAGAAGTCTTCGAAACAATGATTCGAGCATATAGAGTTGATGATCTGGTGGATTTTAATGTTGTACGTAATGGACAAAAAGTGCTTGTGTCTGCAAAGCTTGTTAAGATGCCAACATCGAAAGAGCAACTACAGGTTTATCAGGATCTGAGATTAGAATTTGAAGCCCGAGATGTTTCCTACATGGATCAAATTACTAACCAATGGTCAGAATTAGAATCAGGTGCAATGATAACCCAAGTTGATTCTGGTGGTTGGGCTGCAGTTGCTGGTCTTAGAGCTGGAGATTTGATTAAAGCAGTTAACCATAAAGCAGTTGGTAACGTGAAGGATCTCCAGTTGCATATAGAGGGGGCCAAAAGCAAAAAGTTTCGCAACATCGTATTTTTTGTTAAACGTGGAATTCACACGCTTTTTATCGAGTTAGAACCAAACTGAAAAGAAACAAATGGTGAAAGTCTAACACCAGGAGAGAAATGATGAATGGGTCGGTATCTATAAAACAAAGTCTTCTAATAACATTTTGGTTTTTTTTCACCTCAATAGCTAGTTCAGCTGATATTCAAAAGACGGCTTTAAATGTAGCTGAACAATCAAAAGCAGCTATTGTGACCGTACGCGTTGTTCTTAATGTGAAACGATCAATTCGTGGGCAAACTCGCGATGAGGAGCGAAAAACCGAAGCTCTTGGGACTATTATTAACAATTCAGGGTTAACCGTAGCATCCTTATCTGCTGTGGATCCTACAACTGTGATTCGAAGAATGATTAGACGCTCTAGAAATTCTGGAAACTCAATTGAATCAGAATTTAAAGAGACTACTCTTATTTTAGATGACGGAACTGAGGTTGAATCCGACATTGTATTGAGAGATAGGGACTTAGATATGGTATTCATCAAGCCTCGTCAAGTTCAGTTCCCCTTTAAACCAGTTAAACTGCACCCTGAAAATAAAAAACCTCAACTTCTGGATCCAGTTTTTGTGGTTGGTCGGTTAGGAAAGCTAGGCAATAGAGCAATAACCTTGAACTTAGGAAGAATACAGTCCTTAGTAAAAGGACCCCGTCCCTACTATATCTGTGATTCCGTGATTTCGGTCAATGTTGGCTGTATAGTTTATGATGCTCTAGGAGATCCGGTTGGAATTTTATTGACCAAACAGAATACCTCGGTGTTTGGTTCTGGCAGTTCTAGCTTAAGTGGCAACCAAATGATAATGCCGATTCTTCGTAGTATTGATGATCTCTTAGAGATTGCTGCCCAAGCCAAAGAATCTGAACTAAGGCAGGATGAATAGCTGCCTACCTTTTAATAGCTAGGAATAAACTGAGGGCATAGTTGTGCATTATTTTAAAAGGGTCTCTCGGTCAGAACGATTGTCTTTTCTAAAACGGAGAGAAGCTTCAAAGAATACCCACAGACTAAGTAAAAAAATAGTACCTCCGACAGAGAGCAGGAGAAATTGATGAGAATTCCAATAATCATTAATTTCAGTGACCATAGCAATTAGTGTAACTATGATCATAAAACCCATTGGAATGGTAACAACCCAGTGATTTCTTTTACGCTGTCTAAGATAGATAGCAATGGTTAGCAAAGTCAAAGCGCCTAAAACTTGATTTGTACTACCAAATAGTTTCCACAATAATAGCCCTGCAGGTCTGCCGTCAACTTGATAGAAAGCAAAAAAACCAATTGCACCAGTAGCTAATGCCGAAGATAAAATGCGATTAGTTAGTAGAGGTAGATTGATGCCACCTGCCATTTCATTAATGTTATATCGAAGAAGCCTAGTACCAGTATCTAATGAAGTTAGAGCGAAGGAAACTGCAACTAAGGCCACAAAAGCTTGTGCCCAGGTAAAGGGGATACCTAACTGACTAATAAAGAGGGCTGAACCATCAATGAAAGCCCTCATTTTTTCAGACAATGTGCCAGCAGAAGCCCAGTTTTGATAATGGCTGTTCCATGCTTCAACTGTTTTAAATCCTGCAGTACAGGCTAGGACTGCTAATAAACCAAGTAACGATTCCCCAATCATGCCACCATATCCAATCATAAGAGAATCAGGTTCGCGGGAAATCTGCTTAGAAGTTGTTCCAGAAGAGACGAGGCCGTGAAAACCCGATACTGCTCCACAAGCTATAACAATGAAAACAAAGGGGAAAATGGGTGGAGCACCTGGTGGATTAATGTCAATGGTTGGAGAAGCAAACTTGGGGTTTAAGACAAAAAATCCTAAGTAGGCAATTCCTAAACCCAGATAAAGCAGGAAAGAATTTAAATAATCTCGTGGCTGAAGAAGGGCCCAGACAGGTAGAGTAGAAGCAAAAAAAGCATAGATGAGTAGGAGTAAACCCCATTGACCCGCTGTTAAATCAGGTCTTGGTAGTTGTAATCCAGTCCAAATTGCAATCAACATTAGTAAGAACCCTAACGAAGTAACTTTCCAAATAGGGATAGATTTTTTAAAGACCGACCAGCCAACAATTATCGCAATGCCAATGAGAAAGAAAGTTGGTAATACCGCCTCAGGATAGAAAGTAACTGTGAACAAATTAGCAACGACATGGACAAAAACACCCATAGCTAAACAGACTAAAAAAAATATAAGGATGTGGAAAAGTGATTTTGCTCGAGGGCCTATAATATCTTCAGCAATTTTTGCAATACTCAGTCCCCGGTTTCGCATTGACAGGACCAAGGCTCCAAAGTCATGAACTGCACCAATGAGAAGAGTTCCAAAAACGACCCATAACATTGCTGGGAGCCATCCCCAAATTACAGCAATGGCAGGTCCTAGCATAGGAGACAGACCTGCTATAGAAGCGAAATGGTGGCCAAAGAGAACATTACGTCGGCAAGGTATGTAATCGACATTGTCTCTAAGTTGATGGGCTGGAGTGCTAGACTGGGGATCTAGTCGAAAAATTTTCGAGCCTAGATATTTTGCGTAAAATCTGTAAAAAATGAAATAACAGATCAAACAACTTCCCACTGCCCAAATAGCGTCCATGGAACCTCCATTGATATCCAGATTTTTTTGTTGATGATACACTAAATCAATGTGCTGAGACCATGTATCGACAAAAACTTTAATTTTTATTTTAGTTCTTTAATTTAGTTAACATGAAAAAAAACTCTAAAATAAAATAGGTTAGAAAGTTCTCGAAATTAGAAAATTTTTAAAATAGTTAACTTGTCAGAATTTTGTGACTTAGGTAGAGTATGTAAAAACTTAAGTAAGTATAGCCAGGACATTTAAGTTATTTATCTTTTGATACATATGGAAGGAGATTATGTGAAAAAGGCTACTTTTGGTGCAGGTTGTTTCTGGGGAATTGAAGCTACTTTTAGACAACTAGGAGGGGTTATATCTACAGCGGTTGGTTATGAAGGAGGTTCAGCTAAATTTCCAACGTATCAAGAAGTTTGTCAAGGTATGACTGGTCATGTCGAAGTAGTTGAAATTCAATATGATCCATCCAAAATTACCTATGAAGAACTTCTAGATGTTTTCTGGAGGAGTCATGATCCAACTACACTAAACCGTCAGGGACCCGACATTGGTGAACAGTATCGGTCTGTGATTTTTTTTCATGATTTTGATCAGGAATTAACAGCTAAAGAATCGAAAAAGAAGCTTGAGGTGTCAGGTCATTTTGTTCAACCAATAGTCACTGAAATTGTCTGCAGATCAGAATTTTATCGAGCGGAAGAGTATCATCAGCAGTACTTAGAAAAAAATGGATTGGTCCGATGTCACAAATGAGCTGTTTGATAGATTACTTTAATTTGATTTCAAGGATTCCTTTGAGGAATTCTCCTTTTTAGCTTAGTGAATAAAGATGGATAATAGTCAGCTAGAAACTTATTTAAAAGAAAAGCGTCTTAAAATTAATCAAAAACTAGAAGAGATTCTTCCAATTGAAGAAGAGCCAAAAATTATCCATCGAGCAATGCGTTACAGTGTGTTTGCTGGAGGCAAACGGATTAGACCAATTTTAGCCGTCACAGCGTATGAAATTTCTGGTGGAGAAGGTGACTCCATTTTAATGCCAGCTTGTGGTTTGGAGTTAATTCATACCTACTCTTTAATTCATGACGATCTACCTTGTATGGATGATGATGATTATCGTCGTGGTAGACCTACAAATCATAAAATTTATGGTGAAGCTATTGCTGTTTTAACTGGTGATGCACTGACAGCTTTAGCGTTTGAATGTTTATTAGGTAGCAGTGAGAAGTGTGATTTTTCAGAAGTGGCTATTCTTGGTTTCGTTAGGAGACTAGCTAGAGCAATTGGTACAAAAGGACTTATAGGTGGACAAGTCATGGACATTACGCAGCTTTCTAAGAATAGAAAAAAAGAAAGTTTGGAAAAAACTTGTGAATATAAAACAGGAGCCCTTATTGAAGCTTCTTTAGAATGTGGAGCCCTTTTGGCAGGGGCAGATTCTCAACTATTAGCTGCTTTGAAGCGTTATGGAAAGGGTATAGGTTTAGCTTTTCAGATCACCGATGATATCCTTAATGTTACTGGAGATAAAGCGGTAATGGGTAAATCTGTTCACACTGACCGTGAACATGAGAAGGTTACTTTCCCAGAGTTAATCGGACTCGAAAATTCTAAAAAAGAGGCTTTGCGATGTATAGAAGACGCTAAAGTTTCACTTAATGACTTGGGACAAAGTGCTTGGCCCCTCAGGGAGATTGCCAACTATATCCTAGACCGAAAGTCCTAGATAGTTTTTAAAATTAAGTAATGCCTAAATTTATGATGGATTACCCTAAAACTCTATTTCACTCACTTAGTTTTTTTATTTAAAAATGAATTGAGAAAAAACTAAAAAATGAAAATCTCACTAAAGCGTTTCAAAAAAGCTTCTTAGGCGATTAACGCCCTCCTTTAATTGTTGTATCGAGTTAGCATAAGAAAGTCTAAGGTGTTCATAAGTGCCAAAGGCCTCTCCGGGGACAACAGCTACATGAGCCTTGTCAAGGAGTTGAAGCGCCAAATGAGAAGTGGTTGTTTTTCCCCCTCCACCGATAAATTGTTTGACATTGGGATAGACATAGAAGGCCCCATCTGGCCAATTACAGGATATGCCAGGTATTTCATTTAAAGCTTGAACAATAAAAGTTCTCCTCTTGTTATATTCTGTGCGCATTTCTTGTACAGATTTTTGTGAGCCTAAAAGGGCTTCCACTGCAGCTTTCTGGGCAATGGAATTCGCATTGGATGTGCAATGGCTTTGAATCTTGAGCATTGCCCTGATAAGAACTGGGGATGCTAAACAATAACCCACCCTCCAACCCGTCATTGAATATGTTTTTGAAACTGATCCAACAATAATTAAGTTTTCTTGATAAGTTTTACTGAGAGAAGCCATAGAAAAATGTGGTAGTCCATCATAGATAAAGTGACAATAACATTCATCAGAAAGCAGCATAATGTTTCTTTTGTAGGCAAGTTTAGCGATTTTATGGGCTTCTTTTTGACTTATCACTGCTCCGCTAGGGTTATTAGGTGAATTTAATAAAATGAGACGAGTTTTTTCAGATAGTGCAGTTTTAATTTGAAGGGCTGTTAATCGAAAGTTTTCTGATTCAGCGGTCCTAACAAATTTACAGGATCCCCCTGCATATGAAACAGCTTCTCTGAAGGTTACCCAATAGGGACTGGGGATTACTACCTCGTCTCCAGGGTCGATTAGAGCACTAATAAGATTAAAAATTGCATGTTTGCCTCCAGAGGTTACTAGAACTTCTTCAGGGGTATAATTAGATTGGAAGTCCTCTCTATGACGGTAAACAATAGCCTCCTTTAACTCACTAATACCATCAGTAGGAGTATACCGAGTAAAGTTCTTGTGAATAGATTGGATAGCAACTTGCTTGATGTTCTCAGGAGTAGGGAAATCAGGCTCACCTGCACCAAGGTCTACTAGATCAATTCCTTGGGACTTTAACTTAGAAGCTGCAGCAAAAACTTCTGCTGTAGAGCTGATAGAGATTCGGGCGACACGCTGTGATAATCTCATTAGAAAATATATCTATTCAATATATCAACAGGACATATAAACCGTTGAAGAAAATAAACATCCATATGTCTTGTTTAGAGGTTTGCAAAAGTTGGTGTTAAGAAAAGTTGTATGATTATCTTATAAAAAATTTTAGGTATGATCGTTGAGAAAGCCTGTAAAAACGAGGTTTCTTGTTTCTAGAGCTTCTGAACAAGTCTTTTACCTAGTTCCTTCTCTACATGAGGTGGGACTAACCCTGAAACTGAACCGCCAAGTTGAAAAATTTCTCTAACCAATCGTGAGCTTAAGTAGCTATAAGCTTCGGCGGGCATCATAAAAACAGTTTCAATCTGAGGTTCCATCCGACGATTCATAAGAGCCATTTGTAATTCATATTCGTAATCTGAAACTGCTCGAATGCCTCTAATAATTACCTGAGCATTATGCCTTAGCGCATACTCAACAAGTAATCCATCAAATGTGTCAACCCGGACATTGGAAAGATCTTGGTCCACTGAATTCTTAATCATTGCAAGCCGTTGTTGTGAGTTGAAAAATGGGGATTTGTCAGCATTTTTCAAAATAGCAACTATGACCTTGTCGAAAAGTCGAGAAGCCCGTTTGATTATGTCAAGGTGTCCATTGGTTAAAGGGTCAAACGAACCGGGATAAATAGCAATTTTTTTCATAGGATTTTGCTAACTCATTCAGGAAGTTTAAATAATAGTTACCTTTATTAAATAAGAGATGAACAAGGTGGTCATTTTTAGCTGTGCACTGTAGCTATTAATTTTAGAAATTGTAAGTGTATCTTGAGTGGAACTAACAAAAATGAGATGTTCACAATGGATTATATAGACTCAGTTTACTGTTTCCAGATTTTAATGAACGTAACCTACTTAAGCCACTTAATCGTTCTGGTAAGATCAAAGCTTTTGAATGTTCAACTATGACGCAGGCTGAATCGGATAAAATTTCAAAATGATCAAGAAGGCTGAAAACTTTATAATATTCTTTAATAGCTGAGTAAGGCGGATCTATAAAGACTATATCAAACTTCATCTTTCGATGCTTCAACATTTGAAGGGCAAGTTCGACGGGTTTTTTCAACAAGAGGGCTTTCTGTCTATAGTCAGAGGATAACTTGTACAAGTTGTTTTGAATGATGTTAACTGCGGATTGGTTGGATTCTATGAAAATGACCTTTGAAGCACCTCGGCTTAATGCTTCGATTCCAATATTACCACTTCCAGCAAAACAGTCAAGAAAGTAGCATCCTGTTATTTCTGATTGAATCAAGTTAAAAATAGTTTCTTTTAGTCTGTTTGAGGTTGGGCGAGTGTCAAATCCCTTAAGGGTTTTAAGAACTAAACGTTTGAAATTTCCACCAATCACATTAATCATTCAGTATCCAGTCCTAGAAAATAAATAGGAAGCCAAGAAGTGAGAGTTCTCAATTGGTATAAACAGCATCTGGAATCAAGATCCAATGAGCTCTGATTTTATCCTACACCAATTAATCCATACCTTTTTTGCCATTTACTATTAAGACAATTGACTAGGTTTCGAAGATTAGACCGATTAGAATTATTATCTACAAAATAAATCGCTTCTTTTCGAGCTTTTAAAAGAATTTTTTGATCACGTAAGAGATTTGACACTCTCAGAGTAGGCAAGCCAGCTTGGCGGGTACCAAAGAACTCACCAGGTCCTCGAATCTCTAAATCCTTCTCTGCAATTTCAAATCCATTAGTAGTTGATTCCAAACAAGAAAGACGTTGATTGGCTTCAGGAGTAACTGTTTTCGAACCCTGCATCAAGAAGCAATAAGATTTATTTTGACCTCGTCCTACTCTTCCTCGGAGTTGATGGAGTTGTGCCAGTCCAAAGCGTTCAGCATGTTCAATGAACATAACAGTTGCATTAGCAACATCTACTCCTACCTCTATCACAGTTGTAGTAACCAAAATACTTGTTTCTCCACAGGAAAAACGGTGCATAATTGCATCCTTTTCATGACTTTTCAGACGACCATGAAGCAGCTCTACTTTAAACATTGGAAAGATTTCATTCTTTAAATGTTCAAAAGTGATCGTAGCTGCTTTCAGATCAAGCTTTTCTGACTCTTCGATCAACGGACAAAGAAAATAAACTTGGTGACCTTTTTGGACTTGTTCTGCTATAAACTTGTAAGCATATATACGCTCTGTTTCTTCTAAGAGACGGGTTTCTATAGGTGTGCGATTGGGTGGCATTTCATCGATCACAGAAACGTCTAAATCACCATAAAGTGTCATGGAAAGAGTTCTAGGAATTGGTGTAGCTGTCATCACAAGAGTGTCGGGATAAGTGCCCTTTCTCATCAAATTGAAACGTTGTAGAACTCCAAATCGATGTTGTTCATCAATTATAACCAGTCCGAGGTTTTTAAATTCAACATCCGATTGAAGTAGAGCATGTGTTCCAATAAGGATTTGAATCTGACCTTTCCTTAGTTGTTCCAATAAAGAGACTCGTTCTTTTTTTCGTAAGCCACTTTTAAGTAGAGCAATTCGATAATTAATTTTAGTATAAAGTTGGTTAGCATAAAAAAAATGTTGTTCTGCTAAAATTTCCGTTGGTGCCATTAGTCCTACTTGATAACCATTCTCAACGGCTATGGCAATAGCTTCCATTGCGACTATAGTTTTTCCACACCCCACATCTCCCTGAAGCAAACGGTTCATAGGAATACTCTGTCGCATGTCACTGACCAATTCACCGAAAGCTTTCTTTTGAGAACTAGTGGGATGAAAAGGAAGAATCTTTTTTATAGCTTCTCGGATATTTAAACCTATAGCAAAAGGAATTCCAGGAACAGTCCTATGTTGTTGGCGCTTCCACCTCACACCAACTTCTAGTAGGAAGAGTTCTTCAAAAATCAGTCTTTGTAATGGTGGGGTTTCTTTTTTGGCTAAGTCCTCCAAACAAGTTGTTTTAGAAGGAAAATGGGACTCGTTCAGAGCCGACTTCCTATCAATCAAATTATGGTGGATTAAAACTTCAGTTGGCAAAATTTCTGGTAATTGTTGTAACTCTAATAGACACCTGTGAATTGCTCGACGGATGATTCTGCTACTGCAGCTCTTAATAGCTTCATATACTGGAACAATTCTACCCATCTCTATAGAGTCCCTTGGGTTTATTTTTTGACCTAGGATTTCAAACTCTGGATTAATTACTTGAAGATTACCAGTTCCATAAGGGTCAACTTCAAATTTGCCATGGAATATTACAAGTTGGCCTTTTCGGAAAATATTTCGGTGCTCTAGATATTCTGAATGAAACCATTTGCAGCGCACCATAGCAGTTTCATCACGACCTGCTAACTCAAAGATCCTTAAGCGGTTTCTTGCTGTTATGTTTAGTCCAGCAGTCATAACTTCAACTAAAATTGAAGTTTTTTCTCCTGGCTGAAGATCTTTTACATTGCGGAAATGTGTACGATCCTCATAACGGTAGGGTAGGTGATATAGAAGATCCTCAACGGTCAAGATGTTTTTGAGTGCTAATTCCTGAGCTCTGCGGGGGCCTATACCCTTAACGAATTGAACTGGTGTTTGAAGATCCAACATATAGTTATGGAAGCGACAAATCTTTTTGCGATAGGCTAATGGTATTTGACAAACAAAATTAGTGAACCAGTTTCTTGGTTATCAATTTAAAACTTTTTAAGGCTTTAATTAGAATTTAAAGTTTAACAATTTTTTGTCCTACAACAATTAAGTCTTTTGAATCCAAACCAGAAAACTTTTAATGAAAGGAGCGAGGTTTCCATCCAAAACGCCGTCTGCATTGCCTATTTCAAATTTGGTGCGGTGATCTTTAACAATCCGGTAGGGATGCAACACATAAGATCTAATCTGACTCCCCCAAGCAATATCTAATTTATTTGCTTCGATTACTCTATTTTCAGCTCTCTTCTTTTCTATTTCTGCTTCATATAATCGAGAACGAAGGATTTTCATAGCCATAGATTTATTTTTATGTTGCGAGCGTTCATTTTGACATTGGACAACAATTCCCGTGGGGATGTGTGTGATTCTAACTGCCGAGTCTGTGGTGTTAACGTGCTGTCCGCCAGCACCAGTAGATCGATAGGTATCAATTCGAAGGTCTTTTTCTTCAATAGTAATTTTAAATGTGTCATCTATCTCAGGATAGACAAAAACTGAAGAAAAAGAAGTATGTCGGCGCTTGTTGGCATCGAATGGAGAAATTCGTACTAGGCGATGAACTCCAATTTCTGAGAATAGAAGGCCGTAGACATTAAGGCCCTTAATTATAGCAGTTACTGATTTAATTCCAGCTTCATCCCCAGCCTGGAAATCAACTAGGGTATAGTTAAACCCTTGTTTTTCAGCCCAACGTAGGTACATGCGAAGTAACATTTGCGCCCAATCTTGTGATTCTGTACCACCTGCTCCAGGGTGAATTGTCAAAAATGCATTTGCTTGAGCGTTTTCTCCACTGAGAAGGGTTTGAGTTTCAATGTCTTGCAAGTAATTCTCGAGATTATTCAGCTCAACCTCGAGATCCTTAGAGACCTCTTCGCCCTCAGAGCCTAAATCAAAGTATGCTTCTATATCACTAATGGATTTGGTTAGGCGGTCATCTATAGATAGAGTCTGTTCTAGGGTTTTTCTTTTTTGGAGAACTTGTTGTGATTCATTTTGGTTCTCCCAAAAACTAGGAGAGGCAATTTTTTTTTCTAGTTGCTCAAGTTCAGTTTTCTTGTGTTCAGAGTCAAAGATAACTCCGTACATCTTTAATTCTATTTTTCAGTGATTGAAAGCTTCGTGTGAGTTCATCTAATGACATTGTTACCTCTAAATTCTCAGTAATGTAAAGTAGCGTTACAAGTTTTACATAAAGGATAATTCATCTTAACATAGAGGGAGAAGGATGCAGATAATTACAGTTGATTTATTGTTTGACTAAAAACATTCGATGACTCAATAGTTGAAGTAAAGCTACTCCCAGAAAAATTTAGTTCCATAGGAGAAATTTAATAAATGAATTTAAAATTAATATATTTTGTTTTTCATGGATGATCAAGTTAGCTGGTCAAAGCCAGATTGAGTAAAATTGAGGAGAACTTTAATCATAATAATTAAGTTCAGCTTTTAAACCGGTATGCTATTTGACTTGACAGAGGTTGGTAGAAGCCGTTATAAATTGGTCCACTTGTTTGAGGGACAGTAATTTTAAGAACGTAGAAGGGAAACTTGATGGCCAATCATAAATCAGCAGAAAAAAGAGTACGGCAGAGTGAGCGGAAACGAATTGCCAAAAAAAGTAAATTGAATAGATTGCGAACTCAATTAAAAAAAATGAATAGTGCTATTGAAGAAAAGAATACTGTTGAAATTAAACGATTATTGCCCTCTACGCTGTCTCTGATTGATCGGTCGTGCCACGGTAATACCCTCCATAGAAATACTGCCTCGCGCAAGAAATCCCGTCTAATGGCTAAAGTAAATGGCGTTAGTCCAGTTGAAACATCAGCTTCCTAATGTAAAGCTAACCGAGATTTTCCTTTAGAATTGCAGCTAAATAATACAATTAATGTGTTGTGATCAGATAGCTTCTAGTGGTGTATACTAATTCTATGGCTATTACAATTGAAGTTATTCCAAGAGGGCCAGAATAGAATAATGCCAAAAAAAAATATTTTTGATCCCTAT
>Ga0310345_10002028_pt1 | contig 21113 bp, 18 predicted proteins | sample HC15DNA20500_MG_FD_204667 | JGI IMG/M metagenome (GOLD analysis project Ga0310345, IMG submission 204667) | Marine microbial communities from station ALOHA, North Pacific Subtropical Gyre - HC15-DNA-20-500_MG | ecosystem: Environmental > Aquatic > Marine > Oceanic | place: Pacific Ocean: North...
GCGCAACTACCGCTCGACGTCTCACATTCTCGGCGCTGCCTCGCACTTGATTGCCCATAATGAGGGCCGGCTGGGAAAAACGCTTTTCACCGAACAGGCAGACCCCGACGAGCCAAAGGTGCAAGTCCATGCATCGTGGGACTCCGAAGAGGAAGCGCGCGCGATCGGCGAGGAAATCGAGGCGCTGCAAAGCAAGAAGCATGCGCTGAACGACATGGCAATCCTCGTGCGCGCCTCGTTCCAGATGCGTGAATTCGAAGATCGCTTCGTGACCCTTGGCCTCAATTACCGCGTCATCGGCGGTCCGCGCTTCTATGAGCGGCAGGAAATACGCGACGCGATGGCCTATTTCCGCGTCGTCGCACAGCCCGCAGACGACCTCGCCTTCGAGCGCATCGTGAACGTGCCGAAGCGCGGTCTTGGTGAAGCAGCCGTCCGGCAGATCCACGACGTCGCCCGCATGCGCCAGGTGCCAATGCTCCAGGCCGCGCGTGATCTCGTTGGCACCGAGGAGATGAAGCCGAAGCCGCGCGCAGCACTTCGCACCGTGGTAGAGAATTTCGAGCGCTGGCAGGACATGCTCGATCGCACCTCCCATACGGAGCTTGCTGAACTGATCCTTGAGGAATCCGGTTACACGGACATGTGGAAGAACGACCGCTCTGCGGAAGCGCCGGGCCGGCTGGAGAACCTCAAGGAACTCATTCGCTCCATGGAAGATTACGAGAGCCTTCGCGGTTTTTTGGAGCATGTGGCGCTGGTGATGGACGCCGAGCGCGACGAGGAAATGGATGCGGTCAGCATCATGACACTGCACTCTGCCAAAGGCCTGGAATTCGACACGGTCTTCCTGCCCGGCTGGGAAGAAGGTCTGTTTCCGCACCAGCGTGCGCTGGATGAAGGCGGTAGAACCGGCCTGGAAGAAGAGCGTCGTCTTGCCTATGTCGGCCTCACCCGCGCCAAGAAAAACCTGCATCTGTGGTTCGCCTCCAACAGGCGCATCCACGGATTATGGCAGACTACCATGCCGTCGCGTTTTCTCGACGAATTGCCCGAGGCTCATGTCGAGGTCTGCGAGGACGGAAGCGCCTATGGCGGCTATGGGCGGCCCGACGGACAGATCGGCAGGCCGAACCCTTATGGCCGCTCCCGCTTCGACGATCAGGGCAGCTTCTCCAACACCTATGCAACACCCGGCTGGCAGCGGGCGCAGAAGAACCGCAACAGCGCCACCGACCGAAACTGGGGCACCCGCTCCGGACATCAGGTCGAGCGCATCGGTTATGGTGAGGCAGATTCAGGCTATGGAGCTGGTCGAGGCTCGGTGAAGGGCCGAACCATCGAAGGAGAGCTTGTTGCCAAATCCGTCTCCGACACACCTTCGGCAGTCAAGGTGGGCGACCGTGTCTTTCACCTGAAGTTCGGCAACGGAAACATCGCTGCGATCGACGGCAACAAACTGACCATCGACTTCGACAAGGCGGGCCAGAAGCGTGTGCTCGACGGCTTCGTCAGCCCGGTCTGACGCTTTGGAAAGGGCAGCGGGCGCTATTCGCCCCCCTGCTCCTTGAAGTAGACGAATTTGCCCTCGTCATTCTTCTCGCGCTGCAGAACTCCGTTCTTTGCATAGCGCGAGAGCGGGCCAGAAAAGGCATTCGACTTGTAGCGCATGCCCAGATCGGTCTCGCATTTCTTGACGATGTCACCGATTGTTCGACGCTCGTTGAAAAAATCGCCGTTCAGAAGATCATTCAAGGCTGCCACAGCACCACTCGCGCTTGGCGCGGTCTTGCGCCCGCGGCGCGGACGGCCGCGATGAAGCAACTCGCCGCGCTCGCCAATCCAGTCGACACCTTGAAAACCTGGGCCCGCACGGTAGCCATTTGCGTTTTCCGACAGCCCGTCCACGTTCTGCTGCTTGAACAGCAGCTCAACAATGCGCAGTTGTACTGCCTCGGATTCAAATCTGTTGAGAGTCTCCGAAAGCTCGTTCAATTGCTTCTTCAACTCATCAAACTGCTTGTGCATCTGTCGCCCCCTCGCACTCCGCTTTCGCGGCGTTCGTTATATATGGCAATATATGGCTCGCAGGTGTCAACACACGCAGAAAGCGAGTAAACAACAGAACCAGTATTTCTGGCGCCTCAAGAGAACATAACGTCAAAACCGAAATAGCCAGTTGAATTTCAACACCTTTTCCAAAACTGGAAGAGCACGCGATACGTCACGGCGACGTAAACGTTAACGTAACTGGTACACCAGCGACAGCCCACTTGGTCCAGCTATTCAGTGATACGCGGCACGTCTGAAAACACTGAACCACTAGATGATGATGAAGAAGAAGCTGGCACCTGAATACACCCTTAGGTAGAATTTTGGCTTCACATTTCATTTACGATATGCATCATAGTCTGTGCACGCTTCAGCAAGATCATCGGGCTGAACTCCTGCCTCCAGGAAAAACCCTTCCGTCTCGTTCCAGGCGGAAGGGATTCCCCTGAGAGTGCACGCAAACCGAACTCAGGCATTCTCCCACTTTTTCAGAAACGCTCCGACTTCCAGATTCTGCATGTCGGGAATGGCCTCGAACAATTTATCGTCGCTCCAGTTCCACCACGCCAGATCGCGTAGACGCGCGGCGATTTCGGACGGAAAACGGTCGCGTATCCTCTTGGCAGGAACGCCGGCAACCACGCTATAGGCGTCCACATCCTTGGTGACGACAGCGTTTGCGCCAATCACGGCCCCATCTGCGATACTCACACCGGGCATGATGACCGCGCCGTGGCCGATCCAAACATCATGACCAATAGTGACCGGGCGAGCGCGTCGCCTCTCCCGAAACGCACCATCGACACCGAGATAGCGGAAATACTCGTTTGGCCGGTAGGTGATCTTGTGGGTTGTGACCCGCTCCATTGGATGCTCGAGAGCGTTCAGCCGCGCATTGGCAGCGATTGAGCAAAAACGCCCAATGGTGGTGTAGATCGCTTCCGCGTGCCGCTCGAAATAGGAAAAATCCCCCAACTGGACCTCGCGCAGCACTACGCGCTCGCCCACCGCACTGTAGCGGCCAAGCTTGCAACCCTTCAGACTGGCTGTCCCGTGTATCCGCGGCTGCGGATCGGTAAAGCGCAAATCTTCCATACAGCCAGCCCTCTCTCAATGGCGCTCGTTGACACTGTTGTGATTGCAGAAGCTTGCGCCGCGACACAATGCTTCTTTGCATAATTGTCGGCGAAGGCTAGTCTCGCTTCATGAACCCGCAAGGCTCGCGCTCCTCGTCATATCTCCTGTTTGCCGTTGCACTGGCCAGTGTTGCCGTGCTCGGAGGAAGCGGCCTTGCGCTTTGGCAGAACCAGGGAACCTCCCTCTTTCTCACGCTGTCGCAGAACGGACTTCCCTTCTGCTTCTGACCTGAAGATTTTAATTTCGGAACCTCTCCTATGATGCGCGCGATCCTTATTGCCATTATCGTGGTCATGGCTGCTGCCGTCGGCTACATGACCTATCAGTGGTACAGAAGCGAACCAGAGGTCGTCGCCTTCGGTACACCTTTCGAACTGGTGAACCAGGATGGCGAGCCCGTCACCGAAAAGGCCTTCGAAGGCAACCCGACCGCACTCTTTTTCGGCTTCACGCACTGCCCTGATGTCTGCCCCACCACGCTGTTCGAGATGCAGAGCTGGCTCGAGCAGCTGGGCGCGGAAGCAGAGGACCTTGATGTTTACTTCGTGACTGTTGATCCCGAGCGCGACACGCCGGAGATCCTCAAGGCTTATGTTGGCAACTTCTCCGATCGCATCCAGGCAATCACGGGTGAACCGGAAAAGGTCGCCGAAATGGTGAAGGGTTTCCGCATTTTCAGCCGGAGGGTCGAGCTTGAGGACGGCGATTACACCATGGATCACACCGCCTCCGTAATGCTTCTCGACCGGAAGGGTGATTTCTTCGGCACCATCGCTTATGAGGAGAACCCGGAAACGGCGATCGCGAAGCTGCGCCGCCTCATAAACGAAGGCTGATAACACGACATGCCGCAGACACGCCTGCACCTGCGCGGTCCCAAGCAGGACCTCGAACAGATCTATGCGCTTCTCGACCAGGGGCTGGAGGAGGAAGGTCTTCCCCTTGCCATCATGGAGATCAGTGAAGACGAGGATATCTGGGAAGTTTCGGTATATGCAGATGGCGATGCGGATGGCGCGGAGGGAAAAATGCGCGCCCTGCTGCATTCACTGGGCGAGATCCCCGCGATCAGCCGCGAGGAACTGCCCGACATAGATTGGGTCTCGCATTCACTGGAAGGTCTCCACGCCGTGCGGGCCGGCCGCTTTTTCGTACATGGCGCCCATGATCGCGACGAGAAGCGCTTCGGCGAAATCGGGGTCCATATAGAGGCGGGCCAGGCGTTTGGTACGGGCCACCACGGCACAACGTCGGGCTGTCTGGAAACCATCGAACAGGTAATGCGCCGGGAGAACCCACGCAACGCGCTGGATCTGGGAACGGGAAGTGCGGTTCTCGCCATAGCCATGGCCAAACTCAGCCACATTCCTGTTCTGGCAACCGACATAGACCCTATCGCAACGCGTGTTGCTGCGGAGAATGTCCGACTCAATCAGGTTGCCGGACGGGTTGAGACGGTCACCGCACCCGGCTTCCACCACCGCATATTTTCCCAACGCGGACCGTTCGACCTGATTGTGGCAAATATTCTGGCGCGTCCGTTGATGGGCTTGGCGCCCCAGATGGCCCGCCACCTTGCGTCCGGCGGGTCAGCTATCCTTTCCGGAATTCTGGACCGTCAGCGCAACAATGTCGTTGCAGCATATGTGAACCAGGGCTTTCGCCATGTCTCGACGATACATCGCGAAGGTTGGGTAACGATTCATCTGAAGCGCTGAGGCACAAACGCCCCCACCAGAAATGCAAAAGGCGGCCTCGAGCCGCCCATCGCATCAGGTAATAAGGCTGATTGAGCCTTAGTACATGTAGGTGCTGCCGTTGCGGCGAAGCTCTTCACGGGTGTAGCCGTGAGCCTTGAGCGTGTCGTCGTCGAGCATGAGCAGCGCACCGTTTACGTAGCGGCTGACCTGCTTCTGACGAGCAGCCACCAGTGCGTCCACTGCACCACGGAAGAAATTGCGCTTTGCCATGTGAGGTCTCCAATCCTTGAGAGAAACTTTCTGTCCTCCACGCTTTGGAATGTAAGGTTTCCGCGGTCGGCCCACCAGCGCATATTGGGAATGGGAGCCATCTCATTTTTGCATATGCGAAGACAATTGTTGCACTGCAATATAGTCCAGCTTCCCAACATCATCTGGTGCATTGCCCCTAAGCATCAGCAGGTTTACGGTGCCGCGTTCTTTGAGGTCATCACCGGGAAACCATGTTTCAGACATTCGATTCCGCATCCGACAGCGCGCAGGCTGCCTCACGTGTGTCTGCCCTGCGCGAACAGCTTGAAGCTCTCGATCTGACGGGCTTCCTCGTGCCGCGTGCAGATGAGCATCAGGGCGAATATGTGGCTCCCTGCTCCGAGCGCCTGTCATGGCTGACCGGATTCACGGGTTCGGCTGGCGCAGCCCTTATCCTGCGCGACAGCGCCATCCTCTTCGTTGACGGGCGCTACACCCTGCAGGCAGCAGAACAGACGGACAGCAACATTTTCCAGATCGAAAGTCTGGTGACAAACCCGCCCCGCTCCTGGATGAAAGCGAGTCTCCCGAGTGATGCGCGCATTGGCTTCGACCCTTGGCTTCACACCATCGGGGAGATGCGTTCCATGCGCGAGGCACTTGTCAGACGTGGCGTGGAACTCGTCCCCGTTGGTAATCTGGTCGACAAGATCTGGCAGGACCGCCCTGCTCCTCCGGTGAAACCTGTAACCATCCACCCGCTGCAATATGCTGGTGAAACGGCCGGTGATAAGCTGGACCGGATTGGTGAGGTTCTGCGTGAGGCCAATATTGCACACACGGTGCTAACCGACCCTTCCTCACTCGCCTGGCTCTTCAATATTCGTGGCAGCGACGTGCCGCACACACCGCTCGCGCTGGGATTTGCAATCCTGTCTGCTCACGGTCGGCCAAAGCTGTTTCTCCATCCCGGCAAGCTCTCCATCGAAACAAAGGCCTATCTTACGCAGCTGGCGGACCTTCATCTGCCTGAAATGCTGGAAAGCGAGCTGACCGCGCTCGCCTCTTCCGAAGCCAGCATCGGTCTTGATCCAGCGCTTGCCGCTGAAAAGCTACGGGCAATTGTGGAAGCTGCAGGCCGCAATGTGGAGGATTTCAAAGACCCTACCCGCCTGCCTCGCGCGATCAAAAACGCAGTCGAACTCGCCGGCTCCCGCAACGCGCACCACCGCGACGGTGCGGCTGTTGCCAGCTTCCTTGCATGGCTCGACCGGCAGACGCCCGAGGAGCTGGACGAAATCGCAGTGGTCGAGAAGCTGGAGGCATTTCGCCGCGAAACCGGAGAGCGCTTCCAGATGCCGCTGAAGGACATCTCCTTCGACACGATCAGCGGCAGCGGGCCGAATGGCGCTATCATCCATTACCGGGTGAACAGGCAATCGAGCCGCAGGCTCTCGTCCCACGAGCTTCTGCTTCTGGATTCAGGAGCCCAATACGAGGATGGCACGACCGACATCACCCGCACCATCGCGCTTGGCCAGGCATACGACGAACAACGCCAGCGCTTTACCTTGGTGCTGAAGGGCATGATCGCCATCACGCGTCTGCGCTTCCCGGAAGGCACAAGGGGCGTTGATATCGACGCTTTCGCGCGCACTGCACTCTGGCAGCACGGTCTGGACTACGCCCACGGCACAGGCCACGGCGTTGGCTCATATCTGGCTGTCCACGAAGGCCCACAGAGCATTTCTCGCCGCGGCATGGAAAAGCTTCATGCCGGTATGATCCTTTCGAATGAGCCTGGCTACTACAAGCCCGGCCACTACGGCATCCGTATCGAGAACCTCATCGCCGTCACGCCTGCCGAAGAGATCGCAGGTGGCGACATTCCGATGCACGGTTTCGAAACGCTGACCCTTGCTCCGATCGATCGAAAATTGATCGCCCCGGAGCTATTGAGTGCAGAGGAGCGCGCTTGGCTTGATGAGTACCACGCCCGCGTAATGCAGGAGATTGCGCCGCTCGTTGACGAAGAGACAAGGACTTGGCTTGAAGCGGCGACTGCTCCGCTGTGACACGTAAGGGCGGTGGCGCAAGAGCGCCACGTCTCAGCCCATTACATTGCGCAGAAGAATGAGCACCGCCGCAGCGGTGAAGAACATCGGCATCAGGCCGGTGAACCAGCCGACAACCACCCCAACGGCCAGAGCCGTCAATTCGGGCACCCCGCCCTGCATGGCGGCAGGTGCAACAAGCGTGGTCAAGACTGCCGCAGGAACGGCATTGAGCCCGGCTTCCACGCGCGGATGGATGCGGGGAAAGCGCGACAGCACCATATGGCCGCCCGCCCGGGTCAGATAAGTCATGACCGCACCGGCCAGGATAATCCAGACGGTCGTGCTCATGTCCTGTCCTCCTCGTTCGGCGTGACCGGCGTGATGAAAGCTGCCAGCACCACACCGGCCATCGCGCCTATGGAGACATGCCAGGGCGAACCGACGAGGTGGTAGGCTGCGATCGAAGCCACGCCACTCGTGGCCACCACCGGCAACCACATGGCCCGCTTGCGAAAGCCCATTACGAGTCCGAGAAAATAGATGGGCAGCAGAAAGTCGATGCCCAGCGCATAAGGATCGGGAATGAAACGCCCGAACAGTGCGCCCAGCCACGATTCAATGACCCAGGACAGATATATCGGCAGCCCCAGCCCCATATACCAAGCAAAGGTGATGGGCTTGCGCTCTTCCACGCGCCGTTCGGCCTCGGCAAATTGCGGGTCGATCAGGAAGAAGAAACCGATAATCTTCTCCGGCAGCGACCAATGCGAAAGATGCCGGCCAATGGTGGCCGAATAGAGCACATGCCGGAAATTGACCGCGAATATCGAAAGCACGATCAGCCACGGCGCGACCTTCGTGCCGAACAAATCCAGCCCGACCATTTGGCTGGCGCCGGCAAAAATGGTTGCGCTCATCAGCACCGCTTCAAAGGTGCTGAAGCCGTTCTCGTGGGCAATGGTGCCAAACAGAAGCCCGAATGGTGCTGCCGCGATAAGCACGGGAACGCCGCGCTGCACGCCTCGCATGAACTCGCCGGGCCCTCGAGCCACGGCGACACTGTCGATTGTCATGGTTCCTCCGAAGGGACCAGCATAGGTCAGCAATGCTGACCAGTCACATCAAAAGCTTTGAGCCAGGTGTGAAGGATCTTGAGCCGGATTTTCAGTCGATATAGCGATCAAACCATGTCGCCTCATCGATCACTTCGATGCCAAGCTCTCCCGCCTTTTTGAGCTTCGAACCCGCACCCGGCCCTGCTACCACGAGATCGGTCTTCTTGGAAACAGATCCGGCAACTTTCGCACCAAGACGCTCCGCCATGGCCTTCGCCTCATCGCGCGACATGCGCTCCAGTGCGCCGGTGAAAACAATGGTCTTGCCCGAGACCGGCGAATCCGCAGCAGGTTTCTCGGCGTCAATCACTTTCACCTGCGCGGCAAGCGCGTCGACAAGGGCACGATTGTGCTCTTCCGCCAGATAGGTGGCCACGGCATCGATGACGGCATCTCCGACATCGTCCAGCGCATCCATCTCCTCGCGCGCCTGCATGTCACCACCGGCTACAGCCAGTGCCGCGTCGTAAAACTCGCTCCAGGAGCCATAGCCGCGGGCGAGCGTCTTCGCCGTCTGCTCGCCAACATGACGAATGCCGAGCCCATAGATCATCCGGTCAAGCGGGATCTCGCGCCGCGCCTCGATCGCCTCGAAGAGCTTCGCCGCGGACTGTGCACCCCAACCTTCCTTGGCCTTCAGCTTTTTCAGATTGGCCTCATCGCGCTCTTTCAGCGTGAAGATGTCCGCCGGGCTCTTCACCGGCAAATCCTCGTCGTGAAAGAAGAACTCGATCTGCTTCTCGCCCAGACCATCAATGTCAAAGGCCTTGCGCGACACGAAATGGCGCAGATGCTCGATGCGCTGGAACGGACAGGCAAACTCGCCCGAACAGCGCCGCACCACCCCTTCAGATCCTGCCGCCGTGCCCTCTCGCACCACCGGCGTTTTCAGATGGCAGGGGCAGACTTGCGGGAATTCGAATTCCACAGCATCGTCAGGCCGCTTGTCCTCGACATAACCCAAAATCTGCGGGATCACATCGCCGGCCCGCTGCACCGTCACCGTGTCCCCGATCTTCACGCCCAGCCGCTCGATCTCTTCGGCATTGTGCAGCGTGGCATTGGTCACCACCACGCCGCCTACCGTGACCGGCTCAAGCCGCGCCACCGGCGTCAATGCCCCGGTGCGTCCCACCTGAATATCGATCCCGCGCAGAATGGTCGTCGCCTTCTCCGCCGGAAATTTGTGAGCGATTGCCCAGCGCGGCGTGCGCGAGATGAAGCCCAACCGCTGCTGCAGCGCCAGGTCGTTCACCTTGTAGACGACGCCGTCGATATCATAGGGCAAGCCGCCACGGCCTTCCTCTATTCTGCGGTAATGTGCGATCAGCTCTTCCGCGCTCTCGCATAGCCGCGTCATGTCATTGGTCTTGAACCCGTAGGCCTGCAGCTTCTCCACCATCTCGAACTGCGTCTCGGCGGGAAGATCACTCACCTCCCCCCATGCATAGGCGAAGAATTTCAGTGGACGCTGTGCCGTGACCGAAGCATCAAGCTGGCGCAGCGAACCTGCCGCCGTGTTGCGCGGATTGACATAGGTCTGTCTGCCTTCCGCAGCCTGCCGTTCATTGAGCGCCAGGAAGTCACGATGGGTCATGTAGACCTCGCCGCGCACCTCCAGAATCTCCGGCGGATCACCATCCAGCACATTGGGGATGTCGGCCACGGCACGTGCATTGGCGGTGACATTCTCGCCAACCTGCCCGTCACCGCGGGTCGCAGCGCTCACCAGCCTGCCATTCTCGTAGCGCAGCGACAGCGAGAGCCCGTCGATCTTCGGCTCGCCCGTCATCGCGAGGGGGGCATCGGGATCAAGCTTCAGATAGCGGCGGATGCGCCCAACGAAATCCACCACGTCGCCATCATTGAAGGCATTGTCTAGCGAGAGCATCGGCACCTTGTGCCTGATCTTCTCGAACTTCTCCGAGACGGGCGCCCCGACGCGTGCCGAAGGGGAATCGGGCCGCACAAGTGCCGGGAAAAGCTGCTCGATGGCAAGATTGCGCCGCCGCAGCGCGTCATATTCTGCATCGGAAATCGTCGGCGCATCTTCAGTGTGATAGCGCCTGTCATGCTCGGCAATCTCTTCCGCCAGCCGCTTGAGTTCATCGGCGGCCTGAGCCTCCGTCAGATCATCGACGGGAATATCTGCAGTGGTCATGACATGAATATCCGGATTCGTTGGCGCGCCAACATAGAGCCATGCCGCCTGCCCGCTCAAGCGCAGCAATGAATGCTTCAGACATTCTCCTGAAGAAGTCTTGTCGCAGCAGCCCGCGCTTCTTCGGTAACGGTGGCGCCAGCCAGCATGCGTGCGATTTCTTCCTGCCGCTCCTGCGGCTCCATCACTCGAATGCGCGTTGTCACCTGCTCCTGGCTACCGGATTTCGCAATCAGGTAATGCGTGTTCGCCCGCGCAGCCACCTGAGGTGCGTGGGTGACGGAAAGCACCTGAATGCGGCTTGCCAGCCGTGCCAGCCTCTGGCCGATAGCATCGGCAACCGCCCCTCCAACACCCGTATCGATCTCGTCGAAGACAAGCGTTGGTGCCGAGCCGCGATCAGCCAGAGCAACCTTCAAGGCCAGCAGGAAGCGTGAAAGCTCGCCACCGGAAGCGACCTTCATCATCGGCCCCGGACGCGTGCCGGGATTGGTTTGCACCCAGAATTCGACCGTATCGATGCCTTCGGCCAAAGGCTCATCCGCATTGCTGTCGATCTGCACGATGAAGCGCGCGCGCTCAAGTTTCAACGCTGGGAGTTCTGCCATCACCGTTTCGGCCAGGGTCTCAGCCGTCGCCTTGCGTGCGGTCGAAAGCTCTGCGGCAAGACGATCATAGGCTTTGCGCCGTTCAATCGCCTCCTGCTCCAGCGCACCCAGACGCTCCTCGCCTGCATCAAGATCGGCAAGATCATTATCCATGCGGTCGCGCAGAACCGGCAGTTCGTCCACCATGACATTGTGCTTGCGTGCTGCTGCCCGCAACGCAAATAGCCGCTCCTCGGCCTGCTCGAGCCTTTGCGGGTCGAACTCGGTGGCACGCATGGCCGCATCAACGGCACTCTGCGCACCATCCAGCGACAACAGCGCTTCGTCCAGCGACTGGATGATCTCATCAAGAAGCCCCGGCACCTCGTCGGCCTTTCGCTGCAGACGCCTCAGAAGGCTTGCCAGCGTTGGGATTGGCGACTGGTGACCGCCAAGCACTTCCTGCGCATCGGCAATGTCTGCTGCGGTCTTTTCCGCGCGCATCATCCGGGCGCGTTCTTCCGCCAGTTCTTCCTCTTCGCCCGGCTGCGGATCAAGCTTTGCAAGCTCTTCAACCGATGCCCGAAGAAAATCAGCCTCTCGCGCAGCCGCTTCGACGCGGGCGCGGTGCCGCTGCAATTCCTGCTCGGCCTTTCGCCAATCCTTCCAGGCCGCGCGAACGGATTGCGCAAGCCCGCCATGTCCACCAAAGGCATCAAGCAGTTCGCGATGTGCAGCAGTGTCGACCAGTGCGCGCTCATCATGCTGACCGTGGATCTCGACAAGCAAGCGCCCAACCTGCCGCATCAGCGCGACACTCGCAGGCTGATCATTGATGAAAACCCGGGTACGGCCATCCGCGTTCTGCACGCGGCGCAGGATGATGTCGCCTTCATCCTCAATGGCATTTTCGCGCAGAAGCTCGCGCGCCGGATGCCCCATGGACAGATCGAATACGGCGGTCACCTGCCCCTGATCCGCGCCATGGCGGACAAGGCCTGCATCGCCACGTGCGCCGAGTGCAAGAGAAAGAGAATCGAGAAGAATCGATTTGCCCGCACCCGTCTCACCGGTAAGCACGGACAAGCCCGCCGAAAAATCGATATCCAGCCGTTCGATCAGGACAATATCGCGGATCGAAAGATGCGAAAGCATCGTGTGGCCGTCAGCCCCCTACGATGACGCTTGCAGCCTTCGAGATCCAGGACGCCCTGTTCTCACGCGGTTCCAGACCGCCGGACTGCAGAAGCTGATAAGACGACTTGTACCACTTGCTTTCGGGGAAGTTGTGCCCCAGCACAGCCGTGGCGGTCTGCGCTTCCGGCGCAATGCCCATGGCAAAATAGGCCTCCGCAAGACGCGCCAATGCCTCTTCGACGTGACGGGTATTGGAGTAGTTCTCGACAACGCCGCGGAACCGGCGGATGGCTGCGATATATTCGCGGCGTTCGAGATAATAGCGGCCGATCTGCATTTCCTTGCCGGCGAGCTGGTCGCGGGCAAAGCGGATCTTCTCCTGCGCATCCTCGACATATTCCGAATCCGGCCAACGCTCGACCACTTGGTTCATTGCCTCGATGGTCTTGCGCGCTTCGCTCTGGTCCTGCGTGACTTCCTTGATCTGACGGAAATAGGACAGCCCAACCAGATACTGCGCATAGGCCGCATCATCGCTTGTGGGATAGAGCGTCACATATCGCTGCCCGCTATTAACTGCCTCGGAATAGCGGCCTTGGCGGTAATTGGTAAAGGTGCTCATCAGGAGCGCCTTGCGGCCAAATTCAGAATAAGGGTGCTGCCGGTCCACGGCCTCGAACTTGGCTGCCGCCTCCTTGAGGCGTCCGGCATTCAGATTGGCCAGACCCTGATTATACAGCGCATCGGCAGGTTCGATCGTCTCGACATAGGTCGAAAGGTCGAGATCCTTCTCCCCCTGACAGCCAGCAAGCACCAATGGAAGCGCGACCGCGCTCATGATGAGCGGCAGGGTCGGCTTGCGGCCTTGGCTGGCATTGCGTCCTGAAGTCATGAAAAATCCGCCCCTTAAGCGCAGTCGGTTCACGATATGCACGCACTCATAAAGCATTATGGCCGCGCGCGGCAACGCTATCGGCTGGCAATGGTGCAAATTTATGGCAGCTAACCGAATGATCCGGGACTGAAGCGTCCGCCAGCGCCGCTCTCGCGGCTACAACACCCAGGGTGCGAAAACCGGGGCATTGACCGCTATCATCTCTGCTGAGCGTCCGCCCTCGCGTCGCGTCGTCTCAACGATCTGGAAGGCCGCGCGATCCGTCAGCAGGTGACGAAGTGCTGCTGCATTCAGTCGGTGTCCGCCACGATAGGAACGGAAGCAGCCGATAAAGCGCGCCCCGGCAAGAGCCAGGTCGCCAATGGCATCCAGCATCTTGTGGCGCACGAATTCGTTGGAGTAGCGCAGGCCTTCCATATTGATGACCTTGTTGTCCTCACCGATCACGACCGAGTTTTCGAGTGAGGAACCAAGTGCATAACCCGCAGCCCACAGGCGCTCCACATCCTTGATGAAGCCGAAGGTGCGTGCCCGCGCAATATCCTTGGAGAAGGTCTCTGCAGTCAGATCCGCAGCGAATGCCTGACGGCCGATTGCCGGGCTGTCGAAGTCGATCTCGACCTCAAACCGTGTCCCGTTATGCGGCCGGAACTCAGCCCATGAACTGCCATTGTCAATGCGGACCGGCTTCAGGATGCGGATATAACGACGCTTTGCGGAAAGTTGCCTCATACCCGCTTGGGTGAAAGCCTCGACGAAAGCTGACGCGCTGCCATCCATGATGGGCACTTCCGGGCTATCGATCTCGACAAGCACATTATCCACACCCATGGCAGCGACTGCGGCCATGAGATGCTCGACCGTGGCGACATAGTCACCTGCGGGGTTGCCAAGACTGGTGCTGAGATCCGTTTCACCGACTTCCGAAGCCAACGCCGGGATCAGACGCCCCTGTGCCCCATCATCAACACGCTGGAAGATAACGCCGGTATCGGCTTCTGCCGGATGGAACGTAACCGTTACAGGCTTGCCGGAATGTACGCCAATGCCCTTCAGGCTGACAGCCGAAGAAAGTGTTGTCTGAAACTCGAGCAAATCGATCCCCATCAGCACGTCCGTATCGTTCTGCCTTTTAGCTTCTGCCTGCGGACGGCTCTTAACACAGCACGAGAGACAAGCCCCAAATCATCCCCGCGCCTACTTCATTGCGCTGAAAGATAATGTTCCACCCGCACTGCGCCAAATCACGCTTCGTTACCCTGTGTTACGCCACACAGCTTTCAAACTTTCCTAATAAAACGTTGTTATTACTAATATTTCGCTAAACAAAAACGGGCGCTTTCGCGCCCGCTTTTTTACATAATGTAGCATCGCGTGAGCGATCAGTTTGCCTGTCGGCGAAGGAAGGCCGGAATCTCCAGCTGATCATCTTCGTGGTTCGAACGAACCTGCGGCGTGATTCGCCCCTGATCGTCCAGCTGGCCACGACGCGGTGCATAGAGCTGGCTCTCTTCGGAAGGCGCGCGGCGTGCTTCCGGAGCCGGCTGACGCAGACGCGGCTCAGGGGGCTGGCTGGCATGAGCTTCTTCCTCACGGCGCGAAAGACCGCTCGTCAGACGCTTGAGCAGACCCATCGGACCACGCTCTTCATGGTCGCCATTCTGCGCACCAAGCTCGGCCTGTACCACCGGCGGGAAGTCTTCCACGCGTGGCATGCGCACCGGCTGTGCCGGCTGCTGTGGCTGGGCCTGCGCCTGTGGCTGTACCGGACGCGGAGCCGGTGCCGGAGCAGGCTCGGGCTGACGTGCGACTGCGGCTGCAGCCTGAGCATGACCGAGAACTGGCTGGGAAGCCTGTGCGGGCTGCTGAGGTGCTACTGCGGGCTTGAAGAGCTTGCTCTGTGGCTGAAAGGCGCCCGCCTGCATCTGCGGCGCATCGGAAGATGCGCTGCGGATTGCTTCAGCCACTGGGTCGTTTCCCACCACGGTGCCTCCTGCAGGCGCGGACTGTGCCGCGGCAGGCTGCTGGGGACGGCTCTCGACAGGCTGCTGAGGCGCGGCCTGCTGTGAAGCCTGCGGTGCAGCCGGGCGCTGGATGGCGCGCGGAGCGGAAACCGGAGCAGAAATTTCCTCTGCCGTCTTGTCGATGCCTGTCGCAACGACGGAGACGCGGATAACGCCTTCCAGTTCCTCATCGAAGGTCGCACCAAGAATGATATTCGCTTCCGGATCGACTTCTTCACGGATACGCGTTGCAGCCTCGTCCACCTCGAACAGCGTCAGGTCACGACCGCCGGTGATGGAGATCAGAAGCCCGCGTGCACCGCGCATGGAGGTCTCGTCGAGCAGCGGATTGGCAATTGCGGCCTCTGCCGCAGCCATCGCGCGGCCCTCGCCGGAAGCCTCGCCGGTGCCCATCATGGCCTTGCCCATCTCGCGCATGACCGAGCGAACGTCGGCGAAGTCGAGATTGATCAGGCCTTCCTTGACCATCAGGTCGGTGATGCAGGCCACACCGGAATAGAGCACCTGATCTGCCATCGCGAATGCGTCGGCAAAGGTGGTCTTGTCATTGGCGATGCGGAAAAGGTTCTGGTTCGGAATGACGATGAGCGTATCAACGCATTTCTGCAGTTCCTCGATGCCCGCATCCGCCGTCTTCATGCGGCGCTGGCCTTCGAAATGGAACGGCTTGGTCACGACGCCGACGGTCAGGATGCCCTTCTCGCGGGCAGCACGCGCCACCACTGGAGCAGCACCGGTACCCGTGCCGCCACCCATACCGGCGGTGACAAAGCACATATGCGTGCTCGACAGGTGATCCATGATCTCGTCGATGCACTCTTCCGCAGCAGCCTGGCCGACTTCCGGCTGGGAGCCCGCACCCAGACCTTCGGTAACGGCAGCGCCCAGCTGAATGAGGCGCTCGGCCTTCGATTGGGTCAGTGCCTGTGCGTCGGTGTTCGCAACCACGAACTCCACGCCGCGCAGCCCCGCGGTGATCATGTTGTTTACGGCGTTACCGCCGCCGCCACCGACACCGAATACGGTGATCCTCGGCTTTAGCTCGGTAATGTCCGGCTTTTGTAGGTTGATGCTCATTTCCTCGTCCTTTCCGCCTTCTCCGCCGCTTCGCCCATGCGGCCGCACCTTTTGTTGTGTTGCTAGAAGCTCTCTCGCAACCATTGACTGACGCGCTGGAACCGCCCTCCGGTGCCCGTCGCACGTGTGAATATGCCGCCCTTGGAACCGCGGCTTTCGAAATCCGCAACCTGCGGATAAATCAGGAGACCGATCGGGGCTGCGAATGCAGGCCCCTTCGCGGCCTCGGGAAGACCGGCAACGCCCAGTGGACGCCCGAGGCGCACATTGCGCCCCAATAGCCTGCGAGCCGCTTCGGGAAGCCCCGCAAGCTGGCTTGCACCGCCGGTCAGAACGATGCGCCGACCAACCATGCTGCCATAGCCCGACTGGTTCAGCCGATCGCGCACCATTTCCAGCGTTTCCTCGATGCGGGCACGCACGATGCGCGTCATGACCGCGCGCGGCACCTGGAGAGGCTGCTCGCTTTCATCCGTACCCATTGGCTGAATCGCGACGATGTCACGGTCATCTGCCGTAGCAGGCAGAGCCGATGCATGCATCACCTTCAAACGCTCCGCGTCCTCAAGCCGCGTCGAGAGGCCTCGCGCCAGATCCATGGTGACGTGGTTGCCGCCGATAGGCAGCGCGTCGGCATGTACGAATTTACCGTCCATGAAGACCGAAATCGTGGTGGAGCCACCGCCCATATCGATACAGGCCGCGCCCATCTCCGCCTCGTCATCAACGAGCGCAGCAAGTCCGGAGGCATAAGGCGTGGCAACAAGGCGTTCAACCGTCAGATGCGAGCGATTGATGCACAGTTCCAGATTGCGCAGCGGGACGGCGTCTGCGGTAAGCACATGCATATCCACGCCAAGTGTGTCGCCCACCATCCCGCGCGGATCGCGAATGCCTTTCTCGACATCGAGAGAAAACCCGACAGCCAGCGAATGAACAACTTCGCGCTCGGCTTTGAGTGCCTGACGCGCACCGGCTGCCAGCACGCGATCAATGTCGGACTGGGTGGCTTCGTGGCCGCCGAGACGGATCGTGGCGCTCGCGCTCTCGCTCTTCAGGCGACCGGCCGACACATTGACGATCAGCGAGTCGACGGTAATGCCGGCCATGCGTTCAGCAGCATCCACGGCAAGACGGATGGCATTTTCGGCCTTCTCGAGATCAACGATGACGCCGGATTTCACACCCTGGGACTTCTGATGACCAATGCCGATGACCTTGATGCGATGCGTGCGGTGACGCAGCGCCCTGCTTCCCTCAAGCGGCAAGAGCTTGGCAATGATGCAGCAGACCTTGCTGGAGCCAACATCGAGAACCGTAATGATGCCGGAACGCTGTGCGGAATTGCGGGAACCTGAAAGCCAGCTCATATCCGCGCCCCCTTCTTCAACGCCTTGAGTTTCGCGTCGAAGGCTTCGCTGCGCTCTTCGGCAGCCTCGGGCGTCATGGCCACGGTGATGCGGTCGGGGATGCGCAGATCGACTGCGGTCACGGCGCGGGAGAACAGCTGATACTGCGCATCAAGCGCAGCCGCGTCCTGTAAGGCCAAATCATAACCACGCTCGGGCAAGCGGATCGTCACATCATTGTTCAAACGCAGATCCCAGCGCCGATCCGCCACGCGGATATAAGCCTTCACGCGCCCTTTCAGCTGCGGCACCTGCTCGACCAGCGCAATGATTTCCGGAGCAATCTCGTTTGCCCCCTCACCGATTACCAGCGGAAGAACCGAATGGTGCGGGCGCGAATAGGGAGCAATGATGGACCCGTCTTTTTCCACCACGGATACTGTCTGCCCGCGCTGCCAGAGCGCATAGGGCAGACGCTCGGCAATGGCGACCTCTACAGTGCCGGGATAAACCTTGCGCACCGTTGCACTTTCCACCCAGGGAAGCTGCGTAATGCGCTCGCGAGCGTCAGCTGCACTGAAACCGACCATCGAGGTCCAGCCATCAAGCCCGATCTGCTGGAGAACATCGATCTCCGAGGTCTCGGCATTCCCGCTGATCTGCACATCATTGATGGCAAAGCCGACGCGAGATGTCGTAGCCTGGACAACCTCGTCCAGATGCCCGCCCTGCAGGCCACCATAAAGACCCGTTGCCGAAAAAAGGATTGCGGTGGCAATCGTTGCCGCAAATGGGGGCGGATTGATTTCGTCGATGCGCAGGCGCGAAACCATGCGCACCGGCTTGCGCAACCAGCGCGGCAGCACGAAGCCGCCGACCACGGCATGTGCACCCTTAGCTGACCTCAGCGCGAACAAGACGCATCCTCCACCATCCAACTCAACAACTCACCAAAGCTATGCCCGGCCTGGGCGGCGATGTCGGGCACGAGCGAGGTGGGCGTCATACCCGGCTGCGTGTTGATTTCCAGCCAAATCAGCTCTCCATCTTCGGAGAACCGATCATCGTAGCGGAAGTCGGACCGACTCACTCCACGACAGCCAAGAGCCTTGTGTGCCTTGAGGGACAGTGTTTGTATCTTTTGGTAAATTTTCGGTGAAATTTCTGCCGGCACCACATGTTTTGATGCGCCGGGAACATACTTTGAGTCATAATCATAGAAGCTGTGACCAACGGGCACGATTTCGCACACCGCCAGAGCCACATCGCCCACAACTGCACAGGTCAGCTCGCGCCCATAGACATAGCGCTCGACCATGACACGCTCGCCATACGACCAGTCACCAGCACTCAATGCCTGAGGCGGATGCGACTGACCTTCGCGCACGATCACAACGCCGAAGCTGGAGCCTTCAGCCACGGGTTTGACCACGTAAGGCGGCCTCATGGGATGTGCGTTGACCACATCTTCACGGTTCATGATTTTCGATTCGGCAACTGGCACCCCCGCCGCCTTCGCGACGGTCTTTGCAAGCTCCTTGTCCATCGCCAGAGCTGAAGCCAAGACACCGGAATGCGTATAAGGGATGCCAAGATACTCCAGAATGCCCTGGATCTTTCCATCCTCGCCGAAGGGCCCATGCAGCGCGTTGAAAGCAACATCGGGCGAAAGCTCGGCCAGCACCTGACCGACATCACGACCGACGTCCACACGGCTGACGCGATAACCCTCGGCTTCAAGCGCATCCGCACAAGCTGCACCAGAGGAAAGACTGACCGGTCGCTCGGAGGAAAATCCGCCCATCAATACGGCTACATGTTTTTTCGCCATCTATGGGCACCCTCTCCGGCCTGAAATTATGACCCGGCAATCCACCGCTTAAGTCCTCGATTTATAGCGCACGCAACCTTGCGCCTGCCTTGCAGACGCCGGTACGCCCGAACCCACTGAAACTGGCGATAAACGGATACCGGCAAGCGCCGCTGCAACCGCCCCCGAGACCAACCGACTCAAATCAGTCAGTGCTGATGCCTAAAGAATCAGAGACTTGATTCCGTGACAAGAGCCGGAGATTCCGAACGATTCAAAAAATAATAAAAATGACTAAATGAAGCGCGCTTCGCATGGATCTGGCCACGAGGCACTGGCTATAGACAACTAAAGCATCTGTCCGAGAAAGGGCTCGACTTCGCGGCCCGGCTGAAACTTGCCGATGCGCTTGATCTCCCAATGCAGCCTGATGCCGGAATGCTCCAGCACGCGGGCGCGAACGGTCTCACCCAGACATTCCAAATCATATCCGGTCGCATTGCCGGTATTGATCATGAAGTTGCAGTGCATGGGCGACATCTGCGCTCCGCCGATCATCAGCCCCCGACATCCGGCCTTGTCGACTTCCTTCCAGGCGGAAGTCCCTTCGGGGTTCTTGAAAGTGGAGCCTCCGGTCTTCTCCCGCACGGGCTGCACTGTTTCGCGATGATGCTGTACCTCGTCCATCGCCTTGCGGATTTGGTCGGGATCTTCCCGGTACCCTTCCAGAAGCGCGGACGTGAAAATCAGATCAGCCGGCGCCTCCGATTTCCTGTAGGAATAACCCATCTCTTCGCGCGTCAGAACGTGCCGGTTTCCCTGGCGATCAAGGGCTCGCACTTCGACGACGCGCTCGCAGGTTTCCACGCCGTTGGCGCCACCATTCATCCGAAGCGCGCCACCGAGTCCGCCCGGGATACCGTGGAAGAAGTGAAAACCGCCAATGCCCGCTTCCTGCGCCTTCGCCGCCAGGCGCTTGTCAGGCAGGGCTGCGCCTGCCTCCAGTCGCGTATCCGACTTCTGATCGACCCATCCGAAGCCCTTGGCCGAAAGCCGCACGACAAAGCCATCCAGCCCGCCATCGCGCACCAGAAGATTGGAGCCTATGCCGACCAGCGTGATCGGAATTTCCTCTGGCACGACACGCAGAAATTCGGCCAGATCTTCCTCGTCCTGCGGCTGGAACAGCGCTTCGGCTGCCCCGCCCGTCCTGAACCAGGTGATCTTGTCCATTCCTGCATTGGCAACCAGCTTGCCACGCAGGCTCTTTAGTCGATCCCCCAGACGTTCGATCAGGTTCTGACCGCTCATCCGTTGAGTTCTCCCGGCAGCGCATAGGCCCATTGCGTGATGTTGCCCGCCCCGAGAAAGACCACGAAGTCACCAGGCTTTGCAATTTCGCGGATAAGCGGCGCAATTGCCTCCGGTCCCTCGATGTAGCGTGCATCCCGATGCCCGCCTGCACGGATATTGGCGACGAGCGATGGTGAATCTGCACCTTCGATCGGTTCTTCACCGGCCGTGTAGACAGGCGCCACCAGCACCGTGTCGGCTTCATTGAAGCAGGCGGAGAAGTCGCTGAAGAGGTCGTGAAGCCGCGTATAGCGGTGTGGCTGAGCGATAGCGATAACGCGGCCCGAAGTCGCCTCGCGCGCAGCCTTCAGAACCGCACGAATTTCCACCGGGTGATGACCATAATCGTCAAATATCTCGACGCCGTTCCATGTGCCGGTATGAGTAAAACGACGTTTCACGCCGCC
>Ga0310345_10002030_pt1 | contig 21105 bp, 16 predicted proteins | sample HC15DNA20500_MG_FD_204667 | JGI IMG/M metagenome (GOLD analysis project Ga0310345, IMG submission 204667) | Marine microbial communities from station ALOHA, North Pacific Subtropical Gyre - HC15-DNA-20-500_MG | ecosystem: Environmental > Aquatic > Marine > Oceanic | place: Pacific Ocean: North...
CCAGTTGAAGGATATCCATTAGTTTCTATGTAATTAAAATTAGTATCTATTGAAAGAGTTGGCGTTGATTGATAACCTTTTCCATAATCCATTATTTCTATAGTTTCAATTTTACCTACCGTAACATTTGAAAATGTAAGAGATTCTAGTGTTGATGTATTAGTATTTGAAAGAAATGTGGCCGTGTGTCCCACATTAGCAGAAATTCCCCCGTAATCACCATTTATTGCGACAGAATTTGTATATAAATGATCACTTTCAATTTCAGAAATTAATGTGGGAGTAAATGCAAATCCATCTCTTCTAAAAGCATAAACAGTATCATCTGAAGTAAAAGCTAGACTTGTATCTGCAGATGAATTTGCGGTGGAGGCATATCTAATAACCGTATTACTCAATACTTCAACTACAACTCCCCTCTTTGTTGATTGAGACGCATTATTCTGTATGAAATAATTTGAAAGTAAAAATTCCTCTCTTATAGGAATATCTGTTTCTGAAGAGAGTGTCATAACATGAGTCTTCGCCAATTCAAAAATCTTCTCATTACTTATTTCTACAGTAGAAAGTGCAAATGGATCTAATTCTGTAACTTTCGCTCTCGCGCTTTCCGTAGGAAGTGATAACGTATTATCAAAATCTACCCAATCTCCTACTTGATATCCTGAACCGTTATTAATTCTTCGTAAACTTGTGACTTGATCCTCTGTAGTACTACCGACTTTTGCAACAACACCCACACCAATTCCACCAATTAAAGGAACAGTTTCCTCTTTTGTATATTGTCTACCCTCAGTAATCATAGTGGTTGTATTTGCGTTTGGATTAGAAGAAACCATTCCCAAAACTGCAGAGTTTGCATAAGAACCATCATCACTCAATGAGGTTGCTTGAACTAGTTCTCCTATCTTAAAACTTCCAATTTGATTTTTTAAATATAACTCTGTAACATACGTAGTAGATACTTTATTAAGAGCTAATGAAGTTATAAATGCACTCGATCCAGTAGTTTGCCCTACTATAGTTCTCCCTAAAAATTCACGATTTACAAAATCATCATTAACATGTAGAGTTATATTTCTAATCCAAGCTCCATGAGAAGGTTTAAGCATATCGACTTTTGGATAATAAAAGTCTACGCTTTCTGTTGACAATGCTGCTCTAAAGAGTGTTTGATATGATCTTTCATCACCCTTTTCCATGTAAACTTCTTTAATTTTCGATGCGAATATTTTTTTATCAATATCTAAATCTTCTGGCCAGTTTTCAAAAAATTCATATCTAAAATTATAAAATAATTCATTATTAGGAGATGGAAATTCACTCCAATCAAGAGCAACTTTCGAAGCATTTAATGGATTTCTTCTATAATGATGTATTGTCCCTGTCGCACCATTACTACCAGTTATAGTTTCACCAGCTTCAAATATTACATTATTAGTTTGTGACACATACAAGTATACTCCGGTTCCCAAATTCGTAGAAGTATCTATTGATAATATCTTAGCAGTGGCACTATTCGTGTCACTTGTAATTACCTCTCCCTCAGAAAATGCGCCAGTATTCGCGCTAAGATGTACTTGAATTGATTCTAAAAATTGATAATAGCTTTTTAGAAATTGAACAAACATTAAGTTTTCTTTTCGAAAACTCGCAGGAAGCTGATTTTCTACAATACAAGATATATTATTATTAACTGTAGCCATTAAAAATCACCTTAATATGTTGTTGTCGTAGTTGTTGTTGAATTTGCGGTGACACTTCTTCTTTCTAAAATATTTACATCTGTAACATTAATTATAACATCACTATCTAAAATTTGAAAAATTTGTTCTCTTACTGGAATCATGTCCTCCTCAACTGGTTCAAAATATATGTGAACAATATTATTTGTAATGGCTTGTGGGGCAAAAGCCACCAATGTTACTTGTCCTGTATCATAATCAATAGATCCAATATTATTTCTTACTATAGTTTTTATAGTACCCGTCATTCTATATACTCTTATAACATTATTATAATCTTCTAATTTACATCCACTATATAAAGTGCCAGCCGTGTCTGCATATGTAAAACTTGAACTAGATATGGCACCCAAATATCCATCAAATGGATGTGCTATCGCATTATTAAAATAAAATCTATAGGTTACTGCCGTAAGCAATGAGGGAATAAATGATGTATAAATTTTAAGTGTCATAAGACTATTAGTAATAGCATCATCTGATTTGTCTATTTTTGTCAATAGTTTTGAAAATTTAAAATTAGTATCAAATAGTCTTAAATCTGTAGTATTATAATTCTGCACTGTAGTTTTTACTTTTGCCGCAATCGCCGATGAAGATCCTGTAGTTAAAGCGGAATCATATTTTACTGTTATTGTTGGTTGAACTTTATAAATGATTGGGTCAGTTATTACTGGTTCAATTGCTACCATTTTTCTATCAGACAATAACGCTATAACCGTTTTTCTTTGTGCAGTTGTTAAAAATTCCGCACCTTTTGGTTTTATCGCAATATATACTTTACCATAAACAGGAGTTGCGGAAGTTTCTCCTCCCCAAGACTGTATGCTTTCCGCATCTGGAAAATTTGCGAATATTAATGCTTTATAATCCTCTACTGTTACCGCTCGTCTTTGAGAAGAAAAAGTTTTTGGTGCATTAAATTTTATTGATTCAATTGATTCTCTTTCCGCGCCACCATATGCCGCGGTTGAGGTTGATATGGAAATATTATCAAATCCTCCTATCGCATCTCTTGCTTTAAATACTGCAGCTCCATTGGGGCCAGTTCCGTTACACATTAATGCTCTAACTTGAACTTGATTTCCATGTGTTAATGCCCTTCCAATAGATCCGTCACCAAATTGAATTTCATATCTACCATTAGACACTTCTGAAGTAAAATATATATTTGCTGTGCCAGATATGGCTGTAAAATCTCCCGCCTTTTCATATACATAAGATGTTGCATCAGATGAAGATACTTTAACAGTGACTTCTGCTGTCGATATATCTACATTTGAACTTGGTAACACAAATCTTTGTTCTGTATCTGAAGTGTCTTTAGTAAATGTATATACCGTAGGAACCCCCTCTTTTACATCCATTTGTTTTACATAAGCTCCAGCTAAATTTTTATCTATTTGAAATGCCTGTGTTGTTGCAAAAATAAATTCTTTTCCTCTGATTGTTGAAGTAAATTTTGTAAATTTATCACATGTAATAAAAGAAGGATCTCCTGTCGGGACAACAGTAACATTGATAACCGCACCGGCTCCAATTTGAGATCTTGGTGTATAATTTAACATTGCAGCTTTGGATGCAACTGAATTTCTTATAGAAGCACTGCCCAAATACATTTCATTCGCAACCATATTTAAATAAAATGAATTATAATGTGTATTATAAGCCAGAACATTAAGAATCGTATTTATTCCTGAAGCTGTAAAATCATAACCAGAAAAAACAGTCTGATTACCTAAAAATGATTTTAGATTATCTTTAATTTGATCAAAATCTAAATCTGTTACATCTATTTTCTCTGTTGCCATTTTATTCTACTTCCAAAAATTCTGTAATAGTTATTGTTATTGGTTCTTTAACTGGTGTAACTGTAATTTGAACACTGTATCCATTTTGATCTGGTCGTGGAATACATTCAATACCTTGAAGTTCTACTATACCATCTCCATTCTCTTTAATTGCATCTGTAATAGTAGTTTTAATTGCTTGGGCAGTAACACTATTAACCATTTCAAACAAATGAGCTTCAACATCACAAAAAAATTGTGCATTAAAAGGAACTTCATATCTTCTTGTTTTTAATAAATGTTTTATACCCTGTGTAATAGCTTCTATTTTATCTTTCATAAGAACATCCCCCGTCACAGGATGTTTTGCGAAAGATAAAGAAACGTCATTAATCTCTACCTTGTACCCAAACTCGTAAGAGCGCAAAGCTTTTTCTAAATTAAAATCTCTTTCTGTTGATGAAAACGTATATGCCATAATACTAATATTTATATGTTATCAAACTAAACCTGCCCCTTCTAATACTTTTGAAATCATACGTGGATCCGTTCCTCCTAAAAGTACCATCATTGCGTAGGTAAAGTCTAAATTTTCTGGTGGTGGATTAGCAGCGCTGGTTAATTTTTTCCTTATCATATCAGTTCCACCGGTTGCAGGAGGAATCCAAAGAAAATATATTCCAGCATCTACGATTCCTAATGTTATTAATTCCAAAAATTCTTCCATCATTTTTAATATTTTTTCTAATTTTGGTATAATTTTTTCTTCAATAAATTCAACCAATTCTTCTATTTTTTTAATTAAACCTGAACCAATTCCCTTTAATCCTTCTAAAAAATCTATTATTACTTCCAAAAAACCTCTAAGTCCAGGTATCATATCTTCTACATTATAACTCCAAAAATCAGGATAAACAGATTCAGGTAGATCTTCCTTTTTAGAAGTATTCTTATTAACCGCCCTAACAGAACAAACTCTTGGTGCGGGAAGATTGGCGCTACCTTGATTTCTCCAGTTAGGAAGCCATAGATAACCATCTAACACAGCTTCAAAATATCTCAACATATCAACATTCATGTCTGAGGGATTTAAACCAGACCCCTCTAATATCATTGCTGCGGCATACGCGCTTTCTTCATCCGTCAATTCATCCAACTCGTCTGGTTCTGGAGGATCTTTAGTTGGATATACTCCATCAGGATCATCAGTAGTTAATTTCATTAAAGCATTTTTCCATATCCTTTCTCCTTGAGGATCTGGTCCACCAGACCATTTTAAATATGCCGCCTCCATTGGATTACCTGACTGCAATCCCCCCGCATCTTTGTCTGTATTAGCTTGCACATTTCCCCAAGCTATAGTAGGACGTCCTATTTTATCTACTTCCTTCATTGATTCAAGATAATCAATATATGTATCCTGGTGCTCTTCCTCTAAAGCATTAGATTTGGAATTTGCATTAACAAGATCGACTTGTAAAGCTTGAATTTGATCCTCAAATCTGCTATGTTTGGATGCTATCTCTAATTCTAAAATCACAAGTTCTTGTTCAATTTTAGTTGCACGCGCTTCCAACTCTTGTATTTTTGTTTGTTCTTCTTGTTTTAACTTCTCAGTAGTATTAATAGTTACTAGTTCTGCCTGTATCCATGCGTTATATTTTACGACATCTGCAGGCAAGGGAAGAACAATATGAGCCAATTTATTTGCTTCTGTTGCATCATCAAGAATTTTTTGTGCTGAACTTTTCTTTGTTTTTAATTCGTCTCTTTCTTGAGTTATTTCTGCATAAGTTTCATCATCTTTTAATGCCTTTTGAACCAGAAGTGTAGTTGATTGTTCTGTAGCATAATTTTTAGCACCAGTGGCTGAATCAGCTTCAGAATTTTCATTAGCTTTCAATTCTATATATTTTAATTTGTAAGATTCATTATATATTTCTTTTGCCTTTGATGTTTCATAATCTAATACTTCTTGCTCTTTATTAGTAAGGTCTGTTATTAATTCATTTAAATCTTCTTCTGCGTCTATTTGTTTATCTTGTGATTCTTCTACGTCAGCCTGATCCTTTGAAAAATTTTCTAATTCTTTTGATTTTTGTCTCTCAAACAATGACATTTGTTTTTCTGATTGTTTAATCGTATCATTCAATCGTATAATCTCACTTTTTCTGTCACCAATTTGATTTTGTACTCCCTTCAGTTCAGCTATCTTATCATTTTTTTTATCCATGCTGATCAGTTGTGCTTCACTAACGTCGAAACTTCCCCCAATAGAGCCTGAAGTTTTTAACCCCTCTATTTTACTTTCAATTGATTTAATCAATTCTTCTTGTTCTGATCTTGCAGACTTCACTTTATTAACAGAAGCTTCCAATCTCTCACGTTCACTCGATGATTCATCTTTTGTCAACGGTCGGTTATATGTCAATTCTTCATCATATTTTCCTTCTTTCATTTTATTATTATAATATGAATATAACTCCAATTGTTTTCCAGCTGATTCTTGATTAGCTTTCCAGAATCTTATTTCCATAATTCTCTTCATTATATCTTCTTTTTGATCATCTTCCCCAAATATTTTTGTTCCATTTTTTAATACAAAGGAATTCAAAATCTTAAATGCGTCACCTCCGCCTGGATCAGGTTTCGCCTCTTTCCCCTCATCATCAAGTTGACCCATTCGATCATCAAGTTCGACCTCAACTAAAATATCACCAGGTCTAGTATTTGGAAATATGGACTCATGTAAAACATCAATCACCTGTTCATATCTTACTGTTTGTCCTTGAGTAAACATAGATATACTAGTTTCTGCTGCAACAGCATTCACGCCAGGAGTAATATGTTCATACCATTCCGCGTTTGATGTTTCATCAGTTCCCATAGTTGTCGGAGCATTAAATTGTCTCGCCGTTTCAGTTGAAAGTATTTGCATCGTTTCACGAGTTCTTAAATTTTTAAAAAATACTTTATCATCCTTATTGGAATTGATGTCATAACCTCTTCTTCTAAATTTTTCTTTATTATCACTATTTGTTCCTATTTTAAAAATACCTCGATCTGCCTTTAGGTTTGATTTTTTCCCAGGTTTTATAGGCCACTTTTCTATTGGTGGATTTATATTGCCAGGATTAGGTGCACATAAATTTGTAACAATAATCTTCTCTTCTCTTAAAGCATCCAAATCTTCCGTTAATTCTCGAGCTATATCCATCGCATCTTTAAGAGGCCTTATATCCGCAAAATAATTATAAAGTTTCGCTATTTTTCCTAATAATTTAGCTGGATCTGTTACACCAAGAAGAATTATTAATGCTCCGGCCATATTACCTCCTGATATTGACGGCCTACTCACATCTCCTTTATCATCAAAAGCGGCATTCATTATTTCTATCATTTTACTTGGTTTACAAATTTGCATTTGTCCGCCCATTTTCCATAAATAATCTTCTAAATTAAGATCAAGATATTCTCCTCCCGTTTTATCTAAAACTGGTTTTCCTTGAGCTGATCCAGATACTCCAGGTATAGCTCTATTATAAAAAACCTTCCCATTCCAAATTACATAATTTTTATGATTATTTTCAAATTGTTGCCAAGTACCTGCTGCCTCAGGCCCCTCTAGTGCATGTTTTGGATCTACATCAGCACCCATAAAGAAACCTGCATCGGTTGCAAGCTCTTCCCCCGCTTTCAATTTATCAATATCAATAATTGGGTGGGCTGAAAATTCAATTCTATTCGTAAATGGATTAACATAAATTCCAGCTGTTTTTATTTTCTTTAATCGAATTTTTGGTGTTCTAGCTTTGACACCATAGACTGATAATTTTGGATTTTGACCATCAATGAACAAAGTATATATTCCTGATCCCATTAAATCATCAATTTGTCTTTGAACCTCCGAAATCATTTCATCTAGAATTAAAAATAATGGATTTATTGCTGCAATAAGAAAAACTTTATTTGCATTCAGCAATGTCTTACCAGTTTCCATTGCTGATTTATATGCTGATATCGTTTCTGTTACATTTTCTATCAGTGGTTCTAAAAGCTGGGGAGTCTTAACACTTGCCGCTAACCAAGATCCTTCAGCAGCAGCCTGTTTAAACAGAGCCACTCTATCAGCTGAATTTCCGTCTGTTATCGCTTGAGTTAAAGCACTAACATCTCCACCTTTTCTAAATCTCTCAGGCATCGTTTTCTTCCTCAGTTTCTTTTAAAGTATCCACTTCTTTTTTCAAACTAACAATAGTTCCTTTTACAGTTTTAATCAAAGATTCTAATTGATTAACCATTGGATTTGGTGGTAATTCCTCTTCAGTTGTTTTCCATTTATTAGTTTCCATAATATTTACTCCTCCCTTTCAACATATCATATTCATTTCTTTTATCTCTAACTTCTTTATATTTAAACTGTAAAGAGTCTGCCTCTGCTACAACTTCATTAATTAACCCTATATCATCACCTAAAGCAACATTTACCGCTTCATATATTGTTCTTCCATAAGGAACCAATGTCCCTGAAGCTTTAGCGGGAAGAGCTGAAACTCTTATACCAGGTGGGGAAATTGCAGCATTAATATCCCCACCAACTGATGGGCTTCCTGTATAAGTAGGATTTCCAATTCTAGCATTGAGTTCAGTTAGTCTTGTACCTATGTCTGCATTACATGCATCTAATTCATCTGCTAAAGCAGTAGCATCCGTTTTACTATATGTTCGACCATCATAATTTTGACCATGATAAGTATCCAAATCATCAAATTCAGCTTTGCAATCGGAAATCGCAGTATCAAATGTTTCCGCCGCCGTTTTCTTTGCTGCATCATATTCTCCTCCCCCGTCAACTTCTAAAAGAGGATCTCTATAAGATACTAATCCATCTAATGTATTAATTTTTCCTAGTACATATGGATAATCATTAGATGCTCCACCCTCATCTCCATTTATTATATGTTGAATATCATTCTCCAAACAATCTACTTCACTAATAGCATAAGTAATAGTGTGTCCATATGGGGGATTGCCAAAAGGTCCTCCGTAGCTACCTGAAAAAGAATGTGCTTCTATCAAGCTCGCCGAATTTTTCCAATACATGGTAACACTAGTATATGTTTCTGTTGAAGCTGTATTAATGTTTTTACTATCTGCAACACCCCAAGTGAGGAATTGTGAAGAATATGTACCCCAATGACCCGCATATCCTGCATTAGTGGGCACGGTTCCTGCATTTGGGTGTTCTTTATTTTCCGCATGGCCGCCCGTAGAAGTTACTGAGTCTGTTCCATTAGAAGCACTGTTCAAACTCCCCGCCAAACTTGTCATTGCGGGTTGTAATTGTGGAGTGAATGTTGCTTGTGGTTCTGTTCCTCTAGCCGTTTCAGTATTTGGTAATGAAGTAACTGTTGGAGTATAATTATGAGCTCCCACAAATGGACTCACCAAATAAAAAAAATGAGCACTGAAATCTATCATATATCGATAATCACCAATCAAATTTCCAGCAGTATTTTTTCTTTTTTCTTCATATTTTACAAACCTTCCCGCAAATACATCTTTCATCCCCAATCCAGTCGGTTGTAATCCATTATCACTACTGTCATAATTATCTCTGGCTCCTTGAACAGCGGGAAAAAGTGGATTTAATACGTTACCACTATAATCGCCCGTATCTTGTCCTATTTCTGAACTGGAGGAAACCAATTCTGTAGAAGCTGATTTAAATAAATCTAAAGAACTTGATTTCGCCGTTGGAGGATTAAATACACTAAGAGCGGTTTCAAATGCGGATTTATCCATAACTGTTAAATCTTCAAATGATTCATTAGTTCCACCATAATTTCCATCATCATCACCAATAGGTTTCCAGGATGAATCAGGAACCATTCCCTCAGGAACAATTTGAGCAATTGCGAACATTGTATTTTCTTCTCTTGTTGGCATAATTTGTTTTGATGTAATCTCTAAATTAGTATATACCTTATCAACATTATCATTAAGTACTACCACATTTAAATCTGTATCAATTGCGACTACAGTAAGATTAGATGTCCATGCCGTACTTGATAATTCTGATCCCATTACTAATTTCGATGCATCAGAAGTGGTTATAGTATTTCCTGTAATATTTGTTACTAAATCTAATGTTGTATTAGCAGTTATAGTAAATGTTTCAAAATCATGAGTAAATCTTTTTAATCCAAAAAAATCTCCAATTTTAGGTGGAGAAACATCAACTTCTGCAGAACCTTGTTCTAAAGTATGAGATAAGGTAACAAACTGATCTAAGGTAGAATTAAATTCTACAGAACCGATATTAGCATATGCAAATTTTTCATTCCAGTTTCCCACTTCTGTAGTAACACTATCCCCAAATGTAACAGTGTTTCCAAATGCCATGTCGACTCCAGGATTGACATATGGAGTTGTATTAGCCATTAAATCTATTAATTTTCCCGTTTCTCTACTTCTAACAAAATAATAATCACCAATATAATTACTATAAGTATTAGACGTTCCATCCGCCTCAGTTGATGTTACGGTACTTCCAGGAGTATCACTTAAAGAAATTGTATAATTAAGATCTTTATCTCGAATTAAAACACCGAATTTGGGGTTTCCTCCCGCTCCACCGGTTAAAGAAGGATATGTAAAAGATGTTACTCCTGCATAATCACTTGGAGAACCTAAATTAAATTTTAAAATATCACTACTACTTGCTCCCAAACAATTTGCTCTTATTTGGGCATTTGCTAATGCTAATGCAGGAACATCTACCGAAGCAGCTACACCTGCACATAAATTAGCAAACGCATCTTCAAATAATTCCAATTCTCCGATAATTCCCAATCTCGCATCTATCAAACTTTGAGGTAGAGCTTCAATATCTTCTTTAGTTTCTAATATTTTTTCAACTTGAGATGTCATGCTGGTGGTCCTGTTACTACTACTGGTGGTGAACCAGGAATCATTGCTGTTATTACTATTTGTGTTGTATAATTATTTATCGCATCTGCAATATCTGAGCCAAATTGTGCTCCAGATGCTGGCTGTTTTGAAAAAATTTTACCCATTTTTGTTAAAAACATTGGAAGACCCGCTGTCGTTACTATAGAAATTTGGTTTGAACATTGTAATGTCATAAAAGCTCCATCAATTTTCTTCGCAACCTTTTGCCCTATCAGTGCTGGTATTGGTGATTGCTTTTGCATAATTTTCCCTATTTCTAAATTTAATGTTTGTAATTTCGGCATAGCTGCGTAATTTCCCCCAGCCGGATCCATTGCATTAGAAATATACTGTTCTACTCCATCCTTAATTATCTTCCCTACATCTAATCCTGTTGTATTAGCTTTTGCGAATCCGGATTGTAATCCTGCTTTTATTTGTGGCATTCCTAAAGGCATATTGTCCTTACATTATACATTGCATAATTTTTGTTTTAACTAAATTTAGTGCCGCAGTATTTAATGGCATTCCACTATTTCCTGAACCAGTAGGCACTGTTATCTTTGTAATTTCATCTATTAAATCATCAAAACATGATTTTAAAGACTTTCCTGCGCCACTAATAGATAACGGTGCACCAGATTTTAAACTATACGTTCCAAACGTTCCTGCAAATGCGACGGGCGATTGCATTACTATACCTGCTGGAGAAATCACAATTTTTCCAAGAGTTCCAGTATTACCTAAAAATAAATTAATATAGCCTGTAGCACCAACCGCACTTTCTGCCGCATTGATCTCTATGGGTGCTAATCCTGTATGTAATTTAATTCCAGATCCCGCAATAAATGGCGTTCCTATTGTACTAATATCAATGGCTCCTATAGATGTAGTGAGATTGATATCACCAGATCCAGATAATCCTACAACCCCCTCTGATCTTATCTTAATTTGTGAGGCGTCTGCAGTTAGAGGGCCATCTGAATCAAATGCCATTGTTCCTGTTGTATTTAATTTTAAACTACCATCACCAGAAATATTAGATCCCTTTTTTGTGCCCACCATAAAACTAGTTGTGTTTGATTCATATCTCGCAGAATTAATATAATAATTTCCACCATCAACATTTGCATAATATGATCCACCCGTGCCAATTTTTAAAGAAAAGTTTCCTTGTGTAGATTGCTGATCTCTATTAACAAATAATTGAAAACTTTTATCAATTGTTTCAACCTTATGTGCTTCAATATGTTCATATGAATTTGAATGAACTATATTATATGCCTCATTTACTGATTTTGTTACTACAGTTCCATCAGGATGATATTCTATAAATGATCCTGATCTATGATATAAATGTATTCTTTCAGCATCAGGAGTATCATCAAATTCAAATACATGACCACTTTCCGTTTGTTGCACATGATTATATGGATATACCGCATTAAATGGTGGAAGAGGTTCTGAAAATCTATTTATTATTGGTTTAACTAACGCTTCTTTAAATTTATCACCAGCGGCCTGAAGCGCAGTTAGAGTGAAATCTTGAAATTGTATCAACGTTCTTACATTTACTGTTGATCCAAAATCCCCACCAGTAGTTACGCCCACTTGTCCTGCATTGCGTGAATTTTTCTTTCTTCTTAAAATAGAATATTGACTTTCTACTCTGCTTCCATCATCAGTACTTAACAATTTTGATGTTGGATCACCATATCCTCTTGCTAATCTATTTGTAGTTGGTTCATTTAAATAATGATAAGAGGGAAAAGGAGAAATTTGTTCTTGTTCAGTAATTATTACACCAACACCTGCACCAGAATAGGTGAGCATTTCTGCTTCTCGAGGAACTTTATCCTCTTGTCTTGTATCAGCACCAAGCAATAAAGATCTAATTCTTTTTTTAGCGGCATCTAAACTAAATGGGTGCATGTCAGATGCAATTTTATTATCATACATCCTAGCATCGTAAAATCCAATTTGTGCGGTATAAATTTCTCTCACATCTTGTTCAGGCACTCCATGCAATGTACCCATCATTACTGGTTCTTGTGCTTCCTTTCCATCACGAAAAAATCCCATCACCCAAGATCCTTCTACAGGCCCAAGTGGTGTTTGACCAACCCCCGTTTGAGAAGCGGATGTTATTGGCATCAATGGAAAAGCCCACGGCAATTTTCCAGGAGGCATTAATTTTTTATCATCAGTATGCCACCCCAAACAGCGGACTTTACACCTACCTAGATACATTGGATCATGTCTATCTTCGACAACACCAACCCACCAAATAAATTCCATTCCCATAGAATCAGAAGTTAACATATTTTCTTATCTCCCACTTTGACCTTTTCTTCTTCCAGATACCGCAATCGCCTCATCAGTATCTTTACCTTCCCATGTACCATAATTAGTTGGAGTGTAATCAGTTCCTGGTAATCTTCTAGATAAACCATCTTTCATTGCATGTAAACTCAAAGAGTGTCCAATAATTCCAGCACCCTTTCTTGTAAAAATATGTGATATTCTCGTTACTACAAATTTTCCACCAACCAAAGATGACTGCTTCATTTGTATTCTATCTGTTTCTTCACCCATTTGAGTTGGTAATTGTAAATTTATAACATCACCAACTTCTCTATGTGTATTTCCTGGAACCGCTACTTGATATATAAAATTATTTAATAATTGATTTTGCATTTTTCTCTTAGAATACCAATTCTCTATTTGTGTTTCTCTTAAAATTTTATCTTGAGGAGCTCCTTCACTATTAATATCCGCAAATCTTACATAACATCCATCATTTGTTGTTTTTAATGAAACGTGTGCTTGTGGTTTTCCTATTACGTCTGATCCTCTAGATATTACAGGATCATTAGATAAATGATATGTATCATCATCAATAACATATATTTGATGTTGATGTTTAGAATTATTATCAACCGTATTTCCAAAATCATTTGCTGTGGTGGGAGGTAATGTTTGAATCAACGCTCCGGTTTCAGAATCCGTATGAATATTTCCAGCATCTTGATATCCTTTCTTATAATATAAATCATAATAATCATGTCTCATTCTTATAATATTATGAGTTATTAATCTATTTCCATACATGCCATTTTTTAAATTAACATCAACAGCTATTGCAGAAGCTCTATTATAATCAGAAATCATATGACTTTCTACAGCTACTTGATCAAATGCATCTTTATATTGTGTTCCCAATGGAGCATAGATATATGTAATTTGCTCTGGTGATTGCATTAATGTCTCTAAAGATTTAAATTTAAACCCACCTCTCATTGTTTCATAAAAACAATAAAATGCTCCCTTTGATCTGTCTCCTTGTTGCGTAGGAGTACCACCTGATGCAGATGGAGGCATTGATCCAGCTGCTTCAGCTCTGGATGCCAAAAATTTCATTGCTTGAAAGGGTGTTATATTTGGTATAGTTAAATTATGTTCACCTTTTGTAATTTCAATATCTAAAGGATCTCTCTCTGGAATTTCTATTGGAAGCATCGGTCTAAGGGGGCTGTGAGGATTGATATAATCTTCATATATATTTTCAGCCATATCACTAATTCTCATTCCAGAATAACATTTTTGAACTTTTGTTGCTAAATTAACAATATATTCAATACTAGCAAAATTTAAAGTATAAGTAATTAATCTATCATTTTTAGGATCTATATTAAAATTTGTTACTTTTATAACTCTAAAATATCTATCTATTTTATCTTCAGGTATATCTGCCCCAACAGAATGAAAGGACATATGAAGAATCTCTTCTCCAATAATAGGCATTCTTTCAAATAAACCAGTTGCATCACCAATATCTACATATCCACTAATATAAGGAGAAAATATATTTTCAGTAATCTCACATCTAGTCATCATATTTCTAATATCAATTGCCGTGGTAGGAAAATTATTAGGACTAAATAATGTGAATTTGAGGATACTGACTTCTCCTGCATAGTCAGGAACCTCTCTTGCCTTCTTTAGACTAGTACCATCATATATAATTGAATCATAATTGTTAGATGCCATTATAATACCTTAACTAAACATATTTCTTGCTGTTTCTAAAATTTGTTCAGCCCAAACATCTTCTATCAAATTAATTTCCTTTTTACTATCATTATGTAAGACCTCATAATCATAATTGGACACAGTTCTTTCCATACCATCACCTTCTGCTGCAACAATTTGATAACGGGTTTCATCTACTTCATAAAATCTCTCTTCTATTCTATCTTGCCCTTTACTCGCTGGAACTAATTTTTGTATTACTTCTTCATAATGATGAACTCCACTATTAGCAGCATCTAAACTTCCATATTTACATATTATATGTTTTCGTAATTCGTCTTGAGATAATGGCCAATCAAAAATAGGATCAAAAATATTATTTGCTAAAAATATAAGCCAAATATATTCAAATCCTCCATAATATCGATAAGATAATGTATCAGGCCTCTCTCCATCAGGAATGGTATAATTATATTTAGTATATGTGGCTGATTTTATAGTAGATTTTAATCTATGTCTTAATGATATATCAGTTACCAATTTTTGATGAACTAAATCTATTTTTTTTCCAGCATGGCTCGTGCCAGTATCAAATCTATAATATATTGCTGGCATATTTTTAAAATATTCTGACATTAACTCATCTCCTTAAAGTCCAAATTGATCAATAGTGCCTTGATTTGAATAATCCGCCCCACTATTATCTACATACACCCCAGGAGTTTCAGTTGAGGCTGATTGGTCTGACGTTTTACCGGTATCTAGATTATTTAAAATAAATTCTGTTTCTTGAAATACTAATTGCATTTTTGTATGTATTGGAAGTGGTTGCTTGTACCCCATATTCGTTTCTGTATAAAATCCCGGTCCTTGAGCACTTGCATCAAAATTTATATCCATAGATGTTAATACAGATCTCCTAATTCCCATTTGATCAAATCTTATCGCTCCCGTCGGTCCACCAATATAATAATCAATATAAAATTCATGCGGGAAATTAAAATATACACTCTGCATACCTGCAAACCCGTTCATTTTTGGTAACATTCTTTTTTTAAAAGTTTGAATAATATTTTTTACCATTGATGCTTCTTGATAATCTCTTGGCCAGAAATCGAATGACATATCATGTGTTCTGAATGCTCCAGGGCCTTGATATGTCATGGCAATATGTGGATTTATCCCTATTCCTGCCATAGCTGAAATTGGTGCTAAAGCTCCACCGAAATTTGCTATCGCCAATGCTCCCACATTCCCCGTAAATTGTTTAGCCTCTTCGAGAAGCTTTGATTCTCCTTCTCCAGTTACTATTCCTTCTAAAAATGATCCTGCTTTATTTGACTCGCGGCCCAATCCCTCCATGATACCTTTTATTCCTAATCCCGCCAAAACACCAACTACTGCAGCAGCTCCTTTGAATTTTGGTGCCAGTAAAGATCCAAGTGCGGCTCCGGTCATACCAGCGGCCATATTAAATCCCTCATTTTCAAAAAGTGCTCCGCCTGTTAAGGGTGTATAATTTCCTGTAAATTTAGTTTTCATCGATCCAGGTGGAATATATAATGCTATATCAGAAGTGTCATTACCATTTACTTTCGTGTTTTTTCTGGAATATGGTTTAGCATGAAATAAAATAAAATTTTGAGAATCGCCATTCATATCTCCTAAAGATAATGGATATTTCATTACGCTCTTACTAGTTTGGTCATTGACTGACATCGCTACATTATTCAGTTGATTTGGATCTGACATTCTGCTTTTCTTTCTAAATATAAATGTATCTTAAAAAAACTATTCATTTCTATTTATATGGCATACAAAGGAAAATACAAACCAAAGAATCCTAATAAATATAAGGGTAATCCCACAAAGATTATTTATAGGTCTGGTTGGGAAAGAAAAGTGATGGAAAAGTTGGATTTAAGCTCTCAAGTAGAACAATGGGCATCAGAAGAAATCATAATTCCTTATAGATCACCGGTTGATAGAAAAATTCATCGCTATTTTCCGGATTTTTGGGTTAAGTTTGCGAATAAAAAGGTCGTAATTATCGAAGTCAAGCCTAACAAAGAGACAAAACCGCCCAAAATGAAGGAAAAATCGAGAAAATTCATCAGGGAAGCCAAAAAATGGGGCGTAAATGAGGCGAAATGGAAAGCCGCGACCGAATTTTGTAAAAATAGTGGATGGAATTTCATAATTCTAGATGAATATGACTTAGGAATCAGAAAAAGAAGGAAAAATGGCGGAAACACCGAAAAATAGTGGAAATTTAGTAGATATTTTACAAGATGTGATAAAAAGGAAAAAAATTCCGCAAGAAAATATAAAATCTGCTCAATGGTTACAAAATAAAATTAGAAATTTTAGAAGAAATTTAAATGTTAAATTAGATGACTCTAGTATGACCGCTGATCAGTTTATGGAAGGGTCTAATTTGATACAAAAGAGAAGAATGACCAAAGCTAGATTAACATTATTCTCATATAAGGCAAAACATGAAAAAACTTTACCATATTATGACAGATTTCCTTTATCAATGATCATAAGTAAAGAAGTTGACGGATTTATAGGATTAAATTTTCATTATTTACCATATCAACATAGAGCAAGACTATTAGATGCTGTTGCATTTGGAAATATAATTAATTGGAATACATTAAAAAGAAATAAAGTGACTCGCCCATGTATTAAAAGATATTTAATGAGTCATGTTCAAGGAGCAAATGGTATGGTAATAGAAGGAATTGAACAATTAAAATTTGCAATATTTTTACCAATAGAACGGTTTAATACCAGAAAAGAAAAAGTCTGGGAAGATTCACAAAGGATAATATAATGCCAGCAGGATTTAAACAAGCAGAACATTTTATCGCAGCGATAAACAAACATAAAGGCCCCGCGAAGGCAAACAAATATCTATTTTTAGGTCCATTTTCAAGTGGCACAGGAGCACTTGTGGAAAATCTTGCCACCGCATTGAGGGTTAATTTAAAAGATTTTAAATTTTTGTGTGATGCAACAAATTTACCTGGGCGGAACTTAGCGACCGTAGAATTTAGAACAGGTAGTGTATCTAGGTCATATATTCACTCTAACAATTTTAATCCAACAATTAATTTATCTTTTATATTAACAGATGACATGTTTGTTAAAAAACTTTTTGATGCATGGATGGATGTAATCATACCCCTCACTGATGCAGGACTTGATGGTAATATGAAGCAAAACGTGAAGCTCTATCCCAATGATTATTGTGGAACTTTTGGTATAAAAAAACTTGCGTCGAACTTATCTAGTAACGTGACTGACGGTTCTACAATTTCAGATGATTATCATGTAGAAATAATGGAAGCATTTCCCAAACAAATTAATCCTGTTGCATTAACTTACGGTTCTCAGGATATATTAAAATTACAAGTCGTGATGGCTTATTCCCGGTGGAGAATAATACGAAATGCTGGAATCGGTGAAGGCCAAGGATTCCAAGGTCATGATCAATTCGGCCTTTAAAATAATAATTATATAATTAGGAGATATTATGGGTTTACCTAAGATTGATATTGCAACATTTAGCACTACTCAACCTTCCTCAAAAAATAAAAAACTTACATTTAGACCATTTTTAGTAAAAGAAGAAAAAATACTAATGATGGCAATGCAGGGAGAAAATTTAGAAGAACAAATAACTGCAATTAAACAAATTATAAACAATTGTTCACAACAAGAATTTGATGTTGATACAATTCCCTTATTTGATTTAGAATGGATATTTTTACAATTAAGAATACATTCCGTTGGAGATCAATTAAATTTAAAATTTAAACACAGAGATGGAAAAAATACCAATGATGTAGAATGTGATCATGTATCAGATATAAAATTAGATCTAAAAGAAGTTGAAATGGTATATGATAAATCACATAATAAAGAAATTGAAATAAATGATAAAATTACTATATTTCTAAAATATCCAAATATAGAAACTGCGGGTAAAATCAAAAATACTGAAGATGCTGAAGGTATTATAGACTTTTTATCCTCAGGAATAGAATTTATTAAAGATGATGAAAAAATGTATGAAACAAAAGATTTTACACAAGAAGAAATAATAGAATTTTTTGAACAATTTAATCAACAACAAATGCTTAAAATTCAAAACTTTTATCGAACTCAACCTATAATACAACATGAAATAAATTATACTTGTGAAAAATGTAGTGGAGAAGAAAATGTTATTCTTAGGGGCTTACAGGATTTTTTAGAATAACTCTTTCTCATGATTCTTTAGAGTCTCATTTTTTGGTTAATTTCGCATTAGTCCAACATCATAAATACTCTTTAACAGAGTTAAATGAGATGATTCCTTGGGAAAGACAAATTTATATTGAATTATTAAAAAATTGGATACAAGAACAAGAAACTGAAGCTAAACAAAGAGAAGCAGAAAGAGGTTAATGGCACAAGCACCGAAACCAGCTGGAGGAAGACGACCAGGACAATTTGGTACAACAGAACTTCGATTAGGAAGAGCGTCTGGTATTGGAGAATTTTATGATGTTTTAGAAGACGCGACCGCCAAAAGATTAGAAAGAACTATACGTGGATATGCACACGCCGCAGTAAGTGCCGCAGTTTCCCCATTACCAGCATTTTTACAAGCTGGTATATATGATGCCGTTGCTCATCCTTTTCGTGGTAGAGAAGACGGAGGAGCTTCTCAAGAGGATGTTCCCCAAGATCCATCTTCGTCTATAACAACAAGGGGTTCTGAAGGTGCTGGTGGTATTGCTAATGATGGAGGAACAGCTGTCAGAGTAGCGACTGAAATTGGAATGGAAGGGAGTCGGATTCCGGTATGGCAAAGTAATTTAGAAAAATTATTTAAAGTTCCCTTACCTGTTACATTTAGAAAACAAGCATTAAACTTATTAGAAACAGAAAGAGAAAAAGGACCAGAAAAAGTAAAAGAAGAAAAGAGTGAAGAAGAAAAAGAATCGTCTGGTATCTTTGGTACTCTTTTAAGTGGACTTGGTTCTATAGGAAAATTTCTATTGGGCCCTCTTTTGAAAACGTTGGGAATTATTGGATTAGGTGCTATGAGATTTGCGGGAGGTCTTGGTATTATAGGTCTAATAGGAAGTTTGGTATTTAGTAAAGAAATTGTAGATCAATTTAGATTAGATTTTGCAAAAGAAGCGAAAAATTTGGGAGCAAATAGTGGATGGGGAGCAAGAGTAACAAAATTTCTTGGTGGTGGCACAGAAAACGGTAAATCTTTTGCTGATGCAGCTCAATTAGGTATTACCGGAGGCGCGGTCACAGGCTTAGCAGGCTTGATGGTGGGTGGACCGTGGGGTGCTTTAATCGGATTCTTATTGGGAACTGCACTTGTTGGAGTCGGTGCAGCTTTAGGAGAAGCAAGACTCACTCAGGGTACAAATTTTATTACAACGTGGTGGGAAAAGACTTGGGATAGTGCACGAAAAGAATGGGAAAAGGCTGAACAAGTTCAACTCAACAAACAATTAGATCAATTGCAAAAAAGAAAAGAATCTGGAAAAGTCACAGGATTCGAACTATTAAAACTTAATAAACAAATAAGAGAAACGGAAAGACTAATTTTTCAATCTAGATTACAAGAATTAAAATCATGGCAAGGGGAACTTGATAATCAATATGCAGAAGCTGGAGAAAGAATTAGAGTTAGTAATATGATGAGTACAAAATTGACACAACTTAGTAAGGATATAAGCAGTGCAAAAGAAGGTGAAGATATTAATATGATTTTAGATAAATTTATGGATGAGAATTTTGGACTCATGAATCCTGATGATAAAGTAATATTTCAAGATATAATGAAAGATGTTGGGCTATCTGAAGATTCAACTAAAGATCAGGTGACTAAAGCTTTAGCCGAGAAATATGGAAATTTAGCTGGGCCGCTAGGAACTTTAATGTCGAAATTTGGTGGTAGTGATTATTTGGTAGATGTATTTGGAGAGGGGCCTGATGCGACAAAAGAAATGACACTTGAAAGCTTAAATACTGTGATCAAGTATTTTAAGGCAAAGGAAAGAAAGGATATAGAATGGCGGAAAGGTTTAGGGGGGGGCGCTCTTGAACAGCATGAGATAGATAAAGTCCGAAAATTGTTGAAACAAGACATTAAAGATCAAAATCTCGGTTCGCTAATGCTTGATGAGTCTAATATGATAGCTCAAACGAGTAATCTTACAAACGCTTCTAATTTCGCGGATTCCGCTGGCGGGATTTGGTCAGGTATGAAACCATACACAGATGGAACTATGGGAATTAGTTCTCATAATATCGACGCATCTTCTCCAACAGTAGTATCTAATACTACTAATAGACCAACAATAACCACCAATACTTTCGCCCAGTGGTTTAAAAATGATTCTGATAATATGAATAACCACCTTAGTTTTGTGAGTTAATTAACTAACGGACTTTCGCCCGCTAGTTAATATAATTTATGCAGCTTCTTCAGCTAATTTCTGAAAATACGTCAATGATTCATCATTTTCATTTTCAGCTGTTGTAACACTTTCAACAACAGGTTC
>Ga0310345_10002031_pt1 | contig 21103 bp, 21 predicted proteins | sample HC15DNA20500_MG_FD_204667 | JGI IMG/M metagenome (GOLD analysis project Ga0310345, IMG submission 204667) | Marine microbial communities from station ALOHA, North Pacific Subtropical Gyre - HC15-DNA-20-500_MG | ecosystem: Environmental > Aquatic > Marine > Oceanic | place: Pacific Ocean: North...
CAGGGGGAAGATCGGAATGATCTGCGGAAGATCCGCCACGCGCCGGTAGCCCGGCATGACTCCACCTCGTTCGTTCTAGGAAAACAGAATGGCTGACAGGCGACGGCGGCCGCTGCGCGCGACCTCGGAGCCCGGGCCTGCCGCCTCGAAGATGGTCAGCAGCTGCTTGCGGGCGGCCTCGTCGTTCCACGCCCGATCGCGCTCGATGATGTGCAGCAGGTGGTCGGCGGCGGCGTCGAACCGACCGTGGCCCGCCAAGGCCTTCGCCAGATCCAGCCGGGCCTGATGATCGTCGGGGTCGGCCGCCAGCCGGCGCTCGAACTCCGCGGTTTCGGATGGGGCGTCGGCGGCCAGCGCAAGGCCCGCCCGCACGGCGTCGAGATCGGGGTCCTTGGCGTCGGGGCCGGCCATGTCCAGCACCTGCTGGGCCCGCTCCGGCTCACCGCCCAGCAGGTAGCAGCGCGCCAGGCCCCCCAGCGCCTTCACATTCTCGGGGTCGGACTGAAGCACCTGGGCATAGGCCTGGGCGGCGGTGGCGATGTCGCCGCCTTCCATGGCCTGCTTGGCCAGGGCCAGGATTTCGTCTGCGCCGCTGGCCGGCGCCATGGCCGCCAGCTTGTCGACGAAGGCCTTCACCTGGCTCTCGGGCAGGGCGCCCATGAACCCGTCCACCGGCCGGCCGCCCACGAAGGCGAAGACCGCCGGGATCGATTGCACACGCAGCTGTCCGGCGAAGGCGGGGTTCTGGTCGATGTCGATCTTGACCATCCGAACCTTGCCCTTGGCGGCGTTGACCGCCTTCTCGAGGGCCGGGCCCAGCTGTCGGCAGGGGCCGCACCAGGGGGCCCAGAAGTCGACGATGACAGGGGTTTCCTGGCTGGCTTCGATGACGTCGGCGACGAAGCTGGCGTCGGTGGCGTCCTTGACGAGCGCCCCGCCGGCGGGGGCGGACGTCTCTCCGATAAGGCTCATGGCGGCTCGCAGTCTTGATCTACTTCAGGGGAACGCCCCGGCGCCTAAGATGGTCGCATGGCGTCCCGGCTTCAACGGAAGGATTGCGCATCGACCACCGCCATGGCGTCGAAATCCACAACCAGCGGGACGACGCCCACGGCCGCGAAGAAGGCGCGCAGTCCCGCCTGATCGAGGGTGGTGGTGGCGGTGTTGGTCAGAGGATGGAAGTTCACCTGGGCCGCCTGCGCCAGGACGCGGTCGAGGACGAACCGCACCTGGCGCTGCGTGTCGTTCACCAGGGCGAAGGCGGTCACCGAACCCGGCGTGACGCCCAGGACCGCCTCCATAAGCTCGGCCCGGCCAAAGGACAGGCGCGCCGAGCCGATCACCGCCGGCAGCCGCTTCAGGTCGATCTGGGTCCGGTCGGCGGCCGAGATCAGCCAGAGCTGATCCTTGGCGTCCTTAAGGAACAGGTTCTTGGTGTGCGCGCCCGGCAGGCCGGCCTTGATCTCCTCGCCCTCTCCGACCCGAAAGACGGCCGGGTGCTCAAGGGTCGTCTGGGGAATTCCGTGGTCGGCCAGGAAGGCCAGCAGATCGTCGCGGCGCAGCATGGACCCTTCCATAGTCGCCCCGCAGAGTTCGGGAAACTGGACGAGGGCTTGCCCCCGTCGCTAGAGCATTAGCCGCGGCCGATGCGCGGCCCGAGCCGGAGACGACGCCCCATGGAGCTTGAGTGCTATCCCACCGCCGAACGTCCGCCCGAGATCGTGCCGGGGCGTCCGCAGCGGGCCTGGATGGAGAGTTTCGCCGACCGGCATCCCTATCGCTGCCTGCCGCTCAGCATGGCCAACACCACCGGCTGGGAGATCCTTTGTCCCATGGGCTTCACCGCCGAGTGGAACGGCGGCCTGTTCCAGCACGACATCACCCTGACGCCCGACCATCCGCACCCGGACTTCCACAACTTCGCCAAGTCGCACTTCAGCCACGGCGTGCTGACCTTCCACCCCGGATATCTGTTCCGCACCCCGCCGGGCTGGTCGATGATCGCCCAGGGACCGCCAAACCATGTGAAGGACGGCATCCAGCCCCTGGCCGGCCTGGTGGAGACCGACTGGCTACCCTTTCCCTTCACCATGAACTGGATCTTCACCCGGCCCGGCCGCGTACACTTCCGCAAGGGCGAGCCCTTCTGCTTCATCACGCTCGTGCAGGATAAGCCGCTGGCGGAGTTCCAGCCGGTGATCCGCCCTCTGGCCCGCAACGCCGAGCTGCGCGATCAGTACAACACCTGGGAGAAACATCGCACGGAGTTCAACGCCCGCATCTTCCGCGCCGAACCCGAGGCCACCAAGGAGGCCTGGCAGCGCTACTACTTCCGCGGGGAGTTCCCGGAAGACGTGGCCGAGCCCCGAAAGGACCATGTCAACAAGCGCCGACTTAAAGCGCCAAGATTCGGCTGAGAGCCGCTTGCCAAGGCCCAAACGGTCTGCCATAAGCCCGCTCTCGATTTTCGGGGGCGGCCGGACAGGCCGGTTTCTGAAAGACGCGGGCGTAGCTCAGGGGTAGAGCACAACCTTGCCAAGGTTGGGGTCGGGCGTTCGAATCGCCTCGCCCGCTCCATTTCCCTCCGGGGAGATGAGCGCAGAAAAAGCGGTCCTTCGGGGCCGCTTTTTTGTTGTCCGCAGGATGTATCCGGCGTCGTCCTGCAACCCGAGACGGTCTCCGAGAATTTCGTCTGTCGAGGCCTCCGCATGGCGGGGGCAGGCAGACGGAGGTCCCCATGAGCGATCCGAAGACATCCCCCGGCGCGTCCGGCGCGCCGAAGACCGGCCCGGACGAGAAGCCCGATCAGCTGGAGCGTGACGCGGAGAATCGTCAGGAGGCGCTGATCGACGAGGCGGTCGAGGAGACCTTTCCCGCCAGCGACCCGCCGACGCCCAAGCACATCACCTGACGCAGGGCGGGGGTTGGTCCACCGCCCCTGAAGCCCACGCGGGCGGCTCGCCCGCTCACCCGTAAGACCCCTGGAGACCGGCATGCAGACATTCGACAGCCGCCAGATCGATCCGCGGCGCTTCAACACCGACTGGAGCGCTCCGGACGACCGCAGAGGCCCCCATCGCGGTCGCGGGCCCATGGGCGCCCGGCGCACCGATGACGACATCAGCGAGGACCTGCACGAGGCCCTGAGTCATGACCGGTGGCTCGACGCGGACGACATCCGTCTGGAGGTCTCCGACGGCGATGTCCGCCTCAGCGGCTCGGTGCCCGAACCCGACGACAAGATCCGGGCGGAGATCCACGCGCAGAAGACCCGGGGGGTCCGCCAGGTGCGCAACGAGCTGCATGTGAGCAGCCGCGACGGCCTGGGTCCCACCCTGGGCATGGACGTCGGCGAGAGCTGAGCGGGGCCGAAGCCCCGAAGGAAAAAGGGCGGCCCATCCAGGCCGCCCTTCTTTGTGTTCCGATGCCGACCCGATCCTGAGCCGCGATCTGGGGCGTGATCCTAGGGCGCGGGCCTCTGGATGCGCGGGCCCAGGTTGGCGATGACGGCGCGGGCGTCGAAGGCGGCCGGATCGCCCGCCGGCTTGGCCCCGCGATACATCACGACCTCGGCGGTGGCCTCAAAGCGCTCGATGGTGCGCACATCGACCCGGTCGCCCCAGAAGGGATCGCCCCAATAGGGGTTCCAGGTCCGCCAGCCGCTCGGCGAATAGTAGCGCCAATAGGGCCGCCAGTAGGCGTAGCCCGGCCCGTACCAGGGGTCGTAGAACGGGTCGCGGTCGACGATGGTGCGGGCGTCGCGGTCGGTCGCCCGATTGACGATGGAGAAGCCGTCGAAGCCTTGTTGAAGGGTCAGCTCAGCGGCCCGGAACAGCAGGGCGCCCTCGACAGTCTCCCGCGAGGTGAGGCTGTTGCCGGCGAAGCTGACCCGCCAGCGGTCGGGCTCGATGCGTATCTCGGAATAGCCGCCGGAGACGGCCGAACCGGGCAGGTTGGGTTGATAGGGGGTCGCCGTGGCGCAGGCGGACAATCCCGCCGCCAGGGCGAGCGCCACCACGGGACCGGACAGGCGTTTCATGTTTTCCGTCTCGTTCCTGAATAGAACGTCCCCCGAACGCTCCTGGGGACGATTAGGCCAACACCGTGGCCCAAATATGGTTGCCAGGCGAGCGTTCCGCCGCCCCACGCGCTATCGGCGCCGCCGGCCGTTGAACTTTTCGTGTGGCGCCCGGTCCCCGCGCAGGTCTGGGGTGACCGCCCAAAAGCCGAGCGATTTCCACAAGCTGGCCCGCCCAAGCGACGTCGCCGGACCGCTTCAACGGCTAGCGGTGTAAGTTTGTCTCAATTCCTATCCAGACAATAGGTGTTGCCTAGGATCTGGAGGCGTGGAAGATCGACGCGGGGCCCGCCGCACGGCGGGGCGGTGGGGATAACTGCATGGACTCCGATTTTCTGCTCTTCGCAGCGGTGGGCTTCGGCGCGCAGCTGGTGGATGGCGCCCTCGGAATGGCTTACGGCGTGGTCTCGACCACGACCCTGCTGGCCATGGGCGTTTCGCCGGCCAACGCCTCGGCCAGCGTGCACGCCGCCAAGGTGTTCACCGGCGCGGCTTCGGCCCTGTCGCACATCTACCACAAGAACGTGAGCTGGAAGCTCCTGGCCCTGCTCTCGGCCGGCGGCGTGATCGGCGGCATCGCCGGCACCTTCCTGCTGACCTCGGTCGACGGCGAGAAGATCAAGCCCTTCGTCGTCGCGTGGCTCGGCCTCATGGGCCTCGTCATCCTCTACCGCGCCTGGAAGGGCGTGCGGCCCAAGCCCTTTTCCTGGAAGAGCCCCCTGCCGCTCGGTCTGGTCGGCGGCTTCTTCGACTCCGTGGGCGGCGGCGGATGGGGACCGGTGGTCACCTCGACCCTGCTGGGCTCGGGCGCCGATCCGCGCAAGGCGATCGGCACCACCAATGCGGCCGAGCTCTTCGTCGCCTCGGCCATCTCGGCGGCGTTTCTGTCGGCCCTGCTCAGCGGCCACTGGGAGACCGACGGCCTGCGCGACCAGATCTCCTCGGTCCTCGGCCTGATCGCCGGCGGCGTCGTGGCCGCCCCGCTGGCCGGCTGGATGACCAAGATCCTGCCGATCCGTCTGCTGACCTGGTTCGTGGGCGTGATGGTGACGGGCCTCGCCCTCTGGCAGGGGTGGGTGCTGTTCGCCTGACGCAGGTCAGGCGCCCACCACCACCAGCGTCCAGACGATCCGGCCCAGCGCCCCGAACAGAAGGGCCGCCGCGGCGAGCGCCTGGATGAGGAAGCCGAGGCCGCGCCTCGACGGATCGGCAACATAGCCCAGGGCGTAGAGAATCCGGCCGAGGATCCAGACGACGCCTAGGCCGGCCGCGACCAGATCATTCCAGTAGATCGCGAAGAGCCAGAGGCCGGGCAGGAAGATCGGCAGCCATTCGAGCGTGTTGGCCTGGACCCGGATATGCCGCTCCAGAAGCGGATCGCCGGTCATGGCCGGCGCGTCGATGCCGGACTTGGCCCGGGCCTGCCCGACGCGCAGGCCCATCCAGAAATAGACCAGGATGGCCACGATGGTGACCAGCGCGACATAGCTGTGCGGCGCCATGATGATGTTCCCCCTCTTGTCGGCGCGCATGGCGCCGCTTGGCGGCACAGTGGCACGGCTCAGGGGCGACGGGAACCAGCCGCGGGGGTCGAGGGGTTCTAGAGGCGGAAGCCCGAAGGAGACCCGCCATGACCGGGAGCGCGGCCGCGATCACCGACATCGACTATGACGACGACCGCGCCAAGCTGATGGTGCGGTTGAACGACGGCTGCGCCTACGTCTTCGTCGGCGTCCCGGGCGAGGTCTGCCGGGCCTTCAGGGACGCCCCTTCGCCGCTGGGCTTCCTCGCCGCCGAGCTCTGCGACCGCTATCCCTACAACCGGTTGCCCGCCTGAGGGGCTGCCTACGGCCTCAGCGGCCGCGCCGGTCGCGCTTGGCCTGCACCCGAAGCCGCAGGGCGTTGAGCTTGATGAAGCCCGCCGCGTCGCGGTGATCGTAGGCGACCTTGCCTTCTTCGAAGGTGACCAGTTCCTGGTCGTACAGGGAATAGGGGCTGGTCCGGCCGATGACGGTGACATTGCCCTTGTAAAGCTTCACGCGGACCTGACCGGTCACCGGCCCCTGGCTGTGGTCGATGGCCGCCTGCAGCATCTCCCGCTCGGGCGTGAACCAGAAGCCGTTGTAGATCAGCTCCGCATAGCGGGGCATCAGTTCGTCCTTCAGGTGCATGGCCCCGCGGTCGAGGGTGATGGATTCCATGCCCCGGTGCGCCGCCAGCAGGATCGTGCCGCCGGGCGTCTCGTAGACGCCGCGGGACTTCATGCCCACGAAGCGGTTCTCCACCAGGTCCAGGCGGCCGACACCGTTGTCGTGGCCGAGCTGATTCAGCTTGGTCAGCAGGGCGGCGGGCGAAAGCTTCTGCCCATCGATGGCGACGGGATCGCCCTTCTCGAAGTCGATGGTGATGATCGTCGGACGGTCCGGCGCATCCTCGGGCGCGATCGTGCGCATATGGACGAATTCCGGCGCCTCGACGGCCGGGTCCTCGAGCACCTTGCCCTCGGAGGAGGAGTGCAGAAGGTTGGCGTCGACGCTGAACGGGCTTTCGCCGCGCTTGTCCTTGGTGATCGGGATCTGGTGCTTCTCGGCGAAGTCCAGCAAGGCCTCGCGGCTCTTGAAGTCCCACTCCCGCCAGGGCGCCACGACGCGGATGTCGGGTTCCAGCGCGTAATAGGCCACCTCGAACCGGACCTGGTCGTTGCCCTTGCCCGTCGCGCCGTGGGCCACGGCGTCGGCGCCGATCTTCCGGGCGATCTCGATCTGCTTCTTGGCGATCAGCGGCCGGGCGATGGAGGTGCCCAGCAGATACTGGCCCTCATAGACCGTGTTGGCCCGGAACATCGGGAAGACATAGTCGCGGACGAACTCCTCGCGCACGTCTTCGACAAAGGCGTATTCGGGCTTCACCCCCAGGCTGATGGCCTTCTGGCGAGCGGGTTCGATCTCTTCGCCCTGGCCGAGATCGGCGGTGAAGGTCGCCACCTCGGCGCCCAGCTCCGTCTGCAGCCACTTGACGATGGTCGAGGAGTCGAGCCCGCCGGAATAGGCGAGGACGACCTTCTTGACGGGGGTTTCGGCGGCCATGGGCTTTGGGGTCTTTCGAACTGCGTGAGTATGCGTCTGGCGCGGCTTTAAGGGCGAAGGGCCCTGCCGTTCAAGGCTTAAGCGCGCCTTCTTCGGCCAGCTGCTTCATGGCCGCGTCCAGCCAGCGCAGATGCGCCAGGGCGAAGACCGCCGCCAGGGTGGCCCGCACGCCGAACAGGACGAGCGCGTCGGCCGTGCCGGGGGCGATGGCGCGGTTCTGTCCCAGCAGGAACAGGCTGACGACGAAGGCGATGGTCGGCGTCAGCAGCAGAGCGATGGCGCGCCGCAGCCGCAGGACGGGCCGGCCGTCCCGGGAGAACTGCATGGGGAGCTTCGTGCCCGCCGGAATCCGTCGCCAGGCGCGCTGTGAGGCGCCGGCCATCATGGCCAGGGCCACGATCCAGAGCGCGTCGCCGATGATGCCAAGCCAGTTCATGGCCTCTCCTTCGCTGATCGGCGTTCCTCTTGGACCAGGGCGCAGGCGGGAGTCCAGGCGCGCGGCCTAGACGGTGACCTGCGTGCCCAGCTCCACCACCCGGCCGGGCGGAATCTTGAAGAAGTCGGTGGGATTGGCCGCATTGCGCATCAGGTAGATGAACAGGCGGTCCTGCCACAGCGGCATGCCCGACTGCGCCGCCGGGACCACCGAGCGCCGGCCCAGGAAGAAGCTGGTGGCCATGATGTCGAACTTCAGGCCGAGCTTGCGGCACAGCCCCAGGGCCTTGGGCAGGTTCGGGCTTTCCATGAAGCCGTAGGAGACCACGACCTTCTTGAAGTCCTCGTTCACCGGCTCGATCCGGATGCGGTCCTCGTCCTTGACCCGCGGCGTCTCGGTGGTCCGGACCGTCAGGATGACGTTCTTCTCGTGCAGCACCTTGTTGTGCTTGAGATTGTGCATCAGGGCCACCGGCGCCACGTCGGGCTCCGACGTCAGGAAAATGGCCGTCCCCGGCGCCCGGTGCGGCGCGCGCGCCTTGAGGATCTCGGTCAGTTCGGCCAGCGCCACGCTGTCGCGCCGGGTTTTCTCGGTGAGGATCTGGGTGCCGCGCATCCAGGTCCACATGATCAGGACGAGGCCCGCGCCCAGCACCAGCGGGAACCAGGCGCCTTCGGGGATCTTCAGCAGGTTGGACGAGACGAAGGTCAGGTCGATCGCCGCAAAGAAGCCGGCGATGAGGCCGGCCTGCCACCAGGGTCGCTTCCACAGGGTTCCGATGATCACGAAGAACAGCAGCGTATCGACGAACATCGAGCCGGTGACGGCGATGCCGTAGGCGGCGGCGAGGTTGGACGAGGTCTGGAACATGGCCAGCAGCGCGAGCACGCCGGCCAGCAGCAGCATGTTCACCTGGGGCACATAGATCTGGCCGGCCAGGGTTTCGCTGGTCCGACGGATGTCGATCCGCGGCAGAAGGCCCAGCTGGACCGCCTGCTGCGTCACCGAGAAGGCGCCGGAGATCACCGCCTGGCTGGCGATGACGGTGGCCGCCGTGGCCAGAAGCAGGACAGGCCAGAAGATGAGTTCGGGCACCATCTCGTAGAAGGGGTTCAGCCGGGCCTCGGGATTGGCCAGCACCAGCGCCCCCTGGCCCAGATAGTTCAGCAGCAGCGCCGGCAGAACGAGTCCGGCCCAGGCCGCGCGGATCGGGCCTTTGCCGAAATGCCCCATGTCCGCATAGAGCGCCTCGGCGCCGGTGACCGCCAGGAACACGCTGCCCAGGATGATGAAGCCCAGGAAGCCGTTATCCAGCAGGAACAGCACCCCGTAGTGCGGCGACAGGCCCATCAGAATGCGGGGGTCGTCGAAGATGTGGAAGACGCCCAGCCCCGCCAGCGTCAGGAACCAGAGAGCGGTGATCGGCCCGAAAAAGCGCGCCATGCTGGCCGTGCCGCGCGACTGGACCATGAAGAGCGCGATGAGGATGCCCGCCGAGATCGGCAGAACGAAGGGCGACAGGGCCGAGCCCAGTCCCGGCGCGACCTTCAGCCCCTCGACCGCCGAGAGCACCGAAAGCGCCGGCGTGATGATGCCGTCGGAATAGAAGAGCGCCGCGCCCGCCATCCCCAGGAAGATGATCGCGCCTGAGCGCCGGCCCAGCGACCGACGCGCCAGGGCCATGAGCGCCAGGGTGCCGCCCTCGCCCTTGTTGTCGGCCTGCAGGAGCAGGATGACATATTTCAGCGTGACGATGAGGATCAGCGCCCAGGTGACCAGAGAGACCACCCCGAACACGGCCAGTTCCTCGGTGCCGCCGCTGCGCGAATGGGCCAGGGCCTCACGCATGGCGTAAAGCGGGCTGGTGCCGATGTCGCCGAAGACGACCCCCACCGACCCCAGGGCCAGGGCCCAGAAGCCCTCGGCCTTTCCGTGACCGGCGCCGTCGTGCGGCTCGGCGGCCGAATTGGTCGGCTCACTCATCCAGACTCTCCGGGACCGGGCAGATGGCGGCCGGGTCCCCTGATGGCGGAGGCGCGCGGGCCCCCGACGATGCGGCGGGCGCGATACACCCTTTCCGCAACCCGTTCAATCGCGGGCGGGCCAAGGCTAGACAGGAGGGCGCGACCCGACGCGGCGCGATCCTGCCGCCGCACACCTGCTATGGAGACGTCATGAGCCGTCCGCTCGCCCTGGTCACCGGCGCCTCCGCCGGCATCGGCGCGGCCTTCGCCCGCCATCTGGCCGCGCAGGGCTACGACCTGGCGCTGACCGCACGGCGGGCCGACCGGCTCAGGGCTCTGGCCGACGAGATCGCCCAGACGGGGGCGCGCGCCGTCATCCTGCCGGTCGATCTGTCGCAGCCGGGCGCGGGCGCGCAGATCGCCGGCGCGCTGGCGGGCGAGGATCGGCTCGAGGCGCTGGTGAACAACGCCGGCTACGGCCTGCCCGGCGGCTTCGGCGACACGGCCTGGCAGGACCAGGCCGCCTTCCTGCAGGTGCTGCTGACCGCGCCGCTGGAGCTGGTCCACCGCCTGGCGCCCGCCATGCGCGCCCGGGGCCGCGGGCGGATCGTCAATGTCGCCTCCCTGGCCGGCCTCGTGCCGGGCGGGGCGGGGCACAGTCTCTACGCCAGCGTGAAGAGCGCCATGATCCGGGCGAGCCAGAGCCTGCACCTGGAGATGGCGCCCGACGGGGTTCATGTAAGCGCGCTCTGCCCTGGCCTGACCTGGTCGGAGTTCCACGACGTGAACGGCATGCGCGAGCAGCTGAACCGGGCCACGCCGGCGTGGCTGTGGCAGAGCGCCGAGGCGGTGGTGAGCGCGGGCTGGCGGGCTGTGGAAGCCAACCGGCCGGTCTGCGTTCCGGGGCTGCACAACAAGGCCATCGCCGCCCTGGCCCGCGTGATCCCTGACGAAGCTGTCATGGGCCTGATGAAGGCCGCACCGGGTCTGCGTAAGCCGTAGAGGGGCTTAAGACCCGGCATAGGGCTGGGCGGCTTCGTTCAGGATGACGCCGCTGGTGGCGTCGGCGATCCCCACCAGGATGAACTGAACCGCCATGGCGCAGAGGATCAGGCCCAGCACCCGCACGACGATGGTCATGCCGATCCGCCCGAGAATCTTGGTGATGACCGGCGCCGCCCAGAAGCAGAGCATGGTGACCAGGGAGATGGCGGCGATGACGCCCACGCCGATGGCCGCCCCGCCCAGGCCAAAGGCCTTGGCCTCGCTGGCGTAGATGACCACCGACGAGATCGCGCCGGGGCCGATCAGCAGCGGCATGGCGAAGGGGACGATCAGCCGCTCGAACTTGCGCCCGGCGCGGCCGCGGGGATTGTCGTCGCCCTCGGCCATGGCGGTGAAGGTCGCGGTGAAGTCATCCCGCGCCATCTCCAGCCCGAGCAGGAACAGGATGATGCCGCCGGCGATGCGGAAGGCCGGCAGCGAGATCCCGAAAAAGGCCAGCAGCGACAGGCCCGAGAAATAGAAGAAGGTCAGGAAGCCCAGGATGAACAGGGCGATATAGACCGCCACCAGGCGCGCATCGCGACCCTTGCTGCCCTGGGTCGCCGCGCCGAACAGGGGCACGTTCCCGATCGGGTCGATCAGGGCGAAGAGGGCGACGAAGAAGTTGACCGCGAATTCGGCCTGGGTCATGCACCGCTCCTAGCCCAAAATCACACCGGCGCCGACCTCTGTCGTCACAGGGGCGCCCGCCGCCCTGCCCGGAGCCTGCGCCATGACCGCCGACCCCCGCCTGATCGTGCCTCTGGACGTGCCGACCACCGACGAGGCGCGGCGCATGGTCGAGACGCTGGGCGACTCGGTGAGCTTCTACAAGGTCGGGCTGGAACTCTTCGCCACTGACGGCATGGCGCTGGCCCGCGAGCTGAAGACGCAGGGCAAGCAGGTCTTCCTGGACTGGAAGCTGCACGACATCGGCGTCACCGTTCAGCGGGCGGCGGCCGCCCTGGCCGACACCGGCTGTGATCTTCTGACGGTGCACGGCGAGCCGCAGGTCATGGCCTCGGCCGTTCGCGGTCGCGGTCGCTCGGGCCTCAAGGTGCTGGCGGTGACCGTGCTCACCAGCCTCTCCGACGAAGATCTGCGCGAGGTCGGCTATGTGGACGGCGCGCGCGCCCTGGTGGAGCGGCGCATTCATCAGGCGATCCATGCCGGCTGCGACGGTGTCGTCGCCAGCCCCCACGAGGCTGACCTCGCCCGGAGCCTGGGCGGGAAGGACTTTCTGGTGGTGACGCCGGGCGTGCGGCCCGACTGGGCGGCGAAGAACGATCAGGCGCGGGTGGCGACGCCCGTCGAGGCCCTGCGATCGGGCGCTTCCCACATCGTCTGCGGCCGACCGATCACCGCGGCCAATGATCCCCGCGCCGCGGCCGAACGGATCGTCGCGGAGATGGCCGGGGCCTAGTGCCCCTTGCCGCCGTGGCCGCCGCCCTTCCCGTGGTGGCCGCCGCGATAGCCGCCCCCATGACCGCCTTTGCCGCCATGCCCGCCATAGCCCCCGCGGACGACGATGCTGGCAGAGGCGCTGGCCGAGGCTGAGGCGAAAGCCGAGGCGCCGGCGCCGGTCCCGCCGCCGACGATCACGAAGCCACCGCCTCCGCCGCCATAGCCGCCGTCCGGGATGGGCCCGACGCCGCCCGCGTCGCCGAAGAAGCTCGACGGCAGAACCAGACCTTCGACCCCGCCGCAGGCGTTTCCGCAGGGGACGCAGCAGGGACCGGCGTAGCCATAGCCGGGATAGCCGTGGGCGAGCGCCGGGGGCGCGGCGTAAAGTTCGGGACCGAAGACCGCCGTCGGTGGTCCGTAGCCCACGCTCGGATGCGGCGCGCCGTAGGCCGGAGCGCCGTAGACTTCGGCGTAGCGCTGGGCCGCCACATAGGCCTCGCCGCGGCGGTAGGCCTCATAGCTCTGATCGGCGCCATAGGCGCTGTAGTAGCCCGCCGGTCCGCCATGGGCCGCCTGGGGCGCCATGCAGGGATTGATCGGCGCGCAGGCCAGGGTCGCGCCCGAAACGCCGGCCGCGAGGGTCAGACCAAGAAGGGCGCGGGCAAGCCAGGACATGAAGCGCTCCGAAAGAAATCTCTTAACGGAACGCTAACGCCCGCAGGGGCGGCCTGGGAGTCCGTGCAATCGCGGCGCGAGCTTGGCCAGGCGGCGGCTCAGAAGTCGACGGCGATGCCCTTGCGCTCCCAATCGCCGAACCGGGTGGGTTCAGGTCCCTTGGGCCCCCCTTGCTCGGCGGCCAGCGCGGCCTCCGCGGCTTCGGCCTGGCGGCGGGCCTCGGCCTCTTCCAGGGCCCGGCGGGCGGCGGGCGTCAGCACCTTCTCGGGAGCGGCGTTCGGGGGGGTGTCTTGCTGGGCTTCGTCGGACATGGGGCAGATTTAGGACGTCGCGCCCGGTGCCGCCACCCGCGCGGTGTCGCAAGGTCCCCGATCAGGACTTGCCCCGGCGCGCCGGAGCGGGCAGGCAGCGGCCGGTGAACGAACGCCCTGACATCGGCCTGCCGGCCCGCGCCGCCGCCCTCGACATTCTCGCCGCCGCCCTGGCGCGGCGCACAGGCCTGGACGAGGCGCTGGCCACCACGGCCTTCAATGGCCTGCCCCCCCGCGACCGCGCCTTCGCCCGGGCGCTCGCCATGGCCACCCTGCGCCACCTCGGTCCGATCGACCGGGCCCTGCAGGGGCGGCTGGCCAAGACGCCGCCCGAGGCTGTGGTGCACATTCTGCGCCTGGGGCTGGCCCAGGCCTTCCTGATGGACACCCCGGCCTTCGCCGCCGTGGCGACCAGCGTCGACCTCGCGGCCAGCCGGCGCGACTCCCGGCCCTTCAAGGGGCTGGTGAACGCCGTCCTGCGCAACCTGCTGCGCGAGCCGCCGGAGCTCTCGACCCCCGAATGGCTGGCGCCCGACTGGCTGCTGGCCCGGTGGCGCGCCGCCTATGGCGAAGCCGAAGCCCTGAAGATCGCCGCCGTCATCGCGCAGGAGCCGGCGACGGACCTGTCCCTCCGCGATCCCGCCGCGGCGACGACCCTGGCCGAGGCCTTGGAGGGCGAAATCCTGCCCGGCGGGACCCTGCGGACCTCCAGACGCGGCGATCTTGCGACCTGGCCCGGCTTCGCCGAGGGCGCCTGGTGGGTTCAGGATGCGTCCGCCGCCGTGGCCGCGCGCCTGCTGGAGCCCGCGCCAGGGCAGCAGGTCCTGGATCTCTGCGCCGCCCCAGGCGGCAAGACCCTGCAACTGACCGCCGCCGGCGCGGAGGTCACCGCCGTGGACCGCTCGGCCGCCCGGCTGAAACGGCTGACCGAGAACATGACGCGCATGGCGCTCAGTGTCCGTACGGTGGCGGCGGACGGCGCGACCTGGCGCGGCGGCCCGTTCGATGCGGTGCTGCTGGACGCCCCCTGTTCGTCGACAGGAACGTTCCGGCGCCATCCCGACGTGCTGTGGGCCGCGCGGCCCGGCGATATCGCCGCCCTGGCGGCGACCCAGGCGGGCCTGCTCTCCGCTGCGGCCGACATGGTCGCCCCCCACGGACGGCTGATCTATTGCGTCTGCAGTCTCGAGCCCGAGGAGGGCGAGGCCCAGATCGAGGCCTTCCTGAAGGGACGGCCCGATTTCGCCATCGAGCCGGCGGCGCCCGGCGAGGGCGGCGCGCCGGAGGCGAGCCTGCGCCCTGACGGAACTCTGCGCATTCTTCCCCACCACCGCAGCGGCGGGACCGACGGATTCTATATCGCCCGGCTGGAGCGGCGCGCCTGAGGCCGGCCCGGTCCTTGTGGCGACGCGCAGGCATGGGCTAAGTCCCTCCGATGACCCAGCGCACGATCATCGCTCCCTCCATCCTGGCCTCCGACTTCGCCCGCCTGGGGGAGGAATGCCGCGCCATCGAGGCGGCGGGCGCCGACTGGGTGCATATCGATGTGATGGACGGCCATTTCGTGCCCAACATCACCATCGGTCCGGACGTGGTGAAGGCCCTGAAGCCCCACGTCTCCATTCCCTTCGATGTGCATCTGATGATCGCGCCGGCAGACCCCTATGTGGAGGCGTTCGCCAAGGCCGGGGCCGACCTGATCAGTGTGCATCCTGAAAGCGGCCCGCATCTGAGCCGGACCCTGCAGCTGATCCGCAGCCTGGGCTGCAAGGCCGGTGTCGTGTTCAACCCGTCCACCTCGCCCACGGTGATCGAGTCGATCATGGATCAGGTCGACCTGATCCTGGTCATGTCGGTGAATCCGGGTTTCGGGGGCCAGAAGTTCATGTCTTCGCAGCTCGCCAAGATCCGCCGGCTGCGTGAGATGATCGACGCCACGGGCCGCGAGATCCATCTGGAGGTGGACGGCGGCGTGACGCCGGAGACCGCCCCCCTGTGCATTGAAGCCGGGGCCACGGCGCTGGTGGCCGGCACGGCGGTCTTCAAGGGCGGGGCCGACGCCTACGCCGCCAACATCGCCGCCCTGCGCGGCGGCTGAGGCGCGGCGCGGTGGTCGGCCAGCCCCCCAAGGCGAACGCGCCGCGGCGGCTGCCCGGCCAGGTGAGCGCGCTCGCCCTGGCGGTGGGCCTGCGCCGGCAGGCGCAGCGGGAGTGGCGCGGAACGCCCCTGCATCGCTGGATGCTGGCCCGCCCGCGGCCCGACGGCCTGGCGACCTCGCCCGTCGACCCACGGCCAGGGCGGCCGGAGAACGGCCGGCGGCTCATGGTCGGCGACTTCACCTTCGCCGGCGCCACCCTGCACGCCGGCGCCAAGGGTGACCCCTGGGATCGGCCCAACCCCAGCCGGCGCTTCGCCGTCGCCCTGCACCGGTTCGACTGGTTGCGGGACCTGCTGGCCCTGGGCGACAGCGGGGCGGCCGAGGGGCTGCGCCTGACCCTGGCTTGGCGGCGCATCTTCGGGCGATGGAACGGATTCTCTTGGGACCCCGATATTCTGGAGCGTCGGGTCTTCAATCTCGCCTGCGGCGCCAAGGCCATCTGCGCCCGGGCCTCCGACGCCGAAGAGGCGCTGATCGCCCTGGATCTGGCCCGGCAGGCCCGCCACCTGCTGAGCGCCATCGACAGTCCCGCACGGGCCGCCGAGCGGAGCGCGAGCGCCGCCCTGGCCGGGGCGGTACTGTCCGGGGAAGCGGGCGAGAAGCTGGCGGAAAGGGCCCTGGAGCTCCTGGCCCGCGCCCTCCCCGCAACCGTTCTGCCCGATGGCGGCCATGCCTCGCGCAGCCCGCAGGCCGCGCTTTCCCTGCTGCTCGATCTGCAGACCCTGGACGCCGCCCTCGTCCAGCGGGGCATGTCGGCCCCTGAAGAAATGATGCGCGCCATCGACCGGCTGACCGGCGCCGTGCGCTTCTTCACCCTGGCCGACGGCGCCCTGCCTGTCTTCCAGGGGGGCGAGGCGGCCAGACCCGCCCTGGTGGCCGCCGCCCGCGCCCACGAGGCCGAGGCCGCCCGCACCGTGCCGGCCCAGCGGAACGGCTACCAGCGGCTGGAAAGCCGCAGCCTCCAGCTCATCGCTGATGTCGAGCCGCCCGCGGCCGGCCCCTGGAGCGTCACGGCCTGCGCTCAGCCGCTCGCCGTGGAGATCCTGATCGGCGGGCGCCGGGCCATCACCAACAGCGGCTGGTCGCCCGATGCGGTGGGCCCAGAAGCCCTGCGCCTGATCGACGCGGCCTCCACCGCCTCGCTGGGCGATCTACCCTGTGGCGAACCCGTGCGCGGCCTGCGCGCCGCGGCCCTCGGGCCGCGGCTGATCGACGCCTTTGCGCCGGTGAGCGCCCGGCGGCACCAGGCCGAGGGCGCCCTCTGGCTGGAAATGGCCCACGACGGCTGGGTGCGCCGGTTCGGGCTGCGGCACGAACGGCGGCTCTATCTCGATCTCGCCGCCGACGAACTGCGCGGGGAGGACCGGTTCACCCCCGTCGGCGACACACCGACGGGCGAGGACGCCCGCCGGTTCATCCCCTTCGTCGCCCGCTTCCATGTGCACCCCGAGGCCCGCGCGTCCCTGGCCCGGGACGGCAAGAGCGTGCTCATCAAGCCCGAGGGCGAGGACACCGGCTGGTGGCTGCGCAACGACGCCATGGAGGTGGCCATCGAATCCTCGGTGGTCTTCCAGGACGGCCAGGCCAGGCGAACCAGCCAGATCGTGCTTCGCGGCCAGGTCCGCCAGGAGTCCGGCGCGCGCCTGCGCTGGAAGCTCGCCGCCGCCGAGCCCTGGCCGCCTCCGCGCTGAGACCGGGTTCAGGCCGCGCCGGCCGCGCATTGACTCGCAGGCCGGGCGACAGCTAGAGCCCGCCTGTTCGGCGTGACTGGCGAATTCAAGGTGGGCGACCACCGGGGAGCGCCGAACCATATCGGCCGCTCGCCTGGGCACGCATTCCTCGACTCGCCTCGCGCCAGGAGACCGCCGTGCCCGCCGCCCCCAACTTTCCGCCCGCCCCCGACGCCGTCAAACCGGTTCGCGCCCTGCTGTCGGTCTCCGACAAGACGGGCCTCGTCGAAGCCGCCAAGGCTCTGGCCGAGATGGGGGTGGAGCTGGTCTCCACCGGCGGCACCAAGGCGGCCATCGTGGCGGCCGGCCTCGCGGTCAAGGACGTGGCCGACCTGACCGGCTTTCCAGAGATGATGGACGGGCGGGTCAAGACCCTGCACCCGGTGGTGCACGGCGGCCTGCTGGGGGTCCGCGACGCCGCCGACCATGCCCAGGCCATGGCCGAGCATGGCATCGGCCCGATCGATATCGTCTACGTCACCCTCTATCCCTTCGAGCAGACCGTGGCCGCCGGCGGCGACTTCGCGTCCTGTGTCGAGAATATCGACATCGGCGGGCCGGCCATGATCCGCTCGGCGGCCAAGAACCACGGCTATGTCGCCGTCTGCACCGAGCGCGCCGACCTGGAAGAAGTGATCGCCGCGCTGAAGTCCGAGGGCGCGACCTCGCTCGCCCTGCGCAAGTCCCTGGCCGCCCGCGCCTACGCGCACACGGCGGCCTATGACGCGGCCATCTCGCAGTGGTTCGCCAAGGAACTGGCCGAAGAGGCGCCGCGCCGGCGCGCCTTCGCCGGCGAGCTGGTCCAGACCATGCGCTATGGCGAGAACCCGCATCAGGCCGCCGCCTTCTATCGCGACGGTTCGGGGCGCCCCGGCGTGGCGAGCGCCACCCAGCTGCAGGGCAAGGCGCTCTCCTACAACAACATCGCCGACACCGACGCGGCCATCGAGCTGGTGGCCGAGTTCGACCCCGCCGCCAGTGCGGCGGTGACCATCATCAAGCACGCCAACCCCTGCGGCGTGGCCCTGGGCGAGGATCTGGCGCAGGCCTACGCCCGCGCCCTTCAGTGCGACCCGGTTTCGGCCTTCGGCGGCATCGTGGCGGTGAACCGGCGGCTGGACGCCGCGGCCGCCCGGGAGATCGTCAAGATCTTCACCGAGGTGGTGATTGCGCCTGAGGCCGACGATGAAGCCATCGAGATCTTCAAGAAGAAGAAGGACCTGCGCCTGCTGGTCACCGGCGGCCTGCCGGACCCGAAGGCCGGGGGCGTGACCTGGCGCCAGGTGGCCGGCGGATTCCTCGTTCAGGGCCGCGACACCGCCCACATCGCCGCCACCGACCTGGAGATCGTGACGAAGCGCCAGCCCACGGCGACCGAGGTGGCCGACATGCTGTTCGCCTTCACCGTCGCCAAGCATGTGAAGTCCAACGCCATCGTCTACGCCAAGAACGGCCAGACGGCGGGCATCGGCGCCGGCCAGATGAACCGCAAGGATTCGGCCCGCATCGCGGCCATCCGCGCGGCCGAAGCCGCCGAAACCGCCAGACTGCCCGAGTCGCTCGCCAAGGGCTCGGCCTGCGCGTCGGACGCCTTCTTCCCCTTCGCCGACGGCCTGATCCAGGCCGCCGAGGCCGGAGCCACCGCGATCATCCAGCCAGGCGGCTCGATCCGTGACGAGGAGGTCATCGCCGCCGCCGACGCCGCCGGCCTGGCCATGGCCTTCACCGGCATGCGGGTCTTCCGCCACTAGGCGACGGCGGACCTCAGTCGGCGGCGCGGGCCAGTTCGCGCAAGGCCCCGTTGGCGATGGTCAGCTTGGCGAAGGTCCAGGATCCGGGCGCAGCCTCGATCTCGGCGATGATGCGGCGCGCCGCCTCCACGGGCTGGGCGACGCGCTTGGCCCAGGCCTCGACGGCCTTGGCGGCCGAGGCCTTGTCGCGGGCCGCCTCGGGCCCTTTGGCCTTGGCCATGACCGCACGGGCCACGGCGGTCTGTTCGACCATCAGGTCCTCGATCAGCCGGCGGGTGGCGGCGCGCTCGAAGCTGTCGCCGGCGGCATGGCCGCCGGCTGCGGCTCGGAGGCGGTCGAAGGCGAAGGCTTCGCCCGCCGCGTGGTGCAGCCGGGCCACGGCGTCAACCGGCCATTCGGAGGCCTCGGCCAGATCGGCGAGATCGGCGGCGATGGTCAGCGGCTGCAGGTCGACCACCGCCCGCGCCAGGGCCTCTGGGGCGCCAGCCTCAACGAGCCGCGCGGCCATGCGGTCCAGATCGGCGCGTTCCACGGGGCTCAGCACCTCGGGCCCCAGGTCCTTGAGCGTCCGGGCCGGCGCGGCGTAGCGCTCGACGAGATCGGACACGCCCACATCGCCGCGGCGGGCGCGGCGCGCCATCCAGAAGGTCAGACCGCGCAGGTGGCGGGCAAGCTGGCGCAACAGCAGCAGTTGGGCGCGGGCCGGGATCTGATTTTCGAGCCCTTCGACCTCTTCCCAGAGCCGCGCCAGATCGAGGACCGCCCGGGCGGCCTCATAGCCCACGAAGAAGGCGCGGGCGTCCGCCCCGGCCGCCGCCATGAGGCGGCTTGCGAAGCTCGGGCCGCAGCGGTTGACCACGTCATTGGCCACGACCGTGGCGATGATCTCCCGCCGCAGGCGGTGGCGGCGCATGGGCTCGGCGAACCGCTTCAGGGGCGCCGGGAAATAGCCCTCCAGAACGCCCTCGAACCAGGGATCGTCGGGGACATCGGTCTCCACCATCTCCCGGAAGAGCTGGATCTTCCCATAGGCCATCAGCACGGCGAGTTCCGGCCGCGTGAGCCCCTCGCCGGCCTCGGCCCGTTCGGCGATGGCCGCGGCGTCCGGCAGGCCCTCGACCACCCGGTCGAGCCGCCCCATGGACTCCAGCCAGTTCATGAAGCGGGCGTGGGGCTCCAGCTCGCCCGGCGCATCCATCTCCAGCAGCGAGAGCGCCTGGGTCTGGTCGTAATTGTGCTCCAGCACGTGGCGGGCGACGTCGTCGACCATGGCCCGCAACAGGGCGTCGCGGTCGGGCCGGGACAGGTCCCCGGCGCGCTCCACCATGCCGGTGAGGATCTTGATGTTCACCTCGTGGTCGGAGGAGTCCACGCCCGCCGAATTGTCGATGGCGTCGGAGTTCACATGGCCGCCGCGCTTGGCGAAGGCGATGCGCGCAGCCTGGGTCAGGCCGAGGTTGGCGCCCTCCCCCACCACCTTGCAGCGTAGGGACTCGGCGTCGACCCGCACCGCGTCGTTGGTCTTGTCGCCCACCTCGGCGTGGCTCTCGGCGCGGGCCTTCACATAGGTGCCGATACCGCCGAGATAGAGCAGCTCGGCCGGCGCCCGGAGAATGGCGCTGATCAGTTCGGCCGGGGCGGCCTCCGCTTGGCTCAGACCCAGGGCCTCTCTCGCCTCAGGGCTTAATGGGATGGACTTCTGGGTCCGGGGGAAGACGCCCCCGCCAGCGGAGATGGCCTTGCGGTCGTAGTCGTCCCAGGACGAGCGGGGCAGGTCGAACAGACGCTGGCGCTCGGCGAAGCTGGTTTCCGGGTCCGGGTCCGGGTCCAGGAAGATGTGTCGGTGGTCGAAGGCCGCCAGCAGGCGGATCTGGCGCGACAGCAGCATGCCGTTGCCGAACACGTCGCCGGACATGTCGCCGACCCCCACCACGGTGAAGGGTTCGGCCTGAATGTCCTTGCCCATCTCGCGGAAGTGGCGCTTCACCGCCTCCCAGGCGCCGCGGGCGGTGATGGCCATGGCCTTGTGGTCGTATCCGGCCGAACCGCCGGAGGCGAAGGCGTCGCCCAGCCAGAAATCGTAGGATTCCGCCAGACCGTTGGCGATGTCGGAGAAGGTCGCCGTTCCCTTGTCAGCGGCGACCACCAGGTAGGGATCATCGCCTTCGTGGATCACCACGTCCCGCGGGGCGATCACCCCGCCGTCCGGCGTCAGATTGTCGGTGATGTCCAGCAGGCCGCGCAGGAAGGTCTTGTAGGCCTCAATGGCTGCGGCGCGCACCGCGTCAGGCGCGCCCCCCTGCGGCAGGGCCTTGGGGTAGAAGCCGCCCTTGGCGCCCACGGGCACGATCACCGCATTCTTGACCTGCTGGGCCTTGGCGAGGCCCAGCACCTCGGTCCGGAAGTCGTCGCGGCGGTCGGACCAGCGCAGACCGCCGCGGGCGACGGGACCGAAGCGCAGATGGA
>Ga0310345_10002032_pt1 | contig 21100 bp, 17 predicted proteins | sample HC15DNA20500_MG_FD_204667 | JGI IMG/M metagenome (GOLD analysis project Ga0310345, IMG submission 204667) | Marine microbial communities from station ALOHA, North Pacific Subtropical Gyre - HC15-DNA-20-500_MG | ecosystem: Environmental > Aquatic > Marine > Oceanic | place: Pacific Ocean: North...
CGAACAGCTCCCAGCTGCGGCACCAGTAGGTGGCGGCGAGGCAGACCCCGACCAGCGCCAGCGCCAGCGCCCGCAGCGCCGCGACCCGCCCCGCGGCTCCGCGCCCCGCCAGCGCCCCCAGCGCCAGGGCCGCCAGCTCGATCAGCAGCGGAACCGCCGGCTGCCAGGCGGGCGAGGCCCAGAAGGAGCCGCGGTCGACGGCGAAGTTCGCCAGCAGCGGCGCCGCCCCCGCCCAGATCGCCAGCGCCGCCGCCAGCCGCCAGGCCGCCGCGTCCCGGGCGACGAGTCCGGGCGTCCGCCCGGTCCCGAGCGGCCCCGTCGCGCCGGTCCGGAACCCCGCCTCTCCCGCAGACGACCCCGCGTCTCCCGCAGTCGGCCCAGCCACTCCCGCCGTCGACCCTGCTTCTCCCGCCGGCGATGTGCGGAGGGCCTGCGGGCGCAGGCGCTCGGGCAGGTCCTCGTCCTCGGTCTCGGGCAGGGTCCAGCGGGCGGCGACCCGGGCCAGGATCGGGTCGATGCGCCGGCCGAGGCTGCCGTCGAAGTCGATGGCGCGGATCGTGGCGACGGCCTCCAGCAGGGCGGTGCGCGCGGCCTGCACCCGCTCGACCTGGCGGGCCAGCGCCTCGGCGGCGGCGGCGAAGCGGCCGCGGGCGCCGGGGGGCGGGCTTTCGGCGAAATCGCCCTGGGCGGCGCGCTCCACCGCCCGGCGCAGGCGGCGTCGCGCGGGCTCCTGCGCGAGGCCCAGGAACCCCGCGACGATCGCGCCCCCGATGGCCCCCGCCAGCAGCGCCGCCAGCCACAGCGCCGTGCGCAGGCGCTGCATGGCGTCGTCGAAGAGGGGCGAGGCCGCCTCCACGACCAGCGCCGCGCCGCCGCCGATGGCGAAGCGCTCGCCCGTCGCGTCGGGGGCGGTGGCGGCCAGGATGCGGCCCTCGCCGTCGACCAGGGCGAGCGCGCGGACCTGGGGCGCCTCGCGCACGATGCGCGCGAGGTAGGGCTCCACCTCGGGCAGCTGCGCAAGCGGGATGCCCAGCGCCTGAGCGCGGGCGAACTGGCCGGCCACCGCCTGGCCCACGGCGGCGGCGCCGGAGCGGGTGGACTCGGTCAGGATCGGCACGCTGTAGGCGAGCCCCGCGCGCAGCATCAGTTGCCCCGCGATGCCGACCGCCAGGGTCAGCGCCAGCCCCGCCAGCAGCGCCGGCGCCCAGACCCGGGTCCGCGCGGCGCGCCCGGAAAGCAGGGCGGGCGCGCTCATCGGGCGGGGTCCGGAACGAGGCGGCGCATGCTCACGCCTCGTCCGCGGCGAGGACCTCGGCCGCGGCGCGCTCGTGATCGGCGACGGCGCGGTCGGCGGCGGCGCGCACCCGCCCGGCCGGGCTCTCCGCCTCGGGCGCGCCGGGGGCCGAGAGCGCCTCCGCCAGCCCCCGCACGTCGCGGGTGGAGCGGTCGAGCGCCCGCCACGCCACCCCCAGCGCCAGCAGCAGCGCCAGCGGCGCCAGCCAGGCGGCCCGTGCGGCGAGCGCGGCGGCCAGCCCGTCGGCATGCTCGGCCCGGGCGGCGTCGGAGATGGTCACGGCGACGTAGCCCACCGGCTCGTCGAAGTCGTTGCGCATGGTCTCGCCGACGACGATGGCGCCCAGCTCCTCCACCCGCCAGCGGTCGCCGACGGAGCGGTAGGCGAGCGCGCGCCGCCAGGCCTCGGGGATCGCTTCGCCGACCGCGCCGCGGTCGGTGTTGAACAGCGAGACGCCGGCGGGGGAAAACACCTCCACCGCCAGCACCCGCGCGTCGGCGGCCTTGGCCTGCTCGACCAGCGCCTGGGCGACGCGGACGTCGGGAAGGGCGAGGCCGAGGCCCAGGTTCGCCTCCACCGAGCCGCGGAGCTGGGAGAGCAGGAAGTCGACGTTGGCCTCGGCCGAGCGCAGGCCGAGCCGGTCCAGCCCGCCGAAGACCAGCGCCGCGACGAGGGCCAGCGCCGCGGCCGTGACGCCCGCGAGGGCCAGGAGGATCCGCGAACTGGGGGCCATCGGCGGGAGGGGTCTCGGGCGGCGGGAAACGCAGGGCGGGAACGAGGGCCACGCTAGCCCGGCGCCCGGCGCCTGTCACCCGCCAATGCCGCCGCCGATGCCGCCGCCGACGCCGACGGGGCCCCGGCCGCGCGCAGGCGCCGCGTCGGCCGTCGCGCCGCGGGGCCGATCTCCCGCCCGCGGCGCGTCCCGCCGTCGCCGCCCGGCGCGACCGCCGCCCGGGGCGAGCCGCCCGCCCCGCGCCGCGGGCGCAGCTTGGCCGCAGGCGGGACGCCCGACGCGGCGCCCGGGCGCCCCCCGCCCCGCAAGGGGCTGGCGCCGGGCGCAGCCCGCGCCGTCGCGACCCGGCCTGTCCCCGGCGCCCGGTCCCCGCCCTGGCCTCCCCGCCCACGCCCTGCGCAACCCGCCGCGGGACGGCGCCCCTGGGGCCCCGGGACCCCTCGCCCCCCGGCGCCCCATCCGCCCCGCGCCGCGAGCCCGCCCTCGCTGCGGCGCCACGCCCGACGCGGCGCCCGGGCGCCTGCGCCTGGCCCCCCCCTCCCCGCGCGTCCCCCGTCCGCCGCACTCACGACATCGGCCCCGGGCGCCCCGAGCCGCCGGGCGCTCCGCCGGACCTCGCGCCGCGGGCCCGCCCTCGGCCGCCGGCGCAAGGCCGGACGCGGCGCGCGGGCGGCACGCCCGCAGCGCCGGGGGCGGCCCGCCCGCGGCTGGGGGGGCCGCGCCTCCCTCGGCCAGGGGCCCGCGGGGGGCCGGGCGCCGGCCGGGGCCTGCGCCGCGGGCGGGAGCGGGGGGCCGGGGGCGACGGTCGACGCGGCGCCGGGAGCGGGGGGCCAGCGGCTCGCAGACGCGGGCCGGGGCTCTGTGCGCTGGGGAAGGGGCGTGGTAGATCTTGCAGGCCGTTCAGGCGCCCTTCGCAATTCCGACCTCCCGGCGGTCCACGGATGATTCGGCTCGCAGCCCGCACCCTTCCCGTCTTCGCCGCCATCATCGGCTTCGCCATGGCGCTCGCCGCCTATCTCAACTTCTCCGGCGTGCGCACCGCCTATCTCGACCTGATCCGCGCCCGCGCCGGCATGATCGCCGGCGACATCGCCGCCGACGCCTCCGCCGCCCAAGGCTTCGGCATCCGCCTCGCCGAACAGCGCACGCTGGGCGAGCTCCTCGCCCGCCAGGCCGCCGTCGACCCGCTGATCCTGAGCATCGACGTCGCCGGCCCCGACGGGGTGATCCTGTTCTCCTCCGCCCCCGCCCGCGTCGGCGAGCAGGAGCTCCCCGCCGGCGAGGACACCGCCTTCCGCCAGCAGGCCGAGGTGATCGGCGCCCTCGGCGCGCCGGTGGGCGAGGTGCTTGTGCGCCTCGACGGCGCCACGATGGACGCCACCGTCGCCGGCCTGCGCCGCGACGTGCTGCTCGGCGCGGTCCCCGCCGGCCTCGCCGCGGTGGCCGCCGGCTGCCTGCTGGCGCTGACCCTGCTCAGCCGCCTGCGCGCCCGGGCCCGGCGCGCCTCGGCCGCCGAGCACGCCGACATGATCGCCCAGGCCGAGAACGAGATGGCCGGCTTCCGGCCCTCGGCCCGGCGATAGGAGACGCGCGCATGAGAAGCCTCCGCGTCCGCCTCTCCGCCGCCCTGCTCGCGGCCCTGCTCGCGGCCCTGCTGGCGATCTCCTTCGAGACGGTGCGCCGCGCCGACGCCGTGCTGGGCCCGGAGATCGAGCGCAAGGCCGCCACCCTCGCCGACAGCTCCGCCGCCCTGATCGGCAAGGCGCTGGCGCTCGGCATCCCGGCCGAGCGGCTGCACGGGCTCGACCAGCATTTCGCCCGCCTCGTCGCCGAGAACCACGACGTCGCCTGGATCGCGCTCGAGGGGCCCGACGGCGCCCCCCTGCAGATCGTCTACGCCCCGGACGGGGAGCGCACGCAGACCTCCGGCATCGTCTCCCGCCCGGTGCCGCGGGCCGGCGACGCCCCGCCGCTCGCGGTCAGCGTCGGGCTCGACCCCGCCTTCGCCCGGGAGGTGGTCTCGACCCTGTGGATCGACCTCGCCATCGTCATGTTCGTCACCGCCGTGGTGGCGCTGGAGCTGATCTACGTGGGCCTCGGCGACGGGCTCTACGCCGCCATCGAGGGGGTCGAGCGGCGCCTGCACAACATCTCCCGCGGGGACCTGCGCAGCCACCAGCCGGTGGAGGCGCGGGGCGAGTTCGGCGCCCTCGCCCGCGCCCTCGACAGCCGCATCGAGAAGGTCCACGTCGCCTACGCCCAGATCCGCGACCGCGCGATGGAGAGCGGCGACCGCGCCGCCCGCCAGGCGCTGGAGATGCTGCAGGACCGCTTCGGCCTCGGCCAGATGCTGGGGGCCGCGGGCGCGGGCCGGGTGATGGCGGTGCGCGCCCCCCTCTTCGTGTTCATGCTGGCCGAGGAGCTGACCCGCCCGTTCCTGCCCGGCCATGTCCGCGCGCTGGCGCAGGCGGCGCAGGGCGAGGGGGCGCTCTCGGGCCTCGACCCCGCCTTCGTCGCGGCGCTGCCGATGATGGCCTTCCTCGCCGTCGTCGCCGCCTGCCAGCCGCTGCTGGGCGGCGTGACCGAGCGGCTGGGCCGCCGCCGCAGCCTCGCCATCGGCGGCGCGGTGGGGCTGGTCGGCTATGCGGCCTCGGCCTTCGCCGAGGGGCTCGTGCCCTTCGCCGCCCTGCGGGCGCTGACCGGCTTCGGCTTCGCGATGGTCTTCGTGGGGGCGCAGGGCTACGTGATCGATTCGACCGAGCCCGCGCAGCGCTCCTCCGGCATGGCCGTTTTCATCTCGGCGATCCTGGTCGCCGGCGTCTGCGGCCCGCCGGTCGGAGGGATCCTCACCGACCGGGTGGGGGTCGAGGGCACGTTCCTCGTCTCCGGCCTCTTCGCGGGCCTGTCGCTGCTGCTCGCCTGGCTGGTGATGCCCTCGGCCGGGCCGGTGCGCGCCTCGGGCCCCGCGATCCGCTGGCGGGAGTTCGGGCGGGTGATCGCCTCGCCCTCGCTGGCCGCCCTGTTCTTCCTCTGCGCGATGCCGGCGAAGATCCTCCTCGTCGCCTTCTGCTTCTTCCTCGTCCCCCTGCAGATGGAGGCGCTGGGCGCCACCCAGGCCGCCACCGGGCGGATGCTGATGATCTATCCCATCGTCATGGTGCTGCTGGTGCCCGCCTGCGCCCGGCTCGCCGACCGCTGGCGGGCGCGGGCGGGGTTCGTGGCGGGCGGCGGGCTGCTCGCCGGCGCCTCGGCCTTCGCCCTCTTGGGCGGGGGCGCCGAGGATCCGGCGCGCATCGCCCTGATGCTGCTGGGCCTCGGCCTCGGCCAGGCGCTGTCGATCGCCGCGCTCTCGGGGCTGGTCGGCGACTACGGGCGCCGCCATGCGGGCGAGGTGACCGAGGGGTCGGTCTACGGCATCTTCCGGCTGGTGGAGCGCACCGGCAACGCCCTGGGGCCCCCGGTCGCGGGGGCGCTGCTGGGGCTTTACGGCTTCGCCGATGCGGCGATGATCGTGGGGGGCGCGGCGATGGCCTGCGCCCTGGTCTTCGGCCTGGCCGCGCTGGCGCTGCGCCCGGCCGACCTGGACGCGAAAGGCGCGGAGGGCTGAGCGATGGATGACCGCGACCACGACGCCCCGATCCCCGGCCCCGGCCCGGCCCTCCCCCGGCGCGCCTTCCTCGGCGCCGCGGCGGGCCTGCTCGCCGCCGGCGCCGCCGGGCGCGCGCCCGCCCAGTCGCGCCCGTTCCGCATCTACCGCGTCACCTACCGCGGCCGCACCGAGGTCGAGGACGGCTTCGACGACTACCTCGCCGCCAACGGCATCGCCGCCGAGGTCATCGAGCGCGACGCCGACCGCGACCCCTCCAAGCTGCCCGGCTTCGTGGAGGAAATCCGCGCCGAAAAACCCGACCTGGTGGTCACCTGGGGCACCTCGGTCACGCTCGGCATCGCCGGGCGCCACGACGACCCCGAGCCCGAGGCCCATGTCCACGACATCCCCGTGGTCTTCGCCCTGGTCTCCGCGCCCGAGGAATCCGGCCTGGTCGAGAGCAACGAGACCCCCGCGCGCAACGTCACCGGCGCCGTGCACATCGTCCCGCCCGAGACCCAGCTGCGCGCCATGCACTCCTACCGGCCGATCGAGAGCCTGGGCGTCCTCTACACCGCCTCCGAGGAGAACTCGGTCGCCATCGTCGACGAGCTGCGCAGCCTGCGCGAGAGCATGGGCTTCGCCCTGGTCGAGCGGCAGTTCCGCGTGGGCGACGACGGCCGCCCCACCGCCGAGGGGATCGAGGCGCTGATCGCCGAGATCCGGGCCGAGGGGGCCAACTGGCTCTACCTCCTGCCCGACACCTTCCTCGGCACCCAGTACGACCGGGTGGTCCCCGCGGCGCTGGAGCAGCGGCTGCCGACCTTCGGCGCGGCCGAGCTCGCGATCCGCAGGGGCGGGGCGCTGGTGGGGCTGATCTCGCGCTACTATTCGGTGGGGCAGCTGGCGGCCTCGAAGGCGGTCAGGGTGCTGCGCGACGGCGAGGATCCGGGCGAGATCCCGATCGAGACGCTGAAGCGCTTCTCGCTGATCATCAACCTGCCGGTGGCGGAGAAGCTGGATCTCTACCCGCCGATCGAGATGCTGAACTACGCCGAGGTGCTGACCGGCTGAGGGGCCGGGGCGCTCCGGGGGTCATGGGGAGGGTCCGCGCGGCAGGACGCGCGCGGGCCCGGATATCGGGGGAGGCCGCGCGATGTCCGCGCCCGGCGACGACAGCAGATCCGGCGGGCCCGGCCCGGGGCTCGCGCCTCCGCCGGCGGTGCGCTGCGCGACCCTGGCGCCGGGGGACCTGGAGCGGGTCTATGCGGTGCATCTCGCCGCCATGGCCGCGGTCGGCGACCCGAAGCTGGTGAAGCCCGAGGACCGCGGCTTCTTCGAGCGTCTGCTCGCCGGCGAGGGCCGCCTGCTGGGCGCCTTCCGCGACGGCGAGCTGATCGGCTACGGCGTCCTGCAGCTGCACCTGCCGCCCTCCGAGGACGCGCGGCCCTACCTGGGGATCCCGGCTGAGGAGAGCCTGGCGAAGCTCGCCGGCGCCGGGGTGCTGCCGGGGGAATGGGGCGCGGGCCTGCACGACGTGTTCATCGACTGGCGGGTGGCAGAGGGGCGGCGGCTGGAGATCGAGCATCTCTACGCCACCGCCGCGCCGGGCAATCCGCGCAGCTGGACCAACCTGCTCGCCGGCGGCTTCGCGATCCGCGCCCTGCAGGAGAAATACGGCGGGCACCTGCGCTATTTCCTCTGGCGTCGCGCCGCCGCGCCCGCCGCCGAGGCGGCCGAAACTCCGCCCCCCGACGCGGCCGCCGGCCTCTGGCTCCCGTCCGAGGACGCCCCCGCCCAGCGCGCCGCCCTCGCCGAGGGCCGCCTGGGCCTGCGCTGGCGCCGCCGCCCCGACGGCGGGCGGGACGTCTGGTACGCCCGGCCATGAGCGCCCCGCGCCCCTCCGCCTCAGAGCCTGCCGCGGCACCGGCCGCCGCCCCTGCCGCCGTCCCAGACCCTGCCGCCGTCGCTGCCGCGGCCCCTGCCGCATCCGCCGCCCCTCCCTCCGCCGCGCCCCTCGGCCGCTTGGCTCCGGCCGCCCTCCGCCCGGCCTCCGCCGGCGCCGAGCGCGCGCCCGGCCTCTCCCTGCCGGCGCCGGTCCCCGGGGCCTCCGTCGTCTCCGGCGCGCCCGTCGGGGCCGGGATTTCCGCCGCCGCGCCCGCGGGGGCCGTTTCTCGTCCTGCGCCCGACGGGGTCTCCTGGGCGGGTCGCGACGGCGCCTTCGAGGCGCCCGGCGGCGGGGCGGCGGGGGCGGAGGCGGCCGGGCGGGGGGTCTCGGCGCCGCCCGCGGCGCCCCGGGCGGCCACCGCGCCGGTCCTGAAGGTGGACCTGGACGCGATCCGGGCGAACTGGGCGCAGGCGAAGCGGCTGAGCGCGCCGGGCGGCCTCTCGGCGGTGCTGAAGGCGGACGCCTACGGGCTGGGCCTCGTCCCCGTCGCCCGGGCCCTGGCCGCCGCAGGCTGCGCCGACTTCTGGGTCAACGACCTCGACGAGGCCGAGCGGCTGCGCGCCGCCGTCCCCGCCGCCCGGATCTTCTGCCTGATGGGCCTCGCCGGCGCCCCGCCCGCCGCCTTCGCCGCCCTGGGCGCGGTCCCGGCGCTGGTCTCGCCGGCGGAGGTCGAGGCCTGCGCCCGCCACGCCGCCGCCGCCGGACGTGCGATGCGGGTCGCGCTGCAGATCGACACCGGCCTGGGGCGGCTGGGCCTGTCGGAGGCGGAGACGGCGCGCCTCGCCGCGGCGCCGTCGCGGCTGGCGGGGCTGGAGCTGGCGGCGCTGGTCTCGCATCTCGCCGCCTACAACCTGCCCGACGATCCGGGGAACGCCGCGCAGCTGGCGCGGCTCGCGCGGCTGGCCCGGGGGCTGCCGCCGGCGCCGCTCAGCCTCTCGGCCTCCTCGGGCCTGTTCCTGGGGCCGGAATGGCGCCGCGGCCTGGCGCGGGCGGGCAGCGCGCTGTTCGGCACCCAGACCTCGGTGGTCCACCAGCCGGGCCTCACGCCCTGCTATGCGCTCGAGGCGCCGGTGATCGCGGTCGCCGAGCATCCCGCCGGCCGGCGCCTGGGCTATCGCGGGGCGGGCGAGCTCTCGCGCCCCTCCCGCATCGCCACCCTGGCGGCGGGCTATGCCGACGGCCTGCCCCAGCTCTATGCCGAGGCGGGGCGCCCGCGTCTCGCCGGCCGCCCGGCGGCGGTGGTGGGGGGCGTGGCGATGAACCTGACGATGCTCGACGTCACCGACCTGCCCGAGGCCGAGACCCGCCCCGGCGCCCGCGCCGTGCTCCTCGACGCCGCCGCCCCGGTCGAGCCGCTGGCCGAGGCCCTGGGCTGCGCCCCCAACGTCCTGCTGACCCAGATCGGCGCGGCGGTGCGCAAGGACTACCTCGGCGCCTGACCCCGCCGCCCCGCCGGAGGCGGAGCACGCCGCCGCCGTCCCGCCAAAGCCCGCCCGCAGGGCGCCTGTAGACCGCCCGCCGCCGCAGGCGGCGCCCCGCCCTCGACCCCACGCCATGCCACGCCGGAGGCGAAGCGCGCCGCCGCCGTCCCGCCCAAGCCCGCCCGCAGGGCGCCTGCAGGCCGCCCGCCGCCGCAGGCGGCGCCACGGGCTCGGGTCCCTCGCGAGGACGGGGACGGGGCGGGGTCAGCCGGGGGAAAGGTCGGAGAGGGCGGCGTCGGCGTCGGGCCAGATGCGGAACAGCTTGGCGAAGCCGCTGATCGCGAAGACCTCGGCGACCGGCTCGCTCATTCCGCTCAGGCCCAGGGGCACGCCGGTGGCCTTGGAGCGGCGGGCCGCCAGCAGCAGCACCCGCAGACCCGCCGAGGAGATGTAGGAGAGGCCCGCGAAATCCACCAGCACCGGATCGGCGCCGTCGAACCGCGGCAGCAGCGCCTCCTCCAGCTCGCGCGCGGAGTTGCTGTCCACCCGGCCCTGCGGGCGCAGCACCACCGCGCCGCGCTGGGTTTGCGTCTCGATCTCCACGCGTCCTCTCCCCTCTCGTCTCGTCAGTCCAGCCGCTTGACCAGCGTCGTGACGTTGCGCCCGTCGCGGCGGGCGTAGCCGACCTCGTCCATCATCGACTGCACCAGGTGGATGCCCAGCCCCCCCACCGCGCGGTCGTCCAGCGCGGCGTCGAGGTCGGGCGCCGCCGCCCCGGTCGGATCGAAGGGCCGGGCGTCGTCGCGCACCACCGCCGTCGCCGCCCCGTCGCCCAGCGTGATCGAGACCTCGATCCGCCCCGGCGCGCCGTCCTCATAGCCGTAGCTGATCGTGTTGGTCAAAAGCTCGTCCAGCGACAGGGCCAGCGCATGGGCCGCGCCCATCGGCAGGGCGTTGGCCTCGCAGAAGGCCTCCACCGCCTCGGCCATGCGCCCGACCTCGGCGAGGTCGTTGACCAGCGTCAGGGCGAGAGCGGTCATGCGCAGCCCCCCGCGCCCAGCGGCTCGACCCGGTAGACCGTCTCCCGCCCGAAGTTCTTGGGCAGCTCCCGCTCGCCCAGGTGGGTGACCGCGAAGGCCGGCGCCCAGGGCTGGCCGGTCAGGCGCGCCTCGTGCTGGCGGGCGTCGGATTCGGCCCGCAGCAGCGCCACGAAATGCTGCGAGGCGTAGATCTCGCCCGGCGCCGCCACCCCCTCGATCCGCGCCGCCCGGTTGACGTGGTGCCCGAAGATCATCGAGCGGCCGGTCAGCGGGTGCAGGCCGACGTAGACCGGCCCCGCATGCAGCGCCACCCGGAACCGCGGCCGCGCCTCGAGCCCGAAGCGCGCGAGCTCCAGCTCCGCCACCCCCGCCGTCAGCTCGGCCGCGTAGCCGGCGAGGTCGGTGGCGGTCTCGGCCGCCGCATGCACCGCGTCGCCCCAGGTGTTGATCAGGATCGGCGCCGTCGCCCGCGCCTCGATCCGCGCCTGCACCTCGGCGAGGAAGTCCCACAGCAGCGGCACCTGCTCGTCGCGCAGGGTGGAATAGGTGGCGAGGTCGGCGAAGAAGATCGCGCGCACCACCAGCGGGCTCGCCCCGAAGGCCAGCGCCCCGAGACCCGGCGCGATGTCGGAGAGCGGCGCCCCGCCCTCCCCCCGGGGCTCGTCGAGGTCGATCAGCGACAGGCGCTCGATCTCCGGCCACTGGTCCATGAAATCGGCGGGGGAGCCGGGCTCGGGCGGGGCCGCGGGGCTCCAGCACACCAGCAGGCGGGCGGCGGCGCCGAGGCTGTCGGCATGCAGCCGCGCCAGCCCCTGCAGCACCTGGTTGTTGAAGCGCAGCTGGATCTCGTCGCCGGCCAGCCGCTCTTCTCCGGACGTCTCGACCCGGGCGGCGGCGGCGCGCACCGCCTCGAACCGGGCGAGATGGGCGGGGCCGGCGGGGGCCACGTGCCAGCGGGCGAAATCCTCGGGCGCGCAGGGCAGGAACAGGTGCAGCTCCGCCCCCCGGGCCAGGGCCGCCTCGGCGAAGATCAGCCCGGGCCCGGCGGCGGGAGAGGCGTAGGCGACGGCGGCCGAGGACGGCCACGCGCCCTCGATCTCCGCGCGCAGGGCGGATTCGCAGGCGGGTTCCAGCCACGCGGGATCGGCGGCGTAGGGGGCGGCGCACAGGATCACGGCTTCGGCGCTCACCGGCCGGTCTCCTCCCAACGCCACGTGCAAGCTCGGCGGAACTCTAGGGGCCGCGGCGCCCGGCGCGCAAGCGGCGAGGGCGTCGCGAAAGCGTCGCCGGCGCGCGGCAGGATGGGGGGAGCGACGACGTGCAGCCTTGCGTCACGCCGCCGGGGGAGCGATGACCTGCACCAGCAGGCGCCGCGACCCCGGGTCGCCGCACGCCTCGGGCCGCTTCGGGCCCGGACGACGTCTCCCTGCCGCCGGGCAGGCAAGAGCAAAGGATCGCAGCCATGGCCACGCTTCTGCACCCCGACGCCCCCAACTTCCGCTCCTTCTGCGGGATGGAGCTGCCCGACGGGCGGCGGGTGCGCAAGGGCCGCTTCTACCGCTGCGCCTCTCCGCGCACCTTCGGCCCCGCGGGCATGGAGGCGCTGGAGGCGCTGGACCCCTACGCCGTCATCGACCTGCGCGGGCGGGAGGAGGCGATCAACAACGCCTACGTCCTGCCCGACTCGATCAAGGACCGCCGCGTGGCGATGCCGATCGAGCCCAAGACCGGCGACCGCGTGCGCGAGCTGCACGAGGCGGGCCTGCTCGACCGCGAGAGCGCGCGCGAGGCGATGCGCGAGACCTATCGCTACTACGTCGAGGACAGCGCCCATGTCTTCCACGACCTGCTGCGCCTCGCGCATGAGAGCGGCGGGCGTCCGATCGTCTGGCACTGCGCCGCGGGCAAGGACCGCACCGGCTTCGCAGGCGCGATGATCCTCGGCACGCTGGGGGCGGCGGAGGAGGCGGTGATGGCCGACTACCTCGCCACCAACGACCTCTGGGCGCCGCCGGCGAACTCCACCGTCTCGGCGGTTCCGGAACTGGCGCGCGAGGCGCTGCGGCGGGTGGAGATCGACTACCTGCAGACCGCGCTCGACACGGTGGCGCAGCGCTACGGCTCGATGGCGGCCTTCGCGGCCGAGGCGCTGGGCGGCGAGGATCAGGTGCTGCTCTTCGTCAACGACGCGCTGGAGGCGCCGCAGACCGTCTGAGGCCCTGCGCCCCGCGAACGGAAAGCCGCCGCCGGGACGCCCCCGGCGGCGGCTTCCGTTTCCGGGCGGATTTTTTCTGCAGCCCAGATGAACCTTTCCGGCGGGCGGGGGGCACCGACCTCCTGACGCCGCGGTCCCGCCGGACCGCGGGCGCTGACAAGGAACCGACGTCATGCCCGCCACGCCCCGTCCCGTCTCCGAGATCGTCTCCGCCGGCTTCGCCGGCGCGGTCGGCGCGCCCCGGATCGTGACCCTCGCCGACGGAACCCTGCTGGTCACGGCGCAGGTGGACGGCGACTTCTTCGCCGCCATCCACGGCCAGGCGTTCTCGCCGCAGGGCGAGCCGCTGGGCGAGACCTTCGTGATCGAGACCGCCATCAACCTCGTGCGCGGCTACGACATTGCCGCCCTGCCCGACGGCGGCTTCGCGGCCGCCTTCCTCGCGGCGAACGCGATCACCCTGCTGGGGCGCAGCTACGACCTGGTCGACGGCGCGCCGGTGGAGCGCGCGGGCCAGCAGGCCGGCATCGCCGACTTCGCGGATTTCGACGACGACTTCGGCCCCACCATCGCCGCGCGCGGCGACAGCGGCTTCCTGCTGCAGGCCGTCTCCAACGGCGCCGAGGGCCGCGCGGTGGTCGAGGCGCGCGAGGGCGAGAGCGCCGGCGACGGCGGCCGGCTGATCGCCTCGGTCGAGCGCGCCGCGCTGACCTCCGCCACGCTGGAGGGCGGCGCGGTGGCGCTGGTGATCGACCCCGACGGCGCCGACGGCGCCGCCGCCTTGCGCATCCTGCTGCGCGGCCCCGAGGGCGAGGCCCTGGCCGAGGTCCCCTTCGCCGTCCCCGGCGAGATCGCCGCCGAGCCCGCCGTCGCGGCCCTGCCCGGGGGCGGCTTCGCGGTCTCGGCCACCTCGATCGCGGGCGGGGCGGCCTCGGTGGTCTTCCAGGTCTTCGACGCGGAGGGAACGCCGGTCTCGGGCGTCGAGACGCTGGCGAGCGGGGGCGAGGGCGCGGCCGTCGCCGCCCTGCCCGACGGCGGCTTCCTCCTGGTCTTCGAGGACGACGGCGGCCCCGGGCCGCAGGTCCGCGCCCAGCGCTTCGACGCCGCCGGCGAGCCGACGGGCGAAGAGGTCCTGGTCGCCGCGCGCGCCGCGGACGGGCTGCAGGCGACGACGCTCGCCGACGGCCGCGTCGCCGTCGCCTTCCGGGTCGAGGGCGGCGGGGTCGAGACGCGCATCCTCTCCGCCCCCGTCGAGATCCCGGGGACCGAGGGGGACGACCGCCTGACCGGGACCGCGGGCGACGACCTGCTCCGCGGGTTCGGCGGCGACGACGTCCTCGTGGCGAGCGCGGGCGCCGACGTGCTGGACGGCGGCGCGGGGCGCGACACGGCCGATTACTCGGGCGCGACGGTGGGGCTCGCGGTCACGCTCGCGACGCCGCCGCTGGGCGGCGGGGCGCCCGGGACCGGCCTGGTGCAGGAGGCGCCGGTCCCCGGCGCCCCGGCGCAGCCGGATCCGGGGCGCGACGCCGTGCTGATCGGGATCGAGCGGTTCCTCTCGGGCGCCGGCGACGACACGATCGCGGGGACCGGCGCGCGCGACGAGATCGACGGCGGCGCCGGCGCGGACGAGATCGAGGGCCTGGGCGGCGCCGACCGCCTGTCGGGCGGACGCGGCGCGGACCGGATCGAGGGCGGCGCCGGCGACGACCGGCTGGGCGGCGGCAAGGGCGCCGACCTGCTGGCGGGCGGCGCCGGGGCCGACGAGATCGTCGGCGGCAAGGGCCGCGACGGCGCCGACTACGCCGCCAGCGACGCCGGCGTGCAGGTGGACCTGAAATCGGACGGCCCGCAGGCCGGCGGCCATGCCGAGGGCGACCGGCTGAGCTCGATCGAGCTGCTGCGCGGCTCCGCCTTCGCCGACGCGCTGCGCGGGACCGGGGGGGAGGAGCTGTTCCTCGGCGGCGCGGGCGACGACCTCCTGTTCGGGCGCGCCGGCGCGGACGAGCTGGTCGGAGAGGCCGGCGCCGACCGGCTGCTGGGCCAGAAGGGCGCCGACGCGCTCACCGGCGGCGGCGGCGCGGACGAGCTGCGCGGCGGGGCCGGGGCCGACCGGCTGAAGGGCGGCGGCGGGGCCGACCTGCTGGCCGGTGGGGCGGGCGACGACCGGCTCAAGGGCGGCGGCGGCGCCGACCGCTTCGTCTTCGGCGCCGGCGACGGCCGGGACGTGGTGCAGGACTACGCCGCGGGCGTGGACGCGCTGAGCCTCGACCGCGCGCTCCTCGACGGCGCGGGCTCCGGCGAGGCGGCGGTGGCGGGCTTCGCCTCCCTCTCCGACGACGGGCGGGCCGCGACCTTCCGCTTCGGCGGCGGCGACGTGCTGACGCTGAAGAGCGAGACCGCCCTCGACCTCGACGCCCTGGCCCAGGACATCGGCTTCTTCTGACGCCGCGCCGGCCGGGCGCGCCCCGGGCTCGACCCGGGGCCTCCCGCCCGACGCCGCGCGGCCGGCCTCACAGCCGCTGCGTCGAGACCCGGGCGAGCTTCTCCTGCGTGCCCTCGAGGGTGCAGAGATCCGTGCCCGCCGTGGTCACCGCGTCCGCGGCGGCGGCGACGGCGAAGGCCAGCGCCGCCTCGAAGGGCCGGGCGTCCGAGAGGCCGATGGAGAGCGCGGCCACGAAACTGTCGCCGGCGCCGGTGGAGGACACGACCTCCACCGCCGGGGGGGCGCAATGCCAGGCCTCGTCGGCGGTCGCGGCCCAGGCGCCGTCGCCGCCCACGGTGACGATGGCGATCTCGGCGGCGCCGCGGGCGACGAGCTCGCGGGCCAGGGTCTCGGCCTCGGCGGGGCCGAACTCGGTCCAGCCCATCAGCTCCATGCCCTCGTAGTGGTCCATGCGCAGCACATGGGCGCCGGTGTTGGGCTGGGCGGCCACCTCCAGCGGCCGGCCGGAGGTGTCGACGATCACGCGCGCCCCCTCGCGGCCCGCCATGGCGCAGAGGCGGCGGGGAAAGTCCTCGGGCACGCCGGGGGGCTGGGAGCCCGACAGCACCACCAGGTCGCCCGGGCGCATCGCCCGGGTCAGGGCGTCGAGCGCGCCCTGCCAGACCGGCTCCCCCCAGGGTTCGCCCGGCATCACGAAGCGGTACTGGCCGCCGGTGGCGCGGTCGTGGACGGCGATGCTCTGCCGGGTGGGCACGCCGCAGTCGTGCCAGACGGCGGAGAGGCCGCTCGCCTCGAACAGCTCCCGGTAGGTCAGGCCCAGGGGCGCGCCGGTGCAGATGAAGGCGTCCGACGCGCCCCCCAGCTTCTGGATCGCGCGCGAGACGTTGGCGCCGCCGCCGCCGGGGTCCATCCGCGGCGGCTCGCAGCGCATCTTGTGGCCTTCCTCCAGCCGCGCGACCCCCGTGGTCAGGTCGAGCGCGGGGTTCAGGGTGACGGTGAGGATGCGGGACATGCGCGCTCCGGTTGCCTGGGGTGCTGCGCGCGACCCTAGCGGACCGGAGCCCGCCCCCTGAACCCCGCGCGGCGCCGCAGCGGGGGCCTGCGGCCCTCAGGTCAGGGAGAACAGGGGCCGGAACTCGGTCATGTCGTCGAAGAGGCAGACCTCCGGCGGGCCGAGATCCAGCGCCGGCAGGGCGGCGAGGAGGGCGGAGTCGGCCTCCGACAGCATGGCGTCGGCCTCGCGGGCGTCCTCGGGCGCGGGCCAGTCGATCAGGTAGGCCAGCGTGATGTGGAAGCGGTACTCGTCATGCCCCGGCCGGTCCGAGAGGCCGGTCGCCGCCGCCAGACGGTCGCGCAGCGCGCGCAGGCGGGCGTCCTCCGCCGGCGTCTCCCCCGAAACCGCCACCCCCATCCCCGAGGGCGAGAGCACCAGGCCGTCGAGCTTCATGCGGAACACCGGCGCGGTCTCCAGCGCGAAGCCGCGGAGCGTCTCGACGACGATCCCGTCCGCCTCCCGCCCCGGCATGTCCTGGGGCAGATGCCGCGGCCAGGCCGCGCCGCGGCGGCTGTGGAGCAGCATGTCGAACATCGTCATGTGGAACGAGGACGGCGGCAGCCAGGCCCAGAAGCGGGCGAGGCCCGCGGCCTCCATCGTCGCGCGCACGGTGGCGAGCGCCGCGTTGGCGGCGGGCTCGCGCACATGGGCGACGACGGTGCAGCCGGGGTCGGGCAGCGCCTGGCCGCGCGCGTCGAAGCGCAGGCCGAGGTAGGTCGGGGCGGCCTGGCCCTGGCGGGCGGCGAGCGCGTCGGTCAGTCTCACAGGCGGGCTCCGGTGCGGGCGTCGAAGAGGTGCAGGTCGGCCGGATCCGCGGTCAGCGACAGCGGGCCCGAGGGCAGCGGGTGCGCGGCGTCGGCCGCGACCACCACCGGCGCCCCGGCGGCGAGACCATGCAGGAGGCGCGTGGCCCCCAGCTCCTCCACCGCCTCCAGCGCGAAGGGGAGGCCCGCGCCCGCGGGCGCGAGCCGCGCCTTCTCCGGGCGCAGGCCGGCCTTGACCGGGCCCGCGGGGGCGCCGGCCGGGGCGGGGATCGCGGCCTCGCCCACGCGCAGGAGGCCCTGGTCCAGGGTCGCGTCCAGCAGGTTCATCGCCGGCGCGCCGATGAAGGAGGCGACGAAGGTGGTGGCGGGGCGGGCGTAGACCTCGGCCGGCGTCCCCACCTGCTCCACCAGCCCGCCGTTCAGCACCACGATGCGGTCGGCGAGCGTCATCGCCTCGACCTGGTCGTGGGTCACGTAGATCGCCGAGACCGCCAGCCGCCGCTGCAGCTTGCGGATCTCCAGCCGCATCTGGTTGCGCAGGCGGGCGTCGAGGTTCGAGAGCGGCTCGTCGAACAGGAACACCTTCGGATCGCGCACGATGGCCCGGCCCATGGCGACGCGCTGGCGCTGCCCGCCCGAAAGCTGCGAGGGCTTGCGGTCCAGGAACTCCTCGATCTGGAGCATGGCCGCGGCCTCGGCGACCTTGGCGGCGATCACGTCCTTCGGGGTCCTGCGGTTCTGCAGGCCGTAGGCGAGGTTCTTCCTCACCGTCATGTGGGGGTAGAGCGCGTAGTTCTGGAACACCATGGCGATGTCGCGGTCGGCGGGGTCGGCCTCGTTCACGCGGCGCCCGTCGATGCGGATCTCGCCCTCAGAGACCTCCTCCAGCCCCGCGACCATGCGCAGGAGGGTGGACTTGCCGCAGCCGGAGGGGCCGACGAAGACGACCAGCTCCCCCTGCCCGACCTGGATGTCGACGCCGCGCACGGCCAGCGCCCCGTTGGGATAGCGCTTGACGACGCCGTCGATCTCCAGCGTCGGGGAACGATCGGACGGGGTGTGCACGGGCGCCTCGACGTGGCGGGCGGCGGCTTCGAGGGTGGTCATCATTTCTCGCTCTCCACCAGGCCCTTCACGAAGGCGCGCTGGAAGATCAGCACGATCAGCGCGGGCGGAAGCATGGCCAGGATCGCCATGGCCAGGGCCTTGTTGTACTCGGGGATGTTCGCGCCGATCCACACCTGCAGGATCTGGCGGATGCCGCGGACGATGGTGAACAGGCTCTCGTCCGTGGTCATCAGCGCGGGCCAGAGGTACTGGTTCCAGCCCACCACGAACATGATGATGAAGATCGCGGCCATCATCGTCTTCGAGAGCGGCACCAGGATGTCGATGAAGAAGCGCACCGGCCCCGCGCCGTCGATGCGCGCGGCTTCCAGCAGCTCGTCGGGGACCGACTTGAAGAACTGGCGGAAGTAGAAGGTGGCCGTCGCCGAGGCGATCAGCGGCAGGATCAGCCCCGACCAGGTGTTCAGCATCCCCATCGACTGCACCACCTCGTAGGAGGGCAGGATGCGCACCTCCAGCGGCAGCAGCAGGGTCGAGAAGATGATCCAGAAGGCCACCGCGCCGAAGGGGATGCGGAAATAGACGATGGCATAGGCCGCCATCATCGAGATCACGATCTTGCCCACCGCGAAGGCGAGCCCCAGGATCACCGAGTTCCACAGCATCCGCACCCCGGTGATGTCCCCGGTGAAGCCGCCGCGGTCGAAGAGCACCGAGCCGTAGGTGGAGGCGAACTCGCCCCCGTAGCCCAGCTGCAGCCCCTGCGAGTGGATCACGATCGGGTCGTAGGTGGAGGACGCGAAGGCGACCAGCAGCGGCGCCATCATCAGCAGGACCCCGAAGATCAGCACCCCATGGTGATAGATCTGCAGGTTGCGCCGGCGGCGGTTGGCGCCGGCCGCGACGGTGGCGCGGGACCCGGAGGCGGCGAGCGCCGGATCGGAAGAGACGGTCATGGATCTGGCCTCAGGCGTAGTGGACGCGCCGCTCGATCAGGCGGAACTGGATCACGGTCAGCAGGAACACGGCCGCCATCAGGATCACCGACTGGGCCGAGCTGCCGCCCAGGTCCTGCCCGCGGAAGCCGTCGAGATAGACCTTGTAGACGAGGGTCACCGGGTTGTTCCCCGGCTCGCCCTTCAGCATCACGTCGACGACGCCGAAGGTCTCGAAGAAGGCGTAGGTGATGTTGATGATCAGCAGGAAGAAGCTGGTCGGCGCCAGCAGCGGGAACACCACCGTCCAGAACCGCCGCACGGGAGAGCGGCAGTCGATCGAGGCGGCCTCCTTCAGCGAATTGGGAATGCCCTGCAGGCCCGACAGGAAGAAGATGAAGTTGACCGGGATCTGCTTCCAGGCGGCCACCGTCATCATCGCGAAGGCGGTGTCGAAATAGTCGAAGCCCACCCGCATGTCCCAGCCCAGCCAGCCCGCGAAGGTCTTCAGCGGCCCGATGTGCTGGTCGAAGAGCATCGAGCCGATCAGCCCGGCGACGGGGGGCGCGATGGCGTAGACCCACATCAGCGTCGTCTTGTAGCTCGACCGCCCGCGCAGCACCGCGTCGGCCGAGACCGCCAGCGCCAGCGCGATCCCGAGGCTCGCCAGCGACACCACCACCGTGAACAGCGCCGTGAACCGGGCCGAGCGCGCGTAGGTCGAGTTGGTCACCGCGTCGACGTAGTTGTCGGTCCCCACGAAGGTCGCCGTGCCGAAGAACGGGTCCTCGATATGGAAGGACGAGCGCACCGCCTCGGCCGAGGGCCACAGGAAGAAGATCGCGACGATCGCCATCTGCGGCAGCAGCAGCAGGTAAGGCGTCAGGGAGGGGCCGAAGAGGGCCTTCTTCATGGGGCGGGCTCGCGGTCGGTCAGGAGGTCGGAACGGGAACGGGGACGCCGCGCGGGCGTCCCCGTCTCGGATCGGGTCGGGATCAGCCGGAGGTCTTGGCGAAGCGCTCCAGGATCTGGTCGCCTTCCTGGTCGATCGTCTTCAGCGCGTCCTCGACCGAGGTCTCGCCGGAGAAGATCTTGCCGGTCTCGCGGTTGATGACGTCGCGCACCTGCGGGTAGAAGCCCAGGCGGTAGCCCTTGGTCCACTCGCCGGCGGGCAGCAGCAGCTGCAGGATGCCGGTCTCGGCGGAGGGGGCCTCGTCGTAGTAGCCCTCGGCCTTGGCCATCTCGTAGGCGGCGGTGGTGATCGGCACGTAGCCGGTCTCGCGGTGCCACATGTACTGGACCTCGGGCGAGGTCAGGAACTCGAAGAACGCGGCCGTGGCCTTGTTCTCCTCGGCGTCATGGCCGGCGAGCGCGAACAGCGCGGCGCCGCCGATGAAGGTCGACCCGCCGGCGCCCTCGACCGAGCCCCAGTAGGGCAGGTAGGTCGAGGCGAAGGGATGCTTCATCGACTGCTGCAGCCCGCCGAAGGAGCCCGAGGAGCCGATCCACATCGCCACGTCGCCGTTCTCGAACGGCTGCTGGTTGTCGTTCCAGCCGGGGCCGTAGTAGCCGAAGTAGCCGGCCTCCTGCCATTCCTTCAGCTTCTCGAAGTGATGCTGCAGCTCGGGCGTCTGCGAGAGCAGCAGCTCCACGTTCTGGGCCGAGTCGTAGCCGTTGTTCTGCGTCGCGAAGGGCAGGTTGTGGCGCGAGAAGAAGTTCTCGACGAAGATCCAGGGCATGTGGCTCTGGGCGAGGGGGACGTAGCCGGCCTCGACCAGCTTCGGCGCGATCTCCTCGAACTCCTCCCAGGTCGCGGGGGCCTCGACGCCCGCCGCCTTCAGCGCGTCCTCGTTGTAGTAGAGGATCGGCGTGGAGGAGTTGAACGGCATGCCGATCATCTTGCCCGAGGCGTCGGCGTACATGTAGCGCACGCCGTCGATGTAGTCGGTCACGTCGAAGCCGGCGCCGGCCTCGTTGAGCAGGTCCTCGGCGGGGAGCACCGCGCCCTTGGCGCCGATGATCGTCGCGGATCCGGCGTCGAACACCTGCACGATGTTGGGCTGCTCGCCGGCGCGGAAGGCGGCGATGACGTTGGTCAGGGTCTCTTCATAGCCGCCCTTGTAGATCGGGGTGATCCTGTAGTCGGACTGGCTCTCGTTGAACTGGGTCGAGATCTTGTTGACCGTCTCGCCCAGGGCGCCGCCCATGGCGTGCCACCAGGTGATCTCGGTCTGGGCCTGGGCGTAGGTGGCCGAGGCGGCCAGCGCGCCGGCGGCGAGCAGCGTCTTGCGGAGCATGCGTATCCCTCTTGCACGTCGGGAACCCGCGCGCCCTGTCCGGGGCCGCGGGCGAACCGGGGCGATGCCTAGCCGTGCTCGATGTCGTGCGGATCACGGTTTCATGTCGGTTTGATTGCAGTCCCGGCCGCGCGCCCGCCGGGGCGGCTTAACGCAGAGTTAGGACCCGTCGGCGCATCACCCCTCCCGGGAGTCGGGATGGAAAGGATGCGCCATGAGCCTCGCTGGCCGCGCGTCGAACCTGGCGCGCAGCGCCGAAGGCGTGTTCGTGCTGTGCTGGGCCGCGGTCTACGCCG
>Ga0310345_10002033_pt1 | contig 21084 bp, 15 predicted proteins | sample HC15DNA20500_MG_FD_204667 | JGI IMG/M metagenome (GOLD analysis project Ga0310345, IMG submission 204667) | Marine microbial communities from station ALOHA, North Pacific Subtropical Gyre - HC15-DNA-20-500_MG | ecosystem: Environmental > Aquatic > Marine > Oceanic | place: Pacific Ocean: North...
CCGGGCTTCGCCCTCCGCAAACATCGCTGCGCCTCCTCCGCGGGGCCCCCCCACCCACTCCGCGCGCGTCGCTTCGCTCGCGCGCGACCCCAGCGACGGGGCGCTGGGGGCCCTGCGGCTCGCGCTCGCGCTTCGCGCTCGCTGGCCGCCTGTCCTTGCTGGGTAGGGGCGGGTCCGCCGCCGTCCGCCCCCGCCCCCACGGCGGCGGCACGACGATGTTCGCTCCGGGATGTTCCTCCGGGCTTCGCCGTCCGCAAACATCGCTGCGCCTCTTCCGCGGGGCCCCACCCACTTCGCGCGCGTCGCTCCGCTCGCGCGCGACCCCAGCGACGGGGCGCTGGGGGGCCTGCGGCTCGCGCTGCGCGCTCGCTGGCCGCCCGCTGCCGCGGGATGGACCCGAGGAGGGCGCGTGCGGCTACCTCGTTCTTCGCTCGGAGAACGACCGGGCGCCACAACCAGGCTGCCAGAACGAAGAAGGGCGAGCTCCGAAGAGCTCGCCCTTTCTCGTTCGGGGCTGGCCGCCCGGAAGCGCTCACAGGTAGGTGAGCCACTCCTCGGGCGCCTCGACGCCGCGCACGACCTGGAAGTAGCGATCCTGCACCCGCTTGGTGAGCTCGCCGCGCTCGCCCTTGCCGATGGTGCGGCCGTCGATCTCGCGGACCGGCGTCACCTCGGCGGCGGTGCCGCACATGAAGATCTCGTCGGCGATGTAGAGCTCGTCGCGAGCCATCAGCCGCTCGGTGACCTCGATGCCCATGTCGCGCACGATGCGGAGCATCGTGTCCCGGGTGATCCCGCCGAGGATCGAGCTGCCCATGGGCGGCGTGACGATCTTGCCGTCGCGCACCATGAAGATGTTCTCGCCGCTCGCCTCGCTGACGTAGCCCTGCGCGTCGAGCAGGATGGCCTCGTCGAAGCCGGTCTTGAGCGCCTCGCGCTTGGCGAGGATGGAGTTCACGTAGTGGCCGACGACCTTGCCCTTGGCCATCTGCATGTTGATGCCGGGGCGGGTGAAGGAGCTGACGCGGGCGCGGATGCCCTTCTGGATGCCCTCGTCGCCGAGGTACGCGCCCCACTTCCAGACCACGATCGCGACGCGGGTGGCGTTGGTCATCGCGCCGAGGCCCATCGCGCCGGAGCCGAGGAACACGAGCGGGCGCAGATAGCAGCTCTTGAGGCCGCTCGCGCGGACCGTCTCGAGGCACGCGTCGACGATCTGATCCTGCGTGTACGGGATGTCGAGCGTCACGATGTGCGCGGACTCGAAGAGCCGGCGGACGTGCTCCCTGAGCCGGAAGATGGCGCTGCGGCCGTCTTCCGTCTCGTAGCAGCGGATGCCTTCGAACGCGCCGAGCCCGTAATGCAGCGTGTGCGTGAGCACGTGCACGTTGGCGTCGTCCCAGGGGATGAGCTCGCCGTCCATCCAGATCGATTCGACCTTGTCGACCATCGTCTCCTCCTACGCCGCGAGCGGCGAACGCGGTCATAGCACAACTCCGCCGGCTGCCCTCGACGCGCCGCGTCACTCGCGCTGGGCCGCCTCGGCGTCGAGCGAGCGCGCCCGCGTCATCGCGTCCCGGGCCTCCTCGTGGCGCCCGGCCGCCTCGAGCAGGCGGCCCCGGAGGCGGTGCACGTCCGCCATGTCGGGCGCGAGCTCGCAGGCCTCTCCGGCGCTCACGAGCGCCGCGTCGAGCACCGCGGGGTCGTCGGGTGAGGCGAGGTGCCGCGCCCAGCCGAGGTAGCCGACGAACTGCCCCTCGTCGCCGCAGAGCGCCACCGCGCGCTCGAACGCGCCCCTCGCCCGCTCGGCGTCGCCCTTGTCGAGCGCTCGCTGGCCCCGGCGGAAGTGCCGCTCGGCCTCGAAGAGCCGCGCCACCCGGTCGTCCAGCGCCTCGGGAGACGCGCTCGGCGACCGCCGCGTCCCCGATCCCTCCGGGTCCGGCGCGGGCTCGGGCTCCGGTCCCTCGTCCGGCATCGGCGCGGGCTCCATCGTCGGGTCCGTGATGTCCGCCTCGAACGGCGCCTCCTCGCTCTCGGCGAGCACCGCCTCGTCGGGCACGCTCGGCAGGGCCGCCGGAGGGCGCGAGCGCGGCCGCAGCGGCGCGTCGTCGAAGCGCACCGCGTCGAGGCACTCCATCGCGTGCACGAGCTGCGCGGCCTCGCCCGGGTCGGACGCCTGGTCGAGCAGCTCGCCGAGGGTGTGACGACCGTCGATCCGCCGGATCAGCGCCCGAAGCCCCTCGTCGAGTCGCAGCTGGACGAAGCGCACCATCTCGCGGGCTCGCGGGATCACGTAGCGCGCCCGCTCACCCTCCAGCTGCGCGAGGACGTCGCCTTTGGGGAGGCCCTGACGGATCCCGACGGTCGCGATCTCCGCGAGCCCGAGCTCGAGATCCACCAGCTCGCGCGGGGGTCGCCGCTCGGCCGAATAGCGGAAGGTGCCCCGCCGCCAGGCGAACAGATCGAAGAGCTTGATCCGCAGCTGCTCGGCGAGGCCCTCGCTCAGCTCGAGGGGGCCGATGGCGCCCATGGAGACGAGCACCTCGCCTTGCTTGCCCTCGCCGCGGCGCACCGCCGACAGCGACGCGCGGAGCGCCTCGGGGCCGATGCGGCGGCTGCGGGTGAGGACCTGCCCGAGGCACTCGGTCACCAGGTTGCTGCGCACGTGCACCGGGACGCCCGCGCGGAAGTAGACGACCTTGGTCGGCTCGGTGCCCTCGGTGGTCGCGCGCTCGTCGGGCGGGTGCACGCAGATCAGCGCGCCGGTCGCGCGCTTGCTCGCCAGCCGATGCAGCACCCGGGCGAAGGGCATCTGGTCGAAGCTCCCGAAGAGATCCGAGTGCGTCTCGCGGGCCTCCTCGGCGAGCGCGCGCACCTCCCGCCCCTCGAGCCTCCCGTCCAGCTCCCAGCCGGCGGGGGAGGGCTCGTCGAAGGTCTCGTCGCGGAACTCGAGGGCGCGCGGCGTGTCGAGGTCGCCTTCGATCGTCTCCTCGTCGGGGGCGAGCTCGCGCGAGCGCTCGGCCTCGAGCAGCGCCTCCTCGACCTCCAGGATGCGGGTCTCCGCGGTGTGCGGCTCCACCGCCGCGGCGGCGGCGACCTCGCGGGCGAGCCGGTCGTCGTCGGTCGGCCCGACCAGCGCCGCGAACGCGTCGACGTCCGCGCCGAGCCGGGCGAGCGAGGCGTCCTCGGGCTCGCGCGCGGCGGTCAGGATCAGTCGCGCGCGGCGGCCGCCGGGCATCCAGCGGATCGCCTCGGCGGTGGAGAGCCCGTCGCGCCCCTCGAGCGCGTAGTCGATGACGACCACGTCGGCGGGCTCCTGGATGAAGCGGTCCATCGCGCGCTCGCCGCTCGTCACCGCGTGCGCCGTCAGCCCGTCCTCCCGCAGGCGGGCCGCGACGCGCTCCGCGGTCGCCGCGTCGGCGTGCACGACGAGGACCCGGCTCACGCGCTCGCCTCACCCGCGCTCGCCTGACCACCCCATGGCGCCGGGGCGCCGACCTCGCCCACCTCGCGCTCGAAGAGCCGCCGCGCCGCCGCCGCGTGCCGTCGATACGTGGCCTCGAGCGCCTCGGTGGGCGAGAGCCCGTCGCGCGCCCGGAAGCCGAGGCTCCGCGCCACGTGCGATCCGGTCCGGCCCCGCGGCTCGAGCAGCGGCTCGCGGTGCTCGTCGAAGAGGCGCAGCGCCAGCTCCACGCGCCGGAAGAAGCGGTGGGCCTCGGTGAGCGCGTCCGCGTCGACCTCGCTCAGCGCGCCCGCCTCCCGCAGCCCCTCGATCGCCTCGGGCGTGTTGGGCGTGCGCACCCGCGGGTCGTCGCCGCGCCGCATCTGCAGCCATTGAACCGATAGCTCCACGTCGACGAGGCCCCCGTAGCCGAGCTTCGGATGGTATCGCTCGGCGCTCTCGCTTCCCAGCTCGGTCTGCAGCCGCCCCCGCACCCGAGCCAGCTCGTCCCCCGGCGTCGGCCCGCGCTCGTAGGCGAGGGTCTCGAAGCGCGCCTTCGCGGCGGCGGCCACCTCGGGATCGCCGGCGAGCGGGCGCGCCCGGACGAGCGCCTGCCGCTCCCAGTCGGCGGCGCCGCGCTCGTGATAGGCGTCGAAGCCGGCGAGCGAGACCACCAGCGTCCCCTTGCTCCCGCTCGGGCGGAGCCGGGTGTCGGTCTCGTAGCCCGGGCCCTCCGCGTCGCGCTGACGGAGCAGCTGCATCGTGCGCTGCGCCATGCGCGCGAACAGCTCGCCGTGCGTCACCGAGCGGCCGCTCGCGGTGGGCTCCGTCTCGCCCTCCTCGCCGAAGAGGAAGACGAGGTCCAGGTCGCCGCCGAAGCCGAGCTCCCGCCCGCCGAGCTTGCCCATCGCGCAGACGATCAGGCCGCCCGACGTCGCGCGCCCCCAGCGTCGCTCCGCCCATCGCCGCGCCGCCTCCAGCGACACGCGCACCTGCCCCTCGGCCAGCGCCGACAGCCGCGCGGTGGCCCCCTCGAGGTCCAGCTCGCCGGCGACGTAGGCCAGGCCCGTGCGGAGCGTCCCGGTGCGCTTGAGGCGGCGGAGCTCGCGCACGACCTCCTCGGGATCCGGGTCGGGCTCGAGATCCGCGAGCAGCGCGTCGTGCGGCGCGGTCAGCTCCTCCACGCGGGGGGCGCCGCTCACCAGGAGCAGGTCGACGTCCTCGGGGTGGCCGACCAGGGCGCTCGAGAGGGTGCCGCTCGCGCCGAGCAGCCCCACCAGCCGGCGGGTGAGCCGCGGCTCCTCCACGAAGAGCCGCCCGTAGGAGCCGGTGCCTCCGATGCGTCCCCAGAAGTCGGCGAGCAGGAGGAGGGCGGTGTCCGGATCCCCGACGTGCGCCACCTCGTCGAGCAGCGCCCGGCCGAGCTGGGGCAGCCGCTGCCAGGTGACCGGCCCGAGCGGACCGTCGGCGCGCCGGCCGAGGCGGGCGAGGTTCGCGGCGGCGTCGTGGGGGTCCCGCACCGGGAGGCGCTGCGCGAGCGCCTCGGCGATGACGTCGATCTCGGCGCCGTCCGCCACCAGATCGCCGATCGCGTCCCAGTCGCGATCGGGCGGCGCCTCGCCGGGCAGCAGGGTGGAGAAGAGGCCGGCGATGCCCTCGCGCACCCGGCCGAGCGCCGCCTCCAGGCTCGCCTGATCCGGGTAGCCGAGGCTCTCGGCGAAGCGCGGCTCGTCGGGGACGCGGTGGGTCTGGTAGCCGGTCCACACGTGCACCCGGTGCTCCACGCGCCGCAGCAGCGCCCATCCGTCGGCGAGGGTCTCGGCCTCGCGATCGCTGACCAGCCCCGCCCCGCGCAGCCGCCAGAGCGCCTCGAGCGTGCCCGCGACCTGCAGCTCCGGGTGTCGACCGCCCCACACCAGCTGGAGCGTCTGCACGAAGAACTCCGCCTCCCGGATGCCGCCGCGGCCGAGCTTCACGTCCCGCTCCTCGTCGACCCGCAGCTCGCGCCGGGACCGGAGGAGCATCTCGTGCATGGCCTCGGCGAGGCTCGGATCCACCGCGCGCCGGAACACGAAGGGCCGCAGGGTCTCGAGCAGCACCGCGCCGAACGCCTCGTCCCCGGCGATCGCCCGGGCGCGGAGCAGCGCCGCCCGCTCCCAGGTGCGGCCCCAGGACTCGTAGTAGCGCTCGGCGCTCGCCAGCGAGTTCACCAGCGGCCCCCGCGAGCCCTCGGGGCGCAGCCGCAGGTCGACCCGGAAGCAGAAGCCGTCCTCGGTGACCTCCGAGATCATCTCGCTGCACCGGCGGGCGATCCGCGCGTAGAGCTCGTTGACCGTCAGCTCGCCGCCCTCGACCTCGGCGTCGTCGGTCTCGTAGAAGAAGCAGAGATCGACGTCGCTCCCGAGGTTGAGCTCGAGCCCGCCCAGCTTGCCCATGCCGAGCACCGTCAGCGGGACCACCCGGCCTTCGGTCAGGGCCCGGCCGTGGCGCTCGGTCTCGGTGCGGGTCGCGTGGTCGAGGGCCGCGTCGATGACCACCGCCGCGAGCCAGGCCATCTCCGCGCTGGTGTGCTCGACGTCGGCGACCCGGAGGATCTCCCGGAGGGCGATGCGCACGATCGCCCGGTGCCGGAAGCGACGCAGCGCGCTGCGGGCCGAGGGCGAGTCGCCGTCCTCTCTCTCGAGGCGCCGGGCCAGGGCCGCGCGCAGGGTGTCTCGATCGCTCGGGTGCTCGATGGGGCGGGCGAGCACGTCCGGGATGATGGAGGGATCGCTCCGGACGAGCCCGAGGAGCGAGGGGGCGTGGTCGGCGAGCTTCGCCACCGCGTCCGCCTCGGCGGGGTCGCCCGCGTCTCCGCCTCGCTCGGCGTAGAGGGCCAGGGCGGCCTGGGCTTCATCGGTGAGGGCCATGGTCGTGCCAGGATAGGCGCCGCGCGCCCGGCCAGGAGGCTAGAATTGTTTCGGAAATCTCCCGAGGCGCGGAGGCGGGCGGGGTGGGGCGACCCCGTGTTCGGGGCTCGGTTGACGGGTCCAGACCCGTAGAGTACAACCCCGCGGCCCTGGGGCCCGGCCGTCTCGGTCGGGGCCTCGCGCGTGGGAATGACGCGCCTCTCTCGGGGGTAGAGCGAGCCGCCCGACGGCCGCAGGCTCGGCGCGAACGTCGCCGAAGGAAGCGTTCCAAGTGCTCCTGACGATTCTCGAGTTTCTCTGGTGGCTGCAGCCCGCCGCCTCCTCCGGTGGAGGAGGGGGTGGTGGCGGTGGCGGCGGCGCGGGCGCCGCGGGCGGCCTCGGTGGCAACGCCTGCGCGATGAACGCGGGCCTCTTCGCCCTGGTGATGGTCTTCTTCTACTTCTTCCTGATCCGCCCCGAGCAGAAGCGGCGGAAGGAGCACGAGGAGATGCTGGCCGCGATCACGAAGGGCAGCGAGGTGCGCACCACGGGCGGCATCCTCGGGACCGTCGTCACGGTGGCCGACGATCACGTGATCCTGCAGATCGCCGACAAGACGCGGGTCAACGTTCTGCGCTCCAACATCCAGACGGTGGAGTCGTCGAGGAAGGCCGATGCGGCCGGCGGCGGCAAGGCCAAAGACGACAAGGACGGGTCCAAAGAAGAGGCCCGGGACTGAATCATGGACAGGGGTTGGTACTTCCGATTCGGCCTCGTGCTGGTCGCGCTGGTCGGATCCTGGTTCGTGATGTGGCCGACGCTGCATCACAACGACTGGGTCTCGGCGCCCGATTGGGTGCTCGAGAACGTCGATCACCGCATCACGCCGGGCCTCGACATCCAAGGCGGTCTCCGCCTGATGTACACGGTCGACATGGAGGCGGCGGTCGAGGACCGGCAGCGGGCGCGCGCCCAGCAGCTGCTCCGTCGGCTCGGTGAGAAGCTCGACATCGTCGAGGAGGGCGAGGCCCCCGACGAGGAGCAGCTCTCGCAGATCCGCGCCCGGGTCAACGCCCAGATCGGCAGCGCGGACTCGCGCCTGATCCGGCTGACCTTCGAGGACGCCGACGACATGGCGCAGCTCGACCGCGACCTGGTCACGAGCTTCGGCGACCTCCGAGAGGACAGCCGCGGCGCCGACAACGTCAGCCTCGTCCTGCAGGAGGAGAGCATCGACGACCTCCGCGAGGTCGCGGTCAACCAGGCGCAGGAGACGATCAAGAACCGCATCGCCGAGCTGGGCATCAGCGAGGCGAACGTCCGCGCCCGCGACATCGACATCATCGTCGAGGTCCCCGGCGCCGACGAGACGCAGTTCGACCGCATCCGCGAGATCATCGGCCAGACGGCGCGCCTCGAGTTCAAGATCGTCGACGACGGCAACACCTGGCTCACCGAGATGCAGGCGCAGCTCCCCGAGGGCGTCACGCTCCTCAGCGAGGGCGTCAGCGCGGGCGAGAGCCGCCCGGCGGTCACGAGCTACTACCTCTTCGCCGAGGGCTCGGGCGATTGCCCGGAGGGCGTCGAGGCCGACGCGGCCGACGGCCAGTGCACGGCCAAGACCCGGCTCCGCGGCTTCGTGCAGTCGGTCGAGGGGCAGGTCCCGGAGGGCCGCTCCCTCGCGCTCGGTCGCGCGAGCACCGACGAGGAGCTGCAGCCCGACGAGGAGCCGGACGCCTGGCGCACCTACCTCCTCTACGAGCAGCCCCCGAACGGCTCCGACCCGGTCGGCGGTGAGCACCTCGAGGACGCGCGCGTCGGCAACGACCCGCAGTCGGGGCAGCCGCTCGTGCTCTTCTCGATGAAGCCCGACGGCGCCCGGCTCATGCAGGAGATGACCGGCAACAACGTCAAGCGGCGCATGGCGGTGGTGCTCGACGACGAGGTCGCGAGCGCGCCCACCATCCAGAGCCGCATCGGCGCGAGCGGTCAGATCACGCTCGGTGGCTTCCGCGACTACAACAGCCTGCTGAACGAGGCGAACGACCTCGTCATCGTGCTGCGCGCCGGCGCGCTCCCCGCGCCGATCATCCCGCAGAACGAGCAGCTCATCGGCCCGACGCTCGGCCGCGACTCGGTCATCCGCGGCGCCGAGGGCGCGCTCATCGGCATCTGCCTGGTGCTGCTCTTCATGGGCATCTACTACCAGGTGGCCGGCGTCGTCGCGGACGTGATGGTGGTGCTGAACCTGGTCTTCATGCTCTCCATCATGGCCTTCTTCAACAACGACTTGACCCTACCGGGCATCGCGGGGATCGCGCTGACGGTAGGTATGGCGGTGGACGCCAACGTGCTGATCACGGAACGCATGCGCGAGGAGCTCCGCATGGGCAAGAGCGCTCGCGCCGCCGTCGATCAGGGCTTCCGCCGCGCCTTCTGGAGCATCTTCGACAGTCAGCTGACCACGTTCATCGCGGGCGTCGTGCTCTTCCAGTACGGCAGCCCCGAGATCCAGGGATTCGCGAAGACCCTCATGATCGGCATCATCACCTCGCTCTTCACGGGCGTGTTCTGCTCGAAGGTGATGTTCGATTGGTTGGTTCGCGGCCTTCGTATTCAGCGACTGCGGGTCGGGTGAGGGCATGGAGTTCTTCAAGCCAGGGCTTCTGATCGACTTCATGCGCCACCGGCGCGTGTACATGGCGATCAGCTTCACGTTGGTGGCGGCGAGCATCGCGGCCATCTTCTATCCGGGGCCGAACTACGGCACCGACTTCCTCGGCGGCACCGAGATCCAGGTCGCCTTCGGCGGCGCGGTCTCGAGCAACGAGCTGCGCACCACGCTGACCGAGCTCGGCTACGAGGGCGCCGACGTCGTCGCCGTCGTCGAGCAGGAGAACGCGTACATCATCCGTACGCGCGAGTTCAGCGCGATCAGCGAGGAGCAGAAGGACCAGATCCGCGCCAACATCGAGACCGCCCTCGGCGGGGTCGACGGCGCCTCGGTCCGGCGGGTCCGCATCCCCGAGGGCGGGGACAAGGTCCGCATCGAGCTGACCGGTGACGTGGACGAGGCCGTGCTCTCGCAGGCGATCGCCGACGCGGGCGTGCAGGTCATCCGGGTCGCGCGCTTCGGCACCGCCTCGGCGCACACCTACGAGGCCCAGCTCGCGGGCGTGGCCACCGAGCTGCTCGAGGGCCTGCGCGATCGCCTCGGCGACCGCGGCCCCGACACCCCCGACCGCATCGAGCGCGTCGGTCCCCGCGCCGGCGCCCAGCTCCGCGACGCGGCGATCAAGAGCCTGCTCTACGCGATCGCCTTCATCATGGTGTACGTGGCGTTCCGCTTCGACCTGCGCTTCGCGCCGGGCGGTGTCATCGCCATGGCGCACGACGCGCTCATCACGGTGGGCATCTACGTGCTCCTGCAGAAGGAGTTCAACCTCACGATCATCGCCGCGCTGCTGACGATCGTCGGTTACTCCATCAACGACACCATCGTCGTCTACGACCGGATCCGGGAGAACCTCGGGCGCTACCGCGACAAGAGCCTCTACGACGTGATCAACATCAGCACGTCGCAGATGCTCTCGCGCACCATCATGACCTCGGGCACCACCCTGCTCTCGGTCAGCGCCTTCTTCATCTGGGGCACCTCGGTCATCCGCGACATCAGCTTCGCGCTCTTCATCGGCATCCTGATCGGCACCTACTCGTCGATCTACGTCGCCGCGCCGCTCACCGAGTGGATGGACCGCCGCTTCTTCAGCAAGGCCAAGGCTCGCGCCCGCCGCGCGCGCTCGAAGCAGCGCAAGAAGGCCTGAGCGACCCGCTCCCCGGTCGATCGCGACCCGAATGGCACGTCTCGGCAGATCGCCGGGGCGTGCCTTCTTTTTTTCGGCCTCCCTTTCACTCCTCGTCGCATGCGGTGACGGCGATCTGCGTCAGTCGCCTCGAGGCGCGCGCGTCTGGGGGATCGATGCCGATTTTCGACGCCGACGCGCCCGTATCGCCGGAGACTCCTACCGATCGGCGGGGGGATCGTTCATGGTCGGCGGCCATGGAGACCGCCACCTCGAGCCCGCCTTCCGAGCCCGCCGCCGTCGGCGCCGAGACCGCGGTGGGGACCAAGGCGGGCTACCGCATCCGCGAGGGCGATCTCGCGGCCGCGAAGGAGCTGGGGCGCGCGTGCGAGGTGGGGCCGGCGACGGCGCAGGTGATGTTGCACCGGGGCATCTCCACCGAGGAGGAGGGGCGGGACTACCTCCTGCCGCGCCTCGCCGGGCTGACGCCGCCGGACGGCATGGCGGATCGCGACGCGGCGGCCGAGCGGCTCGCCCACGCCGTGCGCACCCGAGAGGTGGTGGCGATCTTCGGCGACTACGACGTCGACGGGACGACCAGCGCCGCGATCCTCGGCGGCGTCCTGAGCGCGCTCGGCGCGGACTGCCGCTGCCTCGTCGCCAACCGCTTCGAGGGCGGCTACGGCTTCAGCGAGCCCGCGCTCGCCCGGGCGCTCGAGACCGGCGCGACGCTCATCGTCACCTGCGACTGCGGCTCGAGCGATCACCCGCGCATCGAGGCGGCCCGCAAGCGCGGGGTCGACGTCATCGTCGTCGACCACCACCTCGTGCCCGACGAGCCGCTCCCGGCCAACGCGTTCCTCAACCCGCACCGCCCGGACTGCGGCTTCCCCTACAAGGGGCTCTGCAGCGCGGGCCTGGCGCTCAGCGTCGGCGCGGCGGTGCGGGCCGCGGTGAACAGCAAGCTCGACATCCGGCCGTGGCTCGACCTGGTCGCGCTCGGCACCGTGGCCGACGTGGCCCCGCTCGACGGAGACAACCGCCGGCTGACCAAGGCGGGCCTCGTCGCGCTCGCCTCGGCCCGCGCGCGCCCGGGGGTCATGGCGCTCCGCGAGGCGGCGCGGATCCGTCACGGCTCGCCGATCGGCGGCGTCGACGTCGCCTTCCGCATGGCCCCGCGGCTGAACGCGGCCGGCCGGCTCGGCGACCCGGCGATCACGCTGAAGCTCCTCCAGGCCTCCACCCTGCAGGAGGCGCGCATGCTCGCGGCGCGCATCGAGCAGATCAACCAGGAGCGCAAGGCGCTGCAGGAGACCATCACCGCCGAGGCGATCGCCCAGGTGCGCGAGGTCTACGGCGAGCGGGTCGACGGCGGCATCGTCGTCGCGGCCGAGGGCTGGCATCGCGGCGTGGTCGGCATCGTGGCCGCGCGCGTGGTGGAGCGCTTCGAGGCGCCGACGGTCGTCATCGGCCTCGAGGACGGCGTGGGCCACGGCAGCTGCCGCACCCCCGACGGCTTCTCGATCTACGACGCGGTCGCTTCGTGCCGCTCGCACCTCACGAAGTTCGGCGGGCACGCCGCCGCCGCCGGCCTCAGCCTCTCGCAGGCCCGGCTGGAGGCGTTCCGCGCCCAGTTCGACGACGTCTGCCGCGGGACCCGGGCCGCGCTGCCGCCGCTCGACGCCCGCCCCTGGATCGACGTGGTGCTCGGCGACGGCTACCCGCTGCCCACCGCGCCGGAGCTCGCCGCGCTCGAGCCGGTGGGGGAGGGCAACGCCGAGCCCCAGTTCCTGCTCGACGGCGCCGCCGTCGACGACATCCGCGTGGTCGGCCAGGGCCACCTGAAGCTCGCCCTCCGGGTGGGCGACACCGGCCTCACCGCGTTCGGCTGGGAGATGGGGGATCTCGCCGGCGAGATCGGCGCCCAGGTCAGCCTCTTCGGCAGCCTCCGGCCGGACACCTACCGGGGCGGCGGCGCCATCGAGCTCCGCATCGGCGGCCTGGCGTGATCGGCTGGAGCTGAACGATCTCGGCCGCCGGGGCACCCGAGAACCATGGGCTTGCTGTGCTGGCGCCCAGCGTCTAAGGTCGCCGGCAGCTTCTGAGCGTCCCGAGGGAGGGGTGGGCTTGCGACTTCATCACCTGAGCTTCGTTGCCATTCTCACCGCCGCGCTCGTCGCGGGTCAGGCCTTCGTGTCCACCCCTCGGGCGGAGGCGCAGTGCGACCCCGCGAGCGAGCTGTGCAACCGCGTGGGCCCGGACGGAAAGGGCATCCTCGGCGGCGGCATCCTCGGCGCCGAGATCGGCTTCATCATCCCCGCGCTGATCGTCAGCGCGGGCGCCCGTGAGCTCGACGAGGCCTGGGCCTGGATCCTCTTCCCGGCCATCGGCGCGGCCGGCGGCGCGGTCGCCGGTTACTTCGCGCTCGAGGACCCGGCGTACGACGCGATGGGCGTCGCCCAGTCCGGCTTCGCCGAGGCCTCGGTCATCGTGCTCGCGGTCGGCATGGCGCTGATCGTCCCGACCTTCGTCGGCGTGCTGGCGTTGACCAGCTACAACCCCGGCGCGGACACCGGCCAGGGCGCCTCGGGTGACGAGGACGCCGAGGCCCCCGGAGGGGACGAAGGCGACGCCGAAGAAGACGCCGCCCAGAGCGCCCTGCGCCGCACCCTCGCGGGCGGCGGCGGCGTGCTCCGCTTCGCCGACGGCCAGCTCCTGCTCGGCGTGCCCATGGTGCACTCCGCCGACATGTTCACGCAGGAGGAGCGCGCCCACATGATGCTCGGCCAGGCCTCCGACCTGCGCATCCCGCTCGTCACCGGTACCTGGTAGCGGGAAGCCAGGAAGCGCCGCCTCCCTCCATTCTCGCTTCTCGCGAGTCGGGGGACCCGAGCCGGGTGGCGGTCGGAGGGTCAGGAGCCGGGGACGAAGACGGCGGAGCGGTAGTAGCGGAGCTCCTCGATCGATTCGCGGATGTCGTCGAGGGCCCGGTGCTGGCCCTTCTTGGTGGGGCGGCCCTCGAAGGCCTCCGGGTGCCAGCGCTTCACCAGCTCCTTCACCGTCGAGACGTCGACGTTGCGGTAGTGCAGGTGCGCGGTGAGCTTCGGCATGTACTTCGCCAGGAAGAGCCGGTCCTGGTGCACGGAGTTGCCGGCGAGCGGCGCCGCGCCCTCCTCGACGTGCTCGGCGAGGAACGCGAGCGTCTGCGCCTCGGCGTCCTCGGTCGAGATGGTCGACGCCTTCACCCGATCGACGAGCCCGGACGCGCCGTGGTGTTTCGTGTTCCACGCGTCCATCGCCTCGAGGAGGCTGTCCGGCTGGTGGATCACCAGCTCGGGCCCCTCGCCGAGGATGTTCAGCTGCCCGTCGGTGACGAGGGTCGCGATCTCGAGGATGCGCTCCTTCTCGTGATCGAGGCCGCTCATCTCGAGGTCGATCCAGACGAGCCGGTCGGTCTCTGGTCGTTTGCCCATGACCCCCGACCTTATTCGCCGCAGCGGAGAATGCCCAGCCCGGCTTCACCTTCGTAGGCGGTCCCGACCGCCGTCACGCCGGCGCCGCTGGTGGCCGTCATCATGCGCCGCGGCGTGCCGGCGACCAGGGTGACGCGGTCGAAGGCGCCCACGAACTCGCGGAGGTCGAGGGTCATCAGGGTGGCGCGGGCGCCCCGGGCGTCGGCGCGCATCACGACGAGGTTGGCGTCGGTGCGTCCGAGGGAGACGGCGTCGTCGCGCGCGCCCGCCGGCGCGACCACCCCGGAGCCGACCCGGTCGATCGACACTTCGGCGATCAGGTGGTCGATCGCGTCGCGGTAGGCGACGTAGACGACTCCGTCGCCGGAGGCGAGGGCGGAGGCCGCGAGGGGCCCGGCCATCGTCTGCGTCGCGACCTCCACGCCGCCCGCGTCGTAGAACCGGATCCGCGCGTCGCCGTCGGTCACCGCGAGGCGCTCCCCGTCGGTGGCGAAGCTCGGCCGGGCGAATCCGTCGCCGCGGTCGAGGGCGCGCACCGAGCCGTCCGCCACCCGGAGCAGCGCGCGGGCCGCGGTGGTGTCCCAGGCGAGCCACTCGCTGCCGCCGAAGACGGTGAGCGCGACCCGCTCCGCGCCCACGTCGCCGAGCTCGGCCGGGGGTCCGGTGGGCACGAGGGCGTCGCCCACGCGGTCGAGCACCAGCCGGAGCGGCGGCCCGGTGATGCCGCGGGCGAGCGCCACCACCACCTGGCTCCCCCGCCCGTGCGCGGCGACGTCCACCACGTCCCCGACGTCGGCGCGGCTCGCGATCACGCTCGGGTCCCGCACGGTCCCGTCGAGGGCTACTGTCTGCGCGAGCAGGTCTCCCTCCAGGGAGAGGCCGACGTACGCCCAGCCGTCCGAGAGCGCCGCGAGGCGGGCGAGATGGAGGGGAGGGCCCGGGTACGCCTGGGCGCCGGGCGCGCCCTCGTCGATCGCTCCGTCGCAGTCGTCGTCGACCCGGTTGCAGATCTCGGCCGCGCCGGGGAACGTGCTCGCGCTGCGGTCGTTGCAGTCGTCTCCGCACGGCGGCGGCGCGACCCGATCGCCGTCGCTGTCGAAGGGCGGGCCCTCGTCCACGCATCGGCCCGCGCGGCAGACCATCAGCGCGCACATGTCGTCGCTCGCGCAGTCCGCGTCGACCAGGCACGGGCCGGTGCGCACCGGGAGCGGGCGGCCGGCGTCGAGGGGCGCGCCCTCCGGCGTGCCGCCCCCGCAGCCGCGGAAGTCGAAGCCCAGCGAGAGGAGCATCGTGGCGGCGAGCAGCCAGCGCGTGTCCAGGCGCACGCCGGGAGGATAGCATCCGGGCAATCGCGCCGGATGGCGTTACCTTGGCCGGGTGATCCTCGCTCGCGTCAGACGCACCTTCGACGAGCGGGAGCTGGCCCCGCGCGGCGCTCGCGTGCTGGTGGGGTGCTCCGGGGGACCGGACTCCGCGGCGCTGCTCCATGCGCTGGCTCGGATCGCCCCCGAGCGGGAGCTCTCGCTCTTCGCGGCGAGCGTGAACCACGGCCTCCGCCCCGACGCCGATCGCGACGTCGAGGCGGCGCGCGCGCTCGCCTCGTCGCTGGACGTGCCCTTCACCGCGCTGCGGGTGGAGGTGAAGCGCGAGGGCTCGCTGCAGGCGGCCGCCCGGGAGGCGCGATACGCCGCGCTCCACGCCGAGGCGGCGCGCGTCGGCGCCTCGCACGTGGCGGTCGGGCACACCCAGGACGACCAGGCCGAGACGGTCCTGTCGCGGCTGCTCCGCGGCGTCGGGGTGATCGGCCTCGCCAGCATCGATCCGGCCCGCGAGGACGGGGTGATCCGCCCCCTGATCGACTGCCGGCGCGAGGACGTTCGCGCCCACGTCGCCCGCCACGGGCTGCCGCACGTCGAGGATCCGAGCAACGCCGATCCCCGCTTCGAGCGGGTGCGGCTCCGCGCGCTCCTGCCGACCCTGCGCGAGGAGGATCCCCGCGTGGTCGAGCACCTCGCCCGGCTCGCCGACGAGGCGCGGGGGCTCGCGGCGCTGGTCTCCGACGAAGAGCCGGAGGCGCGCCTCCCGGTGGCCCCGCTGGCCGCCGCGGCGCCGCTCGGGCGTCGGGCGCGGCTGAGCCGCTGGGTCGAGGCGCGGAGCGGCCGGCCGGCCAAGCGAGCGCACCTCGACGCGCTCGAGCGCCTGGTGGGCGGCGGGCCCGGCGACGTGCTCCTCCCCGGCGGCACGGTGGCCCGGATCGAGGACGGAGTCCTGGTCGCGGCCCCCGAGCCCGATCGCCCCACCCGCAGCCGGCCGGCGGAAAGTTCTCCATGAGCGGGCCGTACGTCACCCTGTGTGAGGGCGGCTCCCGGACCCGGAGAAATCCGGGGTTTGCATCCCGGCCGTACGGCCTCAGATCGTTGATGTAGTGCAATGCGTGTGCTAGCTAGACATTCGGCCCAGACCCGGGTCGAGCGGCATCTGGGGCACGCCCTCACTCCGAGGTTTTCGTGAAGCAAAGCCACAAGACCCTCCTCCTCTGGGTCCTTCTCATCTTGATGTTCGTCGTCATCTATCAGCTGGTGACGACCGAGGACTCGCCCCGGCAGGTCCCCTTCAGCGACTTCGTCATGGACGTGCGCGGGGGCCACGTGGAGCAGCTCACGGCGAAGCCCCGTGACGGCGCGACCGACATCACGTTCACCTACGTGGACGAGAACGAGCGGCGCGACGACCGCGAGACGATCGGTCCGCCTCTGAGCCCGGAGTTCATGGACGAGCTCCGCGAGCACAACGTGCGCACGGACATCGAGCCCGCGGACGACAACGGCTGGACCGGGATCCTCGTGACCTGGGTCCCGATGATCTTCCTCCTGGTGATCTTCTTCTTCTTCATGCGGCAGCTGCAGGCGTCCGGCGGCAAGGCGATGAGCTTCGGCAAGTCGCGCGCGCGCCTCCTCAACGAGTCGCAGAACAAGGTCACCTTCGCGGACGTCGCCGGCGTCGACGAGGCGAAGGACGACTGCGAAGAGATCATCGCGTTCCTCAAGGACCCGAAGAAGTTCCAGCGCCTCGGCGGCCGCATCCCGAAGGGCGTGCTGCTGATGGGCCCGCCCGGCACCGGCAAGACGCTCCTCGCGCGCGCCATCGCCGGCGAGGCGGGCGTGCCGTTCTTCAGCATCTCGGGCTCGGACTTCGTCGAGATGTTCGTCGGCGTCGGCGCGAGCCGCGTCCGCGACCTCTTCGAGCAGGGCAAGAAGCACGCGCCCTGCATCATCTTCATCGACGAGATCGACGCGGTCGGTCGTCACCGCGGCAGCGGGATGGGCGGCGGCCACGACGAGCGCGAGCAGACGCTCAACCAGCTCCTCGTCGAGATGGACGGCTTCGAGGCGAGCGAGGGCGTGATCATCATCGCGGCGACCAACCGCCCCGACGTGCTCGACCCCGCCATCCTCCGCCCGGGCCGCTTCGACCGGCGCATCGTGGTGCCGCGGCCCGACCTCAAGGGTCGTGAGGGCATCCTCGCGGTGCACACCAAGAAGGTCCCGCTCGCCGAGGACGTGGACCTCGAGGTGCTGGCCCGCGGCACCCCCGGCTTCAGCGGCGCCGACCTCGAGAACCTGGTGAACGAGGCCGCCCTGCTCGCCGCGCGGCAGGACAAGGACTTCGTCTCGATGCTCGACTTCGAGATGGCCAAGGACAAGGTCATCATGGGCGCCGAGCGTCGCTCCGCCGTGATCACCGACGAGCAGAAGGCGGTCACCGCGTGGCACGAGGCCGGGCACGCCCTGGTCGGCTTCCACTCGCCGCAGCACGACCCGCTGCACAAGGTGACCATCATCCCCCGCGGCCGGGCGCTCGGCGTGACCGTCAGCCTGCCCGAGGAGGACCGCCTCAACTACAGCCAGACCCTCGCCGAGAGCCAGATCGCCTCGATGATGGGCGGCCGGGTGGCCGAGGAGCTGAAGTTCGGCGAGCTCACCAGCGGCGCCTCGAGCGACATCCAGAAGGCGACCCAGCTCGCCCGCGCGATGGTCACCGAGTGGGGCATGAGCGAGAAGCTCGGCCCGCTGCACTACGGAGAGAGCGGCAACGACGCCTTCATGATGGGGCCGCAGATGTCGCGCCCGACCTACAGCGCCCACACCGCCCGCGAGATCGACGCCGAGGTGAAGCGCCTGGTGGAGGCGGGCTACGACAAGGCCCGCGAGATCCTCAGCGAGCACCGCGACAAGCTCGACGCGATCGCCGAGGCGCTGCTCGAGCGCGAGACGCTGACCGGCGCGGAGCTCGAGGCCATCCTCGAGGGGCGCGAGCTGCCCCCCGCCGAGCGGGTCCACATCCCGCGTTACTCGGAGAAGCAGCGGCAGTCCAAGGAGCGCCGCAAGAGCTCCATCTTCCAGCCGCGTCCGCGGGAGGTCCCGTCGGGGGGGTGACGTGATGGGGGAGGAGCCCCGCAGGGACTCCGGAGAGACGACGAACGCGCCCGCGCACGAGGATCTCGTGCGCGGGCTCGCGCATGTGCGCGCGCCGTCTCGCTGCGCCGTCTGGGGCGTGTTGAACGTGACCCCCGACTCCTTCTCGGACGGCGGGCGCTACCTCGACGCCGACGCCGCGCTGGCCCGGGCCACCCGCATGATCGAGGAGGGCGCCGACGTCATCGACGTGGGCGGCGAGAGCAGCCGACCCCCCGGTCAGACCTATGGCGCCGGCGCCGAGAGGGTCTCGCTCGAGGAGGAGCTCCGGCGGGTGGTGCCCGTCGTCGAGCGCCTGCGCGCGGCGCACCCGGCGGTCCCGGTCAGCGTCGACACCGTGAAGGCGGAGGTGGCCGCGGCCGCGCTCGACGCCGGCGCCGCCTACGTGAACGACGTCAGCGGCGGGGCGTCGGAGGCCCTGATCCGCGCGACCGCCGAGCGCGGCGCGGCGCTGGTCCTCATGCACACCCGGAGCGGCGGCCGTGTGGATCCGGAGACCTGCGCCTACGGGGACGTGGTGGCGGACGTGCTGAGCGAGCTGCGGGAGGCCGCCGCGCGGGCCGAGAGGCTCGGCGTCCGCGAGGTGTGGATCGATCCGGGCCTCGGCTTCGCCAAGACGGCGGCCCAGAGCGTGACCTTGCTCGCCAATCTGGACGTCTTCGCCCGGAGCGGGTACCCGGTTCTCGTGGGAGCCTCGCGCAAGTCGTGGATCGCGCGCACCGTGGCCGCGGCCGGGGGCGAGGCGCCGGCGCCCGACGCGCGCCTCGGAGGCAGCCTCGCCGCGGTCACCGCGGCCGCGCTCGCCGGCTGCGCGGCGGTCCGGGTCCACGACGTCTTCGCGAGCGCCCAGGCGGCCCGCGTCTCCGAGGCGATGCGGGAGGCGCGATGAACGAGATCATCGACGCCACCGCCGCCTTCTTCCTCGAGCGCGACGCGCTGCGGGTGGTCGTCGACATCCTCGACATCCTGCTCGTCGCCTACCTGTTCTATCGCGTGCTGCTCCTCATCCGCGGCACCCGCGCGATGCAGATGGGCGTCGGCCTGGTGCTGGTCTTCCTGGTCTACACGCTGGCGCGCCGCGCCGGGCTGATCACGCTCTTCACCATCCTCGACGCGCTGCTGACCTACGTGGTCATCATCATCGTCATCCTGTTCCAGAACGACATCCGCCGCGCCCTGATGCGGGTCGGCAGCCGCCCGTTCTTCCGCGGCCGTCAGAGCGCGCGCGAGTCGCAGGTGATCGAGGAGGTCGTCAAGGCGGCCCAGGCCCTCGCCCAGAAGCGCATCGGGGCGCTCATCGTGTTCGAGCGCGAGGCCGGCCTCGACGAGTTCATCGAGCACGGCACCAAGCTCGACGCCGAGGTCTCGAAGGAGCTGCTCTACAGCATCTTCGTGCCCAGCTACGAGAACCCGATGCACGACGGCGCGGTGGTGATCCGCGACGGCCGGGTCTGGGAGGCGGGCGCCTTCCTGCCCCTCACCGAGTCGCGAAAGGTCGACCGCACCCTCGGCACCCGCCACCGGGCGGCGATCGGGCTCTCGGAGGAGAGCGACGCGGTGATCGTGGTCGTCAGCGAGGAGCGCGGGAGCGCGAGCCTCTGCTTCGGCGGCAACATCGTGCGCGACCTCGACACCAACATGCTGCGTCAGGCGCTGGTCGGTCTCTTCGAGAAGCGCAGCGGCAAGGCGAAGACACCGCCGAAGGCGCGCGACCGCGCCCGCAAGGCCAAGGAGGACGCCTCGCGCGCCTCGCACGTGCCGGACGAGGTCAGCAAGAGCAGCCCCGGCGTCGAGCCGGCGGCCGCCTCCGAGGACGAGGCGCCGAAGCGCTCGACCCTCGACGGCCCGGTGTCCGAGGCCGAGGAGAGCGCCCCGTGAGCGCGCCGGCCAAGAAGAGCTTCCTCATGCGGGCGCTCACCGACCACCTCGGGCTGAAGCTCGTGGCGCTGGTCGCCTCCGTCGGGCTCTTCGTGATCGTGCGCGGCACCGAGGACGCCCAGATCAGCATCTCGGTGGACGTCGTCGCGCTGCTCCCGCCGCCGTCGACCGAGCGCATGCTGGTGAGCGAGATCCCGGACGAGATCCGGGTCACCCTGCGCGGCTCGCGCTCGGTGCTCAACGCGGTCCGCCGCGACGGAATGCAGCCCATCCAGATGGACCTGCGGGACGCGAGCGCGCACTTCTACTACTTCGAGCAGGAGGAGCTCGAGCTGCCGGCCGGGGCGAGCATCGTGCAGATCGCGCCGGCCGCGGTGCCGCTCACCTGGGTCGACCGGGCCGAGCGCCGCGTGCGCGTCGATCCGGTGTTCGAGGGCGAGGTCGCCGACGGCAACCTCCTGGTCGGCTCGGTGGTGGATCCGAGCAACGTGCAGATCCGCGGCGCGGCCAGCGAGGCCCGCCGCATCGAGGTCGTGCGCACTCAGCCGGTCGACCTCACCGGCATCGGCCCCGGTCGGCACGAGCGGCGTGTGCCCCTCACCGCGCTCCCCGATCACGTGACCTACGTCGACACCGTCTCGGTCGTCGTCACGGTGACGGTCGAGGAGGAGGAGGGGAGCCGCAACTTCGAGGACCTCGAGGTCAGCGTCGTCGGCGGCGAAGACGTCGCCCTCCGTCCGGCGCGCGTCGACGTCCGCCTCCGCGGCCCGCGCGCCCGGGTGGACGACCTCCACCCCCGGCGCGTCGTGCCCTTCGTCGACGTCTCGGCCCTCGGCGAAGGCCGCGGCGCTCAGCCCCTCCCGGTCCAGATCCGAGGCCTCCCCGACGGCATCGTCGGCACCCCCGATCCCGCCGAAGTACTCGTCGTCCCCGCGCGGTGATTCTTTCGGAGGGTTTGGTGCAACTTTTCTTGGAGGGTTTGGTGCAAACCCTCCCCCCATTGGGCGAAGCGCTAATGGGGCCCCCCTCCCGACTCCGCCGGCGCCTCGCGCTTCGCGCTCGCGCCGCGACCCCAGCGACGGGGCGCTGGGGGCCCTGCGACTCGCGCTCGCGCTGCGCGCTCGC
>Ga0310345_10002034_pt1 | contig 21079 bp, 21 predicted proteins | sample HC15DNA20500_MG_FD_204667 | JGI IMG/M metagenome (GOLD analysis project Ga0310345, IMG submission 204667) | Marine microbial communities from station ALOHA, North Pacific Subtropical Gyre - HC15-DNA-20-500_MG | ecosystem: Environmental > Aquatic > Marine > Oceanic | place: Pacific Ocean: North...
GGCGGCAATCGTGTTGGCCCTCACGCCGGGGCCCGACATGACGCTGTTTCTCAGCCGGGCAATCAATCGTGGCCGCACGGCGGGAATGGTCTCGCTTGCCGGGGCGCTGCTCGGCGGCCTGGTGCATACGCTGGCCGCAGCCATCGGTGTCTCTGCCCTCATCGTCGCTTCGCAAACAGGCTTTCTGATCCTCAAGATCGTTGGTGCGGGCTATCTCGCCTGGCTCGCCATAGACGCCATCCGCAATGGCTCGGCGCTCAACCTGAAGCCCGCCTCCGCAAAACCTTCGTCCCTGACCTCGGTATTCATGACCGGGATTGGCGTAAACCTGCTCAATCCCAAAATCGTGCTTTTCTTTATGACCTTCCTGCCGCAATTCGTGTCCGCAACAGATCCGCACGCGCCCGCCAAGATGATTTTCCTCGGCGTGCTGTTCACCGCAATTGCGCTCATAATATGCACGGCAATGATCTTCGCAGCAGATGGCGTCGCCGCTTCGCTGAAGAGGAATCCGAAGGTAACCCGGGCCATCGACTGGCTGTTCGCCGGAGTTTTCGGCGCTTTCGCGGTCAAGATACTGACCGCGCAGCGGGTTTGAGCTATTCCAGCCAGCGGCCTGCGCTTCTGCCCGCGATCAGCCAATAGACCAGTCCGGCGCAGAAGCCCGCCGCCAGCAGCACGACGATCACACCCTGATTGAGCGAGAGATCAGGCTCCAGCGCCAGGCTGCGCCAGCCCGCATAAAGGGAAACCAGACCTGCCATCACGAGATTGACGACCAGTCCGCGCCACTTCGCTGCCTCGGCAACCGCTATCGCAATTGCAGCGGGTGCCAGAACGGTTGCTGCAAGAAACGGGCTGGTCACTATCCCGATCACGGGCACCAGCCAGCCCTCGGCCTCAATCCCCGCGTGATACTCCACAACTGGCCCGATCACGTCGCGCACAACGCCGATTGACAGAAACAGGGCGGCAGCGATGACCGCGAGCACGAAGCCGGCGGCGATGGCGACTAGCCGGACGATGAGATGCCCGATCATCGCGATGCTGCCTTTTCCCGGTCGCTATTCGCCATGCCCGGCAATCATCATCGCTTCCAGCGCCAACCGTTCGGTCTTCTTCAGCCGTTGCGATTCGGATTTGAGCTGACCGCAGGCAGCAAGAATGTCGCGTCCGCGCGGCGTGCGAATCGGCGAGGCATAACCATTGTCGTTGATGAAGTCGGCAAATTTCTCGATGGTTTCCCAGTCCGAGCATTGATAAGCCGAACCCGGCCATGGATTGAAAGGAATGAGATTGATCTTGGCCGGAATGCCTTTCAGCAACCGTACCAGTTCCTTCGCGTCAGCAAGTGAATCGTTGACGCCCTTCAGCATCACATACTCGAAGGTGATGCGCCTTGCATTGGACAGTCCCGGGTAATCCCGGCAGGCCTGCATGAGATCGGTTAGCGGGTACTTTTTGTTGATCGGCACCAGTTCGTCGCGCAACTCGTCGTTCACCGCATGCAGCGAAATTGCCAGCATGCAGCCAATCTCGGAACCGGTACGGCCGATGAATGGCACCACGCCGGAAGTCGAAAGCGTGATGCGGCGCTTTGACAGCGAAAGCCCGTCGCCATCGGCGGCGATCAGCAGCGCGTTCTTCACCGCATCGAAATTGTAGAGCGGTTCGCCCATGCCCATCATCACAATATTGGACACTTTACGGCCTTCCGACGGCACGATGGCGCCTGCCGGGGTGTCGGCATCCGGGAAGTCGCCCAGCCGGTCGCGCGCCACCAGCAATTGGGCGAGAATTTCCTCTGCCGTCAGGTTTCTCACCAGCTTCTGAGTCCCGGTATGGCAGAATGAACAGGTGAGCGTGCAGCCGACCTGGCTGGAAACGCACAGCGTGCCGCGCCCTTCCTCGGGAATGTAGACCGTCTCAACTTCGACAGGCTTGCCTGCACCGCGCGCGGGAAACTGCATCAGCCATTTGCGCGTGCCGTCTCCGGACACCTGCTCGGCCGTGATCTGCGGACGGGCGATCGTGAAGTTTTCAGCCAGCAGGCCGCGCAGATCTTTCGAGATGTTATGCATCGAGGCAAAATCGGCCGCGCCGCGCACATACAGCCAGTGCCAAAGCTGCGTTGCGCGCATTCTTGACTGCTTTTCCGCGACGCCGGCTTGCGTCAGCGCCTGCGCCAACTCGGTGCGCGAAAGCCCGACCAGCGCCGGACGTTCCGGTCCGGTGGACGTGGCCCCGTTCGTGGCAGGCCTTCTGGAGAGATCAAGTGTTACGGTCATATCTGGTTTTCTTGCCGCCAGTTGCCGGCTGGATGGTCATTGAAGCGCTATAGCATGAATGCGGTGCGGCATCATCCGTTGGAATGTGTGGCATCCGTCGAACGTCCGCCAGATGGCGTATGGCGAACCGCAATGCCAGTCCCAAAACCAAAAAGCGCCGCTACTGCGGCGCCTTGTCCTTGGTCAGCCGTGTTTCAGGCCGGTTAGCAGCTAGCTTACTGGCAGACGGTGATGTCCTGCAGCGAGGCTGTAACGCCGGAAAGCGAGTAGCGGTAGGTCGTCTGCGTTCCGCGGCGCGATTCGCCGGTCAGCGACATGTCGCTGCCCGCGCGCATGGCTTCCACCACTGCTGATTCCTCTGCCGGATTCTCCATCCACGCATTCTGGCCCCGCGTGAACATCGAGAACTTCTTGCCGTCGATATCCAGAACGACCTTCGAATCGTCCTTGAATGCGTATCCCACGGTCAGTTGCGGCTCCAGTGCCTGAGACTGACCGGGATGCTGTGCCAGCATGAAGAATACATCGCCGTGATCGCGGTCGCTCGGAAGCTTTTCGGTCGGCATCGAAAGGATGTAGCAAATCTTCCCGTCATTGCCCGTATAGCTGTACGAACCCCAGGCATTGTGCTGCTTGATGCGCGAAGGCGCCTGGGCATGCGCCGGCGCCGCCAATGCGCCGGCAATCGTCATGGTGAGTATCAGTGCGATCGGTCCGCTCTTCATCATCTCAACAAGTCTTCCTGCTTTCTCGCCAATTTGTCTTCGGCTCCGGCGAATCGCCGGATGCATCCAGAATGCACCGCAATATCCGCCCGGGCAAATCGCCGGGCTACAATGCTTTATGACGCGTTACCAAATCGTGAATGATTTTAGGAATTACGCACCCACTGATCGACCCGCAACCATCTGGTACCCGCTGAAGAACTGGTGATACACAATTCAGGCAAGAGTTTGACCTGTGCAAAGGCAGGGCACCGAAGCACCTTCCGCCATCGCAGCTGTCTGCTATTGTCATCGGTAATGACACCAACACCGGACAACCGGGGAAACTGATAATTGGATACCGGGGGAATGGCCCGCCTTGCAGAGCGGGTGGCAAGACAGCGCGACAGAAACGCCTTCGGCGAGCTGTTCGATTACTTTGCTCCCCGGATTAACGCCTACCTGCTGAAGTTGGGAATGGAGGCGGCGCAGGCAGAGGAAATCACCCAGGAAGTGATGGTCGTCCTATGGCACAAGGCGGCGCTGTTCGATCCGGCCAAGTCCAGCCTGTCCACCTGGCTCTACCGCGTTGCCCGCAACCGGCGCATTGATGCTGCCCGGCGCCAGAAAACAGGCAAACTCGACGAGAACGAACCGCTGCTCATTCCCGAACCCGAACCGATGCCCGATTCCGGACTGGATGCCGCCCAGCGCGAGGAAAGCCTGCACCGCGCCGTTGCGCAATTGCCCCCCGAGCAGATGGAGATCATACGTATGTCGTTCTTCCTGGGCCGTTCACACAGCCAGATCGCGCAGGAAACGGGGCTTGCGGTTGGCACCGTCAAGTCGCGCATCCGTCTCGCCTTCAACCGTCTGCGTGCGACACTGGAGGCGGACCCCGCCGTAGATGGCGACTGACTATTCTTCCGCTTCGATGTCCCGGCGCTCGGGCAAGGTTCGCTGCCCTCCTAGATAGACCGGCTTGCCGTGATGATGGCCACGCCGGGTGGATACCGGCGCCCCCGCGCGAACTGGCCTCTCGGCGAACTTTCCCAAGGCGCACATGCGATCGTACATGACCACCACACCCGCCATCGCCACGTTCACGCAAAACGAGATCGGGATCTTCACCACGAATTCACAGCGTTCCAGCATCTGCGAGGACAGCGACCCATTCTCCGGCCCCAATACGTAAGCCGCCTTTAATGGATGGCGGAAGGAAGGCAGTTCGATTGCGTCCTCGATCAATTCCACGCCGACCAACCTGCAATCGTCCGGCAGTTTCAGCGAAGCTGCGTCTTCAAAACTGTACCAAGGCACATGATCCTGGCTTCGGCTGGTATCGGACTTCGGGCTACCGATCGTTCGTGCCGGATTGACGGTGAAGACGAAACTTGCGCCAAAGCCGTGGGCGGAACGGGCCAAGTTACCGAAATTCATCGGCTTGGACGCCCCCTCCATGCCGATACCGAAATAACCGCGTGCAGCCCCGGCACCCATACTCTCGTTCCTGACTGTTGACGACTGCACCAGAGGTAGCTGCAAAGGGAGCCCGCGTCCACGACGGCAGGTTACGCGGCATCCTTCTGCGGTTTCTCGCTGGTAGTATTCGAATCGGCCAGAACGCTCTTCGCGGCAGAATAGTGAGCCGGCTTGAGGCTTGAACGGATCGCCCCGATCGCCGCCGCCAGCACCGCGACATCGTCGGTAAAGCCAAAGCCGATGATGAAATCCGGGACCCAGTCAAGCGGAAGAACGAAGTAGGCCAGCGCGCCAAGCAGGATCGCACGCGTCCGTGTGGGTGTTTCGGGATCAAGCGCGCAGTAATATGCGGCGACCAGATCCTCGGTGAACGGCACTTTTGATGCCGCCTTGCGCAATGTCTTGAAAAAATCCGAGCGCACTCGCCTTTCGTCGGATTCAAGCTTTTCCGGCTCTGGTTCGCCCTTGAGAATCTCTCCGTAGAGGATTTTGCTCATCGCCACCTCCTGTCCTTGAGATGGGCCCGAAAGCATGGTTGTGCAAGCTCTTTCCAGCGCGCAATCAGCCCTGCGCGGCCTCGTTCATAAACCTTGCCATGCGGATATCGCGCTCTGTGACGCCGCCTGCATCATGGGTTGAAAGCGTCACCTCGACGGTTTTGTAGACATTGAACCATTCGGGGTGATGGTCATTTTTCTCGGCAAACATGGCGACCCTCGTCATGAAGCCGAACGCCTCGTTGAAATTCCTGAACTCGAACTTGCGGAAAATCGCATCGCGGCCCTGCACCTCTTCCCAGCCATCGAGTTTCCCGAGCGCTTGGTTGCGGGCCGCGCCTTCCAGTTTTTCAGCCATGAGACGATCTTTCGGGCGGGGGGTTCTACCAGGCGGGGCTGGACCGCAGATCAAGCGCCGAACCCCGGCTGCCGCTCTCGGCATCCAGCGGATAGGCGTCTTCGACGATATAGGGTCCGCCACCGACGGAATCGCGTGACGAATACAGAACGAACCGGTTGGCGGTGAACGGCGGCAAGGAGAAATTGCCGCGCAGCGACAAATAGTTGGCCACATCGGCCCCCTTGGCGTTGCGCAGCCGGGCCAGCGTAACATGCGGCAGGAATTTGCGCCCCTCCGCCTTCAGCCCAATGCGCTGCATGATGCGCTCATGCTCGCCCTGCAACTCCATCAGTTGCAGCGTGCGTTCGACGCGGGCATGCACCGAATGCGGCTTGTTTCCGCCAAACGCGTCCAAAGCATTGATGCGGACCGGAATGCTCGAACGGTTGATTCGCGAAAGCCGCTCGGAGACCTCGTTTGCCGTATGCCGGTCCACGTCTCCAATGAAGCGCAAGGTGATGTGATAGTTCTCGGTGTCGATCCAGCGCGCGCCCGGCAAACCGCCCCTCAGCATGGAAAGCATCATGGCCGCGTTGGCAGGAACCTCGATCGCCGTAAACAGCCTGGGCATTGTCAAACCCCTCGAATCAGTTCCCGTGCTTCAGAGAATCACGGCATGGAGTGCAGGGCAAGCGCATATTCCCGGCGCTATCCGGAGCCCGCCTGCGTCCGCTTCACCGCATTCAGCCACTTGCCGACCACGGGCGTGAGGCGCTGCACCAACACATCCACACCCTTGCCGTTCGGGTGCTTGCCGTCCGCCTGGTTGAGTTCGGCATTGGCGGCTACGCCATCGAGAAAGAAGGGATAGAGCGGCACGCGGTGCTTGCGGGAAAGGTCCGGGAAGATCGCCGCGAATTCGGCGCGGTAGGTTTCTCCCATATTGAGTGGCGCCAGCATGCCGGTCAGCAGCACTGGTATTTTGCGCTGACCAAGCCGCGTCAGGATGGCGTCCAAATTCTTGCGCGCGTTGGCTGCGGGAAGGCCGCGCAGCGCATCATTGGCGCCCAATTCGACGATGACGCCGTCAGCATCATCAGGTACCGACCAGTCGAGCCGGGCAAGACCGCCCGCTGTCGTGTCACCGGATACGCCGGCATTGATGATTTCGGCATCGTACCCGTTCTGCTTGAGCGCCGTCTGCAACCGCACTGGAAGTGCCTGCGAAGGCGGAAGTCCGTATCCCGCGGTCAGACTGTCGCCCAGCATGACAATCTTCAGGCTCTTCGCAGCTGCCTGTGCCGGCGCAAAAGCGAGTGCGAGAATGATCACCAGCGCGGCGGCGGCCCAAAACCGGGTGGAAAATGCGTCCGGTTCGCGAATTACCGATTGTTCATGTGACATTGGCGATTCTCACCTTTTCAATTGGATATGGTGCGCCGCAAGCGCAAACCAACCGCATCGATGAAATTGCTGGCAATTTCGCAACCAGCCGCCATATCAGGCAAGTCAGAAATCCGCCCCCTCCGAGTGCCATCCACCCCAAATATGCAAATCCGGGAAAACTTCATTGAGTGACGCATCGGTAATTTCGCTTTCGCAAGTCCATCTCACACTTGGCGAGGGCGCATCGCGGGTCCATGTCCTCAACGGCATCGATCTGGAGATCGCATCGGGTGAATCCGTGGCTGTGCTGGGACCTTCCGGCTCCGGCAAGTCGACATTGCTGATGGTGATCGCGGGGCTGGAACAGACCGATACGGGCGAAGTACGCATTGCCGGAAACAGCCTGACCGGACTTGACGAGGACCGCCTTGCGGCGATCAGGGGCCGCACGACCGGCATCATTTTCCAGTCGTTTCACCTCATTGCCAACATGACCGCGCTGGAGAACGTCGCCGTTCCGCTGGAACTGGCCGGACGCAAGGATGCATTCGACAAGGCGGCTGCGGAACTGGCCGCCGTCGGTCTCGACCAGCGGCTCAATCACTATCCGGGCCAACTCTCCGGCGGCGAGCAGCAGCGCGTGGCAATCGCAAGGGCGCTGGCGCCGGATCCCGCGATACTGGTGGCCGACGAACCGACCGGTAATCTCGACGGCACGACCAGCAGCCAGATCGCCGACCTCATCTTCGCCACGCAGCGCGAGCGGGGCGCGACGCTGGTGCTGGTGACCCATGACGAGAAGATGGCCAAGCGATGCGGCCGCATTGTGCGCATGCGCTCAGGCCGTATCGAGGCCGGTGAAAACGCGCCCGTCAGGCGCGGCAAGGCGGGGGCGACCGTATGAGGAGTACCGCTGCCGCCAACCGGCCCGGTCTTTCGCTGGCCTGGCGTTTTGCATTGCGCGAACTGCGCGGCGGCCTCTCCGGCTTCTACATATTTCTGGCCTGCATCGGGCTGGGCGTGGGGGCAATAGCCGGCGTCAACGGTGTTGCCGCAGCGATCACGCAAGGCATCGCTGCCGAAGGGCAGGCGATTCTTGGCGGTGACGTCTCGATCTCCATGGTTCAGCGCGAGATGGAACCGGAGGCAGAGGCTTTCCTCAAAACCGCAGGCACCGTCTCATATTCCGTCACCATGCGGGCGCTCGCCCGCAATGAAGCAAATGGCGAACAGACGCTGATCGAACTGAAAGCCGTGGAGGACACCTATCCGCTCTACGGCGAGTTCGCCTCCCCGCAAGGAGCCGTGTCGATAGAGCGGGACGATGACGCCAGCATCTGGGCCGACCCGCTGCTGCTCGCCCGGCTGCAAGCGGAAACCGGCGGTGAACTGGCAATCGGCAATGGCAAGTATATCCTGCGCGACACTATCACCAGCGAACCGGACAAGCTTGCAGGCGGCATAGGCTTCGGGCCGAGCGTGATCATGCCGCTCGCGGGGCTTGAGAAGTCGGGTCTGTTGCAACCCGGCTCGCTGTTCGAGCGCCACTGGAAGATCAGGCTGAACGACTCTTCCCGACAGGGTCTTGAGAGTTTTCTGAGCAAGTTGAAGCAAGATTTCCCGGACGCCGCCTGGCGCGTCCGTTCGCGGGAGAACGCAGCGCCCGCACTTGCCCGCAGCATCGAACGCTTCTCGCAGTTCCTCACACTGGTCGGGCTCACGGCACTGATCGTCGGCGGGGTTGGTGTCGCCAATTCTGTGCGCGCCTTTATGGATACCCGCCGGGAAGTGATCGCCACGATGAAATCGCTGGGGGCCCCGGGCGGCTTCATATTTCAACTATATCTGGTGCAGATCATGCTGCTGGCCTGCGCAGGCATTGTCATCGGATTGGGCATCGCACTCCTGATGCCTGCATTGGCAAGGCAGTTTCTCGCTGACCTCCTGCCCGTCGCGGGTGCAGGGATACTCCATCCCGTCGCACTGATGTTCGGAGCGGTCTACGGGGCACTGGCGGCGTTCGTCTTCGCGGTCTGGCCGCTCGGAACCGCCCGCGAGACGCCCGCTCCCGTGTTGTTTCGCTCCACCGGATTTTCTTCCAGCCGCCTGCCGCGGCCTGTCTATCTTCTCATGACAGCCTGCGGCCTTGCTGCTTTCTGCGCACTGGCGCTTGGTTTCTCGGGAAACCGCGAGATCGCGGCGACCTTCATGGGCGCGGTTGCGTTCAGCTTCCTGCTGCTGCGCGCCGTCTCATTTGCCATCCAGTGGCTTGCAAGCAAGATACCCTCGCCGCGCTCGACCGAATTACGGCTGGCACTGGGAAACATCCACCGGCCCGGTTCGCTCACCCCCTCCGTGGTGCTCTCGCTCGGTCTGGGGCTGGCGCTCATCGCCGCTTTGACGCTGATCGATTCCAGCCTGCGCAACCAGATTGCCGGCAATCTTCCCGATCGTGCGCCCGACTTCTTCTTCGTCGATATCCAGAATACCGAGATCGATCCGTTCCGCGAACGCATCGGCGAACTGTCTCCCGGCGGCAAGCTCGTGGCCGTGCCGATGTTGCGAGGACGCATTACCAGCCTCAAGGGTATTCCCTCGCAGGACTACAAGACGCAGGAGGGGCAATGGGTGTTGCGCGGTGATCGTGGCATCACCTATGCGCGTAATGTTCCCGAGAACTCGACGCTCTCGGCCGGCGAATGGTGGCCCGCCGATTATGACGGCCCGCCGCTGGTTTCGTTCGCTGCCGAAGAAGCCGGCGAGCTCGGGCTGAACATTGGCGACAGGATTACCGTCAACGTGCTGGGGCGCGAGATCGAGGCGGAGATCGCCAGCCTGCGCAATGTCGAATGGGAATCCATGGCCATCAATTTCGTCATGGTGTTCTCGCCCAACACGCTGGCTGGCGCGCCGCATGCCTGGCTGGCGACGCTGACGCAACCTGACACCGGCGTGGACGAGATTTCGGCACAGGCAGCAGACGCTGAGATATTGCGCGGGCTCGCCTCGGACTTCCCCACCGTGACCAGCGTCAGCGTTCGCGAGGCGCTTGAAACCGTGAACGGCCTGGTGGCCCAGCTTGCAACTGCGATAAGGGCCGCCTCGGCGGTAGCGCTGCTTGCCTCCGCCCTCGTCCTTGCCGGCGCGCTGGCCGCGGGAAACCGGGCACGAACCCATGATGCCGTCGTCCTCAAGACACTGGGCGCGACAAGACCGGTCCTGCTGAGAGCCTTTGTCTGGGAATATGCGCTGCTAGGCTTCGCAACTGCGGTTTTCGCCCTTGCTGCGGGTGGAATCGCGGCCTGGTATGTGATCACGCAGATCATGGAATTCCCCGCCATTCTGGACTGGCGTATAGCGGCCGGAGTGCTCGCTGCGGCACTTGCGGTTACCGTCGGATTGGGGCTTGCAGGCACCTGGCGCGTGCTCGGCCAGAAGGCCGCGCCTGTACTGCGAGAACTATGACGCAAATTTGTTTGCTGGCGTTAACCGGCGGCAGACGGAATCTTCATCCGCCCCTTGTGGAAAACCCCAAATCTCACCATATTAGCCCCGTGTTCCGATGCCATTCCGGCACCGGACGAACAGTTTTGCTTCCCCAAACCGGAGAAACAATCAATGGCTGACTATCGCAATAATCTTTCTCGCATGGGCACGACAGCCAGCCGCCCCGCAGAGGAAATTGACGCCGGGCTTCGTTCCTACATGCTCCGCGTCTACAACTACATGGCGCTGGCGCTCGCCGTTACCGGTATTGCCGCAATCGGCACTGCCACCTATGCGGTAAACAACCCAGCGTTCGCGCAGTTGCTCTATGCCAGCCCGCTGCGCTGGGTGGTGATGCTGGCGCCGCTGGCTTTTGTGCTGGTGTTGTCCTTCGGCATCAACAAGCTCAGCTATGGTGCCGCGCAAGCGACCTTCTGGGCCTTCGCCGCGGTAATGGGCGTTTCGCTGTCGTCGATCTTCCTGGTCTATACCGGCGCCTCGATCGCGCAGACCTTCTTCGTGACAGCCGCCGCTTTCGGCGCGCTAAGCCTCTACGGCTACACCACCAAGCGCGACCTGTCGGCGATGGGCTCGTTCCTGATCATGGGCCTGTTCGGCCTCATTATCGCGATGCTGGTCAACCTGTTCCTGCAGTCATCGGCTCTGCAGTTCGCCATCTCCGTGATCGGTGTGCTGATCTTCGCCGGCCTGACAGCATGGGACACACAGCGCATCAAGGGCATGTATGACTATGTCGCGCATGACGAGACGCTGATGGGCCGCACGGCGATCATGGGCGCACTGAGCCTGTACCTCGACTTCATCAACATGTTCATGTTCCTGCTGCAGTTCCTCGGCAACCGCGAGTAACCACAGCGATCATGACGAATTAAAGGGCGGTCCGCCGGACCGCCCTTTTTTCTTGATCTGCTACCGCAGGCCTCTTTTCTTTTCGGCAGCTTGGTGGCACAGCGTTTTCATGTCCGAGTTTGAAATCCGCCCTGCTGCAACCGGCGATCTGCCCTCCATCCAATCCATATACGCATTCAGCGTTCTCAACGAGACCGCAAGCTATGAGATCACGCCGCCGAGCCTTGACGAGATGCGCGGACGGTTCGAAACGCTGATCAAACTGGATTTTCCCTGGCTGGTGGCAGTGGATGGCTCCGGGGCGATAGGCGGCTTTGCCTATGCCGCGCCCTACAAACCGAGACCGGCCTATCAGTGGCTTGTGGAGGATTCGATCTATCTGGCGCAGGACATGCGTGGCAAGGGGTTGGGATCGCTGCTGCTTGCTGAATTGATAGGGAACTGCGAGCAGGCGGGCATCCGTCAGATGCTCGCCGTAATCGGCGGAGCCGCTGCTGCTTCAGTGGCGCTGCACCGCAAACATGGCTTCGAGCAATGCGGGTTCATAAAGGCCAGCGGCCACAAGCACGGGCGCTGGCTCGATACGGTTCTCATGCAGAGGTCGTTGGGTGAGGGTTCGCAGAGCGAACCGCAACCGGCCCAACGCCTTGTCGGCGGCGCGCCGGGTTTCTTCAAACGCTGACGAGTTTCGGTTTCCTGTCGAATACGCGAAGCACGTTTGCCAGCTCGTGGCCGCGCTTGAGGATTTGCCCACCCGTCCCCAATACGCTGTAGGCACCCTGCTTGCGCGTGTTTTTCGGGTTCTTTTCGATGGTGTATAGTGGCACCTCGGCCGTGCGCCTGAAGACAGAGAAAACTGCCCGGTCCTTTAGCATGTCGATGGCATAATCCCGCCACTCGCCATCCGCCACCTTAAAACCGTAGACACGGAGAATCTGGTCGAGCTCTCGGCGGTCGAAGGATACGATCTCTGTGGCCTTCTTGTTCCGGGGCGGGCTGAGATACACCACATTACCTCGCCGCCCCTTCGCCGCTGAAGTCTCGTCCTGCAAATCCGCCATGTGCGCTCCCGTTTGTCCGGTATCAATCCATCATGTGTTGAGTGGGCCGGATTTTCAAGCGCGGCGAATTCGGCAAATGTGATTCAACTCAAATCAAAAGACCTTCTTATCGCCCCAATTCGGCCACGGGCCGGGCCAACTTGAACGCCAAATTGACGATGTTGCCTCAGACGGCCCGGCTGTGCCGACCCTGGATTTCAGCCCCCAGCCCCCAGGCAGGCGCGCCGGGCCACCCCTTTTTGAGAAGGCAACAATCCCCGACACTAAAGGCCGGCGCGCGCTGGCCTTTTTTCTTTTCAATGGAAAGCAACGGGCGTTCCCGTCAGCCCAGAACGGCCCGCGCAGTTGCGGGTCAGTGTTTGAGGTTCTTGATGATCGCCGCGCCGACAATCGGCCCGGGTGTTCCCTCGGCAGAGGTTTTCTGCAGTACGAGTGCGCAGGAATCATAGCCCCGCCTGCCCATTTCGGCGAGCGGAAACCGGGTCTGGAGCTTCTCGTCCTTGACCATGCCTATCATCTCGGAATCTCGCACGATGTTGGAGTAATGCAGCGTCTGGCCGCCATTCTCGCCCTGCTTGATTGGCACGTCACTGCCATTGTTGAAATAGATGATCCAGAGCGTCGAGTTGCGGGATTTTTCGCTGGCGTCGATCTCGACGGCTAGAGTCCCTTCCTCAAACGATACCTTGATCGGCACGGACAACTCACCGGAGGCCGCTGCCGCATCAATCTGTTGCTGAACGGCAACGCCCTTTGAACCCACAACATCCGTGCGTCCATTGATGATCGCCTGCGGAGTATAGACGCTGCGTTTGCCGAGACTCACCGCATAGGCGCGCTGGCGCTTTGTATGTTCGGGATCGCCGAACGTGTCCTTCCAGCCGAGATAGTCCCAATAGTCGACATGCCAGGCCAGCGCCAGCACATCGCCCTTCTTCGCCAATTCGGAGAGAACCCGGTCTGCCGGCGGGCAGGAATTGCAGCCCTGGCTGGTGAACAATTCGACCACCGCCTTGGGCTTCTGGATCTCAGCCGCGTGCGCTGTCAGACCAGAAATGGCAAGGCAGACTGCGGTAACAATGCCAGACGACCACAGCCTGAATCTATCCGCAATGCCGGATGATTGAATCATGATTTTGCCTTCGCCCCCGGCGCTTCCACAGGCATTTCTGTGCCCGGCCAAGCGCCACCCCTTTTCCAGACTACATGCTTTTATCGCCGGAAACTAGGAATCGCCCGGTTCAAAAGCGACTCACGTTGCGGTGAGAGCAAGCGGATGTGATCGCGCCATTGTCACGGCGCAGACGAACAAAGAAGGGGCCGCTTGCAGCCCCTTCTATTATCTGGCGATGCCGATGGTGTCAGGCTGCCCGGTTCAAATTTCGCAGCACGTAATGCAGGATGCCGCCGGAGCGGTAATAGTCCAGTTCGTCCAGCGTATCGATACGGCTGAGCAGCGGAACATCGACAGTAACGCCATCCTTCATGGTGATTTTCGCCGTCAGTTCCTGACGCGGCTCAAGATCGGCAAGGCCCGCAATCGATACGGTTTCCTCGCCGCTGAGACCCAGTTTCTCCCAGCTATTGCCTTCCTGGAAGACCAGCGGCAGCACGCCCATGCCGACGAGGTTGGAGCGATGGATGCGCTCAAAGGATTCGGCGATAACGGCGCGCACACCGAGCAGCCGCGTGCCCTTCGCCGCCCAGTCGCGTGAGGAACCGGTGCCGTATTCCTTGCCCGCAAAGACCACCAGAGGCACGCCTTCTTCCTGGTAGCGCATCGCAGCGTCGTAGATCGGCAACTGCTCGCCGGAGGGATAGTGCCGAGTGTAGCCGCCTTCGACATTTTCCAGCATCTGGTTCTTGATGCGGATATTGGCAAATGTGCCACGCATCATGACTTCATGGTTTCCGCGCCGCGAGCCATAAGAGTTGAAATCGACCGGGCGCACCTGCCGGTCGGTCAGATACCGTCCGGCGGGCGTATTGGCCTTGAACGAACCTGCTGGCGAGATGTGGTCGGTGGTGATGGAATCCAGGAACAGGCCAAGAATGCGCGCATTTTCGATATCGCTGATCGGCTCGGGCTCCATGGTGATACCCTCGAAATAGGGCGGGTTCTGCACATAGGTCGAGCTTTCGTCCCAGTCATATGTTTCGCCGCCGGAAACCTCGATTTTCTGCCAGCCCGCATCGCCCTTGAAGACGTCGGCATAGCGGCCACGGAACATTTCCTCGTTTACCGACTCGCGGATCAGTTCGGCGATCTCTTTGGGGCTTGGCCAGATGTCCTTGAGGAATACATCGCCACCGTCGCGATCCTTGCCGATGGGATCGGTCGTCAGGTTGATGTTCATGGAGCCGGCGATCGCATAGGCCACGACCAGCGGCGGCGAAGCCAGATAGTTGGCGCGCACGTCCGGATTGACGCGGCCCTCGAAGTTGCGATTGCCCGAAAGCACCGAACAGGCGACCAGATTGTTGTCGTTGATGGCCTTGGAGATTTCCTCGGGCAGCGGACCGGAATTGCCGATGCAGGTGGTGCAGCCATAGCCAACGAGGTTGAAGCCAAGCGCTTCAAGATCATCCATCAGTCCCGCCTTGTTGAGATAGTCGGTAACGACCTGCGAGCCGGGAGCAAGCGACGTCTTTACCCACGGCTTGGCGGTCAATCCGCGCTCCCTAGCGTTGCGCGCCAGCAGGCCGGCGCCGATCAGCACTGACGGGTTCGACGTATTGGTGCATGAGGTGATTGCGGCAATGACCACATCGCCATCGCCCAGATCGTGATTGCGGTTTTCGACCGGCACCCGGCCCTTGTGTCCGAAGTTCTTGAACTCGGAGCCCATTGCCTCGCCGAACTTGCCGTCGGCTTCCGAGAGTGAAACCCGGTCCTGCGGGCGTTTCGGTCCGGCAAGCGACGGCACGACGGTGGCGAGATCAAGCGCCAGTGTGTCGGTGAAAACCGGATCGGGCGTGGAGTCGTCGCGCCACATGCCCTGCACTTTTGTGTACTCTTTGACCAGTGCGATGCGGTCGTCGTCGCGCGCCGAGGTTTCCATATAGGCCAGCGTGTCCTTATCGACGGGGAAGAAGCCGCAGGTCGCACCGTACTCCGGCGCCATGTTGGAAATGGTCGCCTGATCCTCCAGCGACAAATGCGACAGGCCCGGTCCGTAGAACTCGACGAACTTGCCGACCACGCCCTTGGCGCGCAGCATCTGAGTCACAGTCAGTACGAGGTCGGTCGCGGTCGCGCCCTCCGGCAGCCTGCCTTCGAGCCTGAAGCCGATGACCTCGGGTATCAGCATCGTGACCGGCTGGCCGAGCATCGCCGCTTCCGCTTCGATGCCGCCGACCCCCCAGCCCAGCACCGAAAGCCCGTTGACCATCGTCGTGTGCGAATCGGTTCCGACCAGCGTATCGGGATAGGCAACCGTTTCGCCGTCCACGTCACGGGTCCACACGGTCTGCGCCAGATACTCCAGATTGACCTGGTGGCAGATGCCGGTGCCCGGCGGCACGACGCGGAAATTGTCGAATGCCTGCTGGCCCCATTTGAGAAATGTATAGCGCTCGCCATTGCGCTCATATTCAAGCTCGACATTCTTCTCGAAGGCTTTCGGATTTCCGAAGAAATCCACCATTACCGAATGGTCGATGACGAGGTCGACCGGTACCTGCGGATTGATGACCTCGGCATTGCCGCCGAGCGAAAGCGTCGCGTCGCGCATCGCCGCCAGATCGACGACTGCGGGGACGCCGGTGAAGTCCTGCATCAAGACGCGGGCGGGCCGGTAGGCGATCTCCTTGCCCGCCGAACCCTTGTCGGCAAGCCAGGCGGCAACGGCGCGTATGTCGTCGGCGGTCACCGAACGGCCATCCTCGAAGCGCAGCAGGTTTTCCAGCAGCACCTTCAGCGAAAACGGCAGGGCGGAAATGCCCTCAAGCCCGTTTTTCTCGGCTTCGGCAAGCGAATAATAGACGTACTCCTTGCCGTTTACGGTGAGCGTCTTCTTCGATTTGAAACTGTCGAGGGAATTGTTCATTCTGCGTGTTCCATTGGTTCGTTATGTGCGCTCCGGAAGGGGCAAACACTGGCGCAGAGGAACACGCCTGAATGCGGGTGCGGCCATTTCCGCGTGCCTGCCCGGATTCGGGAGCCTGTGAAAAACAGGGTTCCGGAGCGAGTGGGTTTCGTGACGTGCCGACCGCTGGCCCGTTCGCTGCTTCTATAGTGGTTTTGAATTGGCGAGTGAATAGCCGGAAAGGCTAAAATTGCCGCAGAGCAGCATCTGCGGGGTGGCTTCACCTGCCGGCCTGTTGCAAGTTGCGGAGAATGGGAGGTTCGCATGACGCGACTTCTTGTATTCATCATGTTCGCCACTGCAATGGTTTTGCCCGTACCTGCATATGCGGGTGACAGCGGCTGGATGCCACTTTCGCGCGTCAAAGCCCATCTTCAGAAGCTGAAACGGGAGAACAGTCTCCCGGTAGTAATCGATTGCCGCAACGATTCCCCTGTTGCCGCTGCCTGGAAACCTTTCGTGCGCATTCAAACAGGCCCAACACTTCCGGCAAGCAATGGTTCATAATCGCCCGGGTCGAATTCCGTGACTTTCAGCCGGGCGGCCCTTTCGACAAGAACCGGCCGAACTGGCGCATCGCATCCCGCAAGGTTATGCAAGGCGGCGGTAGCGGCACGAAGCTGTTTTGCACAATCTGGCACGCGTGAGAGCCAGAACCCGGAGGGAGTCCTAGGCTCCAGACTCAAATTGCAAGAATGCGTGATCGACTCTGAGTTATTGACGACCAAATTCTCATGGAGGAAGATTCTGTCGGTTGATGACTTCATGCCGGATTGAAAATTGAAAATCGAATTTCGCGATTGCGGATTGCTACCGACCACGGAGGATATAGTGGCGGCAATCTTCAATAACTCCCCAGCTTCCTCTCCGGGTCGTAAGCCTCTTCGGTTTCCTTGATGACCGCCTGGGCGCAGCGCATCTTGCCGCTTTGCGGATCGTGGGCATAGGCGGGTGCGCCGTGCAGCAGCCAGCCCTCTGCCAGCGCTTTCGTAACCTTGTGGCAGAAGGCGGAATCATCCTCGCCGGTCAATAATCGGTAAAGGGTGGTCATGGTTGCTCCCGACCTTTCTAAAGCCCATGATCCTTGAGGGTTTGCAGAAGTTTTTTTGCGCTGTCGAGATGCAGGCGCTCGACCATCTCTCCATTGATCTGAATGGCGCCCTTGTCCCGGTTCTCGGGCGCGGCGTAAGCATCGACAATTGCCTGAGCGCGCGCACGCTCAATTTCATCGGGCACGAAGGCGGCATTTGACGCGTCGATCTGAGCGGGATGGATCAGCGTCTTGCCATCGAAGCCAAGGCGGGCGCCCTGCCGGCACTCGCTCTCAAGGCCCTCGATGTTGCGGAAGTCATTGTAGACGCCATCCAGCACGCTCAGGCCGTGAGCGCGGGCGGCGGCAACGATCTGCGCCAGCCAGGGCAGCAGTTCGGCGCGGTCCGGTCCGGGCTTCATGCCGGTGGATTTCGCCAAATCGTTCGGACCGACAACAAAGGCTTCAAGCCCCGTCTCGGCAGCACTTGCCGCTAAATCGCGCAAATTCATTAGCGCCATCGGGCTTTCGACCATCGTCCAGATCGCCGGGCCTTGGGGTCCTACGCGCTGACGGAGTTCAGTGAGCGGCTGAACGGTCTCCAGCTTCGGCAGCAGTATCGCATCGGGAGAGCAGGCAAGTGCGGCCTCGAGATCGCCCTGCGCGGTATCACTGTCCCATTCGGTGATGCGAACAATACGCTCACGATTGCCGAAATCCGTATCCTTCAAGCGGGCGAGATTGCTGCGGGCCAGATCCCGGTCACCCGGAGCCACGGAATCCTCCAGATCGAGGATGATGCCGTCGCAGCCAAGTGTTGGCGCCTTGGCAAGCGCTCGTTCGTTGGAAGCGGGCATGAAGAGGACAGAGCGGCGGGGCCGCCAACCGGGAGTGATGAAAACCATGCTCGTGTTTTCGGGGCTTTCGGCTCGCCATGCAAGGGCGTTCGCACCACCACCAACCACGGACGGTATTTTACCGGCCGCAGAACTCGACCGGACAAAACCATTGGTGTATGCGTTGCCCGCCACCTGACCGGATCATTCATCACAGGCAAGAAGAATGGAAAAGTTCACCACGCTGACGAGCGTCGCTGCGCCGCTGCCGATCATCAATGTCGATACCGACATGATCATCCCGAAAGACTATTTGAAAACCATCAAACGCACCGGTCTCGGCAAGGGCCTTTTCTCGGAAATGCGTTTCAACCCGGACGGTAGTGAGGTTCCCGATTTTGTCCTGAACCAGCCGCAATACCGCAAGGCGCAGATTCTCGTTGCCGGTGACAATTTCGGCTGCGGGTCTTCACGTGAACATGCGCCCTGGGCGCTGGCCGATTTCGGCATACGCTGCGTGATCTCGACCAGCTTCGCCGATATCTTCTACAATAACTGCTTCAAGAACGGCATCCTGCCGGTGATCGTCACGCCGGAGGATCTGGAGAAGCTGATGGACGATGCGCGGCGCGGCGCGAACGCCACGCTTACGGTCGATCTGGAAAGCCAGACCATCAAGGGACCTGATGGTGGCACCGTAAGTTTCGAGATTGATGCGGCACGCAAACACCGCCTGCTCAACGGCATCGATGATATTGGCGACACCTTGCAGAACGCGTCGGCAATCGAGACTTTCGAAAGCCGTTTGGCCGAAGACCGGCCCTGGGTATAGCTCGCCAGATTTCCCAATATTTGTCAGGACACGTAATGACATCGAAAAACCTGCTCCTGCTTCCCGGCGACGGCATCGGGCCGGAAGCGATGGCCGAGGTCGAAAAACTGATCGGCTGGATGAATGACAATCTGGGTTCCGGTTTTGAGACCGAAACCGGCCTTGTCGGCGGTTCGGCCTATGACGCGCATGGCGCGGCAATTTCCGATGCAGACATGGACAAGGCGATGGCCGCCGATGCGGTGCTGTTCGGCGCGGTCGGCGGGCCGAAATGGGATGACGTTCCCTATGAGGTGCGCCCCGAAGCGGGATTGTTACGGCTGCGCAAGGATATGGAGCTTTTTGCGAATTTGCGCCCGGCGATCTGCTATCCGGCGCTGGCGCAATCCTCTTCGCTCAAGCCGGAAGTGGTTGACGGGCTCGATATTCTCATCGTGCGTGAACTGACCGGCGGCGTCTATTTCGGCGAGCCGAAGACCATCACCGATCTGGGTAATGGCCAGAAACGGGCCATCGATACGCAGGTCTACGACACATTCGAGATCGAGCGCATTTCCGGCGTTGCTTTCGAACTGGCACGGACCCGAGACAACAGGGTCTGCTCCATGGAGAAGCGCAATGTGATGAAATCGGGCGTGCTCTGGAACGAGGTCGTCACCGCCACGCACAAGGCCAGATACCCGGATGTGGAACTGAGTCACATGCTGGCCGATGCCGGCGGTATGCAGCTGGTGCGCTGGCCCAAACAGTTCGACGTGATTGTCACCGACAATCTGTTCGGCGACATGCTTTCCGATGTGGCTGCGATGCTGACGGGTTCGCTCGGCATGCTGCCTTCGGCCTCGCTGGGCGCGCCAGATCCGAAGACCGGCAAGCGCAAGGCGTTGTACGAACCGGTACATGGTTCGGCGCCGGATATTGCAGGTGAGGGCAAGGCCAATCCGATCGCCATGATCGCATCTTTCGCCATGTGCCTGCGCTACTCCTTCGAGATGGTAGACGAGGCAACGAAGCTGGAAACGGCCATCGCCAATGTGCTCGATGGCGGGTTACGGACCGCCGACATCATGTCCGAGGGTTGCACTGAAACGAATACGTCAGGCATGGGAGATGCCATTGTCGCGGAGTTCGCCAGCCTCGCGGGCTGACATCGATCCGGCAGGACGCTTTACCGATCTGTTTTCGGGACTGGCAGGCCATTGGCGTTTGACCCGGCGCATCAGCAATGGTGCCCGCTTTGCCGGAGAGGCGGTGTTTGCATCATCACCTGACGGCTCACTGGAAATGACGGAAACCGGCCGGTTGCGCCTGCCGGACGCAATGCCGGTCGAGGCCTTCCGCAAATGGCACTGGTTTATGCGGGATGCCGAGCTGCTCGATATCCGTTATCCGCAGGAGGCGGGCGGCGGCGATTATCACCGAATACAGCTCAAGGTACACTCCGCCCGGCGGCACGAGTGGCGCGGCGAAGCCAGCCATCTGTGCGGCGAGGATGTATATCGCGGCTGGTATTCTTTGGGCCCGGATTGTCTGCTGATCTGCCACGAGGTAACCGGGCCGGCAAAGGATTACCGCATGGCCAGCCTCTATCTGCGCTGAGGCAACGCCACGAGAGCCCACGCGCGGCATTGATCTCAATTGACTCGCAACACATTTGAGCTAATACACGCGCGTAATTTTCGGAGAGTGAAGATGGGTTATTGTGTCGCCATCGTCGGCGCGACAGGCAATGTCGGCCGCGAAATGCTGGAAATCCTGAGCGAGCGGGGCTTCCCGGCTGACCGCGTCGTGGCGCTTGCCTCGCGCCGCAGCCAGGGCACGGAAGTTTCCTTCGGCGACAAGACACTCAAGGTCAAGGCGCTGGACAGCTACGACTTTGCGAATACCGATATTGCGCTGATGTCGGCGGGTGGCGATGTCTCGCGCGAATGGGCGCCGAAGATCGCCAAGAAAGGCTGTGTCGTCATCGATAACTCGTCTGCGTTTCGCTACGATTCGGACGTTCCGCTCATCGTGCCGGAGGTTAATGCGGACGCCATCACCGGATTCTCGAAGCGCAATATCATAGCCAATCCGAACTGTTCGACGGCCCAGCTCGTCGTGGCGCTGAAGCCGCTGCATGACGCTGCCAAGATAAGGCGCATTGTGGTTGCGACCTATCAGTCCGCATCCGGTGCCG
>Ga0310345_10002037_pt1 | contig 21057 bp, 35 predicted proteins | sample HC15DNA20500_MG_FD_204667 | JGI IMG/M metagenome (GOLD analysis project Ga0310345, IMG submission 204667) | Marine microbial communities from station ALOHA, North Pacific Subtropical Gyre - HC15-DNA-20-500_MG | ecosystem: Environmental > Aquatic > Marine > Oceanic | place: Pacific Ocean: North...
TATTTAGATATCATAAAAGGTATGATAGATTGGCCCCTCTCATATACTAAACATAGACTAAGTACTGCATATGGCTCTCACTATATAAAATATATTCTTCTACACCCAATTCGATTCTGTAAAGATATATACCATTATATAGAGTGGTGTATCATGATAGATCGACACAAATGATCCCCATACTAACTATATTGTGTTTAGTTCTAGCCATATACCATATGCTAACCCAAGATTAGACGATATCTCAAAATAATAAAAAAACATTGTATTAAGAGGAATCATATTCACTATGTATTATTACTAAGGAATGAGAGAAAACATCTCATAACCTTTCAAAACAGAGTAGAAATACTCTAAGTTATAAAAGGAGTGTTTATGAAAAACCTCAATTACTATCGAACCGATGAATTAGCTAAGATTATGAATATCCAACCTAATTCAGTACAGGGAATTCTTGATGATTACCCTCAGGTTAAACGTACCACAACTCTTATTAATGGTAGAAAACGCTTGGTGTTCGAAAGAACATCTGCGGATCAGTACCTTAATGAGCGTGGTTATCTCGGTAATAAAGACGTTACTTTTTAAGTAACTCGATCTAATACATTGTAAATAGGCGGGTATTATTACTCGTCTATTTATTAGTGTATTTCTATCTAACAATATGATATTTATATTAGATGAATAACTTATTTAATCAACCGCCCGAACCAGTACTCTGGTTACAACTCATTATCTATATGATGCCCGTAATGGTTATCCTCTATATAGTGATGATGTGGGCTAATCATGAAGATTACAAAAAACAACATAACATTAAAGGATGGAGTGATAAACCCATGACTATAAAACAACTAATCTATGGTACTGTATTGAGCTGTATCGTCGGTACTTCTGGTTACTTAATTGGAGCCTATTATGGTTCTATCTCTATGTTAGATTCTATATATGGTAACGTCGAACAAGAACTCGAAATTATGGAAACCAGATTATCGGATATCAACACACAAGAAGTTGAGGCTTCTCTTGAAGAAATCAAACTCAAGGTATTGAATAAAGTTCCCTCTAAACAATCTATTTCCGATCTACACATACAGATAGATTCTGTAAACGATAGACTATTAATGCTATCTAAAGAATTGATGGAAGTACATATGGAACTTGAATTTGAATTATCTGAATTAGAAGATGGTACACAAATTCTTATAACCGATATGTCTACTTCTATAAACTCAGAAGTGAAGAAACAGTTTGGTGAGATGTACGATAAAGTAGATTCTCTCTATACAGACTTAGAGCATATCACCAATACAATCAACATAGCTAAAGAGAACTTCTTTGGAAAACAGGTTTTCAAAGTGAAAAAATAAAGTGTAATTTACACCTCTCTATATACTATATATTATAGTACTACTAACGTTATAATGAATATCTACATAAAATGAAAATACTTGGAATATCAGCGTTGAATCACGACGCCTCTTTAACATTACTTGATAACAATGAAGTACTGTATGCTGGTCATACTGAACGGTATACAGGAAAGAAGTTTGATTCTGATTTAACACATCGGATATTTGCTGATTGTTTCACATATGGATATCCCGATAAAGTGGTTTTCTTCGAAAGACCATATCTAAAGAAAGCAAGACAATTATATGCTGGACAATATAAAGAGGTATTCAGTAGAATGAATCTACCCTCTAAATATTTGAAATCATTTCTACCTCATAATATCACTTATGTACAACACCACACATCTCATGCTTGTGCTTCTTATTTTACTTCACCGTATGACGAAGCCTGTATAGTGGTGATTGATGCTATAGGAGAATGGGAAACGTGTACTATATGGTATGCGTATGGTAGTAATCTTGAGAAACGATATTCAGTAAGATATCCGAATTCTCTTGGATTATGGTATAGTTCTATGACACAACGATTAGGATTGAAACCACAAGAAGATGAGTACATATTAATGGGTATGGACGGCTGGGGAGAACGTAACGAAGAACTAAAAAACAATATAAGAAATGACTTCTTTACAGATTCACCTCTACCTATTAGTCTAAAAGATAATTTACATAGAGGTTGTTTGCAGTGGAATCCTGAATACTATAAAGATAACGGAACTGAGAAGTGGAAGTTCGATATAGCAGCTAATGTACAATGGATATGTGAAGAAGAAATAGAAAAGGTATTTGACTTAGCTAAACGATTAGTTCCCGAAACTGATAATTGTGTATATGGTGGTGGAGTGGCATTGAATTGTGTAGCTAATAGTATTATAGCTCGTGATTACTATCCATCGTTATGGATTATACCGAACCCTGGAGATGCAGGTAGTTCGTTAGGATGTGCAGCTGCTAAACTTGGTGAACACTTAAATTGGAATAACACCTTTTTAGGTTATGATATAAAAGGTAAGTATCCTCGTAAGAAAGTATTGAATGAATTACTTGAAGGTAATATAGTGGGAGTGGCAAGTGGTCGAGCAGAGTTTGGCCCAAGAGCACTGGGTAATCGTAGTTTATTAGCTGACCCTCGTGGTACAGATATAAAAGACAAGGTAAATAAAATAAAGAAACGACAAGAGTTTAGACCATTTGCTCCATCTGTATTAGAAGAACACGCACACGAAATATTCGATATGCCTGTTAAGAAATCTCAGTATATGCAGTTCGTAGCTGATTGTAAGTATCCAAAGAAGTATCCAGCAATATGTCATGTGGATGGAACTTCAAGAGTACAAACTGTATGTAAAGATGATAACCCTAATTACTATAAACTAATAAAAGAGTTCTATAAACAAACAGGGTGTCCTATGGTATTAAACACAAGTCTAAATATAAAAGGTCAACCCATAGTGAACACTTATCTTGATGGTGTAGCTTTTTCTAAAAAATACGGTGTAAAGGTATTCTCTTGATATATTTATATAGGAGTGTTATGTTAATCCAGTTGGACGGATTAATATATGGAAGTAATTTTTGTAATAGCCACAGTAGTATATTGGATTTATCTAATTAATAGGATACGCAAAAAATAGATGAAAAAGTGTTATACTTATGATGATATAAACATCATACCCAAATATTCAGATATAGAACATAGAGATAAGATAAATATATCTACGAGGTTTACGAAGAAAACTTTATTAGATGTACCTATAGTCTCATCACCTATGGATACTATTACCGAATATGATATGGCTAACGAAATGTTGGAATGGGGTGGTGTTGGAGTTATACATAGATTTATGAGTATTGAGAAACAATCTCGTCAAATGAAACAATTGAAGTATCAGTTTGATAGTTATTTTTCTCAAGATGAAAAAGATTGGGATAAAGAATATGAAGAAGCTACAGAAGATGACGATAGAGAACTTATTCTTCATATTATGGACGGAAATGACAGGTGGAGTAAAAGACCATTATGTGCTGCTATAGGAGTTACTGAAGATTATTTAGAGCGAGCACGAGAGTTAGAATTGAATGGATGTAATGTACTACTTATAGATGTAGCACATGGACACCACAAATTAGTAGGAGATGCAATTGAAGAAATCAAGACCAGATTACCATCAATCGAAGTTATTGCTGGCTCAGTTGCAACAGGAGAAGCGTGTGAATACTTATGTGAAAAAGGAGCGGATGCGATTAGAATCGGAATCGGAAACGGATCGTTATGTGAAACACGCATACGAACAGGTGTGGGAATCCCTCAAGTTACTGCTTTGCTTGATTGTGTGGCCGTTGCTGATACCTATGGCTGTCCTACCATTGCTGATGGTGGGATTCGTACTGTTGGTGATGTGTGTAAAGGACTTTCTTGTGGGGCTGACTCGATTATGTTGGGCTCCCTTTTATCTGGTACAAAAGAAACTCCAGGAGAAATTGAAAAAGTAGGTAAGTGGCCTAACGAACAGTTATATAAAAAGTATAGGGGTTCAGCATCATTGGACTCTAAAAAATCAAGAGGCAATAATAAGAATGTCGAAGGAAATCATAAAGTCATTCCATACAAAGGAAAAGTCAAAAGAATTATTACTGACATACAAGAAGGACTTCGCAGTTCTTTCAGTTATGTTGGTGCTAACAATCTGTCTGAGTTTCATTCTAAGGTAGAATTGATACAAGTTACAAGGGCAGGAAACATAGAGGGACAACCTCATTTATTATAGGAGATTAAAATGGCTAATATAAAGTTAGATGAACTATACGGAGAACTAAATACGTTGTGGGGAAATTTTCAAGAGAACCACGATCAACATTCTCGTAAAGGTAATAAAGCTGCTGGTAGACGAGCAAGAAGTGCTATCGGTGAAGTAAAAAAATTAGTTACTGAATATAGACGACAATCAGTATCACAAGATAAATAGGAGTACAATATGCCAAAAACAAAAGCTACTACTCGTAAGAAACGTAAAGTTTCTAAAAAGAATGTAGACGGTAATTGGAGAGGTATCGAAGATGCTTTCTTCAATAAGGTGCGCAAAGGTTTTAAACGAATCTTATCCCCAAAGTAAAAATAATAAAAAAAGTGCTTGACTTATATAGTATTTATGTTGTATGTAGATAGTACGGCCGATTCGTCTAATGGTTAGGACGCCAGGTTTTCATCCTGGTAATAGGGGTTCGATTCCCTTATCGGCTACGGGGCTGTAGCTCAGTTGGGAGAGCACCACACTTGCACTGTGGGGGTCGCAGGTTCGATTCCTGTCAGCTCCACTATATTTCTTACGAGATGTAGTTCAGTCAGGTAGAACACTTGCTTTGGGAGCAAGGGGTCGTTGGTTCAAATCCAGCCATCTCGACAAACAAGCCGATGTAGCTGAGTGGCTTAGCAGGACATTTGTAATGTCCCGACGGGAGTTCGATTCTCTCCATCGGCTCTATGAAATGTGATTTATGTAAATTAGAAAGACGAACAAATGTCTATGAGGATAACAAGGCTTTAATCATAATGGATTGTGATTCTTGTAATGTTCCTATGGCGGTTTGGAAAGAACATACTATGCATATAGATAAGATGGATGAAAGTATTATGAGAGGTATGTTGGTAGATGTAGGGTATGAATTTTATAAAGGAGATTCGTTTCGTATAGATACAGTTCAAAATGAAATACCAGACCATTTACATTGGCATGCCCGTCCAACTGATCCTAAGGCTAAAGGATATAAAGAAATTAAAGATGCCTCTGAGTAGATATACTAAACGACATAAAAGAACATTTGGTAAGAAGAAAGAAAAGTGGGATGGTAACTATAGATACCCACCTAAACCAGATAGTTATTATACTAAAGTAAAAGGACATTGTAGATGGTGTGATATGATAATTGTAAAAAAAGATGGAACTATAAACGAAAGAAAAAATTGGCATAAAGATTGTGTTACTGAATATATGTTGATTTATCATTCACGAGAACAACGAGCCCATGTCAGAAAACGTGATAAGAATAAATGTAATCATTGTGGTAAAGTTTCTCGTAAGTGGGATGTAGACCATATCAATCCATTAGTGGAACAAAAAAATGTAAAGGCAAAAGATTTAGATTGGAGTTATTATAGTTTAGATAACTTACAGACATTATGTAAAAAGTGTCATAGAATAAAAACAAACTCTGAAGTTAAATTAAGAGGTAAGGGAAAACTGAAATACAAAACACATAAATTTATAGGAGAATCAAATGACCGGAAATAGAAACGACAAAACACTTCGTCAAATTTTCGAAGTATTAATTAGAATTGAAAGGCTTCTAAAGAAGAACGAAATTAAAGAAGAACCTAAGAAACAGGTATTGAAAGGTAATGAATAATGAAAGAACTTAAAGCAACTCGTGTTCCACCTGGAGATAGATGGGCACTTGTAAATGAAGATGAACAAATATATCCATCACTAACAGAAACACTAAACCAAATCTTTATGGATAGTGGACTAACACAGTTTTATATTGATGCACAAAAAGGTGAAGTACACGGTGAAGATGGTAAAGAAAAACCAGAACCTGTAAAAAGATTTTCATTATATGGAGAAGAATATTAGTGGGTAAATTATTTTGGGTTTTATTTATGTCATTTATAGGTAATATATTTGCATGGTTACATATGAACGCACAATTCAAATGGGATTGGGCAAAAGAATGGTGGTGGATATTACTTGGTGGTATTCCAATCAGTTACTTATTTTATTATTCTACCAGAATGTCGTATGAACACTTTGGACAATATTGGGCAATCAGACCATTAGGGTTTGGAATGGCCACAATAACATTTGGAATATTGACAGCTATATTTTTAAAAGAATTACCAAGTCTAAAAATATGGATATCTTTATTATTAGCTTTAGCGATAATTATATTAAACACTTCAAACACATTGGATAAGATGTAATGATAAAGAAAATAGCAGACGGAAAACTACCCCAAGATTTGCAAGATGCAATTAATACTTTCATTAAACAAACAAATATAGTAGATGAGTATAAATTAGACAGTATGCCTATTGAGTACTTTATCAATCTTATAAACAAATTATATGAGTATAAAGATTATAAAACAGTTATGGATTTGTTGAATATCATGGAAAGTGTAGTAGATGTCAAACGAAAAAAATTATAAGGATTATATAAACGAAATACAAGACTTCCCAAAAGAAGGTGTTAGTTTCAAAGATATAAGTCCATTACTTTTACATCCAACAAAGTTCAAACTTGCAATGATGGATATAATACAAAATGTACCATTTTCTTGTTTTGGTTGGGCTGGAGTAGAGAGTCGAGGTTTCTTAATAGCTTCAGCTTTATCTCAATTGAATGATGGTGGTATAGTGTTGATTAGAAAGAAAGGTAAGTTACCACCTCCTGTATGTACTGTAAGTTATAATTCAGAATATAGTTATAGTACACTTGAGATAAATCCAAATACTTCAGAAGATAGAACACCTATTATATTAGTTGATGATGTATTAGCCACAGGAGCTACATTAAAAGCTTCCTATGAATTATTATCTAATAACGGATATGATGTTAAAGGTATTGGAGTGTTGATTGACTTATTATATTTACACGAGAAAGATTTTAGTATAGAAGGACATAAAGTAAGTTCGGTAATACAATATGAATAACAAATGATTAAGGTTTGGATTAATGGTTGTTTTGATATCTTACATAGAGGACATATAGAATTATTTAAATATGGTAAATCTCTTGGTGATGAACTTATGGTAGGTTTAGATGATGATGGTATGATTAAAAGATTCAAAGGAAATAAACGGCCTTACAATACTTTACAAGATAGGATAGAAGTAATCAAGGCTATTAAGTATGTTGATTCCGTATGTTCATTTTATTCAACTCCAACCTTATATAAATCTATCAAGGATTATAATCCAAATATAATGGTAGTAGGTTCAGATTGGAAAGGTAAATTGATAATAGGTAAAGAAATACCAGATGAAGTAAAATATTTTGATAGAGTAGGAGATTACTCTACTACAAAGATATTGGGAGAAGTATGAATAATAAAGAAGTATTAATTGTTTGTGGCCTACAAATAGAAACACAAGATGAACTAAATGAGTGGGAGCCATTTACTGATGACCCTGTATGGAATGTGTTATATACAGGAGTTGGTAAAGTAAATGCTACATATAAATTAACAGAACGATTAACAGATTATAATTGGGCTAGACCAAAACTCGTAATCAATTATGGAACTGCTGGTTCACGAAAGATTAAAAAGAAAACATTAGTGGATTGTACTAAGTTTGTACAGAGAGATATGGATGTAACAGGTCTTGGATTTATGAGAGGACAAACACCATTTGAAAATGATATACCAATTATATTAGATTATGACCATGTAGAATTTAATCCTATTGGTAGAAAGGCTAGTTGTGGTAGTGGAGATAACTTTGTAGAAGATAGAACAAACTATTATGGTGAAGTAGTAGATATGGAAGCATACGCATTAGCAAAAGTCTGTTATCATTTTAGTATTCCATTTATATCATTCAAATATATTACTGATGGAGCAGACGAACAATCCCACGAAGATTGGGAAAAGAATTTAGCTGATGGAATTAAAGAATTTAAAGAGAAAATATTAAAGGAGATTGAAAGATGAACTTAACTTGGTTTTATTTCCATTGCGTATTAGCATTGGTTATATTAGTAAAAGATTATAATGGTACATTAGAAGAATCGTTAGATAGATTCGAAAAGAAGATTGGGTTGTATACTGAACCCGATACTTCTACTATTGATGCACCACCCCCGTTTTATGTACCACCAATACAAGATGAAGAATCTGTAATAGATTCTAATTTTGCTGAGTTTGATGAAACAAGATAATTATATAATTTCTAAAATGACAATAGTGTATTTATTGTGTTTAGGTGTTATTCTATTTTTAGCAGATGTATTTAGTTGTGGAGAATATAATAGATGATAATAGGAATTGTAGGACAAGGTTACGTAGGAACTGCCATCAAAAGTGGTTTCGAAAAACATTATGAGATAGAAACATATGATAAGTATGATGAGTCTAAGAGTACTTGTAATCTATTTGATTTAGTTGCAGAGTGTGATGTTATATTTGTATGTGTACCAACACCCATGAATAAAGATGGTAGTTGTCATACTAATATTGTTGATGATGTTGTAGAAGAAATAGATAAATGGGTAGAGAGACATTATCGAGATGCATTTTACGATCCACAAGAAAAACGTAAACCAATAGTAGTTATCAAATCTACAGTTCCACCAGGAACTACAGATAGACTACATAAGAAATATAAAAACCTTGATGTTATATTCAACCCAGAGTTTCTTACTGAGGCTAACTTTCTTGAGGACTTTAAGAATCAAAACAGAATAATATTAGGTGGTACGAGAAAAGGAACTAATATTTTACGACAAGTTTATAGTAAAGTATTTCCTCATGCCACTATTGTTAAGACTGGTAGTAAAACTGCAGAAATGGTTAAGTATTTTATCAATTCATTTCTTGGAACGAAAGTATCATTTGCTAATGAAATGAAAATTATATGTGATAAGATTGGTATTGATTACGATAAGGTTGTAGAGTATGCAACATATGATGAGAGACTTGGTAAATCACATTGGGCTGTTCCAGGACCAGATGGAGATTTAGGATTTGGTGGACATTGTTTACCAAAAGATATATCATCTATAGTAAGTGGATTTGGTTCTGATTTATTAAAATCAGTTCTTGAGGTAAATGATAAAGTAAGAAAAAATAGAGATTGGGAAGAAATGAAAGGTAGGGCTGTTATAGATGATGAAAGATAATGTAGTTTATAATCGTCCAGGTAATGAAGTGATGGTTAGAACAAATGGTGATGAAATACATATAATATGTAATGAATTACAAATGGATACCGTCGTAAAAAAAATGACTACTGATAATTGCAAATTAGCAGGATATGAAGAATGGGATGATGATAGTGACAAGAAATACATATTAACATTTTTGGTTTGTGATATACCAGGGGCAGTTATGGAAGTGGAGTTGAACTAATGGAAAATATTATATCTCAAGTAAAAAAGAATAGTAGAGAAGTTATTCGTATTTGTGAGAAAGAATACGAAGGTTATAAGTTTATTGATTTGAGAGTTTACTATCAAGATAAGAAAGATGGAAATTGGTATCCAACTAAAAAAGGAATCTCACTCACACCCAATACTGTACCTGATGTTATAGAGGGCATATTAAAGGCTATGGAAGTAATGGGATATGGAGAGAAATAAGTATAAATATTTTTATGTAAACGGCTGTTCCTTTAGTGAGGGTGGTGGATTGGAAGAACCAGAGCTATGGGATAAATATCAGAATACAAATTCATATAGAGGTTTTATGCCAACCTATAAAAAATATTATAATGTATCTTGGAAAAGTAGGAAGTATGTAAATTGGGGATATAGGTTATCTAAAATTATTGATGTTAAGTGTATAAACGAATCTTTATCAGGGAGTGGCCCTGATAGGGTTATTAGAATGGCATATGATTTTTTATATAAATACTGGAAAATTAAAGATAAAATATTTTTATTATTAGAATTACCAGGTGCAGATAGGACTGAAGTTTTTTATACAAAAACGGGTAAGTATTATGTTGTTAATAGTAAATTTGATAATGACAATAATTGTAAATTTATTCACGCCACGAGAGATTATTGGCCTAAAAAACAATCACACTATATAGAAGATAATGATACTACTGAGATATTTAAAACTTGGTTCGAATCGCATTTTAATTTAGAAGAACAGATAAAACAGATAGATAAGGATATAGTTGGATTATATTCATTCTGTACTATGAATAATATACCTATTTATTTAATGGATAATATTCCTGATAATCAAATTATATCCTGGGATGATAATATAGATGAATCTCATATAATTGAGAGTGTACAAGATTGGTGTACAAATAATAAAATGTCTATTGATGACGAAATAGGTAAATACCATGATGAATATACTGATGGTCATCCAGGATATTTTGGACATATAGAATATGCTAAGTATATAGCTAAGGAGTTGGGATTTGAAACGAAATAAAATATTATTTTCAGGTAGTTCTAATACTTTAGGTCTTGGTTTAGAGTTTGAATTTAGGCCAAGGTATAATAATCATGAGTGGTTATTAGAGAACGGAATTAATTTACCAGATATAACTAATATTCGTACACCGAAAGATCAAAAGATTTGGAAAAAATATCGTTGGACAAAATTAGTTTGTGAAGAACTTGGTTATGAAGAATTTAATATACATGATGATTGGGCAAAAAAATATGATGGATTGGGTGGTTATAGTACAGAAACTATTTGGTACTTACAACAAAAACCTAAGTTCTCTGAACTAATGGATAGTGTAAAATATGTAATCCTTGAGATAGGGGGAATTCGTTGGTGGGATAAAGAATTACATGGTAAGGATAAAAAATATCCCAATACTGTAACGGAAGTTGTAAATTTTATAGAGGATGGGAATAATACACAACACGATAGAAGTAAAGCTTTACGATGGTTGGAGGATTATGATGAATTGATTTACGCTAGTATAAATAAAAATAAACTTATAAAGTTACAAAAATTATATCCAGAGGTAATATTTTTAAAGTTACCCTGGTTTCACCAAAAAGAAATAGATTCTACGAGTGCGATGATAGACCTTGAATGGGAAAAGAATTTTGTATTCGAATATCTACAAAAAAATAAAATGACAATAGGTGATACTGCTATGTGTTTTAATGGAGATTATAAATATACTTATAAAGATGACCATGCAAATGCTGAAGGTCATAAGTGGGTGGCATCTAAAGTAATAAAACATATTAGGAAATTAGAAAATGTTTATAAATCATGAATATGGTTTTATATTTATACACATTCCAAAGAATGCAGGAACGAGTATTCGTAACTCATTTGAATTAGAGGGATATGATCAAAAGGTAGCAAAGAAAAGATATCCTCACGATCCGAGTAGTAAGATTAGAAAGTATTGTGGTGAAGAAAGTTGGAATACATTTTTTAAATTTGCTATAGTAAGAAATCCATATGATAGATTAGTATCATATTATCATTTTCATAAATCCCCACAATACAATTATCCAGCTCGAGCAAATACGTTTAAATTCAATGAGTGGATAGATAGAGGTTTAGATTCTAATATGAGGAAAACACAGACTTGGTATTTAGATGAAGATATTGATTATATAGGTAGGTATGAGAATTTACATTTAGATTGGGAAATCATATGTGATAATATAGGAATCGAACCATATAAATTACCAAATTATAATGTTTCTAAGCATAAAAAATGGGAAATATATTACAATAAAGATACCAAAAAAGTAGTAAATAAAATTTTTCAAGACGATTTCGAACAGTTTAAGTATGATCTATTATAACTTTCCCCTAAAGGGTACATATACCAATAATACATATAAAGAAAATGAAAAAAAGTTGAAGAAAAGGCTTGACTTATATAGTTATTTTGTTGTATATTTAGTATAAATGAGAGAGATAGAAAAAAAGTTGAAAATAATGAAAATAAAGCTTGACTTTCTCGCTATTTTGTTGTAAGATCAACTATGAAAAATAAGGAAAAAATGTCAGATTCGACTTTCAAACACTTCAATCCTATGGCACTTAGGGAAAAATATAGTGCAGGTATTCAAAAGATTACTAATCCTTTTAGTTCGTTTTGGGCAGATAATGACTGGAATGAACGAAGAACCGAATTTATTGAAGATGAAGAATATGTAAAACCTAAAGTAGATCATGTGGCTTTAGCTTCATATCGTAGAGCAATTGCAAACTTTGTTTCTATTGTAACTAACGACCCTTCTATTCCAGTAGTATTTCAGTCGGGTGACAATTCCTTTACTGATGGTAAGAAAGTTACTATTGGTTCTAAAATCTCTGACAAAAATTTTGACCCAGTTGTTGGGTTGGCACTTCACGAAGGTTCTCATATAAAACTTTCAGATTTTGATTTATTGAGAAATCTTAAATTTTCAATTCCTAATGAACTTATTTTACTTGGACAGAAAAAAGGTTTTTCGAAAGAGGAAGTTTTATTTCATACTAAGAATATGTTGAATTATGTAGAAGATAGACGAATTGATTTTCATATCTTTTCTACTTCTCCTGGATATAAAGGTTATTATCATTCAATGTATAAAAAATATTTTCATTCTAAAGTTATTGATAAAGCCCTACTTACTGATGAATATACTTCATTAGATTGGGATTCTTATATTTTTAGAATACTCAATATGACCAATACGAATTCTCGATTAGATGTTCTTCCTGATTTAGGTAAAATATATTATACGGTTTTCAAAAAGAATGGTGGAGTAAAAAAACTCAAATCTTCAGAAGAAGCATTAGATGTGGCACTTGATGTTATGTTTCTTGTGTATGAAAATTTACTCGATGGTATTGAAAAAGTTGATAAAGAAACTGGTGAAGTTACTAAAGAACCTAATCACGGTCAGCCTGGTGAATCAGATAAATCAGAAAAATTATCTGATGAAGAATTTGATTCTTTACTTGATTCTATAGAAAATGGTGAAAATGGTGGTTCTGGTTCTGAAGGTGGTAGAAGTATTGATTTACCTATTGATGGTGGTGGTTCTAATGGAACTCCTTCCAATGGTAAAGAATCTAAAAAAGTAGAACTTACAGAAGCTCAAAAGAAATCTCTTGAAAGAGCAATTGAAAAACAAAAAGATTTTAATAATGGAGAAACTAAAAAAGTTGGTAAGTTATCCAAAAAAGATAATCAGATAGTAAAGACAATGGAAGAAGCAGGTGTTACTCATAAAACGGCAGGTGAAGGTTGTACTTCAGGTGATTATGATTATGAATCTGGTGAATATCTTCCTGGTAAAGGTGTAAAGGTTATTTTTGTAAAAAAACTTACTAAGTATATGATAGAGGAAAGATTGTTTCCATCATTGTTGGGTTCAAGATATTACAATAGCCACAATGAAGATTCAATAAATAACGGTATCAAACTTGGTACAAGACTTGGTAAAAAATTACAAGTTCGTGGAGAATCTCGTGATACTAAATGGACTCGTAAAGATAATGGTAGAATTGATAAAAGACTAATCGCCGAATTAGGTTTTGGTAATGATAGAGTTTTCTCTACTACTTTTGTAGAAGCTTATTCTGACGCGATACTTCATATTTCGGTGGACGCTAGTGGTTCTATGGGTGGTGAAAAATGGGATAATACAATGACTTCAGTAGTCGCGATATGTAAAGCGGCTTCAATGATTTCTAATGTAGATGTAGTGGTTTCATTTAGAAGTACTCACGATGGTGGACGCTATAGTTCTCGTAGTTCAACAGATTTACCTTTGATATTGATTGGTTATGATTCAAGAGTGGATAAGTTTTCAAAGATTAAAAATATGTGGGATGGAATTCATCCTGGTGGAACTACTCCTGAGGGATTATGTTTTGAAGCTATTATGGAAGAAATTGTTCCTGGAATGAATGATAGAGATTCATATTTTCTAAACTTCTCTGATGGGATGCCAATGTTTCATAATAATACTATTAGTTATAATAGAGATTCAGCACTAAAACATACCAGAAAAATGGTAAATGAAATTCGTACAAGAGGTATCAAAGTTCTTAGTTATTACATTGGTGGAGAATATGATGGAGATAGATATATGGAAGCTTTCAAAACTATGTATGGTAATGACGCAGAGTTTATCAATGTAACTAATGTTATGGAAATATCAAAAACAATGAATAAAAAGTTTCTTGAAAAATAATGATAAAGTGGATTGTAAATAAGTGGTATAAAAACAGTCCTGAATGTATGTGTGGGTATAATATGAAACCTGTTACCCACAGTACTTATAGAGAAGAATATAGTTGGAAATGTATTTGGAAAAAATGTGATTGGGAAACCTATCAATCAAGTAATGGTAAATTACATTGGAAAAAATAATTAAAATAAAGCTTGACTTATATAGCTATTATGTTGTATATTTAGGTATAAGAAATGAGAGAAAAATTTGAAATTACAAAAAAAGGAAAAAATAACAATATGAATAAAGTTGTTGTAAAAATGGAAATGTCGGGTAATCGATATAACGCCTATGATTCTGATGGTAATAAATACACATCAAAAATAGGTACGAGTACTCGAAAAAGTGCATATGAAAAAGGTATGGCACTTGAAAAGCGTGAAGGTAAGGGTGGACGAACTTATTGGTGGAAAGTACCAATGAGTGAATTTGAAGCCACTTCCGCTCCGGTCTTTGATACAAGTAGTATTGAAGTTCCTGAAGATCACGCAGAAGTTTTAAACTTCATACACAGTTCCTATAAACTAAAACCTAAAGGTTTGGTTATGAGGGAACTAAAATGGAAATTTTTGATTAGGTCAGCAGTTCGTGGTAAGAACATTCTTATGACGGGACCCGCTGGGTGTGGTAAAACAATGGCAGCTAAGTCATTGGTAAACTCCCTTGATAGACCTGATTTCTATTTCAACTTAGGAGCCACTCAGGATCCTCGGTCTACTTTGATTGGTAATACTCACTTTGAAAAAAAGAAGGGTACTTACTTTTCAGAATCACTTTTTGTGAAAGCAATTAGAACTCCTAACGCTGTGATTCTTATTGATGAATTATCAAGAGCACATCCAGACGCATGGAATATTCTAATGACAGTTCTTGATGAAGGTCAAAGATATCTTAGGTTGGATGAAGCCGATGGTAGTGAAACTGTTGAAGTTGCAGAAGGTGTTACTTTCGTAGCTACGGCTAACATTGGTAATGAATACACTTCTACAAGAGTTATGGACAAAGCATTGATGGATAGATTCATCGTTGTTGAAATGGATGTTCTGACCGATGAAGAAGAATATGGATTACTTGAATATATGTTTCCGCATGTAGATCCTGAATTATTGAAATCTATTTCTGAAATAGCACATACTACTCGTATGGAATCTAAAAATGAAAGTGGTAAACTTTCTAATGGTGTTTCCACGAGAACTTCTGTTGAAATGGCAGGATTGATGTATGATGGTTTTGGTATAGATGAAGCAGCCGAAGTTTGTGTTTATCCACAATTCGCTGATGATGGTGGGATGGATTCTGAAAGAACTTTCATCAAACAGTTAGTACAAAAGTATGTGTCTGATGGTTCTTCAGAAGATTTATTCAATGAAGATGAAGTAGAAGATATGGATTACGCCTCATAGTTTGAGGCAATCGAGGTGGATGGTTTTTTCCTTTCTTTTCCGTCCACCTCACTACTATTTATAAAGGTAAGGAGATTGTTATGAAACAAATAATAAAAAGAGTTTTAGAAGAAATTTCTACATCTCAGGTAAATTTATCTTCTGCCTCTGCCAGAGATATGTTATCAGATGAAATAGAATCGGCACTAAATGTTAGTGGTGAGTATAAAAAATATACTAAGTACGAGTTAGATGAACAAGAAGCTCGAAAAACTTGGGTATGTGGTATATGTGGTAAAAATACTTTTGAAGTAGAAGATGATTATATTGGTTCAGGTACTAATCATTTAGGTTGTGAACTTGAATTGGAAATGAAAGATAATAAAAGAGTAACTAAGGATAGACGACAAGGTGATAGACGAGAAAAGAATTATTCGCAGAAGAAACACGAAGATAAAGTTTTCGGACACGACCAGGGTGGTAGTTACGAGAGAAAAACCTGGCCTGGTTTAGATTCAATTCAAAAACAAGCATATAATGAAATAACTTCAGATGGATTACCAGCTGGTGGAGATACACAAGCTGTATTAGAATCCCATAAGTTAGCAGAAGAAATAGTAGATAATCAAGGAGAGAAGTGGATATACGAATCACCAGATGGTGGTAAAACTGTATTCAGACGCCCTTTCCAAGATTATAGTCCAGAGAATAAGGAAGAAATAGATTTTGAAACAAAACAACCTACTGGAAGAAAATTTACTGATTATCCATTTCAGGATGTTCAGATTGATGGTTGTTAGGAGAATAAATGAGAAAATCACGATGGCAAAGTTACGATAGGTATTTAGTATTGGCTGATAGTAGCCGAACTTTACGAGGTACTTATGCTAGTTATATAAACTTTAAACAAGTTTTAGAAGTATTGAATAATTTGGTTACAAAACGAACTACTCAATATTTATATAACGGAGAGATGATAAACTTTGGTTTAAAACAAAGTGAAATAGAATCTATACTTGCATGTTATAATGAAGTAGAATATCATCCAAGTTTTGAGAAGATAAGATTCATTTCAAGTAGACTTAATTTAAAAAATATTTAGAGAAATTTTATTTCTCTTGGTTACTCGCTGGGAGAAATAAAATGGCTAAAAAATTAGATCATAGAGAATATCAATGTGAATTGATTAAAGTAGTAGACGGTGATACCATAGATTGTTATATCGATTTAGGTTTTAATTTAAAAACTAAAAAACGAATAAGGTATATGGGCATTGATACTTGGGAAAGTAGAACCAGAGATTTAGAAGAAAAGGCCAAAGGTTTGGCAGCAAAAGATAGAAATAAACATTTACTTGAACAAGGTGTTTTCAAATTGAAATCATTTGGTACTGGTAAGTTCGGTAGAGTGTTAGGTGAAATATTTGTGGATCCTGAAGTTGTTGGTGAACATATTACAGAGTGTATTGGTGATGCAGAACATCATATAGATATAGATGAAAGTGGTTGGGTTAGTGTGAACGATATTCTAATTGAAGAAGGACACGCATACGAATATCACGGGGAGAAGAAAAAAGATTTTGAAACAGAAATGGCAAAAGAAAAAGCAGCAGCATTTGAAGAAAAATCAGAAGTATAAAATTGTAGTTCCGTACGCAACTAAAAATACTTCGGTTAGTTACAAATTTATGCAATGGAGTAAGTAATGAAATTAGTAAAATACTTTTCAGCAACTTGGTGTGGGCCTTGTAAGGCATTCAAACCTATAATGCAAGAAGTTGCTAACGAGGGATACTCAGTAGAATTTATTGATGTAGACCAAGAACAAAATAAAGCAGTAAAATATAATGTTCGTTCTGTACCAACTACAGTTGTAGAGGAGAACGGTGTAGAGGTAAGTAGGTTTATTGGGGCTATCCCTAAAGACCAAGTTATGGCTAAATTATCATGAAAGTAAAAGTACTATTTGACCATCCTACAATTGAAGGTATGATATATAAGGGTACTGAAGTTGAGGTAAAGGAAGAACATTTTAATAATAAACATTATTATGAAAAGATAAAAGGAAAGACCGATACAGGTAAAATAATTTGGATACCAGTAAAGTTATTAGAAAAAAAATAAAAAAAATGGAACTTTTTTGGGTTTGAAACGTATACTTATTGTAGAGAAAATTTTGACGGATTCGATTGTCTGTAAAAATAAAGAATTCGACGCTCATTATGAGGTCGATAAATAACCGAATATCAAGGTCTAATTAGAGTTGATATTCAAAGTTGACTAACGTAACTTAATAGGAGAAATAAAATGACTAAAGTTGCATTTCGTACAAACATCCCTTTTTTCGATAGGGATACTTTTTTAACACCTTTTGATAAAATGTTTGACCAGATGGTTGAAACACAATTCCCTGATATTACAAAATCAGTTGGAGTTAAACCATACGCAGGTTCAGCATATCCAAAAGTTAACGTATATGAATACGATGACAAAGTGGGTATTGTTGCTGAGATCCCTGGGTTGAATAAAAAACAACTCGAAGTTTCTGTAGAAGATGGAGTACTAACTATCTCTGGAGATAAACATAGTGCTTTCGAGAATGATGGTGCTAAGGTTCTTCGTAGAGAACTAAAACAATCATCTTTTAAACGCCAATTTGAATTGGGTGATTTATTAGATGGTGAGAATATTTCAGCTAATTTTAAAGATGGAATATTATCAGTAGAAGTTCCTAAACATGAACAGGAACAGCCGAAAAAACATACTGTAAAGATTGTCTAAAAAGTTAATAACTGTAGACGATTACAGATACTACGTTCTTGGAACGGTGTCGGTTGAATCGGGGTATTCTCCTGATGAACTCAAAGAGATGTATAATTTGGCTGATACCGTTCTTAGGAACGGAGATATATTTTATGTATGTATGAAACTAATTGATGTGGAATTTGAAATGTTAGAATAGTTATTTATATGGATAAAATATTAGAACTACGTTACAAAAAAATTCGACAACAAATACGATATTTACAAACAGAATTAGAAGAAACTAAATTAGTTTATGAACAATGTGTTGATAAATTTAATATGGATTTTAGTGAAGAACTAATGAAAGATTCTCACGATGATGATAGTGAATACCCAACAGATAATCCATTTGAAAAAATAGACTCAGATATGGATGAAGAAATGTTGAAAGATATTTATAAAAAGATTGCTGTAAAAGTTCATCCCGATAAAAAACACGGAGATGAAGAAAAATTTAAAGTACTTAATCGTGCAAATAAAAATAAAGATTATGGGGCAATGTTAGAGATGGCAGATGAGTTAAATTTAGGAAAAGTTTTTCCTATAAATGAATACACCTATAATGAATTAAAAAAACAAATAAGAGCCATTATTGAAACTATAAAAAAGATGCAGATGACATTTGCGTGGCAATGGAAACATATTGATAAGAATCAAAAACCTGCATATAAAGATTATATTTTGAAACAAATGGAACTATAACGATATTTATTAGTAACTCAGAAAGGTCATAATGGTAAGAAAAAACTTAGTATTAGATAAGATTGATGAGATTCAAAATGAACTTGATAGATTATATTCTCGAATACCAGAAGATACATCGGCACAAGATGATTTGTATTTACAGATTGTTCGTGGACTCAAGAACTCATTAGAGAATTTACAAAATTTTGTTGAATTAGAAGAAGACGAATAAACAGGAGAAATACATGGAACGGTCTAACTATTTCCATATATGGTTGGGAATAGCCGCTCTGTTGATTGCTGGGAACGCGGGATTCTTCTCGGTATTTGGTTTATCAAAACTATTTAGCGGGGCGACCTTATCGGTAATCTTAATGGCAAGTTCATTAGAACTTGGTAAATTTGTTAGTGCGGCATTTATCTATAGGTATTGGAAACAGATAAATTGGTTACAGAAATTTTATATGACCACGGCAGTAGTAGTGTTGGTTGGTATTACAAGTGCAGGTATCTTTGGATATCTATCAAATGCATATCAAGGTGCTACTATAGAGTTTGAGAAACAAACCACTACATTGTTTTATAAAGAAGATAGATTAGAACAATTAGAAGAAGATAAAGTATATCTAAAAGATGAATTAGAACAATCAGTAAGTGCCCTACCAGACAATTATCCTACAGCTAAAAGACAACTTCGTGAAGAATACAATCCAAAAGTATTAGTACTCAATGATCAGATATTAAATATTAAACAAGAGATTAGTGATTTGAAAGTTGGATTGGTAGAAACAGGTGTTGACGTCGGGCCGGCTATTTATCTTGCAAAAATATTCGATACTGATATAGATACAGTTGTTAAGTTCTTTATCTTTATTCTTATCTTTGTGTTTGATCCATTAGCTGTAATGCTAGTTATAGCGTTTAATCAGGCATTAGTATTGAGACAGGAAGAGACACCTAAGATATCACGTCCACGTAAAAGATATAAAAACTGGTGGGAAGTTTATGGTGAATCTAAAGATAAAATCTTAAAAAGAGAAGATATAGAAATAAAATCATCTGAACCCGAACCAGAACCCGAACCTGAATCTGAAGAAATAGTAGACGAATCTGATGAACGTTTTAGAAAAGGATCGATAAAAACATTTTAAAAATAAATAAAAAAAGGCTTGACTTATATAGTAAAAATGTTGTATGATCAGAGGTTATGAGAAAGTTGTTACAAGAAATTCGTGAAATCAAACGAAAAATGTCTTTACCTTTAAAACGGGAAGGCTCTCGTGGAATGTTAATTTCACCTGGGTTTACTGAGCGTGAAAAGGAATTGATGATTGAGATGTTACATCGTCGGTCTAAACGACACCCAATTAAAGGCCCAGGACACATTTTCGCTCCGATGCAAATGCATAAAAATAGATTGAAACGAGGAGAAGGTCATAATGAAAAAGGACAGTTTTCTAAATCTACTCAAAGAAAAGCTATGGAACTTATTCGTAAAGGAGAATGGGTAGTTTAAATAAAAGTTATGATGACTCCAAAAGAATATAAAGAAACTTCAGTATATAAAGAAATAGAAGATCGTTTAAATCTTGATCCATATAGAGGAACTGTATATGAAGAATTAAAGCGACTCAACTCTAAAACCAAAGGTGCAATGTTTGAGAAACTGTATACTGAGTATCAGGAAAGTAAAGGCTTGATAGTTGAAAAGGCAGAAAACGGTTCTACTGAGCATGACCGAGTATTGGTGATACAAAACGGCCCTATATTTTGGAATGGGGCTCCTAATGGTAAAAATGCTAATAGAATAAAAAAAGAAATC
>Ga0310345_10002038_pt1 | contig 21052 bp, 20 predicted proteins | sample HC15DNA20500_MG_FD_204667 | JGI IMG/M metagenome (GOLD analysis project Ga0310345, IMG submission 204667) | Marine microbial communities from station ALOHA, North Pacific Subtropical Gyre - HC15-DNA-20-500_MG | ecosystem: Environmental > Aquatic > Marine > Oceanic | place: Pacific Ocean: North...
CAAGGATCGCGCAGCGACCCCCGAAGGGGGCTCGTCCTTGACCCCTCCGGCCGAGTCGCTCAGGCATCTTCAGCGAGAGACGGATCCGGAGAACAGGCGCGCCCCCTGTTCTTTGGTGAGTCAGGAGCGGCCTTCCCGCGCGAAGCGCAAACCCCGAGCGAGCCCCGCCTCGCGAGGCTCGCCCCAGGCCCGGTTCACGGCATGTAGGCCCCGCCGTTCACCCACAGCACCTGGCCGGTCATGAAGCCGCTGTCCGGCCCCAGCAGGAAGCGGATCGGCCCGGCGATGTCCTCGGCGACGGCGACCCGCCCCATCGGCGTCACGCGCTTGTGGAACTCGAGGTCGACGATCGAGTCCGCCCGCTCGTCCGACCGCCCTGCGCCGCCCCGGATGAAGCCGGTGTCCACCACCGCCGGCCCCACCGCGTTGACCCGCAGCTTCGGCGCGCATTCCAGCGCCAGCGTCTTGGTCAGCGCGATCACGCCCGCCTTGGACATGGCGTAGGGCCCGAAGCCCGGCCGGATGAACTGGCCGAGGCCGGACGAGATCAGCACCATCGCGCCGCCCTCGCGCATCAGCGGCAGGACGGCCTTGGCCGCCACCCACTGGCCGCGCAGGTTGCCCTCGATCACCTCGTCGAAATGGGACGTGGGGATCTCGGTCACCGGCTTGATCACCGCGTTCCAGCCGGCGAGGTTGACGAAGCCGTCCACCCCCTCGGGCCAGATCCGGGCCACCTCGGCCATGGCGTCGGCGACCGCGGCCTCCGAGGTCACGTCGACGTCGACGCCGGGGCAGTCCTGGGGATGCGCCTCCAGCGAGGCGGGCAGGTCCAGCACCACCACCTCGTCGCCCTGCGCCAGCAGGGAGGAGACCAGCGCCCGGCCGATGCCGCCGGCGCCGCCCAGCACGACGATGCGGCTCATGCGCTCAGGCTTTCGCGGGAAGGGGACATGAGGGGGTTCCTTTCACAGATAGACGGGGCGCCAGTGGTCGCCGACGCGCTCGGGCCGGAAGCCCGTGGCGCCGCGCAGATGCACCGGCAGGATCATGCCGCCCGCGCCCTCGGCCTGCTCGAGCATGGCGCGGCGGGTCAGGGCGGCCTGGACGGGGTCGGAGCAGAAGGCCGAGGACCAGTCGGGCTTTCGCAGCTGCACCGGGGAATGCAGGGCGTCGCCGCAGAAGATCGCGGTCCCGCCGGGGTGTTTCAGCGACAGCCCCATCTGCCCCGGCGTATGGCCGGGCAGGGCGATCAGGGAGAGGCCGGCGGTCAGCTCGAACCCCTCGTCCACCGGCTCGGCGAGGCCCGCCTCGACGACCGGCTTCACGGAATCGGCGAAGGTCCCGTGGTTGGCCTCGCCGGGCGCGCGGGCCTCCTCGGCGGTCCAGTGGTCGAGCTCGGCGCGGCCCATCACGTAGCGGGCGTTGGGGAAGGTGGGGACCCAGCGGCCGTTCTCGAGCCGGGTGTTCCAGCCGGCGTGGTCGGCGTGGAGATGCGTGCACATCACCACGTCGACCTCCTCGGGCCGCACGCCCGCCGCCGCCAGCCGGTCGAGGTATCCGGTGTCCTGCCGCTCGTGCCAGTCGGGCCGCTTCGGGCGCGGCTTGCACTCGCCCACGCAGGTGTCGACCAGGATCGTCAGCCCGCCGATGCGCAGCAGGTGGCTCTGCACCCCCAGCAGCACCTCGCCGGCGGCGAAATCGAGGGAATGCGGCTCCAGCCACGCCCTCGCGTCCTCCAGCTCGCCCAGCGTGGCGTCGGGGAAGATCATCCGGAGGGGCAGGCGGAAGGGATCCATGTCCACGATCCGCTCGATGGTGGCGGCGCCGAGGGTCAGCATGCTGGAGAACTCCTTCCGAAGCGGGCCCGGCGCGCCGCCGCGCCGGGCGGGGGCGTCAGGCCGTGGGGATGTGGGACTGGTGGTTCTCCAGATACCACGTCGCGATCTCCTCGCGGGTGGCGAACCAGACGTCGTCGAACTGCTTGGCGTAGCGGATGAAGTCGCGCAGCGCCCGGATGCGGAACGGCTGGCCGATGACATGCGGGTGCAGGCCGATGTTGAGGAAGCGGCCCGAGCGCTCGGACTCGGCGTAGAGCCAGTCGAACGCCTCCTTGAACACCGCGAAGCCGCCGTCGCAGGTCTGCCCCTGGCGCATGAACACGGTGAAGTCGTTGACCTCGGAGGTGTAGGACACCGAGACCAGCGGTTTTCCGGACTTCGTCTGGATCAGGTAGGGCTGGTCGTCGTTGAGCAGGTCGGTGAAGTAGAGCATGCCCTCCTCCGCCAGCAGGTCCGCGGTGTTGGGCGTGGACCGCAGGGAGGAGCTCAGCCACCCCTTGGGCCGCTTGCCGGTGGTCTCCTCGCAGATGCGCAGGGTCTCGCGGATCACCTCGCGCTCGCGCTCGGGGTCCTTGTGGAAGTCGGTCAGCAGGTCGGTCTGCACGTAGTTGTGGGCGACGATCTCCCAGCCGCGCTCGACGGCGGCGTCGACCACCGCCTTCCGCTCGATCCCCATCTTGGCGTTCATCGTGCAGGACGAGGGCACGCCCTCGGCGTCGAAGACGTCGAACATCCGCCACACGCCGACCCGCTGGCCGTATTCGCGCCAGGTCCAGTTGGGGTTGTCGTAGACGTCCCCCGCGAGCTCGCCCCCCACGATCCCCGGACCGCCCGGATAGAAGGGCTTCGGGTCCTCGCGCGCGGGATCCCAGTACTCGAAGTTGGTGGTCAGGATCACCGCGAGCCGCTTGCCGTTCGGCCACTTCAGCGGCTGGCGGTGGGCGATGGGCACGAAATCGTAGTGCACGGCTGAGGGCTCCTTCCCTTCAGGCAGGCGCCCGCGCCGTGGGCGCCCGGGGGCTGACTGCCGAATGTTTCGCTTGACTCCGATAGGGTCGGTTCGCACCGTGTACAAGTTGTCAGGACATTTCAACTGCGCTTGTCAGGGAATGTCCGGCGTTTCCCGGAGCCGAGCCCCACCGCCCCGCGGCGTCAGGCCAGGCTCCCCGAGGCGCGACAGGGGTGACGAGGCAGCCGGGACACCCCGGCGGAAAGGGCGAAACGGTGCGGATACGGCCGAAAACAGGGTCACGAGCGGGGAAAACCCGGGACGAGCGGCGGCCGGCGGCCGATCTCCGCGCGCCGGCGGCCGGGCGGGCGGGCAGGGCGGCCCGGGCCCGGGCCGGATCGGCGATTTTGTATACAGGCGCCCTCGGCACGCCTGCGGCGGCCCGCCGCGGCGACGGGGGAGAATCGGTCGCGATGCGCGACCCGGGCGTCCGCGCGCTCGCCTTCAGGGAGGTCCGGGCCTGATGCTCCTTCTCCAGCAGATCGCCAACGGGCTGATGCTGGGCTCGGTCTACGTGACCGTGGCCGTGGCCTTCACGCTCACCATCTCGATCCTGAACTTCCTCAACTTCACCATCCCCACGCTGTTCATGCTGGCCGGCATGGTGGGCTGGTCGCTGGCCTTCTGGGGCCTGCCCTTCGGCCTCTCGGGCCCGCTGCCCTGGCCGCTGGCGCTGGCGGGGGGCGTCGTGGTCGCCGTGATCGCCTCGCTGATCGTCGAGCGGTTCACCTTCCGCTATCTCAAGACCCGCTACGGCGATTCGACCGAGCATGCGATCCCGCTGGTCTCCTCGCTCGGCTTCCTGCTGATCCTCGAGAACCTGGTGCGGATCGAGCATGGCTCCGACGCCCAGCGCTTCCCGGGGCCCTCCGCCGACCTGACGCTGAGCCTCGCCGGCATCCATCTGCGCCTGCCGCAGGTGGTCAGCCTGGTGGTGGTGGTGTTCCTGGTGCTGGGCCTGGTGTGGATGATGAAGTCGTCCCGCATCGGCCGCATGCTGCGCGCCATCGCCGAGAACCCCGACGCCGCCGGCATCCTGGGCATCGAGACCCGCCGCGTGGTCCCCATCGTCTTCATGCTGACCGGCATGCTCTGCGGCCTCGCCGGCGCGCTCTTCGCGGTGAACTACGGCGAGGTCTCGCCGCAGATGGGCGAGGACATCGGCTCGAAGGCCATCGCGGGCATGGTCGTGGGGGGGCTGGGCTCGCTGTGGGGCGCCGTCGCGGGCGGGGTGATCATCGGGCTGATCGAGATGATGACCATCCACTGGGCCGGCGCCGACACGGTGCAGGCGACCGTGTGGGGGGCGCTGCTGATCACCCTGCTGCTGCGTCCGCAGGGCCTCTTCGGCCACCATGCCATCGGCAAGGGGAAGCTGTGATGAGCGGCTACTGGATCGGCCTGATCACCATCCTCTCGATCAACGTGATCTTCGCCTACGGCATCTTCCTCGCCGTGGCGACGGGCCAGCTGAACCTCGGCGGCGCGGGCTTCCAGGCGCTGGGCGCCTACGCCGCCGCTTACCTTGCGATGGAGATGGACCAGCCGCTGGTCGTCACCATCGCCGCCGGCATGATCGTGGCGGGCGTCATCGGCTTCGCGATCTCCTTCCCGATCCTGCGGCTGAAGGGGGTCTACCTGGTGTTGGGCACATTCGCCTTCGCCGAGGTCGTGGCCGGCCTGATCCTGAACTCCGACGCGCTGGGCGGGGCCACCGGCCTGCCGGTGCCGACCTTCATCGACTGGGACGTGCCGGCCATCGCCGCCATCGTCGTGGCCCTGCTGGTGTTCTGGCTGATGTCGACGCGCTTCGGCCTCGTGGTCCGCTCGGTCCATGACGACGAGGTGGTGGCCGACCTGATGGGCGTGAACGTGCGCATGGTCCGCGTCTGCGCCTTCGCGCTGGGGGCGGCGCTGGCGGGCCTCTCGGGCGCGCTCTACGCCCATGCCTTCAGCTTCGTCGAGATCCAGGTCTTCAACGCCTCCCTCTCCATCTACGTGCTGCTCTACGTCCTGCTCGGCGGCGCGCAGACGGCCTGGGGGCCGCTCTTCGGCGCCGCCTTCTTCACGCTCCTGCCCGAGGCGCTGCGCGACACCCTCCCCGCGCTGAAGGAGGCCGTCTTCGGCACGCTCGGGATCGAGGGCGCCTCGAACCCGCCCGACGAGTCCTGGCGCTTCGTGATCCTGGGCGTCGCGACCGTGCTGATGATGATCTTCCGCCCCGAGGGCCTGATCACCCGCACCCTGGTCGAGCGGCTGCGCCCGCTCAACCGCGCCCCCCGCCGCGCCCCTGCGGAGGCCGCCGAATGACCCAGCCGCTTCTCAAGGTCGACAATCTTTCCAAGAGCTTCGGCGGCCTCGCCGTGATCTCCGAGGTCTCGTTCGAGGTCCCCGCCGGCGGGCGCCTCGCCCTGATCGGGCCCAACGGCGCGGGCAAAACCACGATGTTCAACCTGCTGACCGGGGTCTACCGGCAGGACGTCGGCACGGTGACGCTCGACGGCGAGGTGATCGACGCCTACCCGTCCCGCGCCCGCATCGGCCTGGGCATGGCCCGCAGCTTCCAGAACATCCGCCTGATGCCCCACCTCTCGGTGGTCGAGAACGTGATGCTGGGCCAGCAGTCGCGGGCGAAGGGCTGGCGGGATTTCATCTCCCCCGTCACCGCCTTCGGCCGCTCCGCCGCCTATCGCGAGGCGGAGGACCTGCTGGCGGCGATGAACATCGAGACCCGCCCCGGCGACGTGGTGGCGACGTTGCCCTACGGCATCCGCAAGAAGATCGAGGTGGTCCGCGCGCTCGCCGCCAAACCCAAGCTCCTGCTGCTGGACGAGCCCGCCGCCGGCCTCAACGCCGTCGAGACCGCGTCCTTGCGCGACTTCCTCCTGCAGATCGCCGACACCGGCGTGACCCTCCTGGTGGTCGAGCATGACATGAGCCTGGTGCGATCCCTCTGCACCTCCACCGTGGTGCTGAACTTTGGGCGCAAGATCTACGACGGCCCCGTCTCGAAGGTGCACGAGGACCCGCAGGTGCTGGAGGCCTACCTCGGCCCCCGCCACGCCGGCGAGAAGGAGCCCGCCCATGTCTGAGACCTGGCTGGAGACCGAGGCCCTCGACGTCGCCTATGGCCGCACCCACGCCGTCCGCGGCGTCTCGCTGACGGTCGGCGAGGGCGAGATCGTCGCCGTGCTGGGCGCCAACGGGGCCGGCAAGACCTCGCTGCTGCGCGCGCTGCAGGGCGCCGTGAAGCCCTCCGGCGGCGCCATCCGCTTCATGGGCCGCGACCTGACCAATGCGGGCTCGGCCGAGCGGGTGCGCTCGGGCATGATGCTGGTGCCCGAGGGCCGGCAGATCTTCGTCTCGATGACCGTGCACGAGAACCTGCTGATGGGCGGCCACCTGCGCCGCGACCCTGCGGGGGTCGAGAAGGACATCGCCGCCGTCTACGACCGCTTTCCGAACCTCGCCGAGCGTCGCGACATGAAGGCCACCGTCCTCTCGGGCGGCGAGCAGCAGATGCTCGCCGTCGGCCGCGCCCTGATCGGCCGGCCGAAGCTGATGATGCTCGACGAGCCCTCGCTGGGCCTCTCGCCGCTCTTCGTCGAGAAGCTCTTCTCCCTGATCCAGGAGCTGAACGCCGGGGGCCTCTCGATCCTGCTGGTCGAGCAGAACACCCACATGGCGCTCGAGATCGCCTCGCGCGCCTATGTCCTCGAACTCGGCCGCGTGACCCTGCAGGGCCCTGCGGCCGACCTCGCCGCCGACGCCGCCCTGGCCGAGGCCTACCTGGGCGCCGAGCCCGCATAAGCAAGACCAAGACGCACCAAACAGGGGAACCCACATCATGACGCTTCGCGCGAAGACACTGGCGGCGGCCGCGGGCCTCGCCGCCCTCGGCCTCGGCGCCCTGCCGGCGCTGGCCCAGGACACGATCAAGATCGGCAACATCGTCGTCACCACCGGCTTCCTGAAGGGCCCGGGCGAGCCCGCCGTCCACGCCTTCGACATCGCCGTCGAGGAGATCAACGCCGCCGGCGGCATCAACGGCAAGCCGATCGAGATCGTGCGCTTCGACACCGGTTCCGACGCCAAGCAGGCCGCCACCGGCGTGCGCACGCTGGTGCAGGACGAGGACGTGCTGGCGATCCTCGGGCCGTTCTCCTCGGGCGAGACCCGGGTGGCGCTGACCATGGCCGAGCGCTTCGGCGTGCTGATGATCCCCACCGCCGCCTCCGCCCCCGACCTGGTGGCCGACAGCAAGTGGGGCTGGCGGCTGACCGAGGACGAGAGCAAGCAGTTCTCCCGCCTGCTGTCGGAGATGAAGAAGGCCGGCCTGCCGATGGGCTCGGCCGAGATCATCTACGTCTCGGACGAGGTCGTCTCGGCCAACGCCGGCACCACCCTCTACCCCGAGCTGATGAAGGCGGCGGGCATCGAGGTCGGCGAGCCGATCCCGGTGCAGTACAAGTCCTTCGACATGTCCGGCCAGGCCGCGCAGGTGATGGCCTCGAACCCCGACCTCGTCGCGGTCGCGGGCCTGCCCGAGTCCGCCTCCAAGGTGATCAAGGAGCTGCGTCGCCAGGGCTACGAGGGCCGCATCATCGGCTCCCAGATCTTCGCCGACCCGCTGATCGTCGAGCTCTTCGGCCCCGAGGGCGAGGGCACCATGGTCGTCGCCGGCTTCTGGAAGGGCCGCACCGAGCAGGCCCAGGCCTTCGACGACAAGCTGCTGGCGCGCCTCGAGGCGAACGGGATCCACAAGCTGGGCGCCCACCACTCCGACGCGCAGGCCTATGACGGCGTCTACCTGCTCAAGCAGGTGATGGAGGCCGCCGGCGTCACCGGCGATCCCGCCAAGGTCGAGGAGGAGCGCGCCGCGATCCTGGCGCAGATGGAGGGCGTGGTCTTCGACGGCATCGTCGGCGACGACGTGTGCTTCGACTCGAACCACGACGCCGAGCTCCCCGGCTATGTCATCGAGATCAAGGACGGCGCCTGGACCAAGTTCGCCGAGGCGTCCGCCGACACCTGCGAGTGACCCCCGCCGCGCCCTGAGGCGCAGCCCCCCGAACCAGGAACGCCGGGCCCCGACGCCCGGCGTTCCGCCTTTCCCACCCCCGCCGTCCGGCTCGGGAGCCCCACGCCCGGCGCCTTGCCGGGGGACCCCGCTCCTGGCGCCCGGGAGACCCCCGCCGTCTGTCCCGACAGCCTCGCCCCGCCGTGCGGCCCGGGAACCTCGCTCTCGGCGTCTCGCCCGGGAACCCGCTCCCGCTCGGCAGCCCCGCCTCCGGCCCCGGCCCAAGAGACCTGCCGCCGGCGCCCGGAGCCTGCGCGCCGCCCTCCGGCGGCCCCGCCGATCCGGCGAGGGCCGGACCGCCCGACCCTCCCGCCCTGCGCCCAAAGCGCGCGCGCCCTGCCGTCCTCTCGCCTTCCGGCCCGGTCCGGAGCGATGACAGCGCTGTCAGACCTCTCCCGGACGCCTTTCCTTGCTCGAGATCATCTGGATCACCCTGCCGCTCTACCTGCTGATCCTGGCGGGCTGGGCGGCCTTCCGCTGGCAGTATCTCGTCACCGACGGGCTGGGGGCGCTGGGCGCCTTCGTGGTCCGGGTCAGCCTGCCGGCCCTGATCTTCCAGGCCATCGCCATCCCGCGCGAGGGGCAGGGCGCCGGCGGCTTCGAGTGGTCGTTCCTGGTCGGCTACCTCGGCGCCTCGCTGGCGGGGATGCTGATCGGGCGGGCGATCATGCGCCGGCTCTTCGGCCAGGGGCCCGGGATCTCCTGGGTGTTCGGGCTGGGCATGGCCTCGTCGAACACCGGCTTCATGGGCTTCGCGATCACCAGCCTCGTCTTCGGGCCCGAGGCCGCGGCCGCCTTCGCCATGATCATCATCGTCGAGAGCGCGGTCATGATCCCGCTGGCCATGGTCGCGGCCAACGTCGCCTCCTCGCCCGAGGCCGACTGGAAGGCGCTCGCCTGGCGCTCGCTGTCGCATGCCGCGCGCAACCCGCTGCTGCTGGCCGTCGCCCTGGCGGTCGCCGCGCGCAGCGTGGACTTCGTGGCGCCCGAGCCGCTGGAGCGGGCCATCGCCATGATGGCCGCGGTGGCAGCCCCCGTGGCGCTCTTCGCCGTCGGCGGCACCGTGGCGCGGTTCCCGATCAGCGGGGCGTGGCGACGCTCGCTCGCCATCTCCTCGGCGAAACTGCTGCTGCACCCGGCGCTGACGGCGGCGGCCTTCTGGATGCTGCCCGGGGTCTCGCCGGGCATGGCCGCCATCGGCATCGTCAACGCCGCCATGCCGATGCTGTCGCTGTTCCCGCTGCTGGGCCAGCCCCATGGCGGCGAGCAGGTCTGCGCGACCTCGCTGATCCTCTCGACCGCGGCGAGCTTCCTGACCATCTCCGTGCTGGTCGCCTATCTGGCCTGAGCCGGCTGGTTGCAGCGCCCGGGCGCGCCTACATTGCCGGGCAGGAGGACCTGCACATGGCTGGCGGCTGGGCCCGCGACGGCGCGGTGAACGAGCAGATCGAGGCATCCATCGAGGACGAGCTCCTGCGGCTGCGCAGCGCCGGCCGCCCCCGGGGCGAGAGCCTGACCCATTGCGCCGAATGCGAGGAGCCGATCCCCGAGGCCCGCCGCCAGGCGATCCCCGGCGTGCGCCTCTGCATCGAGTGCCAGTCCGAGCGCGACCGCGCCCCCGTCGCCCGCGGCGGCATCAACCGCCGCGGCTCCAAGGACAGCCAGCTCAAGTGACGAGGCCCCGGGGGGCGCCGACGCGGTCCCCCGCGCGCGCCCCGGCCCCGGTCCGGGGCCTCCGGCGATCCGCTGGCCCCCGGCGCCCGGCTCAGCCCTTGGCGCTCTCCGCGATGGCCTTGCCCGCGGCGACGCCCGAGGCCCAGGCCCACTGAAAATTGTAGCCCCCCAGCCAGCCGGTGACGTCCACCGCCTCGCCGATGGCGTAGAGGCCGGGGACCGCCTTCGCCTCCAGGGTCTTCGAGGACAGCCCGTCGGTGTCGATGCCGCCCGCCGTGACCTCGGCCTTCGCAAACCCCTCGGTGCCGGTGGGGCGGAAGGTCATCGCCTCCAGCTCGGCGCCCAGCGCGTCGAGCGCGGCGTCGGGGGTGTTGCCCAGCTCCTGGGGCAGGGCGAGGCGCACGGCCAGCGCATCGGCGAGGCGCCGGGGCAGATGCTCGGCGAGGGCCGCCTTCAGATGCGCCCGCGGCGCCCGCCGCTTCGCCTCCCGCAGTTTTGCAGGGGCGTCGGGAAGGAGGCGCAGTTCGATCGGCTCGCCCGGCGACCAGTAGGAGCTGATCTGCAGGATCGCCGGCCCCGACAGGCCGCGGTGGGTGAACAGCGCCGCCTCCTCGAACGAGACCCCGCCCGCCCGTGCGCAGGAGGGGAAGGCGACGCCGCTGATCGCCTTGAGGTCGGCGTCCGCCTCGCCCAGCGTGAAGGGGACCAGCGCCGGGCGCGGCTGCACCACCTTCAGCCCGAAGCGGCGGGCGATGTCGTAGGCGACCCCGCTCGCCCCCATCTTCGGGATCGAGGGCCCGCCCGTCGCGATGACCAGCCGCGGCGCCGAGGCGCCGGCGACCCGGAAGCGCCCGTCGGCATGGCCGATCTCGCCCAACTCCGTGCCGAGCCGGATCTCCACCCCGCCGCGGTCGCATTCGTCGAGCAGCATCGCCACGATCTGCCGGGCGGAGCCGTCGCAGAACAGCTGCCCCAGCGTCTTCTCGTGCCAGGCGATGCCGTGGCGCTGGACGAGATCCAGGAAATCCCACTGGGTGTAGCGGCTGAGCGCGGACTTCGCGAAGTGCGGGTTGGCCGAGAGATAGCAGCCCGGCTCGATCCCCAGATTGGTGAAGTTGCAGCGCCCGCCGCCGGAGATCAGGATCTTCTTGCCCGCCGCCTCGGCATGATCCAGCACCAGCACCCGCGCGCCGGCCTGCCCGGCGGTCAGGGCCGCCATCAGCCCGGCCCCCCCGGCCCCCAGCACGATCGCGTCGTAATCCATGGCGGTGTCCCGAGTGCGGTCCGCAGACCAGGCGAGAGAGCGCCGCCCCTCCCACGAGGCGCGCCGAAGCCGGCCCCCTCTACCGCCCCAGCCCTCTCCCCGCAACGCCGCGCCGGATTCCCGGTCTACAGGCGCCCTGCGGGCGGGCTTGGCTGGGTTGCGTGGGTGGGAGGGGTTGGAGGGATCGGCGGGCGGTGCAGCCTCCGGCGGGCTCCTGACTCACCAAAGAACAAGCCCCGCGCCTGTTCTCCGGATCCGTCTCTCGCTGATGGATGCCTGAGCGACTCGCCCGAAGGGGTCAAGGACAAGCCCGCGCAAGCGCGGGTCGCTGCGCGATCCTTGACCCCTTCGGACGAGTCGCTCTTTACGGCATCCGCGAGAGACGGCTCCGGAGAACAGGCGCTTTGCGGGGGCTGCCGGCGGGGCGCCAGGGCGCGTGGGGCGGGGCGGAGGCGCGGTCGGGGGCCTGCGGCGCGCGGGGAGCGCGCGGGGTCAGGGTCTCAGGGCGGCGAACTTCGCCTCCAGCGCGCGGGCGGCCTCCTCCCAGCCCCAGGGCGGGTTGGCGAGCCAGAGGCCGGAGCCGATCATCCGGTGACCCGCGCGCGCAGGCGGGAAGCGGACCTCGGAGCGGGCCACGCCCTCGGCGCCCATCGCGTCCAGCTTCGCGGTCAGCTCGCGGTGGGCGCCGGAGGCGAGCAGCGGATACCACAGCATCAGCACCCCCACCGGCCACTTGCGGCGAATGCGGGCGAGGAGATCGGGGGTCGCCGACCACTCCGACTTCACCTCGTAGGACGGGTCCACCAGCAGGAAGCCCCGGCGCGGCTCGGGGGGCGTCAGCGAGAGCGCCAGGGAGGGGCCGTCGGCGTCGTGGATCTCGGCCAGCGGCAGGGCCTCGCGCAGGGCGGCGACCTCCCGGGGGTGGCGCTCGGCCAGCACGATGCGGTCCTCGGCGCGCAGCAGGGTCCGGGCGACGAGGGGCGAGCCGGGATAGGCGGTCGCGCCGCCCTGGGCGCGGGCCTCGGCCAGGGCCCGGGCGTAGGGGTGGTCGGGGGCGAACCAGCGCTCCATCCGCGCGAGGCCGGCCTCGGCCTCGCCGGTCTTGCGCGCCTCGGGACCCGCGAGGTCGTAGAGCGCGCGGCCGGCGTGCGTTTCGAAATAGGCCAGGGGCTTTGGCTTGCGCGCCAGGTAGTCCAGCGCCAGCGCCAGCATGGCGTGCTTGTGCACGTCCGCGGCGTTCCCCGCGTGATAGGCATGCTGGTAGGAGAGCATCGGCCGGTCAGGGGGCCCGGCGGCGCAGCGCGTCGGTCAGCTGCTGGGCCATGCCGGCGCCCAGCAGGTAGAGGCTGGTGACCACCACCCCGGTCTGCACGAAGACGCCCGGGTCGAAATGCGCCAGCGCCGCCCAGCAGCCGAACACCGTCCACAGGATCGCCGCGGGCAGCGAGACCTTGCGCCAGCGCACCGTGCGCACGGGATGGATGAACTTCAGCGGCGCGAACATCGCCGCCGCCAGCACCGTGATCACCGCCATGATCACCCCCGGCGAGGGCGTGGTGGCGAAGAGCACCAGCACCACCATGTTCCAGCAGCCGGGGAAGCCCAGAAAGCTCTTGTCCCCCGTCTTCATCCAGCTGCCGGCGAAGTAGAGCCCGCTGGAGAAGGTGATCCCCAGCAGCGCCACCCAGGCCCAGACCCCGGGCAGGATCCCGGACTGGAACAGCGCATAGGCGGGAATGAAGACATAGGTCAGGTAGTCGATGATCAGGTCGAGCACCACGCCGTCGATATGCGGCGCATGGGTGCGCACGTCGTATTTGCGCGCCAGGGGGCCGTCGATTCCATCGACCGCGAAGGCCACCACCAGCCACAGGAACATCAGGTTCCACTTCTCGTCCACCGCCGCCAGCAAGGCCAGCATGGCGAAGACCGCCCCGGTGGCGGTGAGAAGATGGACCGAAAGAGCGCGCAGGGCCGATGTCGTCATCTCCTCCCTATACCTGCGCCGGGCGCGTTTTGTAAGGCGCGGCGCGCGCCCCCGCGGCGTTCGCGACATCGACGCGCCGGGTCCGGCTGGTTAGGGTCTTGTCCGGACCATTCTCGCCGGGAGCCCCCCGCCCGGCCGCGCCGCCCGCCTGCCCCCGCCGCGGGGCCGCCCGGCGCCGGCCCGACGGGAGGCGGCTCCGATCCAGTGGAGGGCGACGCCATGCGCGTCATCAAGATCGGGGGCGCCCAGATGGGGCCCATCCAGAAGGCCGACGACCGCGCCTCGGTGGTGGCGCGGATGCTCGCGCTGCTCGACGAGGCGGCCGGGCAGGGCTGCGGGCTGGTGGTGTTCCCGGAGCTTTGCCTCACCACCTTCTTCCCCCGCTGGAAGGAGCATGAGGCCGACATCCCCTCGTTCTACGAGGACGCGATGCCCAATGACGCCACCCGGCCGCTGTTCGATCGGGCCCGCGCCCACGGGATCGCGATCAGCTTCGGCTATGCCGAGCGCACGCCCGAGGGCCGCCGCTTCAACACCTCGATCCTCACCGACCGCGCCGGCGAGATCGTGGGCAAGTACCGAAAGGTCCACCTGCCGGGCCATGTCGACTACGACGACGCCCGCAGCCACCAGCACCTGGAGAAGCGGTATTTCGAGCCCGGCGACCTCGGCTTCCCCGTCTGGCGCAACGAGGGCGCCGTGATGGGCATGTGCATCTGCAACGACCGCCGCTGGCCGGAGACCTGGCGGGTGATGGGCCTGCAGGGGGTCGAGCTGGTCGTGCTGGGCTACAACACCCCCTCGGTGAACGCGGAACAGGCCGGCGAGGGTCTGGAGAAGCGCCTCTACCACTCGGAGCTGTCGATCACCTCTGGCGCGTATCAGAACGCCTGCTGGGCGGTGGCGGTGGCCAAGGCGGGGGACGAGGACGGGCACCCGCTGATGGGCGGCTCGATCATCGTCGACCCCAACGGCTTCGTCGTCGCCCGCGCCCAGACCGAGGGCGATGAACTCATCACCGCCGAGGCCGACATGGACGCCTGCGCCTTCGGCAAGCAGACCATCTTCGACTTCGCCCGCCACCGCCGCATCGAGCACTACGGCCGGATCACCGCCCAGACCGGCGCCACGCCTCCGCAGGACTGACCCATGCTGATCGACTTCGACGGGCTCGACCCGAAACTCCGCTACAAGCTGATGTGCGGCGCGGTGATCCCGCGGCCCGTGGCCTGGATCACCACCATCTCGAAGGACGGCACGGTCAACGCCGCGCCCTACTCCTTCTTCAACGTCTTCGGAGAGGACCCGGCGCTGGTGGTGGTGGGGCTGGGCCACAAGCCCGATGCGCCCAAGGACACCACGCGCAACATCCTCGCCACCTCCGAGTTCGTGGTGAACATCCCCGCCCTGAGCCAGATCGGCGACATGGTCGACAGCGCCGCCGTCTATCCGCCCGAGCAGGGCGAGCCGGAGAAGCTGGGGCTGAAGCTCGCGCCCTCCGCCAAGGTCGCCCCCCCGCGCCTCGCCGACTGTCCCGTGGCGCTGGAGTGCCGCAAGATCACCGGCCTGACCTTCGGCCCCACCCGCGAGCTGCTGATCGGCGAGGCGGTGGCCCTGCAGGCCCGCGACGGCCTGGTGGACCCCGAGACGCTGCGCTTCGACTGGCAGGGCGACTTCCCCATCGCGCGCCTCTTCGCCGACCGCTACGCTCGCCTCGAGGAGATCGAGCCGCACCCGATCCCCAAGCCGAAGCCGTGAGCGCCGGGAGGACCCCATGACCGCAATCGACCGCCATACCGCCGGCGTTTACGTGATCGCCGCCACCCCCTTCGCCGACGACGGCGCGCTGGACCTCGAGAGCGTGGACAGCCTCGTCGATTCCTACGTCGCCGCCGGCTGCGACGGCATGACCATCCTCGGCGTGATGGGCGAGGCGATGAAGCTCGCCGCCGACGAGAGCCGCGAGGTGATGCGCCGCTTCCTCGCCCGCGCGCCGAAGGGCTTCGGGACCATCGTCGGCGTCTCCGCCCCCGGGCTCGACAACCTCGCCCGCCTCGGACAGGAGGCGATGGAGGCCGGCGCCGCGGGGGTGATGATCGCCCCGATCCCCAGCCTCGCCACCGAGGAGCAGGTCCTCAACTACTACGCCCAGGCCTGCGCCATGCTGGGCGAGGACGTGCCGGTCTGTTTCCAGGACTACCCGCAGCTGACCGGCGTGAAGGTCTCCGCCGACACGATCCTCGAGCTGACCCGCCGCCACCCCCAGATCGTGATGCTCAAGCACGAGGACTGCCCGGGGCTGAACAAGCTGACCCGGGTGCGCGAGGGCTCGGGGACCGAATCCACCCCCCGCCTCTCGATCCTCTGCGGCAACGGCGGCCTGCACCTGTGCCAGGAGCTCGCCCGCGGCGCCGACGGCGCGATGACCGGCTTCGCCTTCCCCGAGATGATGGTCGACGTGGTCCGCCTCCATGCCGAGGGCAAGGCCGACGCCGCCGAGGACCTCTTCGACGCCTGGCTCCCCCTCGTGCGCCACGAGGTCCAGCCCGGCCTCGGCCTCGCGCTGCGCAAGGAGACGCTGCGCCGCCGCGGGGCCATCAAGTCCGCCAAGGTCCGCGCGCCGGGTCCGAAGCTGACCGCCGCCGACCTCGCCGAGCTCGACCGCCTGATTTCCCGCGCCGAGGCGCGGGTCCCCGCCGCCGGAGGAAGATTGGCCGCATGACCCTGGATCTCGTCATCAAGGGGGGGACGGTCGCCACCGCCTCCGACGTGTTCGACGCCGACATCGGCGTGCGCGACGGGCGCGTCGTGGCGATGGGGGAGGATCTGACCGCCCCCGACGTCATCGACGCGACCGGAAAACTGGTGCTGCCCGGCGGCATCGAGGCCCACTGCCACATCGCCCAGGAAAGCGCCGCGGGGATCATGACCGCGGACGATTATTATACGGGCTCGGTCTCGGCGGCCTTCGGCGGCAACAGCTCCTTCGTCCCCTTCGCCGCCCAGCACCGCGGCATGGGGGTGACGCAGACGCTGGACCTCTATGACGGCCGCGCCGCGCCCAATTCGGTGATCGACTACGGCTACCACCTGATCGTCGCCGACCCGACCGAGGCCGTCCTGAAGGACGAGCTTCCGGCCGCCTTCGCCCGCGGCGTCACCTCCTTCAAGGTCTTCATCACCTACCCGCTGATGAAGATCGAGGACCGCCAGTTCCTCGACATCCTCGCCGTCGCCAAGGCCCACGGCGCCGTCACCATGGTCCACGCCGAGAACAACGGCATGATCGAGTGGATGGGCGAGCAGCTGACCAAGGCCGGCCACACCGCGCCGCGCTACCACGCCCCCTCCCACCCCGCGCTGGCGGAGGAGGAGGCGATCCACCGCGCCATCTGCCTCGCGAAGCTCGTCGACGCCCCCCTGGTGATCGTCCACGTCTCCACCCCCGAGGGCGCCGAGATCGTGCGGCGCGCCCGCGCCGACGGCGCCAAGGTCTGGGCCGAGACTTGCCCGCAATACCTCTTCCTCGACAAGTCGGACCTCGACCGCCCCGGCATGGAGGGCGCGAAGTTCATGTGCTCCCCCCCGGTGCGCGACGCCCGCACCCGCGAGGCGCTGTGGAAGCACCTGCAGACGGGCACCTTCACGCTGTGGTCCTCCGACCACGCGCCCTATCGCTTCGACGAAACCGGAAAACTGTCGAACGGGCCGGAGGCCCCGTTCAAGAAGATCGCCAACGGCATGCCCGGCATCGCCGTGCGCCTGCCGCTGCTGTTCTCCGAAGGGGTGAACGCCGGGCGCATCACCCTGCAGGACTTCGTGGCGCTGTCGGCGACCAACGCCGCGCGCCTCTACGGGATGCACCCGAAGAAGGGCACGATCTGCATCGGCGCCGATGCCGACATCGCGATCTGGGACCCCAGGCTGACCCGCACCGTCACGGCGGCCGACCAGCACGACGCCATGGACTACACCCCGTTCGAGGGCATGAGCCTCACCGGCTGGCCGGTCACGGTCCTCTCCCGCGGCCGCCGCATCGTCGAGGGCGGAGAGCTGAAGGCCGAGCGCGGCTCCGGCGCCTTCATCTCCCGCGGCCTGCCCGAGATCGCGGGCCGCCCCGGCTACCAGGCCCCCGAACTCGACCCCGCCCACAACTTCGGCGCGGAGATCGCCCCATGAGCCGCAGCTTCGGCCCCATCGTCGTCGTGAACCCCAACTCCAACGAGGAGGTCACGGAAGGCATGCGCGAGGCCCTGGCCGGCTTCGCGCTGCCCGGCGGCCCCGCCATCGAGTGCGTGACCCTGACCGAGGGCCCCTTCGGCGTCGAGACGCAGGAGGACAGCGACAGCGTGGTGATGCCGCTCGCCCGCATGGCGAAGGAGCGCACCGACGCCTCCGCCTTCGTCATCGCCTGCTATTCGGACCCGGGGCTCGAGGTCTGCCGCTCGGTCGCGTCCTGCCCGGTGTTCGGCATCCAGGAATCGGCGGTGCTGACGGCGATGTCGCGGGCGGACCTCTTCGGCTCCATCGCCCTCTCGCCGAAGTCGATCCTGCGCCACCGCCCCTACATGCGCCGCATGGGGGTGCTGGGCCGGCTCGCCAACATCCGCCCCCTGAACATGTCGGTGGCCGAGAGCCACGCCCCCGAGAGCTTCCCCCGCATCGTCGAGGTCGGCGAGGCGCTGAAGGCCGACGGCGCCGGCGCCATCCTGCTCGGCTGCGCCGGCATGGCCGGCCACCGCCGGGCGCTGGAGGAGGCGCTGGGCGTGCCCGTCATCGACCCGGTGCAGGCCGCGACCGGCATGGCGCTCGCCCAGGCGCTGGTCTGACGAGCGGCGGGCCGGCTCAGGCCCGCCAGTAGGCGACGCAGTCGCGCCGCGCCCGATCCACCCCCAGCGCGTCGAGCCGGCCGCGCAGGCGGCGCACCGCCGCCGCCTCGGCAGCGAACCACCAGCGGGCGGAGGCGGGCAGGGACCGCGCCTCGGCGGCCGCGAAGAGCGCCTCGGCCAGGGCCTCGGCCCCGGTCTCGGGCGGCAGCACCGTCAGCGCCACGCCTGCGGGGGGCGCGAGATAGGCCGCGGCCTCGGGCGGGGCCGCGACCACGGCGAGCCCCTCGCGCGCGGGGTCGGCCTCGAGGATCCGGGCGAGGGCGGGCAGGGCGCAGAGGTCGGCGCCGGCGATCAGCGGCCCGCCTTCGGGCGCCACGCCCGAGGGGCCCAGCACCCCCAGCCGCCAGCCCGGCCGCGCCCGCGCCGCCCAGCCGGCGAGCAGGTCGTCGCCGTGGATCACGGCGTCCACCTCGATCTCGCCGCGCGCGGGGTCGGCCCGGCGCACGGTGTAGACCCGCATCGCCAGCGCCGCCTCGCCCGCGGGCCAGGCGAGCCCGCCGTTGGGCTTCTGGCGCGGCCACTCCGCCGCCGACCCGTCGCAGGGCGGCACCAGCAGGCGCACATGCATCGGCGCGCCGGCATAGCGGGCGGCGTCCTCGCAGGCGAAGACCAGCCGGTCGAGCCCCGGCAGCGCCGGCCCCCGGCGCAGGTAGGTCCATTCGCGGAAGTCGGCCGCCGGCGCGCCGGGCCGCGCCCCGTCGGACCAGCGCAGCCGCTCCGCCGCCTCGGGCGAGAGATCGGCGAGCATGAACTCGGCCATTTCCTTGAGGCCCCGCAGGATCGCCTCGTCCCCCGCCTCGGCGGCGAGCGACAGGCCCCCCGGGGCGGGGCGCAGGGCGACGCTCCACCCGGCGCCGAGCAGCTCCAGGCCGTCGTCCCCGGCGGGGCGGGCGTGCAGGTCCCAGCCCTCGGCCATGGCGGCGAGGCGGCTGAGCGCGTCCTGCGGATCGGCGAGCCCGGCAAGGGCGCCGGCGGTCAGGGGGGCGGACATCGACCCTCTCGGGCTGGGAAACGGGGGCGGCCGGCGACGCGCATGGGCGGTCGCGCGGGGCCGTCGAGCTGGCGACGGGCTGGCAGCGGCCCCTCCCGCCCCGTTAGCCCCGCGCCCCGAAGCCGTCAAGCGCCCCGCCGGCCCGACGCGGCGTCGCTGTCGGGGGGCGGCACCCACCCGCCCGGGGAGAGCGGGGCTCTCGGGCGAGGGCGGCGTGGACGTCGCGACGCAAGATGCGGCGCAGGCCGGGGAGAGGCCCCGGGTCGAGCCCGGGGCGCCTCGCGGCGAGGGGCGGGCGGCGGCCGCCGCGCTCAGGCGGGGACGAGGCGCCGGCGCCCCCGCCTTCAGGCGGGGACGAGCTGCCGGCGCCCCCGCCTTCAGGCGGGGACGATGCCGCCGACCCAGTCGACGATGGCCGCGGCCGGCTGCACGCCGGCCTGGCGCTTCGCCTCGCGCCCGCGGTGGAAGGCGATCAGCAGCGGGATGCCGCGGATGCCGTAGCGGGCGCCCGCCTGGGGCGCGGCCTCGGTGTCGAGCTTGGCGAAGCGGGCGCGGCCCTGCATCGCCCGGGCGGCCTTCGCGAACTCCGGCGCCATCATCCGGCAGGGGCCGCACCAGGCCGCCCAGAAGTCGACCACCAGCGGCAGCTCGTCGGTGCGCGCCGCCTTCTCCAGCACGTCGAAGGAGACGTCGACCGGCGCGCCGCCGACGAGGCCCGCGCCGCAGACGCCGCATTTCGGTCCCGCGCCCAGCTTCTCCTGCGGCACGCGGTTGGCCTGCCCGCAGGCCAGGCACGTCAGCTTGATCGCCATCGTCGATCTCCACGCATTCAATTTCTGACATGCATGTAGGCGCGTCCGGCCCGCAGCGGAAGCCTCCGCGACGCAGATGCCGCGGGGGCCGCGCTCAGCCCTCGGTCGTCACGTGCACGGCGGGCTTGCGGCCCCCGTGCCAGTCGCCGCCGACCGAGCGCTCCACCTGGGCCGCGAGCTGCAGCAGCAGCCCGTCGCGCCCCTGCGCCGCCTGCAGATGCATCCCCAGCGGCAGGCCGTTGGCATGGCGCGCCATCGGGATCGAGATCCCCGGCGTGCCGCACAGGTTGTTCAGCGGCGTGTAGGCGAAGAACCCCCACAGGTTCTCGAACCAGGCCAGCGGCGAGGGCTCGGAGGTGGTGGTCAGATACTCGGTCGTGCCGATCCGCGGCGTCTCCCGCGCGGTGATCGGGGTCAGGATCACGTCCCAGCTCTGGTAGAACTCCCCGAAGGCGCGCGAGGTCTCGTTGAACGCGTACTGCATGTCCGAGCGCTCGGTGAAGGAGGCGTCCTTGCCCTCCTCCCAGATGCGGATGTTCATCGGCTCGATCAGGTCGGCGGGCGGTTTCTCGAGGCCGCGGGCGCGGAGCAGGTTGTTCACCGTCTGCGCGAACTGGGTGATGTAGCAGGTGGTCTGCGCCGCATAGGCCTTCTCGAAGTCGACGGTGGGGACGACCCACTCGACATGGTGGCCCAGGTCCTCGAAGACCTTCGCGACCCGCTCCAGCTCGGCCACGATATGGGGGGCGGCCTTGTAGGGCCCCCACTCATGGCTGACCGCGATCTTCAGGGGCTTCGGGTCCCGCTCGATCAGCTCCAGGAACGGGACCTCCGGCGTCCAGTAGGGCATGTATTCCCCCGGCGCGCCGCCCCGGCAGGCGTCCACGAAGGCGGCCGTGTCGCGCACCGTGCGGCTGAGGCAGCCCTGCGTCGACACCGGCGCCGCGTAGTCCGAGGCGTAGGGCGCGACCGAGAACGTCCCGCGGGAGCTCTTCAGCCCCACCAGCCCGCAGGTCCCCGCCGGGATCCGGATCGAGCCGCCCCCGTCGGTCCCGTGCACCACCGGGAACACCCCCGCCCCGGCCGAGGCCGCGGACCCCGCCGACGACCCGCAGGAGGTGTAGTCGGTGTCCCACGGGTTGCGGGTCACGTAGACCTCGGGGTTCTCGGCCGAGGAGCAGCAGCCGAACTCCGGCGTGGTGGTGCGCGCCATGATGTTCAGGCCCGCGGCCTTGATCTTCGTGGTCAGGAAGGCGTCCGCGGTCGGCCGGTTCCCCGCCATGAACTTCGAGCCCTGCTCCTGCAGCCGCCCCGCCACCGTCGGCCCGAGGTCCTTCATCGGGAAGGGCAGGCCCGCGAACACGCCCCCGAGGTCGGTCCCCCCGGCGGAGGCGTCGGCGACCGCGTCGTCGAAGCACTCGATCACCGCCTCGATCTTCGGGTTCACCAGCGCCGCGCCCGCGGCGGCCTGGGCGGCCAGCTCCTCGGGCTTGACCTCGCCGGCG
>Ga0310345_10002039_pt1 | contig 21050 bp, 24 predicted proteins | sample HC15DNA20500_MG_FD_204667 | JGI IMG/M metagenome (GOLD analysis project Ga0310345, IMG submission 204667) | Marine microbial communities from station ALOHA, North Pacific Subtropical Gyre - HC15-DNA-20-500_MG | ecosystem: Environmental > Aquatic > Marine > Oceanic | place: Pacific Ocean: North...
GATGGCCTTTTCCATCAACTCGGTAGCATCGCCATTGCTAACCGTTACGCGGTTAGTGCTGGCTAGCTTAGCCTTATTGAAGTAAATCACATCGCCCTCAGTCTTGTGAACTGAGGGATGCAAGGTAACATCACCTGAAAATGGAGTTTTCATTGCTGAAAGTTCCTGTTCTAAGGTTACCGCCGGACCGGTTGACCCGGCGGGCAGTACATCGATCCGATATCCACTCCCGCATCCCGTAGGATCGTGTATTGAGGAGCTTTGGCGGTTGGGGCGGTTCAGTCCCGCTTTCACGGGGTACCGGAACCCGGTAGTTGTTGCCGTATGTCGTTTCGATGGTTGCTATAGTCTCACAATCTCCCTAACTTTGCAAGTCTGTAAGGTTTCCGGGCTTTCGCGGCCGGACTATACACGGGCTTGTGCCGTCGCTTTGGACGGCATCGATGAGGCTCGACGGGGGGCACTTGGATTGCGCGCACGCACCTCCCCCCTGTAATACCCAACCTCTCATAACAACACCAAAAAATATGTAGTGTAAAGTTGCATACTTACAAAGTTTCTAGGGGATTTGGGTTCCCATCGCGTACGCACCGCTGTCACGAGGTTGTGCTTGACAATAAGTTCCGGGGCGTCATACAGTTCAGTTTATGGATACATTACCGCTTAGATATCACTCATGGTCCGACAGACTCGCAATGGACATCGCGCTCGCTCTTGAGGGCAGCGGGGAATCTATCGACGAAATCCTGAGTCGTCACGCCATCACGGTGGATGATCTAGGTAAGTTCAATTCTGACTCAATATTTCTGGCCAAGGTCGGGCATCTCCGTGAGGAGGTGCGCGAGAAAGGTATGACCTTCCGACTAAAGGCCAAGGCTCAGGCCGAAGAACTCCTCACTACCTCATGGACTCTCATCCATAGCCCAGATGTGTCGGCAGCCGTAAAGGCAGACCTCATCAAGTCCACAGTGAAGTGGGGTGGGCTTGAGCCGCAGAAGGATATGGCTGGGGATGGCACCAATCTTGGTGGCGTCACCATACAGATAAATTTACCACAGGTGGTCCATGCAGATCAGGACATTCCGAAAGTTATCGAAGGCAAAGTGGTTCACTGACCGGCTACTTGCGTTAGGTGTGCCGTTCCGTTGTCGGCTTGTCACGTTCCCTAAGCGACTCGGAAAGCCTATGGTGACAGAGGTTATAGTGTTTGATGCGCCTAACTGATCCATACGGGCCACTTCCGCAACAACACATCTTGACTGAGGATGGTTGGTCAGATCATACTCCCACTAATGGGGGCGGCTGGCCAGAGCACACTCCCACTACTGACTGCTGGTGCAAGCCCAGAGATGTGGGTAATGGGGTCTGGGTCCACCATGACGCAAGGGGGGCGGACGAGCATGTCAAGAATTAGTATAGCCTGGTACGTGCGGAGGGCCGTGAGTGGCGTATAACATCGACTACACCCCCAGCAAGGTGTGCGGCCAATTCATGGCCGACAACAGCAAGATGCGGGTGTTGGTGGGGCCGGTTGGCTCCGGCAAGTCCGTGACCAGTACGTTCGAGGTCATCAGGCGGGCAGGGGAGCAACAACCAAACGCACAAGGAATTCGGAAGTCAAGAGCTGCAGTTGTCCGCGAGACTGCCCGACAGTTAGCTGATACCACAATTAAAACTTTTCTCGATTGGTTCCCGACGGGGGTCTGTGGTCAGTATATGCGTACGACGAAAACCTACTTCTTCAAGGTCGGTGATATTGAGTGTGAAATTATGTTTCGCGCTCTTGATGACGCAGACGATGTTGCTAATCTCAACAGTCTCGAGCTGACCTTCGCGTGGTTCAACGAGTGCCAGGACATCCATCCGGATATCATTGACGCCATGTCCAAGCGTGTTGGGCGTTTCCCCGGTAAGAAGGATGGCGGGCCGACATGGCATGGGATGTGGGGTGATACTAACCCCCCGACGATGGATACGTGGTGGTACTACCAGATGGAGGGGCTTGATCCCGACGACGGGGTGTCGGCCAATAACAATGGGTGGGGGGTATATAAGCAACCAAGCGGACGCAGTAAGTTCGCCGAGAATGTGGAGAACTTGCCCGATGGATATTACGATACTCAAGGTCGCAGCGAAGAATATATTCGAGTTTATATTGATGGGGAGTATGGGCTTAGTTCTGCTGGTCAGCCTGTGTACAAGTATTTTCGTCCTGATTATCATATGGCTACTGAGAGGCTTGATCCTATTATCAATGGCATACGCCCCCTCATCGTGGGGATGGATCTCGGACTCACGCCCGCGGCACTCATAGGTCAATTGGACCCGCGAGGTCGTGCGCTCATTTATGCTGAAGCTGTTTCATTCGATATGGGGGTCCAGAGGTTCACGCGCACAATCCTCAAACCACTCTTGTTCGAGAGATTCCCTGGTGCGGCAATCATGGTTGTCGTTGACCCCGCCGGAGTTCAGCGCGCCCAAACCGATGAGCGTAGCGCCATCGACATCATCAAAGCGGAGGGGCTGAAAGTCATTGCTGCCAAGACTAACAACGTGACTGCTAGGTTAGGAGCGGTAGATGACTTCCTCATGCGCCATGCTGACGGCGACAGTGCTTTCCTTGTGGACCCTAGCTGTACAGCGCTGAAAAGCGCTATGATGGGTGGCTATCGGTTCAACCCTAAATCCGGCGCAATCGAGAAAAATAAACATTCGCATGTCGCCGAAGCTTTACAGTATTTAATGTTGCATATTGCAAGTATCTCGGATGGTGCTATAATGCTGCAGCGCCGAGAGATTAAGAGTCACTCTGCCTTGGGTTGGACATAGCCCAGTCTTCTCCGCGCACCGTTGGGGACCTTCAGGGGCACCCTGCCTTACGGCCCCAGCCTGCGCCCTCACCCCCCGGCTCACGCCGGGGGATTTTTTATTGTGTACTCGTTGTATCTAGTATATAAATATAGTTCCGAGCTGCTTTAGGGGTGTATATCGATGATGGAAGATAGTATCTGCCCAAAATGTGGCTGTGATAAACCCAAGGTGTTTGTACACGGACACTATCAATGTGAAGATTGTAAATGTATTGCAGACGGCGATTGTTGTCAGGGCGAAACGGAACAAGAGCCCCAAAATGCCGATTCGTAAGGTAACGGACGGTTGGACATTTGGGGGTGCTGTGTATAAAACATTAGTTGCGGCCAGAGGAGGTGTTTATGTGAGCTGGCATTGGTGGGCGGCTTTTGCCGCCGTGGCACTGCTCGTGACATTTGGGTGATGGTCTTCGGTGAGGCTTTACATCTTGCTGCCCGCACTAGGTGGGATTCTTTATTGCCTATTCTTTGATTCTAGTGTATAGATGTAGTTCCGCGGTCTATCTTAGGGGACGTTGATGGCTGGTCGCAAGTATTCAAACAAATACAGCCGCGTACCGATAGGGCTACAGCCTGCTTCCAGAATGGACGGTGGTGAATTTGTTCGCGCAGCGGAGAAAGCTGGGATGCCTACTGATACCGAGGGTCTCAACCGGATCGTGCGGCTGGTAAATTCCGGCATGACCATACCCGAAGCAATACTGGAGTTGAGGCGATAATGGCTGGTCTCAATTTCCTGCGTGTCGTGGATAATGCTACACTTGTCGAGCAGGAGAGCACTGCTCGCCAAGAGATGGAGGAGCGTCAGGCTGATCCACTCCTTCTTGGTATGGCGTCGTTCCTGCGCGGTGCTTTTGACGCCGCCAAACGTGCCAAGGACCCCATCGAGCGTTCCATGCTCAAGAGCCTCCGCCAACGCAACGGCGAGTATGAGGCTGATAAGCTAGCCAGCATCACATCGCAGGGCGGCTCACAGATTTATATGATGATTACTGAGGTGAAGTGCCGGGCCGCCGAGAGCTGGCTCCGCGACATCCTCATGGATACGGGTACTCCCCCGTGGGATATTCAGCCTACTCCACAGCCTGATCTTCCCGAGGCGAGTGATGAGCGGATTATCCAGATTCTGGGTGAGAAGGTTACTAAAATTATCGAGGCCGCAGGAAAAGCCCCTACTCTCACGGAGATGGACCAGCTTAAAGAAGTTGCCGCACAGGAGTTACGGTTCAAGGTTTTGCAGGATGCGCAGAAACGTGCGGAAGGTATGAAGCAGCGGATTGCAGATCAGTTCGCGCAGGGCGGGTTTGCTGAGGGGTTTAATGAGTTCCTCACCGACCTGGTTACATTCCCGGCGGCAATCCTTAAAGGCCCATCCGTGCGCAGGCAGCGTAAGTTATCGTGGGATACAGACGCTGAAGGCAACACCATCGCCGTAGCGGATGAGGAGCTTGCTCCTGAGTACGAACGGGTTGATCCATTTAGGTTCTACCCCGAGCCGGGCATATCCAAGATCAAAGATGGTTATTGTTTCGAGCATCATCCCCTCACTCGTACATCCATCGCTGATCTCATTGGTGTGCCCGGTTATGATGAAGAAGCCATCCGTGAAATTCTGCGGATTGGTAACGGGCAAAGCTGGATCAACACCGCTGTCGGTCTGGAGAAGGATGAGTTGGAGCGTAAGCACAGCACAGAGCTGCGGCCAACCGAAGTCTTTGACGCTCTTGAGTTCTGGGGCAAAGTAAGCGGTAAGATGTTATTGGACTGGGGGCTGTCGGAAGAAGAGATTAGTGATCCAGCCAAAGAGTATGATGCTAACGTATGGTTAGTGGGTAACTATGTGATTAAGGCTACCCTCAACTATGATCCTCTCGGGGAAAAACCATATGCAGCCACATCATTTATTAGGAACCCCGGTGCTTTTTGGGGTAAAGGCATCCCGGAAATTATTGGAGATATTCAGAACGTGTGTAACGCATCTGCACGTTCGTTGGTTAATAATATGGGTATCGCTTCTGGTCCTCAGGTTGAGGTTAACCTGGAGCGTATCCCGGCTAATGAGGACATTACGCAGATGCATCCGTGGCGTATCTGGCAGGTTCTTAATGATCCTCTGGGTGGGTCTGCTCCTGCTGTTCGTTTTAATCAGCCAAATGATAATTCTTCCGCATTGATGGCGGTCTACGCCCAGTTTAGTAAGCTTGCTGATGATCACAGCGGCGTACCCAGCTACATCTATGGCGATCTGAACGTGCAAGGTGCTGGGCGCACAGCGTCTGGACTCAGCATGTTGATGGGTTCCGCAGGTAAGTCTATCCGCCAGGTTGTTATGCATATTGACGCAGATGTTCTGAAACTTGTTGTGCACCGTCAGTTTGTGTATAACATGCGGTATGACCCAGACGAGTCTATCAAGGGTGATGCCCAGATTATCCCCCGTGGAGCTATTAACTTGGCTGTCAAGGACACCGTTAATACTCGCCGCGTTGAGTTCTTGCAGGCAACTGCTAACGAGTTCGATATGGAGATCATGGGTATCGACGGACGCGCTACTGTTCTCCGTGAAGTGGCCAAGGGGCTACAGATGCCCGAGGAAGAAGTGGTTCCAACACGAGAGAGACGAGCACTTAGTAAACTTTCCGATCAGCGCGAAGCCGCTGCGGCAACTAACATTCAGCCTCCAGACGGTGGGCGTACCGGACCACAGCCTCAAGTTATTGACGAGGCCGGAAATCCGGCTGGAGGCCAGAACGATGTTTCTAACCAATTCACGGGGCAAGCATGATACAGCCTGACTCCGATGTATTGAAAGCTTTCGCCCATGTGGCCCAGAACGTGCCACGCGTGGGGGTGTATCTTACTGAGTGGCGTGACCACGAAGTGAGTCGCCTACCCGTTACGGCGACAGGGAATCAGGCAGTTGCTTCGGGGCGCTGTCAGATTTTACAGGAGATGTGTAAACTCCTTAAAGATGCCCCGAACGTTGGAGCACCAAAGTAATGGATAGCTCTTTTATAAATAACGCATACCGATAGGAGCGTAATATGGCAGTACCAGAGCAGGTTCGTAAGCAGTCTGAGGCAGTTCAGGCGTTGTATGATGATATCAATACCCCCGCTGGAACCCCGTCGCCGCAAGGTGAAGGAGCCAGTGCAGAGGTTGTCGAGATCACTCCAGCAGCCGCGCCCGTGGCCAACAGTGTCTCCGAGCGTGCGCCCACACCACCACCTACTGAGCAGGGTGGTGAACCCAAAGAAGAAACCTTCGAGCAGAAGTACCGGACGCTACAAGGTATGTACAACGCCGACGTTCCCCGCCTCAACGCGGTGAATCAGGAGTTGGCAGGCCGTGTGCAGAATTTGGAGGGCTTGCTCTCCACTATGCAGAATGCGCCCGAAGCCCAACCGACTGCCGTACCCCAGCAGGTTAGCGTTCTCACGGACGGTGAGCGTGAGGAGTATGGTGAGTCAATCGACATTATGCGTAAGGTTAGTCAAGAAGTTGCTGGGCACTACCAGCAGCAGATCGCTGATCTCACGGCCACAGTCGGCAAACTGCAGGGGCAGCTTATCCCCCGTGTTGAGCAGATTGGGGCGGCGCAAGTCCAAAGTGCCGAGCAGGCTTTCTGGTCGAACCTAACTACTATCGCACCAGGGTGGCGGGAGATCAACGACGATCCGGATTTCCAATCTTGGTTGTTGGAGACTGATCCTCTCTCCGGCCTGACGCGGCAGACATATCTGGATGACGCCCAGCGTAATAACGATCACGTTCGGGTGGCAGGTTTCTTTACATCTTGGCAGTCGGCTACTGGTGCCGCATTAGCTCAATCCCAAGCTCCTGCATCACAATCCGAACTCGAAAAGCAAATCCAGCCGGGTAAGAGCCGCAGTGGCGGCGCTGTATCTGCTGGGAAACTCAGGACGTACACTCCACAGGACATTACCAAGTTCTTTGAGAAGGTGCGCACTGGTGGCTTCGCGGGTAAAGAGGACGAGCGGAACGCTATCGAACGCGACATTTTCGCAGCGCAAAGCGATGGTCGTATTGTCCATGCGTAGTTTATAAAGGAGCCATATCATGGCATTCGCTACATCCCCCGGCCATCCGGCCTATACTGGGAATTTCATTCCGGAAATCTGGAGTGGGAAGCTCATCGAAAACTTTTACGACGCCACCGTGCTGGCTGCTATTGCCAACACTGATTACGAAGGTGAGATCAAATCTCATGGTGATACGGTCAATATCCGTACGACCCCTGAGCTGACCATTCGTGACTATGTTAAGGGCCAGACTCTCTCCATCGAAAACCCCGATAAGCCGAAGTTGCAGCTTCTCATCGACAAGGGTAAATACTTTGCCGCCGTCGAAGATGATGTCGATCAGGTACAGTCGGATATCGCCATGATGGATTCATGGTCTAAGGACGCTTCCGAGCGTATGAAGATCGTTGTTGACACCGACGTTCTTGGCAACATCGCCACTGACGTACCGGCTGCTAACAAGGGTATCACCGCTGGTGCACAGACTCTTGCTATCGACCTTGGTGTTACTGGCACTGCTAACGCTCTGACGACTACTAACGTGCTGGCCGAAATCATCAACCATGGTACGGTTCTTGACGAAGCTAATGTCCCAGAGCAGGATCGCTGGATGGTCATCCCCGCCAAAATGGCTGGCTTGATTAAACAGTCTGATCTGAAGGACGCCTCCATTACTGGTGACGGTTCTACCCCGCTGCGTAATGGTCGTCTTGGTATGATTGATCGCTTCATGCTTTACGTGTCGCACAATCTTCCGCTGTCCGCGACTGGCGCTGCTGGTGAGTTCACCATCTTTGCTGGTCACAAGAAGGGTCTGACCTTCGCTTCGCAGATGACCAATATGGAAACTCTGCGCTCCGAAACTACCTTCGGGGACATCATTCGTGGTCTGCAAGTCTACGGTTATAAGGTTGTGAAGCCCGAAGCCCTGACTGCTGGCATCGTCACCATCGCATAGGCGGAAGGAGAATTTATCATGGCTGCTTATACCGATACAGTTGGCTTTAACAAGGGTTCGGCTGCTCATCTTGCCAACTCGGCCAAAATGTACCTGATGGAGGTGGAGCTTAATTTCACCGACATCACAGCGGATCGCGTTGCAGCAAGCCTCACGGCTCTCGCTGCTACTGATTCGTTGGCAATCCTCAATGTTCCGGCCAAGACGATGGTCATGTGTGTGGGCATTGATGTTACGACTGCTGACGGCACAGCCAGCACCGTTGACCTTGGCGAGACCGGGGGCGACGTTGATGGTTGGATCAATGGTCACGACTGTAATGCGGTTGGTTCCGCATGTTCGACTAACAACACGCTTGTTGAAGGTACGCCGAACGTGTTCGAGCCTGCTCTTGGTAATGGCAAGTATTATGCTGCCGCCGATACCATTGACATGTTGTTCCTTACGGCACCGCAAGATGCCTCAGTGATCCGTGTCTGGGCAATCTGCATAGACTGTTCATAAGTCTGATGGAGGGCGGGGGGCTTTGGTCCCCCGTCCACTCCATTACAGGGGGTTGTCATGGCTATATATGGTGTACCGGGGCGTTGGCTCCGACACAAGGAAGACGGCACAATTTACAACTACAACGATATTCTTGTTAAGAATCCCGCTGTGGAAGAAGTTTCTGAGGAGATTGCATTTCCTGAGAAGTATATCCCGGCGAAGCAGAAGGGCCGGGAGGCAAAGCTGAACTTGTCTACGGAGACAGGGGTAGTCGATAAGGCTCAGTTTAGAAAAGGCACTGGCCACACGGTTAGGGCAACGGGTGGAAAGAAGAGATGATCCTCAACGATGTGATAACTGACGTTCGTCGGATTGTGCAGGACGAGACTGTTCCGTATCGCTACAGCGATGCGTTCTTACTGTCTATGTGTAATCAGGCGTTGAAACGCATTCAGTTGTTGCGTCCAGATTTATTTGCTTTCTTTGGCACCGTGGCCTGTGATGCTGGTGAGGTGCTCCAGTCAGCTCCTAGCGACTCCCTGCGTGTTATCGAGGTTTACTCTATCGTTGGCGGTACAGGGCTGGTGGAAGCTAGCCGCGAGGTGTTGGATCAAACCATACCTACATGGCCCAATGATACGGCAGCAGCCGCTATCAACTGGATGCGGCATGTGCGGAACGCTAATAAGTTTTTCATTTACCCACAGGCTCCTGCGGCTCAAACGCTGGATATTGAATATTCCCAGGTGCCAACGGATTATGACGGTACTACGGCGGTCACACTACTCCCCGACGCGTACTTTCCTGTTGTGGTCGATATGGTGGTGTATCTCGTCGAAGTCATCGATAATGAGCATGTCACCAGTGGTCGGGCCAAGCTGTTCCGGGATGCTGTTGAACAGATGTTGGGTGTATCCTCTGCGTCTCGCCTAGTTACTGACACCGAGGACGCGGGGCTTGAAGCCATGGGCACCAATGTCCACAAAGTAGAGGTTGTTTAATGGCTACTCGGCTTTTCTCAACACTGGTTAACCGAATGGCATCCAGCGTACCGGGTTGCCCCCAGCCTGTTATTATCACCCACGTACGGGATGCTGCCATTGAGGTATGTGAGCGCACGCTAGCGTGGCGGTACGAGCAGGATGACATACGACTCACCCCCGGAGTTGTGGACTACGAATGGGAGGTCCCCACGGGTACTGAGGTTCATGCAGTTATCACCGCAGCGTCCAATGGTACAACGATCATCTCCAAAACATTAGAGTTCGTCCACGATAACTACCCAAACTACCCTGATCCGACTACGACAGAGCGCGGCACGCCGCAGTACATCACTCATGTCGATCCGGATACCTTTTATGTGGTGCCCCCCCCGAACTCTGATACTACGTATGACATAAAGATGTTCGTGGCTCTTAAACCTCTTAGAACTGCCACAGGCATGGATGAGAGTATTCTGGATGATATTGAGACAGTGGTCATGCACGCCGCTCTACAGTCTATTCTGGTGATCCCAGAGCAGACATGGACGGATCGTGAGCTAGCAGCTTACCATGCGAAGCAATATGCCTTCAAAGGTGCTGAGCGCCGAGCGCGTACAAATTTAGGGTCTGGCCGATCAGCGATGACTGTTCGTGCTAACCCATTAGCGTAGGAGCGCAGCATGGCCAATACAATTAAGACAGTTGTCGGAGATGAACTCCCGGTCATCACGTTGACGCTCACCGACGAGAGTACGGGAAATGTTGTTGATCTGTCCGCTGGTACTACCACTGTGTCAGTTGAGTTCTACGCGGCGGGTACGACGACCATACTCTCCACAATATCTTGTGGAAAGGTAGGCGACGGCAGTGCCGGCCAGGTCACGTTCAGCTTCGCGGGTGGAGTTCTTGATGTGGATGCTGGTGCTTATGAGGGCAACATTGTTATTAACTACAACGGCAGCGAACAGACTGTTTATGATACACTTCGGTTCCGCGTTAGGGCGGCAATAGGATGAGTTTACAGGGTATACGACGCGCTTCATACACATTGGATAGCCTGCCCGTAGCGGCGGCTGCCTTTGCTGTTGTCACGGCTGCGTTGACCATACCTTCCGTTGCTGCAGCTAACTCACAGGCAGTTATTACGGCTGTGGCGACAATTCCCGACCAGCGAGAGCTTCAAGGAGAGACTATTACTGTCACAGACGGTATCGGGATTGATATTTTTGTAGTGCCTCCGAAGGCTCCCGACTCTGCGGCGGCAGAAGTGTGGGCTAATGATGAGATTACTTATTCCATTGCTCCGAGCCTCGCTGACAGCGTAACAGCCTCCGAGAGCTTTGTACCCGTCTTTGCATGGGTGCGTACCCCCACGGACTCGCTCACGGTATCTGACGCCGATGTAAAGGCCTTAGCTAATGCGCTCTCGGATAGTGTTACTCCGTCAGAGGCTGCTAGCCTATCCGTAGCTAGCCCATTTGCGGATGGTGTTACGTCTAGTGAGGCAGCGGTGCTGGCCTTGGCTAATGCGCTTACAGATAGTATTACTGCTAGTGATGGTCTGGTAACCGCAATTACGAAGATTTTAACCCTTGGTGATAGTGTTGCTGCTAGTGACGCGCTGGTAACCGCAGTTACGAGGCTTTTGGCTGTTGGTGATAGTGTTACTGCTAGTGATGAGCTAGTAGCTGCAATTACGAGGATTTTGGCTATTGGTGATAGTGTTACTCCGTCAGAGGCTGCTAGTCTATCCGTAGCTAGCCCATTTGCGGATGGTGTTACGTCTAGTGAGGCAGCGGTGCTGGCCTTGGCTAATGCGCTTGCGGATAGTGTTACTGCTAGTGATGGACAGCAGCTTCGGTTTGCCGGGATTGGGGTGCTGAACGAAGCAACGATTAATTCGTCCCCGGTCACATAGGAGATCGTCATGTTCCACGAAGTACTAAATCTTAAAGGCCATCTAGAGATTGTCTTATTTGGTGAAGACGGCATAGAGAAGGATCGTCGCAGTGTTGACAACCTCGTCACCACTGCTGGTAAGGTGTTCATCGCTTCGCGTATGGACGGCACTAGTTCTGGTGTCATGTCTCATATGGCTGTGGGCACTGGCGGTACCGCTGCTAATATAGCCGATACTGCTCTCGGTAGTGAATCTGCCCGTGTGGCTGAGGATAGCTCAACGCCGTCTAGTGCTACCATTGTGTACGTGGCCACGTTCCCTGCTGGAACTGGCACGGCAGCGTTAACTGAAGCTGGCGTACTTAATGCGTCTAGTGGCGGTACTCTGCTTTGTCGTACTGTATTTTCGGTTATCAACAAGGGTGCGTCTGATAGTCTGGCGATTACCTGGACTATCACCATAAGTTAAGGAGTCCCCCATGGTCGCGTTATTTACAAACAACGCGTTTTCTACGCTCAACGCAGGTATTTCCGACTCGGCCACGAGTATCACGGTAGCGTCGGGTGAGGGAGCCTTGTTCCCCTCACCTACGGGCGGTAGTTTCTTCTATGCAACGCTGATTGATACCTCAAATAATCTTGAGATTGTTAAATGTACATCCCGGTCTACGGATGTGTTGACAGTAGTCCGAGAACAGGAAGGCACAGACCCGCGAGCATTCTCAGCGGCTGACCGGATTGAACTCCGCCTCACGGCTGCGGGCCTAATTGATAATGGGCAGCTCCGGATTACTAATAACTTATCTGATGTAGCTGTTGCGGCAACGGCTGCAACAAATCTAGGGCTTGGGACCGGGAATAAACCCGCTTTTGCTGGTGCTACACTCTCGGCTGATCTTACTTTTTCCGGCGCTGATCCGGAGGTGCAGGGTGGAGATACTAATGGTGTATTGATTATCTCACCCAATACGAATGCTCTTGGTGCCGTGATAAAGCAATACGGTGATACTCATGCCAGTAAGGCTGGGGATTTTGAGTTTTATGACGATACTACTTTAGTTGCCAATTATGACGCTAGCGCGAGTAAGTGGTTCTTCAAGGGTATTGACTACACCATCTTCGATATTGCTGGGCATTACGGGGATGAACTTGATGATGGCCTCACACCAATTGAGATTGTATCTAACACCGGATTTGCCTTCACCATTGACTCCATAACCTACATGCTGAGTGCTGGAGCCATCACTGTTGATCTACAGATCGCGGGCACTTCTGTGACCAGTTTGAACGCGCTCTCAGTAACAACTTCTGAGCAGACGACCGCAGCTACCGGAGCTAATGCTGTGGCTGCTGGTGTCGATGTACGCATGGTAATCACCAGTATAACGGATGCTGATCGTAACTTTAGTTTCACAATCCACTGTACTAGGACATCGTAATGCACATCATCCGGTTATCTGGGGGTAAACAGTATGTCCCGCCACCTCCGCCGCCTCCGCCGCCGCCGCCTCCGCCGCCGCCTCCGCCACCGCCACCGCCTGTAACATGTTTTGCCGGCAGTACCTTAGTGATGTTGGGTGATTATTCGTGGAAGCGTATCGACCAGATTGAGGTCGGCGACATGGTTATGAGTATGCTCGGGTTCCCTGTCAAGGTATGGGAGAACAAGCCAGTGCCGTTGTCCAAGGGGCGGCGTATGATGAACCTGACCCGCGCAAGCGGTGACGTACTGCGGTTCACGGACGACCATGATTTATGGTATCGGAATGTAGACGGCATTGAGCGGTGGGGTACCCATAACTATAACTGGTGGCTTTACGAAGACGGTGCATATGATGAGGGGTCAAATGATCCCGACATGCCTTATGACTATGATAAGCATGATGATCTCGGTATCGGTATCTTCCTTTGGGAAGAATATTATGACTTCGCTACCCTTGATGGGTTTGAGAATCTTCGGGCTGAGTATGAAGATGTGCAGAACCCAGAGGAGACTGTTTATGGGCTGTACATCCGCGAGGGCGCTGGGTACATCGTGGATGGTTTCGTCGGAATTACCCAGTGGGCTAACCAAGCTGAGTTTGAAGGCTTCAGGTGGCAGGGAATAACGGAGTATAAATATGCCGTATAACCAAACCAGATTAGACGCGGTGCTTTCAGCTATCACTTGGCCCCGAGATATTGAATTGGTTACGCAGTATTTTAGTGAATATAAAGAGAACCGTGTTCCGGTATTGGATCTTATATACCACAATCCGCATCGGTTTTTTTGTGTTATGGGCCGTGAGCGATTCGAGTCAGAGAATACCCGAGGTTTTTGGGTAATCCCGTGGGATATACGTGATTATTCTGACAGTCCCGATCATCCGTGGACAGAAGATAATGTTCTCAGTCTGTACATGGGCCGAGAGATGTCTAAATATTTCAGCATGCAAGGTGAGGCCTATTGGACAGGTCGTAAAGTTTATGATGTAGGTTGCGGCACATGTATTTTTGGTATTGAGCTTACCCGGTTAGGTGCAGAGGTAATTGCCCGCACCAGTGGCGCTGAATCTCTTATGGTTTCTGCATGTAATCTTATTGAGCACAACTTTGATCTTGATCTTGATTTTGGGTTGAAGTGCGCTGAGAATATTGAAACCGACAGCGATACTTACATTTTTCATGACATATTTTATGAGTATGGTTTGGCACAGATGAATGCCGACACCATGCGGTATCTAGCAGGTCTAGGTAAAGAGGTTATATTCACTGCTCCTTTCCACACGCGGGATGCGGTAGCTGGTGTGGTGCCTAGGGCTGGTGAAGGATGGTATAAGATGATGGCGCTAGAGGAGGGTGAGTATGAGGTAGCCCTTTCCACTGAGTACCACGGTGACCCGGAGGGTTGGGGGCCGCGTGAAGTGCTGAGGATGCTGTAAATGCTAGAGGTTGAGGCCTACACTATCGACCAGGTCGATACAAATATGGAGGTAGTTCCGGGCATTTGTGAGCGGAGCTGGTTCGCTCCTCATGCGTATCGGTGTGCGCCACTGAAAGTAGCTAATCGTGCAGGCTGGGATTTACGTATCAGCGAGAATGTTGTCGTGGAGTGGAATGGCGCACCACACTCGTCTGACGTAAAGGTGATTGCGGGTGAGAGTGTTGCGGAGAGTGTCTTCGGCATGGGCACATTCACTCTTACAGTAGGATATATCTGGAAGCTTTCTCCCGGCTGGCAGCTCATGGTAACGCCTATCCCAAATGGTGATCTCGGTGACTGTGAGGCCATGACAGCGATTATGGAGCCAGAGATTCTGAACTACCCGTGGTTCTTGACTATGCGCATGTTTAGTACGGGGCTAGCTCGAATTACATCTGGGCAGCGTGTAGCTAGAGTAATGCCTGTGCGCATTGGTGAGTTCAAGGATAGTTCATTCAAAATTTATAGTAAAGAGACTGCCGAGATGAAGGCAGAGCGATTGAGCTTGAGTGCGGATCGTGAGTTACTCATAGAAGAAGGCGTAAAGGAGTGGGGTAAACATTATCATAATGCTTCAGCCTTAAAATCTGTTCATGCTCCAGTGGTGGAGTCTGCGTTACCGGTTGCTTTACCCGACATGACGGATGGTGAGCAGGTTATTGCTGCGCTCAAAGCCATCGGTGTTCATGTGTTCACTAATTATATAACTGACGCGGAATGCGATGAGCTAGTCAGTTTGTTCAAGCCAGAGCTTGTAGATGATGCTGACAAGGCCGAATGGACTGGTCGTACATGCCATCCTGCGTGGCCAGAACATTTAGTTGATCGAATGACAATTGGGCGAATGCATATGGCTGAGGAGATATATGGCATGAAATTAGCCATCGATAATCCTCATCTCGTGCGGTGGCGTACTGGTGACTGGAAGGACGGCCATTATGATCATGGGTATAAATTAGAGTACAAGCGTCGGGATTACGCCTCGACGATCTTCCTAGATGATGCTTATGGCGGGGGGTATGCGACTTTTTTGTTCCCTGACTCTAAACAAGACCTGGGTGTCCGGTTTGACAAAGGCACAATGATAATCTTCGCGGGTGGTTCTATATGTCATGGTGTTACCCGTGTTACTTCTGGTGTACGACATACCTCGGTGATGTGGATGGTCGACAAATACAAATGGTGGCACGAAGTCGAGCACGATAATCCCCAAGGAGTGGAGGCTTGAGTATTCTTGTCCCTGTCAGTGGAGGCCCGGATAGCCTGTACGCCTTGAAGAAGGCTGTAGAGCATGGGGAGGGCGTGCATGCGTTTATAATGCAGCACACTTGTGCGGATGAGCGTGGTAGTTCGCCTTCTTATGAGCGGTCTGCTGCAGCACTCTTTGTAGATTACTTCAAAGAGTCAATAATCAAGGTTCACAGATATGCTGTGCATGTACCATATTTGCATTGGGAGCAAGGCGAATATACTGGTGTATATAACGAGTTGCGTTATTTAGAGTATTATATGGTTGCCCCCATTGTAAATATCCTGTTTGATAATCCGGATATAACTGCTGTATCTATGGGTGCGTGTCGGGAAGAATTTGACATGGTTGAGGATATATCCCAACACGAGGATTATAAGTATGACATGCAGACCCTTGGTGTTGCCTACCGGGCCTTACTGGATGGGCGAGAGATTGATAGGTTTTTTCTGACTCTGCCCGCGCCTACTAAGCAGGAGATCAGGAATTATGTGGGTGAATATTTGTGGGGTGTGTCAGTAAGCTGTCTCAGTCAGGTACCCAGCCTCCAAAGCTCTTGTGGGAGGTGTACTAAATGCAAGCAGAGAGCAGCCACTGCATACCGCGATGACGCCGCAACGTGGTCTGGCCCAGAGGTAGGCCAGCACAGAGTAGTCAATGCAGAAATGAGGTTGACATGAAAAATCTTCTATATGCCCTGGCGATGATTGCTCTGTGGGCAGCTCCAAGTAATGCTTGTGAACTTTCTAGCGAGCGTGACGAAATTAAGAAGCAGTTCGCCCGGCTCGACCCCAGTGTCGCGGCGCTCTACAGCTTATCTGAGGGCGGGGACATTAAATTCCTCTGTACCGCGACTGCTGTGGATCACGAAGAGGATGCCCTCGTCCTGCTAACTGCATTCCATTGTGTCCGGCGTGGTGTTAGCTACCTCGTATCGTTTGGTGACAATCAGTTCCATTCCGTTAGGGTGTGGCAGATACCTGGTTATGAGATTTCTAGCAAGGATCATCCACGCGCTTACGGACAACCAAAAACCGATATAGCGTTGTTCCTACTTGATGATCCTGTTGATGTGCCTACTGTAACTATGGCCGACTCTTCGATCATCGAGATTGGCTCTTCCTTGGTATCCGTCGGGTTCCCACTGGGGTTGGCTAAGATTGGTTATGAGGGTTCAGTAGCAGGCTACTTCAACAGGTCTGGCTCCGACGAGGACGGCTACATCATGCTGCAAATATTCGGTGCGCCGGGAAGCTCTGGCTCTGCCGTTGTCGACGTTGCAAGTGGCGAGATCATCGGTGTGTTGGTGCAGGGACGACAGGCGCGTGCGGGTTTACCCGTTATCCTCGCTACTCCGATTGACTATCTGAAATACCTCGTTCCGGTGCCAACGGGGGATGTAGTAAGCGCGGAAAAAACTATTGAAGAAATAGTTGAGGGCGCCGCCGAAGGCGGCATCCCAGAACAATGACTCATCGCCGATTTTATCAGCAGCCATATGTGATACCGCTTGCTACGGCTTTAGCGGTTACAGGGGCTGCGTTGACTGTTGGCGTCAGTTGGGGTCAGGTCACAGATGATATCGGCGATAACACGGCCAGGATCGAGCGCGTTGAGCAGAGGGTTGTTGCCGAGCTAGCAGCTATAAATCGCAAACTCGATATGTTGTTCGCGCCCCGGCCACGACGGTGATTATCTTCTTCGTCGCTATTTTGTAAACAACAGGCGTGAGCATGTGATTGACCAGAAACTCCAAGAGTGGGCGACTGATAGGCAATGGGCTTACTACTTAGCCGTTAATGAACATGGTTCCCAGCGAGCTGCGTCTAAGGCATTGGGTATAAATCAGAGGACCATTGGCCGATCTATTAGCGCGTTAAAAGAGAAGGCCGCTATGCACGGATACTCCCCTGATCATGATATCGTCCATCCGGCAGCACCAGGCTTCGTATCGAAAGGCCATAGTACGTTGTATGACGCCGCCACAGGTGAGGCCAAGTTGCAGTGGCATAAGACCCAGCGGGATGAACAACAGGCTGGGTTGGCCAGGCAGGCAGTTTTTGAGGCTATGCTAGAGGAGATTCCTCCAGCGCGGCCAATCAAGCCGGTTGCGATTACTGGGACTGATCTACTTAATCTGTATGTTCTCACTGACTATCATCTGGGTATGTTGGCTTGGGGCGAGGAGACGGGAGAGGATTGGGATATTAAGATAGCTGAGAAGCTGCTGATGGATTGGTTCACGGCGGCAATAGCGCAGGCTCCCAAAGCGGATGTAGGATTATTTTGTCAGCTCGGGGATTTCCTTCATTTTGATGGTCTCCTGCCCATAACTCCGGCTTCCGGTAATATTCTAGATTCCGATACGAGATTCCAGAACATTGTGCGCGTAGCGGTACGCACAACCAAACAGATTATTGGTATGTTGCGAGCTAAATATCCTCACGTCCATGTCATCATGGCCGATGCAAATCATGATCCAGCGGGGGGCGCATGGCTGCGGGAAATGTTGGCATCGGCTAATCAGGGTGATGATTCAATAACTGTCGACACCAGCCCCGATACCTATTACTGCTATCCTTGGGGTGAGACCAGTCTATTTTTCCACCACGGCCACAAGCGGAAGCCAGCCAATATTGAGAGCGTTTTCGCCGCTAAATTCAGGGATATATGGGGTGGTAGTAAGTATAGTTATGCACATACCGGCCACATGCACCATCTTAAAGCCCTTGAGGGCAACTTGATGGTTGTCGAACAGCATAGGACGCTCGCTGCCAAGGACGCCTTCGCCTCTAGGGGGGGCTGGTTGGCTGGTCGTAGTGCCTCGGTGATCACATATCGGAAGCAGCACGGCGAAGTTGGTCGTGTCACACTCACTCCCGAGATGGTTACATCTGTGTGACCATAAACACTAAAGGATGAAAATCATGACAACGGAAATTTCGAAACCATTCTGGGCATCCAAAACCTTATGGGTAAATTTGATTGCCTTGGCGGCTGCCGTCTCTACTGCGTTCGGTGTCGACCTGGGTCTCAACCCTGAAACACAAGTTGTTGTAGTCGGTACCGTGATGAGTGTTGTAAATATTATTTTGCGCCTGGTTACCAAGGCGCCGGTTTCCGCTTTTTAATGGCGATCCCAGTCCTAGCCGCGCTCAAGGCAGCCTTCTCTTTCCTTGGCTTGCTCGATACTATTGCCGGGTGGGTGGAGAAGGCACAGATGAAACAGGCACTTAGAGCGGAGATCGCCAATGACGACTTTGAAGTCCTTGCTCAGAAGCTTAAAGCCGACAAGGATTTGGTCTTTAAGATACGTAGTGATCCTGCTCTTCGTGCAAGGTTGCGACGGCGTTACACTGCTGACTCATGATTATTGCCTGAGAGACACCTTGATATTAGTGACCGAAGGTGACGTGGTCGAGGGTTCGGTGACAGAAACGGAAATCATTGCTCACAACGCTCGGCTTGAATGTGGGTGTTCAAATCCGCCGGTCTGGTGTGAGGATGATGAATGATCAACGACGAGGGGTTGGCTATTATTAAGGACTTCGAGGGGTTCTCACCCAGTGTCTACCGCGATCCTATCGGTGTCCCCACCATCGGATACGGAAGTACGTGGGATAGCTCTGGAGAGCGTGTCACGATGGATCATCCAGATATTACCGAAGCGGAGGGAGAGGAACTTCTTTATGGTGAGATCCATAATACCGAGAAAGCAGTTGGAAAGCTTATCACAGCGGAATTGACTGAGAATATGTATGCAGCCCTAGTGTCGTTAACATACAATATCGGGAGTGGAAACCTACAGCGAAGTACATTGCGAAAAAAGCTGAATTGTGGTAACTATGGTGGTGCCGCAGATGAGTTCCCAAAATGGAGAAAAGCCGGGGGGCGTGTATTACCGGGGCTAGTACGAAGACGAGCCGCAGAACGGGAGCTGTTTTTAGATGGCTGCGATTAAACTACAGAAGTTTTTGGGTATTGCTCCTCGGGTTTCGCCTGAGCAATTACCTGACGGCGCAGGCCAAACAGCAGAGAATGTCAAGTTATATTCCGGTGATCTGATCCCTTACCGCGAGTCAGCGGTTGTGGACAGTACAGAGCGTATCGTGGAGGTTAAGACTATTTACGGTATGCGCGACTCACTCGACGCCGTAGAGTGGCTGTCGTGGATCACAGATGTCGATATCGTCATTGCATCAGACTCCTCGGACGATGAGCAACGTATCTATTATACCGGAGACGGCGCGCCGAAAGTTACCACTTATGATCTGGCTACTACTTCTGGGGCCGGGACAGAACCGTATCCCGTCACCAACGGGCACTTCGATCTCGGGCTGCCGCTTCCTACTGTAGAACTTGTTGCTATAAGTTCGTCGTTCACTTCGCCGACTTCCACACACTTCGAACGCGACTCCGGTAACACCGGCACAATTACGACATCGGCTGCCCATAACCTCCGTACTGGCAACATTGTCTCCATCCGGGATTTCACGGGTACTGTGCCTGAGACCTTTAACGCTACAAATGTGCAAGTGACAGTTATCACGAGTACCACATTTGAGTATTACAGTGCCGGGGATGCGGTAACTGAGACCTCAGACACTAACGGTGTTGTCGATCTCTCTGGTAGCACCATTACTCGGGATTACACCTACACATGGTTTACCCCGTGGGATGAGGAGTCGATTGGCGCAGTTCCTTCCAATACGCTGTTTATCAAGGAAGGGCAGACGGTCAATGTGACCGCTATACCTACTGCTGCCCCCGCTGGTAATAACTTCATTCACGCGGTGAAGTTGTACCGGACGCTGACCGGGCCTTCTGGGTCTGAGTTCTATAATCTATCTACCCTGTGGTTCCCACAAACTACCACTACTGTATCACTCACTTCCAATGTAGCTACAGTCACAATGTCCTCGCATCATGGCTTCATCGTGGGGGATAGGTTCAAATTACGAGATTGTACAGATAGTGTATTTAACATTACAGACGGTATAGTTACCGTAGTCGTTAGTGATACGGCGTTTAGTTACGCTGTGACCAATGCTAATATTGGTTCTAAAGCCGACACCACCGGGAAGCTATACCATGATATTGCTGAACTAACCACCGATGACGCTCGGTATTGGCAGGACTATAGGGAAACCACTCAGCGTGTGCGGTCTAGTAATGTATCAACACTAACTACATCCGCAGTACATGGATTGTCTAGCGGCAATGCCGTGACTATTTCCGCTATGGGTGATGCCACGTACAACGCGACAGATGTGCAGGTAACAGTAGTTGATACAACCCATTTTTCATATCCCAATACAGGAACCGACGAGTCGATTACCGCAGATACTGCCGGGGTGATAACATTCACCGGGTTCACTGATGATTTTGATTTTCTCAATCTGGTCGATCTTCTGGTCACTGATGACTACGACAAGCCCAATGAAAATATGATCGGGATCATCCTCGCGCAGAACAATATGGTTGCCGGATTCTTTGATAACCAGTTGTGTTTTGCGGAGCCGGGCAAGCCTCACGCGTGGCCTACGGCCTACCGCCGGACCTTAGAGTATAATATTGTCGGGCTTGCATCTGTGGGCGGT
>Ga0310345_10002040_pt1 | contig 21045 bp, 10 predicted proteins | sample HC15DNA20500_MG_FD_204667 | JGI IMG/M metagenome (GOLD analysis project Ga0310345, IMG submission 204667) | Marine microbial communities from station ALOHA, North Pacific Subtropical Gyre - HC15-DNA-20-500_MG | ecosystem: Environmental > Aquatic > Marine > Oceanic | place: Pacific Ocean: North...
CCAGACCAAGGGCGCCAGCCACACCTCGCAGATGGATCCGCTGCTCGGTGAGCTCGCCGCCGAACTGCAGGGCATCGAACCCCATCCGTTGCAGACGCCGTACTACTCCACCGTGCACGAGGGCAGTCTGATCCGTGCCGGTTCGGAGCCCATCCACGACGTGGACTACTGGAAGAAGGGTCTGCGCCACAGCGTCTACTTCACCCACGGCATCCGTAACGCCGTGGACAACGGTCACACCACGTTCCTGGAGCTGGCCCCCAACCCGGTGGCGTTGATGCAGGTCGGTCTGACCACCGCGACGGCCGGACTGCACGACGCACAGTTGATCCCGACGCTGGCGCGCAAGCAGGACGAGGTCGACTCGATGACGACCGCGATGGCGCACCTGTTCGTCCACGGCCACGATCTGGATTTCCGCACGTTGTTCCCGCTGCCGTCGGATCGCCCGCTGGACCCCGCGACCGACTACGCGGACATCCCGCCCACCCGTTTCAAGCGCAAGCCGCACTGGCTGGAAGCCCAGTTCACCGGTGACAGCTCGACGGTCATGCCGGGTAACCACGTCGCCACCCCGGACGGGCGCCACGTGTGGGAGTACCTGCCGCGCGCCAATGCCGCCACCGATCTGTCGGCACTGGTGAAAGCCGCTGCCGCAGCAGTGCTTCCGGATGCCAAGCTCACCGCCTCGGAGCAGCGGGCGGTGCCCGGTGACGGGGCACGCCTGGTCACGACGTTGACCCGGCACCCGGGCGGGGCCAGCGTGCAGGTGCACGCCCGGATCGACGAATCGTTCACCCTCGTCTACGACGCGATCGTGACCCGGGGCGGCCAGCAGACCGCTCTGCCGACCGCAGTCGGCGCCGGAACCGTCACCGAGGTCACCGCCGCGGCGACGCCCGAACCCGAACCCGAGGCCGACGAGGCGTTCGTCGCCGACAACCTCACCGCCGGCGCCAATCTCGGCGCGGACTTCGCCAAGTGGAGCCCGGACTCCGGCGAGACGATCGCCGACCGGTTGGGCCACATCGTCGGCGCCGCCATGGGATACGAGCCCGAGGACCTGCCCTGGGAGGTGCCGCTGATCGAGCTCGGCCTGGATTCGCTGATGGCGGTGCGCATCAAGAACCGCGTCGAGTACGACTTCGACCTGCCGCCGATCCAGCTGACCGCGGTGCGCGACGCCAACCTGTACGCGGTGGAGAAGTTGATCGCCTACGCCGTCGAGCACCGCGACGAGGTCGGCGATCTCGCCGAGTCGCAGAAGGGCAAGACCGCCGAACAGATCGCCGCCGAACAGGCCGAGCTGATGGGCGGGGCGAGCACCGTCGCCGAGCTGGAAGCAAAGCTGGCCGAGGCCGGGCACCCGATTGCCGCCCCGGAGGACGCCGAGCAGCCGGCGGTCGAGCAGATCGCCACCGACTCGGTGGAGGCGCAGGGCGCGCCCGACATCCCCGCTCCGGTGTCTGATGTCGCGGTCCCCGCTCCGGCGTCTGATGTCGCGGTCCCCGCTCCGCCGACCGACCCGTCGGGTCCTGCCGGTGGCCTGTCCATCCCGCCGCCTCCCACCGACCCGAGCGGTCCCAGCCCGTCGGGGCCCTCGCAGTCCACCATCGCGGCGGCGTCGAAGGCGCTGAGCCAGGAAGCGGTGGTCGAGGCGCTGGGCGCCGACGTGCCGCCCCGCGACGCGGCCGAACGTGTCACGTTCGCGACGTGGGCCATCGTCACCGGCAAGTCGCCGGGCGGCATCTTCAACGAGCTGCCCGCCGTCGACGACGCCGTCGCGACGAAGATCGCCGAACGGCTCACCGAGCGGGTCGACGAGGGCACCATCAGCGCCGACGACGTGCGCGCGGCCACGACCATCGAGGAGCTGTCCACCACCGTCCGCGGGTACCTCGAGGGCGGCAAGATCGACGGGTTCGTGCGGACCATCCGCGCCCCCAAAGAGGGCAGTTCGAGCATTCCGGTGTTCGTCTTCCACGCCGCCGGCGGCTCCACGGTGGTCTACGAGCCGCTGCTCAAACGCCTTCCCGCGGACACCCCGATGTACGGCATCGAGCGGGTGGAGGGCTCCATCGAGGAACGCGCCGCCGAGTACGTGCCGAAGCTGCTGGAACTGAACGGCTGGGCGAGCGGAGCGACGGGAGAAGAGGCACGCCGCCCGTTCATCCTGGCCGGCTGGTCGCTGGGCGGGGTGCTGGCCTACGCCTGCGCGATCGGTCTGAAGCAGGCCGGCGCCGATGTGCGCTTCGTCGGCCTCATCGATGCGGTCCGCCCCGGTGAGGAGATCCCGCAGACCCAGGAGGAGACCCGCAAACGCTGGGATCGCTACGCGCGGTTCGCCGAGCGGACCTTCAACGTGGAGGTGCCCGAGATCCCCTACGAGGAACTCGAGAAGCTCGACGACGAGGGGCAGGTCAAGTTCGTGCTCGACGTCGTCAGCCAGAGCGGGGTGCAGATCCCGGGCGGCATCATCGAGCATCAGCGCACGTCGTACCTGGATCAGCGGGCCATCGACACCGCCGAGATCAAGCCCTACGACGGGCACGTCACGCTCTACATGGCCGACCGGTACCACGACGACGCGATCTACTTCGAGCCCGCCTACGCCACCCGCGCGCCCGACGGCGGATGGGGCCAGTACGTCGCCGACCTCGAGGTCGTGCCGATCGGGGGCGAACACATCCAGGCCATCGACGAGCCGTACATTGCAAAGGTCGGCGCCCATATGAGCGAGGCGATCACTGCCATCGAGAGCGAGAGCACGTGACCAACAAGACCACTGCTGAACTCCTGTCCGAACTCCGCGAGAAGCTGGAGGAAGCCAAAGAGCCCGGTGGTGAGAAGGCGGTCGCCAAGCGCGCCAAGAAGGGCATCCCGTCGGCGCGGTCCCGCATCTACGACCTGCTCGACCCGGGCAGCTTCCTGGAGATCGGTGCGCTGGCCAAGACGCCCGGCGACCCGCAGGCGCTCTACGGCGACGGTGTGGTGACCGGCCACGGCACGATCAACGGCCGCCCGGTCGGCGTGTTCAGCCACGACCAGACGGTGTTCCAGGGCTCGGTCGGTGAGATGTTCGGCCGCAAGGTCGCCCGGCTGATGGAGTGGGTGGCGATGGTCGGCTGCCCGATCATCGGCATCAACGACTCCGCCGGTGCGCGCATCCAGGACCTGGTGACGTCGCTGGCGTGGTACGCCGAACTCGGCCGGCGCCACGAGCTGCTGCGCGGCCTGGTCCCGGAGATCTCGCTGATCTTCGGCAAGTGCGCCGGCGGTGCGGTGTACTCGCCGATCCAGACCGACCTGGTGGTCGCGGTGCGCGACCAGGGCTACATGTTCGTCACCGGACCCGACGTCATCAAGGACGTCACCGGTGAGGACGTCAGCCTCGACGAGCTCGGCGGCGCCGAAGCCCAGGCCCGGTACGGCAACATCCACCAGGTGGTGGAGTCCGAGGCGGCGGCCTACCAGTACGTCCGCGACTACCTGAGCTTCCTGCCCGCCAACACGTTCGACGACGCGCCGATCGTCAACCCCGGTCTGGAGCCGGAGGTCACCCCGCACGATCTGGAGCTGGACTCGATCGTGCCGGACTCCGACAACACCGCCTACGACATGCACGAGATCCTGCTGCGGATCTTCGACGACGGCGATGTGTTCGAGGTGGGCGAGCAGTCCGGCCCGGCGATCATCACCGCGTTCGCCCGGGTGGATGGCCGCCCGGTCGGCGTGATCGCCAACCAGCCGATGTACCTGTCCGGCGCGATCGACAACGAGGCGTCCGACAAGGCGGCCCGGTTCATCCGGTTCTGCGACTCGTTCAACACCCCGCTGGTGTTCGTCGTGGACACCCCCGGCTTCATGCCGGGTGTGCAGCAGGAGAAGGGCGGCATCATCAAGCGCGGCGGCCGCTTCCTGAACGCGGTGGTCGAGGCTGACGTGCCGAAGGTGACGATCACCATCCGCAAGTCCTACGGCGGTGCGTACGCCGTGATGGGGTCCAAGCAGCTCACCGCCGACTTCAACTTCGCATGGCCGACCGCGCGGATCGCGGTGATCGGCGCCGAGGGCGCGGCGCAGTTGGTGGTCAAGCGGTTCCCCGACCCGACCGCCCCCGAGGTGCAGAAGATCCGGGCCGACTTCATCGAGGGCTACAACGCGACGATGGCGGTGCCGTGGGTCGCGGCCGAGCGCGGCTTCATCGACGGTGTCATCGAGCCCCACCAGACCCGGCTGCTGCTGCGCAAGTCGCTGCGCCTGCTGCGTGACAAGCAGATCAGCCGTGTGCAGCGCAAGCACGGCCTCACTCCGATCTAGCCGAGCCCGGTGCGGTTGGATAGGCCTGTGGCCAACGACAAGGCGAATCACATCACCGGGCTGAGCCTCGACGCGCCGCGCGGCGACGCGCGGCTGGACCTGCGGGACCTCTACGTCTTCCAGTCCCCGCACGACCCGGAGCGGACGGCGCTGATCCTGACCGCCAACCCCGACGGCGGCGCGCTGCATCCGGATGCGGTGTACCGGGTGGCGATCGACAACGACGGTGATCTGCGCAACGACATCGCCTTCAATTTCGTGTTCTCCGAGCACGTCGCGGGGCGTGACGGACCGCGCCAGAAGGTGGATGTGTACCTGGCGCTCGGCTCCACCGCCCGGGTGTACGCGGCGGCCGGATCGCGGATCTTCGGTGACGTGGAGGTGTCCTTCGACGGCACCCCGCATGTGTGGCGGTCCGGCAGCTTCACCTTCTTCGCCGGCGTGCGCAGCGACCCGGCGTTCGTCGACCTCGACGGGCTGGTCAACGTCTTCGACCCGGCCGGACGGCGCGACGGGCAGGGGCCGTGGACGGGTCAGGACTCGCGGGCCGCGGCCAACGTGATGGTGATGGCCGTCGAGCTGCCCACCAGCTATCTGGGCGCGCACCCCGACGTGCGCGTGTGGGGCCGGTGCAGCCTGCTGGAGGACGGCACCTGGGTCCATGTCGACCGGATCGGGCACCCGTTGATCAGCAGCTTCTTCAAGACCGGCGGGCCGCCGTACGCGTTCGCGGGCAGCGAGCCGAACCAGGACCGGGAGCATTGGATCGGTGCGCTGATCGAACTGATGGGCCACACCGGGGGATATGCGCACGACGAGGCGGCGGAGGCGATCAACGCCGAGGGCGCGCTGCCCGACGTGTTGACCTACAACCCGGCCAAACCGGCGAAGTATCCGAATGGGCGCACCCTCTCCGACGACGTGATCACCGACCGGGTCGCGTTCCTGACCAACGACGACTGCCCGCCGTCGGGTCTGACGCCGCACGACGACCTGTTGCTCGACTTCCCCTACCTGGGCACGCCGCACTGATGGCGCCGCAGCCGCCAACGTCCCTGCTCGTCGAGGCGTATCGGGGCTGCGAAGGTCTGCCGCTGGTGGGCGGGCTGTTCACGCGCGGCAGAGTCGAGGCCAAGGCCGTCCTGTCGCACATGGTGGCCGCTGTGCTCGACGAACTGGATCTGACCGAGATCATCCGCGACAAGCTGCAGACCGAGGCGGTCGACGCCGTCATCGCCCGGATCGATCTGGTGGCGCTGGCCGATCAGGTGATAGACGGAGTGGATCTGCCGGCGATCATCCGCGCGTCCACGACCACCGTGACTGCGGACGTGGTGACCGACGTACGAGCGCAGGGCGACGGTTTCGTCGACCGGATGCGCGGGCGCCGGGAGCGTCTGCGCGGCCGCCAGCGGTAGCGTCGGCGGCCGTGGTCTCGGTGAGCTCATGATCAACAGCACTTGTAGGATTCGCCCATGCCGCTGACCGACGGCGAGGTGATCGCGGGTTACACGATCTCGCGTCGGCTGGGAGCCGGCGGGATGGGCGAGGTCTACCTGGCCAAACATCCCCGACTGCCGCGTTACGACGCGCTCAAGGTGCTCTCCGCCGCAGTCACCGCCGACGACGAGTACCGCCAGCGGTTCAACCGCGAAGCCGACATCGCCGCCACCCTGTGGCATCCCCACATCGTGCAGGTCCACGACCGCGGCGAGTTCGACGGCCGGCTGTGGATCTCGATGGACCACGTGGAAGGCACCGACGCGGCCGCGCTGCTGGCGCAGCGCTACCCCGACGGCATGCCACCGGAACTGGTCGCGCGCATCGTCTCGGCAGTGGGCGACGCGCTGGACTACGCGCACCAGCGGGGTCTGCTGCACCGCGACGTCAAGCCCGCCAACATCCTGATCGCCGACCCGCAGACCGACCACGAACGCATCATGCTGGCCGACTTCGGCATCGCCCGCCGCGTCGGCGAGGCCAGCTCGCTGACCGCCACCAACATGACCGTGGGCACGGTGGCCTACTCGGCGCCCGAACAACTCACCGCCGACAAGCACATCGACGGCCGGGCCGACCAGTACGCCCTCGCCGCGACCGCGTTCCAATTGCTCACCGGCACCCCGCCGTTCCAGCACTCCAACCCGGCGATCGTGATCAGCCAGCACCTGACCGCCCAGCCGCCGGCGATCGAGGACCACCGGCCGGAACTGTCCGGGCTCAGCGGTGCGTTCCGCAAAGCGCTGGCCAAATCACCGGCCGACCGCTTCGACACCTGCGCCGACTTCGCCCGGGCCCTGGCGAACCGGACTCGGGCGGCGGTGCCGGGCGGCTCCTTCGCCGACACCGACGATGACGAAGCGACCATGCTCGCGCCCGCCGCGGCCGGCGGTCGGCACGCCAAGAAGTCCTCGGCCACCCCGTCCCGCGGCCGGCTGCTGATCCTCACCGCGCTGGCGTTGTCGCTGATCGCGGTGGTGTCGGTGCTGCTGCTGGTGTTCTACGACCGCGGCGAGCGGCGCGCCGATGCCGGCACCGCCACCCCGTCCGCGTCACCGACGCAGCCGGCGCCGGGCGCGGGCGTGACCCTGCCGGTCGTCGTCGTGGGTGCCGACTGCGCCACGCTGGGCGCCGCCGGGCTCACCGAGCAGGGCGCTCCAGCCTATTGCGCCCGGCTGTCGTCGACCGGTGCGCCGCTGTGGTCGCTGTACCCGGGTGAGATCACCCACCCCTCCGGTGCGCCCACCGCGGGGCCCGCCGCGGACACCGACACCCCGGTGCTGGTGTGCATGCAGCAGACCGGGCGCGACGAGGTCGAGTGCCGTAAGGACATCCTGGCCGAGAACACCGATCCGTCGGCCAACGACAACCAGTCCGGCTGAGGTCAGATCGGGGACAGGTCCAGCCAGCTGTCGACGGCGAAATTCGCCCCGCGGGCGGCGATCGTCGCTCCGCCGCGGCCCGGGTAATGCGCCGGGATGACGGTCGCCCGCCGCCGCGCCGCCTCGGTGAACACCCGCCGGCGGGTGGCCGCTGCCGCGCCGGCGTCGACGTCGAAAGCGCACGGATCGTCGGGCCGCGACAGCTGGATGGGGCAGTGGGTGAGGTCCCCGACGAACACCGCGGGTGCGCCGGCGTCCAACCAGACCACCGACGATCCCGGCGTGTGGCCGGGCGCCGCACGCAGCCACAGCGACTCGCTGAGTTGATGGTCGCCGGCGAACAATTCGGTCTGCGCCTCGACCGGCGCGATGCTGTCGGCGAACACCAGCCGCATCCCGTCGGAGGCGCCGTCACCGTCCGGGCAGAAGTACCGATGATCGTCGGCGGGCATCAGGTAACGGGCGTTGCGAAACGTCGGCACCCACTCTTCGTCTCCGTCCGTGGCGGCCGACCGGGTGTTCCAGCCGACGTGGTCGGTGTGCAGGTGGGTGTTGATGACGACGTCGACGTCGTCGGGAGCAAAACCGGCGTCCGTCAGTGCCGCCAGGAACCCGGTGTCGAGGCGATCCAGCGGCGGCAGGTGGGGACGCTGCCTGCCGTCGCCCACGCCGGTGTCGACCAGCACCGTCAGCCCGTCGACCTCGATCACCCAGGTCTGGACCGCGATCTTCCACTCGTCGGCGCGGCGGTCGACGAACAGCGGGTCGAGCAGCTCGGCGTGCTCATCCCAGGCTTCCGGAGGAGTCTGGGCGAACAGTGAGGTGCGCATCTGGAACCGGGTCTCGACCACCCGGGTCAGGGTGGCCCGGCCGAGCCGGGTCCGGTCGGTCACGGCTGGATGCGGATCGGACCCGGCGAGTAGAGCCCGGAATGGGTGGACTCGCCCAACTCGATGTCGGCCGGCTCGGCGTCGACGACGGTGTCGAAGCGGCGCAGCGAGCCCCAGTCCTGGCCCCAGTCCTGGGACAGATACGTCGACATCACCGAGGCGCGCAGCAGCAGGTCGGTGATGCCCAGCAGGCCGCCGTTGAGGCCGTCCTGCCAGGTGTCGGTGCTCTGCAGCTTGGCGTAGTAGTCCGGGGAGATGCGGAACTTGGGGATCTGGGTGACGCCGTTGGCGTGCAGCATGGGCTGCTGGCACGGGAAGGCCAGCCCCACCGCCCAGTCCATCAGGACCGGCTGCTCGGAGCCGACGTACTCCTGCACCGAACGCAGCTCCGGTACCCGCGGCGGGGTCACCGCGAGCCAGTCGCCCTGGCTGAGCGACAGGTCCTCGGCGATGACCCGGACCGCCACCGCGTCGGCGGGGATCTGCTCGCGCGGGTAGCGCAGGTTGCGCCACGACGGCTGCGGGCCGATGTCGTACGGGCTGACCCGGCCCGCGGCGACCAGCGCGCCGTCGGGCCCGCGGCGGGCGTACTCGAGGTCGACGGTCTGCCCGGAGGTGAACCCGTCGGCCACACTGGTGCCGGCGATCGTGCCTGCCGCGCTGATCACCACCAGCGGATGCGCGTCGTCGGCGGGCGGCAGCTCGTACCACGCCGAGGCGAGGCGGCTGTCTTCTTGCGCGCCTTCGGAATACGTTCCCGCGACCGGGACCCGGGCCGGGTCCAGACCGTAGGGCAGTGGCACGGTGGAGCCGTTCACGCCCGGGCGGGTGAGCCGGATCGGCCGGTTCCAGTCGTAGTCGGTCCCCGGCTGGGGGTTGTTCAGCCGGATCGCCTCGGCGATGATCCGGTCGGGAATGCCGTTGGGGGAGAAGCCGACCGGGTCGGTGCCGCCGAGCGGGCCGAGCGGGCCCCAATCACCGGGCAGGGGCTGCAGGAAGCCGTCGTTGGAGTCGGGTTCGACCAGCACGTCGTCGGCCAGCCCGCAGCCTCCGACGAACGCGCGGACATTGGCCCAGCCGTTGGAGTAGGTCGGGTACTGGCGCACCACCCCGACCGCCATCGACGCGACGAACACGACCACCATGAAGCCCGCCGCGATCGGAATCGGGGCCGCGGTGAGCCGGTCGACGATCCGCGAATCCTGACGGCCCGACAGGTGCAACCACAGCGCCCACAGCGCCGCCACGGCGAACAGCGCGAAGAACACCGCGCTGACGGTGACGCCGCCCAGTTGGGGCATCGAGCTGTTGAACGGGACGCCGAAATTCGACACGTACCACCAGCCGTTGGTGGAGGCGAAACACAGTGCCAGCACGAAGAACACCAGCGACAGGAAGGCCATGCGGTTGCGCGCCGAGCGCAGCACCAGCGGCGAGACCAGCACGGTGGCCAGCGCCGCCATGGCCGCCCCGACCGCGGCGAACAGCCCGAAGTGGTGGATCCACTTGGTCGGGGTGAACATCAGAAAGAAGATCGTGGCGAAGATGACGCCCATCAGCCGCCAGGCCGGTCCCCGGGCGACGCCGGGAACGCGCTTGCGCCGCAACATGATGAACAGCGACGCGAACAGCGACATCGCGGTGAACAGGAACGCCACGCGGCGCGAGATCGCGCCGTCGGTGGTCGGCAGGATCAGGTAGTAATACCGCAGGTTCTCGGTCCACCACTCCTGGTTGGGGCCGATCGCGGTGCGGATCCGGGTGGCTTCGAGCACCGTGGCCAGGGTCTGGTCGGCGAACACCACGGCCAGCACCACGGTGCCCGCGGCCAGCAGCGGCGCCAGCAGCGGCCAGGTACCGACCACCCTCCGGCGGCGCATCAGGATGCGCAGCACGGGGCGTCCGCCGGCGACCAGGGCGGCCACCGCGATCAACCCGGTCGGCTGGATGCCGAGGGTGAACGCTGCGGTCGTGATCGCCAGCGCCGCCGGGGTGAGTCGCCCGGAGGTGATCGCGCGTTCGATCAACACGTAGGTGATCAGCGCGCCGGTGGCGATCTGGCCTTCGGGGCGCAGCCCGTTGTTGAACGGCATCCACGCGGCAAGCAGCACCAGCCCGGCCGCCCACAGCGCCGCCCGGCTGCTCAGCACGGCGGGCCCCAAGCGGGGCAGCACTTCCCGGGACAGCAGCAGCCAGCACACCAGCGAGCACACCAGGTCGGGCAGCCGGATCCAGATGCTGGCATCGCTGACCTGGGTCATCAGCGCCAGCAGGTTGTAGTACCAGCCGAACGGATCCTCCGGGCTGCCGAACCAGCGGAAGTAGTTCGACATGTAGCCGGCGTGGTCGGCGACCCGCGCCATGGCCAGGATGTAGCCGTCGTCGGAGGAGTTGGCGCCGATGACGTACCAGAGCAGGAAACCGCCGACGACGACGCCGTCCACCGGGGTCACGGTGCGCCAGCGGGTGGGGATCAGGCGGTGCATCCGCCGGCCGTCGAGCCGGTCGAGCCGCCACAGCGCCAGCAGCGCGATCACCGTCGACGTGATCGCGAGCAAGATGGCGACCAGTTTCAGCGTGGTGGGCTGCGACGTGAAGCGGGTGTCGATCGTCGCCGACAGCGACAGACCCGGCGGCGCCGGACCGCTCAGATCGGTGAACACGCCGACGATGGCCGGGCGCAGGTTGGGGTCGGGATAGCCGGTGCGCTGCGGTGAGCCGTCCTGCTGGGTCAGCCCGACGAACTCGGCGTAGGTGCCGTCCAGCGACGAGGTTATGACCAGCTCCGAACAGCCGCCCATCCGGTCGCGGTCCACGCTGGCCACCACGACGTTGCGCACGATGACGTCGACGCGGGACTCGGAGACCATGACGAGCATCGCGTTCAGCGCGGCGTCGCGGCCCTGCTCCGGAGCGGTGCCCAGCACCAGGCCGCCGTCGCCGGGCATCGTGTCGATGACCTCGCACGGCACGGTGGCCCTCAGATCCACCGGCGCCTGGGAGATCAGCGGCGCGGTCACGTTGCCGACCTGTCCCTGTTGGGGCCAGCTCAGCGTCGCGGTGGTCTGGGTGGCGGGCAGCAGCGGGGTGGCCACCGCCATCACGAAGCCGAGCAGCCCGGCGATCATCGCCACCCAGCGGGCCACGCTCACATCGCTTTTCGCCGAGGTGGCGAGGTCCGAGGTCATGGCAGTGCCCTGATGGGTCCGCCCCGGCTCCAGCCGAACACCCGTGTCGTCCCTTCCTCGATGGCGGCATCGGGCGCCTGCTGCGCCGGCACCGCCCGGTAATAGCGCTCGATCGCACCCCAGTCGCGGTACCAGTCACCACGCAGGTACGTCGGGATCGCCGAGGTGCGCGGCAGCAGCGCCTGGATGAACAGCAGCGGGCCGCCGTCGTCGGCCGACTGCCACTGGTTAGACGAGATCACCATCTGCTTGAAGTTGGGCAGGATCCGGTACTCGGGCAGCTCCGCGACCCCCAGCCGGACCGAGAACGGTTGCTGGCACGGGAAGTTGGCGGCGGTGGCGATGTCCATCAGCACCGGGGTGTCGTCGCCGAGGAACTCGTCGGCGGTCTGCAGCACCGGCACCCGCGGCGGGGTGAAGCCGAACCACTGCTCCTCGGACAGGTTGGGGTCGTCGGCGACGATGCGGGCCACGTTGGCCTCCGGCGGCGCCGTGGCGAGCGGGAACCGCAGGTTGCGCCACGCCTGCTGGGCGAAGACGTCGATCGGATCGACCTCGTTGAGGGCCTGGTAGGAGCCGTCGGGCCGATGCACCCCCCACTGCAGCTTCAGCGACTGTCCGTAGTTGAAGGAGCCGTCCTCGTTGTAGTACCAGATCGCGCCCGCCGCGGCGACGGCGACGATCGGCCGGTCGGCCGGGCGCTCCCCGGCGGAGAAGGGCAGCTGGTACCACGCCGAGGTGAGCTTCGCCGCGACGTCATTTTCGTCGTAGCTGCCCATCACCGGGGTGCGGTCGGGGTCGAGCCCGAACGGCAGGAACACCCGGGAACCGTTGACGCCCTCGGGACCGTAGCCGCCGCCGGTCTCGGCCGCGTAGCCGATGCCGATGTTGGGCTTGTCGATGGGGCCGTCGGAGTTCACCATGCCCGGGTTGCCGACGATGGGTTCGCCCGGCTCGAGGGTGTCGCTGACCCCGTTGGGGTTGAACCCAACCGGGTCTTCCCCGCCCAGCGGGCCGTATTCGCCGAACTGCTGCCCGGGCACCGGGGTCAGCATGCCGGCGTTGGTGTCGGCTTCGACGAGGACGTCGTCGGCCATCGCGCAGCTCTGTCCCGTCAGCGCCGCCAGGTTGGCCGCGCCGGTGGTGTACACCGGGTAGCGCCCGACGGTGGCCTTGACCATCGACGCCAGCTCCAGCACCACCATGATCGTCGCCACGACCAGAAGCGGGGTGGACGCCAGCGCCCGGTTGCGCCCGGTGTCGGCGACCTCGGTGTGGCCGGCGTAGTCCATGCGGAAGTGCAGCCACGCGGCCAGCAGGCCGCCGACGATCGCCAGCACCAGGAAGATCGTCGTGACCGGGTAGCCGACGATCACCGGCTGTTTGTCGAACCACGGGACGCCGTAGTTGCCGGTGTAGAACCAACCGTTGATGCCCGAGGTCGCCCACGCCAGCACGAACAGCAGCGCGGTCACGTAGAGCGCGAGGTTGCGTCGGCTGTGCAGGCCGACCCGGGCGAACGCGAACGCTGTCACCGCGCCGAGCGCGCCCGCCAGGCCGGCGAACGCGCCGAACTGCACCGCCCACTTGGTCGGGGTGAGGGTCAGCAGCAGCAACCCGACCGCCGTCGTGCCGACCAGCCGCCACACCGGCCCGTTCATCGCGCCGGGCACGCTGCCGCGGCGCAGCAGCACCACCAGCAGTCCGAACACGCACAGCAGCAGGATCAGCACCGAGAAGCGGCGCGTCATGGAGCCGTCGACGCTGTCCTCGACGGTGAGGAAGTAGTAGCGCAGGAACTCCTGGTACCACGGGATCGTCGGCCCCACGGTGTACTTGATGCGCACCGATTCGGCGACGGTGGCCAGGGTCTGGTCCCGGAACACGATGACGAGCACCAGCGAGGCGGCGGCCAGCAGGGGCGCCACCTGGGCGGCCAGCCCGTCGATGGGCCGGCGCGCGGCGATGATCCGCCAGACGGCGCGGGCGCCGACCAGCAGCGGCGCCAGCGCGATCAGGCCCTGCGGCGCCAGCGTGACGGTGAACATCGCGACGATCACCGCGACCGCGACGGGCCACAACCGGCGGGTGCCGACGGTCCATTCGACCAGCATCCACACCGCGATCACGCCGAACGCGATCAGCGGTTCGGGCCGCAGACCGTTGTTGAACGGCAGCCAGGCCGCCAGGAACACCGCGCCGGCCGTCCACACGGCGACCTTGTTGGCCGCGACCCGGCGGCCCAGCCGGGGCAGCAGGCAGCGGCTGATGATCAGCCAGGTCGCGATCGCCGCCAGGGTCGCCGGCAGGCGCAGCCACACGCTGGCGGTGCTGATCGACGCCAGCTGTCCCAGCAGGCTCTGATACCAGTCGAACGGTGCCTCGGCCGCGCCGAAGAAACGGTAATAGTTGGTGGTGTAGCCGGCCTCCCCGGAGATCCGGGCGATGGTGGTGTTGTACCCGTCGTCGGAGGATTGCGGGCCGACGATGTGCCACAGCAGCAGCGCGGCGACGACACCGGCGTCGGCGAGCCATGTCGACAGCCCGACCCGGCGGCGCCGACCGCTGCGACGGCGTCCCGATGCCCCGTCGAGCACGGCCAGCGCGGCGATCGACGCGATCACGCACAGCACGCCGAGCACCATCACGGCCAGCTTCAGGGTGGTCGGCGATGTGATGAACCGGGTGTCGACGTCGATCGTCGCGCTCAGCCCGGCGGTGTCGGGGGGGACGTCGAGTTCGGTGAACACCCCGGTGACCTGGGGTCGTTTCTCCGGGGCGAGCGTCCCGGTGGCGCCGGGGATGCCGATGAAGTCGGCGCCGACCTGGCCCACGTCGGCCCACAGTCGCAGCGCGCTGCACGCGCCAGCCTCGACGTCGGCGCGCGGTGCGACGGCGGCCACGGTGTCGCGGAACGCCACCACCACGGTGTCGGGGTAGGCGCGCACGAACAGCCCGTTGCGGCTGGCGTCGATACCGCCCGGGGGGTTGGTCGAGAACACCAGCCCGCCATCGGCCGGCAGGCTGGCCACCGCGGAGCACGGGATCGAGACGTCCAGCGCCCGGGGCGCCCCAGAAACGAGGGGCGCGGTGATGTCGCTGACCGTCCCGTCGGCGCTGCTGCCCTGCGGCCAGGAGATGGTCGCGGTGGTCTGGTTGACCGGCAGCAAAGGGGTCAGCCCGCACAGCACCAGCCCGAGGAACCCCGCGACGAGCGCGATGACACGGGAAGGCGGTGCAGACACGAGGCTCGATGGTATGCGAAGAACTTAATGACGCAGCGGCGCCGGGCTCCACAAGCCGCTTCGCGTCGTGGTTCCCAAGTCCAGACGGGCGGGTTCGGCGTCGGGGTAGTACGGCACCAGCCGCTGTAGGGAGCCCCAGTCGCGGTCCCAGTCGTCCTTCAGATAGGTCGGCACGGTGGTGGCGCGCAGCAACAGTTCGGTGATGCCGAGCGGCCCGCCGCCCACGTTGTCCATCACCGGTGAGTTGGCCTCCGCCCCGAACCGGTCGGGCAGGATCCGCCACTGCGGCACCTCGGTCACGCCGTACTGGTGGTCGAACGGGCGCTGGCACGGGAAGGCGAGACCGACGAGCCAGTCCAGCAGGACGGGGTCGGTGGAGCCGACGACGTCCTGCAACGTGCTCAGCTCGGGGATGCGGGGCGGGGTCAGCGCGATCCAGTGCTGCGGGTCGAGGTCGTCGTCGCGGGCGACGAGGCGGATGCGGGTCGCGTCCTCGGGGATCGCGGCGAGCGGGGCGCGCAGGTTGCGCCAGGCGGGTGCGGCGCCGACGTCGCCGAAGTTGATGCCGCCCGCGGGCTCACCGTCGGGGCCGGCCCACTGCACGGTGACCTCGTCGGGGTCGAAGCGTCCGGCCGCCGACACCACCAGCAGCGGTCCGGCCTGGTCGCGGGGCGGCAGCTGATACCAGGCTGACCGCAGCAGCGCGGGTTGTTGCGGTCCCGACCGCCAGCTGCCCAGCACCGGGGTGCGGGCGGGGTCCAGACCGAAGGGCAGCCGGGCCCGGGAGCCGTTCACACCCGCCGCGGCGGTGGTGCCGCCCTCGGTGTCGGCTTCGCTGCCGGTGCCCTCACCGCTGTCGGAGTCGGCGAAGTTGTCGGCCCCCTCGTCGTCGCTCACCGGGTCCGGTGACACGTCCGACGGAATGCCGTTGGGGCTGAAGCCGTCCGCGGTGACCTCGCCGAGCCCGTCGCCGACGGGTACCCCGACCGGGGTCAGCAGCCCGGCGGTCGGGTCCTGCTCGACCAGGACGTCCTCGGCCATCCCGCAGGTGTTGCCGGCCAGCGCGCCGAGATTCGAACGCCCGACGCTCCACGCCGGGTACTGGTTGACCATTCCGAGGGTGAGCGAGACGACCTCGAAGGTCACCAGCGCCCAGGCGGCCACGGCCAGCGGGGGCTGGGCGATGCGGCGCAGCCAGGGCCGGGCGCCGGGCGGGGCTTCGGGGCGGCCGGAGAAGTGCAGCCAGGCGGCCACCAGCAGCGCGAGCACCGAGCACCCGAGCAGCACGGTCATGAAGCCCAGCCGCCACTGCGGGAAGTCGTTGGACCACGGCACGCCGAAGTTGGAGACGTACCACCATCCGTTGACCGTCGCGAACGACAACGCCGTGACGAACAGCACCGCCGCGGTGAACAGCGCCCGGTTCCGGGCGGACCGCATCGCGGCCGCGCCGATCGCGACCGCCGCCAGCGCGCCCAGTGAGCCGGCCAACCCGGCGAACACCCCGAAGTGGTGGGTCCACTTGGTGGGGGTGAACATCATGGCCAGGAACGAGATGACGGTGATCCCGATGATGCGTCTGCTCGGCCCGGCGGCCGTGCCGGGGATGCGGCCCTTGCGCAGCGACATCGCCACCGCCACGGCCAGCGCCAGCAGAAGCGTCAGCACTGCGAAGCGCCTGGCGACGGACCCGTCCGGGCTGGTGGTGAACAGGCGCGAGTAGCGGATGTGTTCGTCGAACCAGGCCAGGCTCGGACCGACCGACGATTTGAAGCTGCTGGCCTGCATTTCGGCGGCCAGCGTCTGGTCCCGGAAGATCAGGAACAGGGCGACGGTGCCGGCCGCGGCGATGGGTGCCAGCAGCGCGAGGTAGCCGAAGCGCGACGTGTGCGCGGCCACGATCGTCTTCAACGGACCGATGGCGACCAGCAGCGCGCCGATCGCGGCGATGCCGGTGGGGCCGGAGAACAGCGTCAGCGCGCCGATGATGATCGCGATCGCGACCGGGAGCAGTCTGCTGGTCGCGACGCCGCGCTCGACCGAACACCAGGTCAGCAGGATGCCCAGCGCGATGATCGGCTCCGGGCGCAGGCCGTTGTTCAGGGGAAGCCACACCGCCAGGAACATGCCGGCTGCGGTCCACGCGGCGACGCGGCTGTGTTTGACGGCCGAGCCCAGCCGGGGAATGACCTCGCGGCTGATCACCCACCAGCAGGCCAGCGCCATCAACAGGGTGGGCAGCCGCATCCACACGCTGGTGGTGCTGACGTTGCTCCACAGCGCCAGCAAGTCGTAGTACCAGCCGAACGGCGCCTCGGGCGTCCCGAACCAGCGGTAGTAGTTGGCCATGTAGCCGGCGTTCTCCGAGACCCGGGCCATCGTCAGGATGTAGCCGTCGTCGGCGGTGTTCGCCCCGACGAAATGCCACCACACCAGCACCGCGGCGACGAGCCCGTCCAGCGGCGTCGCCGACCACCAGCGCGGCGGCAGGAACCGGCGGTGGCGCATCCCGTCGGCCTGGTCGAGCACGTGCAGGGCGCCCAGAGAGATGACGGTCATCGCGACGCCGACGATCATCGCCAGCAGCTTGAGCAGCGTCGGCGACGTGCTGTAGCGCGAGTCGACGGTCGCCGAGAACTGCAGGCCGGGCGGCGCGGGACCGGACAGGTCGGTGAACACACCGACGATCTGGGGCCGGAAGTCGTAGCCGCTGCGGTCCCCGCGCAGTGGTTCACCGGGGTCCGGATCGTCGGGTCCCTGGGTGAGGCCGACGAACTCGCCGGTCACGCGGTCGGCGTGCGCGGTGAAGCGCAGTTCCTCGCAGTCCGGGCTGAGCACCTGGTCCAGCGGCGCGACGACGACGGGGGTGTTGCGGACGATGACCAGCAGGTCGTCGTCGACCCGCTCGATGAGCAGGCCGCGGTCGACGGCTTTGGGCGCCTGCTTGGGCACGGTGGACAGCAGCACGGTGCGGCCGCGTTCCTCGAGGCCGGCGGCCACACTGCAGGGCACCGTGATCTCCAGGTCGGTGGCCACGTAGCCGATCAGCGGCGCGTCGACGCTGGCGAGGCTTCTGTCTGATGTCGCCGGCCCAGCGGCTCCGGCATTTTGCGGCCAATTCAGTTCCGCGGTGGTCTGTTCCACCGGCAGCAACGGCGTCGCCAGTGCCAGCAACGTGCCCAGCAACCCCGCGACGATCGCGATCAGCCGCGCGGTGCGGTGGTTGCTCGGCTCTCTGACCACGGGGCTAGATGGTAATTGGCTTGCGGATGGCCAGGACGAACGGCCCGATCGTCGACACGTCGAACCGGGGGTCGTCGAACAGGGCGTCGTCGAGCTTGACGTGGTAGCGCCGCACGTTGGGCTGATTCGGGTAAACGTCGGCGGCCAGGCGCAGGGTGTAGGTGTCGTTCCCGCCACGGCGCATCAGGAACACCGACGGTGGCGGCCACGGCATCGCGTCGAGCGCGGCGATGAACTCGTCGGAGTCCGACAGCAGTGCCCAGCTCTCGATGGCCTTGGCGCGCGCGTCGAACTGCGCGAGCGGGTTGGCGTAGTGCGACGTGAGTCCCTGGAACCCGTAGTAGGGGTAATAGGACAGGAAGCTGTAGTCGGCGGTCATGACGACGGTCTCGTTGCGGGGACGGCCGGTGACGTCGAGGATCCGTTCGTCGATCTCCCGGTAGTACTGCTCGGCTCCGGGCGGCCGCCGGTCGGCGCGCTCGCCGTAGCCGTCGGTGTCGGTGTAGGCGACGACGATGTCGGGGCGCAGCACGTCGGGGATGTCCTGGCTGAACGTCACCGCGCCGAGTGCGCCGATCGCGGTGGCCGCGGCCACCACGCGGTGGGCGTTGACCGTCTTCACCCGGGCGGCCAGCGCCCGGGTGATGTCGATGAAGCCGAACGCGCCCGCGGCGGCGAGCAGGATGGTCAGGGTGGGCTGCAGCCGGAACGACAGCAGCGTGGTGCCGACGAGGGTGGTCAGCATCGACAGCAGCGACCACGCGTAGACGCTGAGCACGGCCATGGCCAACGCGCCAGCGCGGGTGGACGTGCGCGCGTACACCACCAGCCACAGCGTGCCGAGCATGCACAGCGCGCCCAGCAGCGTGAACTGCAGCATCGGGAACGACAGCTCCGCACCGTCCTTGGGCAGGTAGTGCTGGGCGGTCCCGGTGTCGGCGGGGGTGCCGGTCGCCGCCTCGAGCAGATACGGCGCCCAGCCGATCAGCGCGATCGCGCCGGAGATCACCGCGATGACCAGCAGTCGCAGCAGCGGCTCCCAGTGCCTGCGCGTCACCGCCACCAGCGCCGCCATCAGCGTCAGCGTGAACGCGGCATAGGCCAGCAGCAACGTGTAGAACAGCGCCGCCACCCCGAGGAAGATCCCGGTCCCGACGACCGCGGCCCACCCACCCGAGCGCTTCCCACCCCGCAGCCCGGACCACACCAGCACGAACACCGGCGGCAGCAGCGCCGCGATGATGGCCGCGTACGGCTCGGCGGGCGAATAGGCCAGCGCCGCCGCGGCGGTCGCGGTCGAAACCACCAGGGCGTACTCGAAGCGGATCGTCGCGGCCCACAGCACCAGTGCGAGCACCATGGCGATGGTGATCGAGATGATCGACCACGGCTTGAACATCTCCCACGCCGGGGTGCCCGTGAGCGCGGCGAGGCGGCCACCGAGCCAGAACCAACCCGGCGGGTAGAACGGCGGCAGCCCGATGTAGGTCATGTCGTGCAGTTCGGCGGTGTCGGTCAGCCGGGTCAGATACTCGGTGCGGAACTGCTGGTCGACGGAGATGCCGAACAGGTACAGCCGGGTGGCACCCAGCGGCATCGCCAGCGTGACGACCGAGAACGCCGCCAGGAACAGCACCGACCCCAGCCGGGCCGCCAACTGGCGGCCCCGGCGCCACAGCCACCCCGACGCCAGCAGACCGGCCAGGCAGGCGACCTGCCCCACGGTGGTCAGCGCGTGCAGCTGGTTCGACGAGTTGTAGGCGGGCCACTCGACGCGGGCGATGGCGAGCAGACTGACCACGGCGACTGCGGCGGCGATGGCGGCCGCAGCGACCATCTGGCCGGCCACCCGCACCGGGACGGCCAGAGCACTGCGCATCAGATGGGCAGCCTGCGGAAGATCGGGCGGGGAATGTGCCGCAACACCATCATCACGTACCGGAATGTCCCCGGCGCCCACACCAGTTCTTTACCCTTGGCCGACGCGGTGACGGCGAGTTCGGCGACGTATTCCTTGTCGACGGTCAGCGGCGCTTCCTTGACGTGGGCACTCATGCGGGTGCGCACCTGGCCGGGACGGATGACCAGCACCCGGACCCCGTACTCGCGCAACGCCTCTCCCAAACCGAGGTAGAAGCCGTCGAGTCCGGCCTTGGTGGATCCGTAGACGAAGTTCGACCGCCGCACCCGCTCACCGGCCGCCGAGCTCATCGCGATGATCCGGCCGAAGCCCTGGGCGCGCATCCTCTCGCCGAGCAGCACCCCGACCGACACCGCTGCGGTGTAGTTGATCTCGGCGATCTGCACCGCCTTGCGCTGGTTCTGCCACAGTTCCTCGGCGTCGCCGAGCAACCCGAACGCGACGATCGCCACGTCCACATCGCCGCCGGCGAACGCCTCGTCGATGACCGCGGGGTGGCTGCCGGTGTCGACGGCATCGAAGTCGATGATCTCAACCGACTTGGCTCCAGCCTGGGTGAGTTGGGCTTTCGCGGTGTCGCGCAACGGATCTCCGGGCATGCAGGCCAGCACCACGCGGGCCGGCGCGTTGCGCAGGTAGCGTTCACAGATCGCCAGCCCGATTTCGGAGGTACCGCCCAGCAGCAGGATCGTCTGCGGGTTACCCGTGGCGTCGAAGACCATCTACTGCAACTCCAGTCGTCTGGCCATGTCGGAGACGAACACCCCGTGCGGGTCGACCTTGCGGCGCAGGGCGATCCACTCGTCGATCCGGGGATACATGGCGTGGAAGGTGGCGGCGGTGGTGCGGGAGTCCTTGGCGGTGTAGAGCCGGCCGCCGAACTCCAGCACCCGCTTGTCGAGTGAGTTGAGGAACTCGTTGAGCCCGGCCTTGATCTGGAAGTCCACGCAGACGTTCCAGCCGGGAATCGGAAAGCTCAGCGGCGCATCGTTTCCGGGGCCGAACAGTTTGAAGACATTCAGGAACGAGTAGTGACCCGAGCGCTGGATGTCCTTCATGATGCCCTTGAACTCGTCGACCGCCTCGGTGGGAACAACGAACTGGTACTGGGTGAAACCGACCGAGCCGTAGGCGCGGTTCCACTCTCCGACCATGTCGAGCGGGTGGTAGAACTGCGTCAGATTCTGGGTCTTGCCGCGGTAGGTCTTGCCCATCCGGTACCACAGTTCCGTCATCGCGCCGAAGATCGGCTTGTTGCCCAGACCGCTGGGGAAGATGTCCGGCGCGGTGAAGTACTGCGGGGCGTCGAACTTCAGCGGGTCCTTCTGCAGCTTGACCGGTAGCTGATCCAGCGTC
>Ga0310345_10002041_pt1 | contig 21030 bp, 16 predicted proteins | sample HC15DNA20500_MG_FD_204667 | JGI IMG/M metagenome (GOLD analysis project Ga0310345, IMG submission 204667) | Marine microbial communities from station ALOHA, North Pacific Subtropical Gyre - HC15-DNA-20-500_MG | ecosystem: Environmental > Aquatic > Marine > Oceanic | place: Pacific Ocean: North...
CCAGTTGAAGGATATCCATTAGTTTCTATGTAATTAAAATTAGTATCTATTGAAAGAGTTGGCGTTGATTGATAACCTTTTCCATAATCCATTATTTCTATAGTTTCAATTTTACCTACCGTAACATCTGAAAATGTAAGAGATTCTAATGTTGATGTATTAGTATTTGAAAGAAATATGGCCGTGTGTCCCACATTAGCAGAAATTCCCCCGTAATCACCATTTATTGCGACAGAATTTGTATATGGATGATCACTTTCAATTTCAGAAATTAATGTAGGAGTAAATGCAAATCCATCTCTTCTAAAAGCATAAACAGTATCATCTGAAGTAAAAGCCAGACTTGTATCTGCAGATGAATTTGCGGTTGGTGCATATCTAATAACAGTATTACTCAATACTTCAACTACAACTCCCCTCTTTGTTGATTGAGACGCATTATTCTGTATAAAATAATTTGAAAGTAAAAATTCCTCTCTTATGGGAATATCTGTTTCTGAAGAGAGTGTCATAACATGAGTATTACACAAATCAAAAATTTTCTCATTACTTATTTCTACAGTAGAAAGTGTAAATTGATCTAATTCTGTAACTTTCGCTCTCGCGCTTTCCGTAGGAAGTGATAACGTATTATCAAAATCTACCCAATCTCCTACTTGATATCCTGAACCGTCATTAATTCTTCGTAAACTTGTGACTTGATCCTCTGTAGTACTACCGACTTTTGCTATAGCACCTACACCAACTCCACCAATTAAAGGAATAGTTTCCTCTTTTGTATATTCTCTTCCCTCAGTGATCATAGTAGCTACATTCACATTTGGATTAGAAGAAATCATTCCTAAAACTGCGGAATTCGCAAAAGAACCATCGTCGCTTTCTGAAGTTGCTTGAACTATTTCTCCTATATCAAAACTTCCAATTTGATTTTTTAAATATAACTCTGTAACATACGTAGTAGATACTTTATTAAGAGCTAATGAAGTTATAAATGCACTCGATCCAGTAGTTTGCCCTACTATAGTTCTACCTAAAAATTCACGATTTACAAATTCATCATTAACATGTAAGGTTATATTTCTAATCCAAGCTCCATGAGAAGGTTTAAGCATATCAACTTTTGGATAATAAAAGTCTACGCTTTCTGTTGACAATGCTGCTCTAAAGAGTGTTTGATATGATCTTTCATCACCCTTTTCCATGTAAACTTCTTTAATTTTCGATGCGAATATTTTTTTATCAATATCTAAATCTTCTGGCCAGTTTTCAAAAAATTCATATCTAAAATTATAAAATAATTCATTATTAGGAGATGGAAATTCACTCCAATCAAGAGCAACTTTCGAAGCATTTAATGGATTTCTTCTATAATGATGTATTGTCCCTGTCGCACCATTACTACCAGTTATAGTTTCACCAGCTTCAAATATTACATTATTAGTTTGTGACACATACAAGTATACTCCGGTTCCCAAATTCGTAGAAGTATCTATTGATAATATCTTAGCAGTAGCACTGTTCGTATCACTTGTAATTACTTCTCCCTCAGAAAATGCGCCAGTATTCGCGCTAAGATGTACTTGAATTGATTCTAAAAATTGATAATAGCTTTTTAGAAACTGGACAAACATCGTGTTTTCTTTTCGAAAACTAACGGGAAGCTGATTTTCTACAATACAAGATAAATTATTATTAACTACAGCCATTAAAAATTACCTTAATATGATGTTGTCGTAGTTGTTGTTGAATTTGCGGTGACACTTCTTCTTTCTAAAATATTTACGTCTGTGACATTAACTGTAATATCACTATCTAAAATTTGAAAAATTTGTTCTCTTACTGGAATCATATCCTCTTCAACTGGTTCAAAATATATGTGAACAATATTATTTGTAATAGCTTGTGGTGCAAAAGCTACTAATGTTACTTGTCCTGTAGTATAATCAATAGATCCAATATTATTTCTTATTATAGTTTTTATATTGTTTTGCTTTCTATAAACTCTTATAACTCCATTATAATCTTCCATTTTACATGCATCATATAAAGTGCCTGCCGTATCTTTATATGAAAAACTTGAACTAGATATAGCACCCAAATATCCATCAAATGCGTGTGCTATCGCATTATTAAAATAAAATCTATAGGTTACTGCCGTAAGCAATGAGGGAATAAATGATGTATAAATTTTAAGTGTCATAAGACTATTAGTAATAGATTCATCTGATTTATCTATTTTTGTCAATAGTTTTGAAAATTTAAAATTAGTATCAAATAATCTTAAATCTGTGCTATTATAATTCTGCACTGTAGTTTTTACTTTTGCCGCAATCGCCGATGAAGATCCTGTAGTTAAAGCGGAATCATATTTTACTGTTATTGTTGGTTGAACTTTATAAATGATTGGGTCAGTTATTACTGGTTCAATTGCTACCATTTTTCTATCAGACAATAACGCTATAACCGTTTTTCTTTGTGCTGTTGTTAAAAATTCCGCACCTTTTGGTTTTATCGCAATATACACTTTACCATAAACAGGAGTTGCGGAAGTTTCTCCTCCCCAAGACTGTATACTTTCCGCATCTGGAAAATTTGCGAATATTAATGCTTTATAATCTTCTACTGTTACCGCTCGTCTTTGAGAAGAAAAAGTTTTTGGTGCATTAAATTTTACTGATTCAATCGATTCTCTTTCCGCTCCACCATATGCCGCGGTTGAAGTTGATATGGAAATATTATCAAATCCCCCCACCGCATCTAATGATTTAAATGTTGAAGCTCCATTGGGTCCTGCTCCATTACATACTAATGCTCTAACCTGAACTTGGTTTCCATGTGTTAACGCTCTTCCAATAGAACCATCACCAAATTGAATTTCATATCTACCATTAGACACTTCTGAAGTAAAATATATATTTGCTGTGCCAGATATGGCTGTAAAATCTCCCGCCTTTTCATATACATAAGATGTTGCATCAGATGGAGATACTTTAACAGTGACTTCTGCTGTCGATATATCCACATTTGAATTTGGTAACACAAATCTTTGTTCTTTATCTGAAGTATTTTTAGTGAATGTATATACTGAAGGGACTCCCTCTTTTACATCTATTTGTTTTACATAAGCCCCCGCTAAACTTCTATCTATTTGAAATGCCTGTGTTGTAGCGAACACATATTGTTTTCCTTTAATTGTTGAATTAAATTTTGTAAATTTATCACATGTAACAAAGGAGGGGGTGCCCGCCGGCACAACAGTAACAATGATTGTCGCACTTGCTCCAACTTGAGATCTTGGTGTATAATTTAACATTGCGGCTTTGGATGCAACTGAATTTCTTATAGAAGCACTGCCTAAATACATTTCATTCGCTATCATATTTAAATAAAATGAGTTATAATGTGTATTATAAGCCAAAACATTAAGAATCGTATTTATTCCTGAAGCTGTAAAATCATAACCAGAAAAAACAGTCTGATTACCTAAAAATGATTTTAGATTATCTTTAATTTGATCAAAATCTAAATCTGTTACATCTAATTTTTCTGTTGACATTTTATTCTATTTCCAAAAATTCTGTAATAGTTATTGTTATCGGTTCTTTAACTGGTTTTACTATGATTTGTACACTATATCCATTTTGATCTGGTCGCGGAATACATATAACATTTTGAAGTTCAACTATACCGCTTCCATTTTCTTTAATTGCATCTGTAATGGTATTTCTAATTGCTTGTGCAGTAATTTCATTAACCATTTCAAATAAATGATGGCCAATATCACAATAAAATTGTGAATTAAAAGGAACTTCATATCTTCTTGTTTTTAATAAATGCTTTATTCCCTGTGCAATAGATTCTGTTTTATTTTTAATAATAACATCCCCCGTCAAAGGATGTTTTGCGAAAGTTAAAGAAACGTCTGAAATCGTTTCTGATTTATTTAATTGAGTTTGGACATCTTTTTCGAACAGCCAATCTCTTTCTAAGTTTCCGTGTGTATATGCCATAATACTAATATTTATATGTTATCTAACTAAACTATACTAAACCCGCCGCTTCTAATAGTTTTGCGGTTTTTTGACTACCATCCCCTCCTAAAAATAACATCATACCATAAGTAAAATCTATATTTTCTGGTGGTGGATTACCAGCGTTAATTAATTTATTCCTTACTCTCTCAGTTCCACCATTCGCAGGAGGAATATAAAGAAAATATATTCCAGCATCAACAATTCCTATTTTTATTAATGCTAAAAATTCTTCCATCAATTTTAATATTTTTACTAATTTTGGTACAATTTTTTCTTCAATAAATTCAATTAGATCGTCTATTTTTTTAATTAAACCTGAACCTATTCCTTTTAATCCTTCTAAAAAGTCTATTAATAATTCTAATATTGGTCTAAGTGCGGGCACTACATCCTCTACATTCATGCTCCAAAAATCAGGATAAACAGATTCAGGTATATCTTCCTTTTTGAGTGTATTTTTATTAATTGCCTGAACAGAACAAACTCTTGGTGCGGGAAGATTAGCACTACCTTGATTTTTCCAATTAGGAAGCCATAGATATCCATCCAATATAGCTTCAAAATGTCTCAATAAATCAACATTAATGTCTGCAGCATTTAAACCTGATCCTTCTAATATCATTTGTGCTGCCCATGTACTTTCTTCATCTGTCAAATCTCCCAATTCATCGTCATCATAATCCGGTTTATCTGGATCTTGGTCATCATCATCATCATTAACTAACTTGTGAAGAAGTTCTTCCCATAGTCTTGCTCCTTGTGCATCTGGTGCACCGGTTAATACTGGTGCACCGTGATGGCTATCAGTCACTACACCAAAACCCATAGATTGGGTAGTATGCTCACGTAAGCTTCGAACACTTCCCCCCTCCCACACGATTCCTTCATTCGATTTTCTTTCTGCCTCTTTTGCCGTTTCTAGTTGTGCTGTTTTATTTGTGAGAGCTAACTCCAACTCTTGAATTTTATCTTCAAATCTGCTGTGAGTAGATGATATCTCCAAGTTCCTAAGTGCAATGGCTTCATCGAGTTTTACTTTTTCCTCTTCTAAAGTTTCTATTTTAGTTTGTGAGGATTGTTTGTCCTCCTCAAAGCCATTTATCTCTACTTTCAGTTTTTCTATTTCCGCGTCATAATATTCTATTTGACCAGAATACTCTCCGGAACTGCCATCCTCATTTCGGCCTTCGACCGCGGCTGTTGCTGTTTCTAATGTTTGTGAAGCTTTTGATTTTTGGGATTTTAAGCTTGCCCACTCTAGGGAAATATCTCGATAATGTTGATCGTCTCGATATAATTTTTCTTCAATCTTCGCTGGAGTCGATTCTTTAACACCATATTTGTAAGCGAGGACGTCTGCTTCACTAAATGTCATTGAATTGCCTATTCTCGTCATTTCTACGTCATAAGCTTGCTGAAATATTTCTTGCCGTTTGGATTCTTCGTAGTCGCGTACCTCTTTCTCTATATTAATTAAATCTGTTTCTAAACTAGTTAAATTTTCTTGTGCATTTACTTGTTTAGATTCTGATTCTTGCACAGACTTCATTTCAGCTGATAGCGTTTCTAAAGCCTTATCCTTCTCCTCTTCCCTTGTTGATATTTCTGCTTCTTTTTCTTTAATCCTAGTCTCAGTACGTTCTATGCTTGATTCTATCTCAGCAATTTGTTTGTCTTTTTGAACTTTGTCTGCTTCATGTTGTTGTAGTCTATCTGTAGGAGCTCCTACAGAGTGTTCAGGGACTTTTAACTGTCCTATTTGAGTTTTAATTTTCTCGATTTCCGCCTCAGTAGTACCAACCGCAGATGTTGCAGCAAGTGCTGAATTTTCTAATTGCTCCTCTCTTTGAGACGTTTCTTCCTGACTAAGTTTCCTATGATATGTTAAACTTTCTTCATATCCTCCTTGACTAATCTTATCATTATAATATTGATATAAAGCTACTTGTCTACTGTCCGCGCCTGAATCATGTTTCCATCGTCTCATCGCCATAATTCGTTTCATTATATCTTCTTTTTGATCATCCTCACCAAACACCTTTGTTCCGTTTTTTAATACATAAGAATTCCAAACCTTAAATGCGTCACCTCCTCCTGGATCAGGTTTAGTGGGCTGTCCTTCTTCATCAATTACTCCAAGTCTATTATCAAGTTCGACTTCAACCAAAATATCTCCAGGTCTAGTATTTGGAAATATAGTCTCATGTAAGACATCAATTGATTGTTCATATCTCTCTGTTGTTCCTTGAGTAAAAAGATCTACACTAGCATCTCCAGCAGCTGTTTCGACTCCTGGAGTAATATGATCATACCATTCCGTGTTTGATGTTTCATCAGTTCCGCCACTCGTCGGAGCTTCAAATTTTGTTGCCGTTCCAGATGCAAGTATTTGCATTACTTCGCGAGTTCTTAAATTTTTAAAAAATACCTTATCCTCTTTATTAGAATTAATGTCAATTCCTCTTCTTCTAAATTTTTCTTTATTATCACTATTTGTTCCTATTTTAAATATATCTCGTTCTGCTTTTATGCTTGATTTTTTTCCGGGCTTGATTGGCCATTTTTCTATTGGCGGATTTGTCATGCCAGGATTAGGTGCACATAAATTTGTAACAATAATCTTTTCTTCTCTTAAAGCGTCTAAATCATTTGTCAATTCTACAGCTATATCAAATGCATCTTTAATGGGTCTTATATCTGCAAAATAGTTATAAAGTTTAGCTAATTTTTCTACTATTTTAGCTGGATCTGACGTACCAAGAATTATTACTAATGCTCCAGCTATTCCATCTTCTGATATTACTGGCCTGTTCACATCACCTTTATCATCAAAGGCTGCGTTCATTATTTCTATCATTTTACTTGGTTTGCAGATTTGCATTTCTCCTCCAAGAGCCCAAATAGAATCTGGATAAGTAATATCATGATACCCATCACCAGATTTCTCTAAAACCGGTTTTCCTTGAGCTGATCCGGATACTCCAGGTATAGCTCTATTATAAAAAACCTTTCCATTCCAAATTACATAATTTGTATGATTATTTTCATACATTTCCCAAGATTTTTCATGAGGAATACCTGGCCTGTATGGTTGATTTCCTTCTGCTGCCTTCATATCATCAATATCAACTATCGGGTAAGCTGTAAATTCAATTTTATTCGTAAAGGGATTAACGTATATTCCTGATATTGCTGCTTTTTTTATTCGAAGATTTGGTGTTCTAGATTTGACTTTATAGATTGATAATTTTGGATTTTGACCATTGATAAAAATAGTATATATTCCTGACCCCATAAAATCGTCAATTTGATTTTGAATCTTTGAGATCATTGCATCTAAAATTAAAAATAATGGATTTATCGACGCAAGAAGAAAAGCCTTATTTGCCTTCAACAATAACTGACCAGTTTCCATTGCTTTTTTATATGCTGATATCGCCTCTGTTACATTTTCTATCAGGTCTGGAAAAAGTTGATTAGTTTTAACACTTGCTGCTAACCAATTTCCCTCCTTAATAGCTTTTTCCCGCAGCGCTCTTTTCTCTTCTGAACCGCCCTCAACTAAACGACTAACATTTCCACCTTTTCGAAAAGTCATTCATTCTCCTTCTTTTTTTCTTTTAAAACATCCACTTCTTTTTTCAAACTAACAATAGTTCCTTTTATTATATCAATCATAGATTCTATTTGATCAGCCATTGGATTTGGTGGCAGTTCTTCTTCTGTAGTTTTCCATTTATCAGTTTCCATAATATTTACTCCTTCCTTTCAACATATCATATTCATTTCTTTTATCTCTAACTTCTTTATATTTAAACTGTAAAGAGTCTGCCTCTGCTACAACTTCATTAATTAACCCTATATCATCACCTAAAGCAACATTTACCGCTTCATATATTGTTCTTCCATAAGGAACCAATGTCCCTGAAGCTTTAGCGGGAAGAGCTGAAACTCTTATACCAGGTTCAGTTCCATTAGATGATTGACCTCCACTATAAGTGGGATTTCCAATTCTAGCATTCAATTCTGTCAATCTTGTAGACATTTCAGAGTTACATGTATTTAAATCATCTCGTAAGGCATTAGCATCTGTCATAATATATGTTACATTATCAATCTCTTCATTATGGTAACTTTCCAAATCAGTAAATTCTTGTTTACAATTTCCTACAGCGGTATCAAATGTTTCCGCCGCCGTTTTCTTTGCTGCATCATATTCTCCTCCCCCGTCAACTTCTAAAAGAGGATCTCTATAAGATACTAATCCATCTAATGTGTCAATTTTTCCTTTTGCGAATGAGTAATCATTTGCAGCGGTAACTTCATCTCCATTTATTATATGTTGAACATCATTAAATAAACAATCAACTTCATTAATAGTATATGAAGTGCTATGTGTACTATGTGTAGCATTTGCTGAAGAACATCCCGCGCTGAATGTATGAATTTCAATCAATTTACTTGAAGGATTTCTCTCATATATACTAATGGGAGATACGGCGCTCATACCACTGCAAGAGCCTCCGCCAGTTGTATTTGTTTCGTTTCCTGGATTGGATGCTGAACCCCAACTAAAATAAGTACTATAATTATCTCCTTGCCATCCTTCTACAGCAGGCACAGTTCCACCCGTTCCTATATAACCAGCCGTAGAAGTTACTTTGGTTGTTGAATTGGTAGCTCCATCTAATGCATTCGCAACATTTGTCATTGCGGGCTGTAATTGTGGAGTGAATGTTGCTTGTGGTTCTGTTCCTCTAGCCGTTACAGTATTTGGTAATGTAGTAACTGTTGGAGTATAATTATGAGCTCCCACAAATGGACTCACCAAATAAAAAAAATGAGCACCGAAATCTATCATATATCGATAATCACCAATCAACGCTCCAGTAGTATCTTTTCTTTTTTCTTCATATTTTACAAACCTTCCTGCAAATATATCTTTCATTCCTAATCCAGTCGGCTGTAATCCCCCATCATCATAACTATCTCTGGCGCCTTGAACGGCAGGAAAAAGTGGATTTAATACGTTACCACTATAATCGCCCGTATCTTGTCCTATTTCTGAACTGGAGGAAACCAATTCTGTAGAAGCTGATTTAAATAAATCTAAAGAACTTGATTTCGCCGTTGGAGGATTAAATACACTAAGAGCGGTTTCAAATGCGGATTTATCCATAACTGTTAAATCTTCAAATGATTCATTAGTTCCACCATAATTTCCATCATCATCACCAATAGGTTTCCAGGATGAATCAGGAACCATTCCCTCAGGAACAATTTGAGCAATTGCGAACATTGTATTTTCTTCTCTTGTTGGCATAATTTGTTTTGATGTAATCTCTAAATTAGTATATACCTTATCAACATTATCATTAAGTACTACCACATTTAAATCTGTATCAATTGCGACTACAGTAAGATTAGATGTCCATGCCGTACTTGATAATTCTGATCCCATTACTAATTTCGATGCATCAGAAGTGGTTATAGTATTTCCTGTAATATTTGTTACTAAATCTAATGTTGTATTAGCAGTTATAGTAAATGTTTCAAAATCATGAGTAAATCTTTTTAATCCAAAAAAATCTCCAATTTTAGGTGGAGAAACATCAACTTCTGCAGAACCTTGTTCTAAAGTATGAGATAAGGTAACAAACTGATCTAAGGTAGAATTAAATTCTACAGAACCGATATTAGCATATGCAAATTTTTCATTCCAGTTTCCCACTTCTGTAGTAACACTATCCCCAAATGTAACAGTGTTTCCAAATGCCATGTCGACTCCAGGATTGACATATGGAGTTGTATTAGCCATTAAATCTATTAATTTTCCCGTTTCTCTACTTCTAACAAAATAATAATCACCAATATAATTACTATAAGTATTAGACGTTCCATCCGCCTCAGTTGATGTTACGGTACTTCCAGGAGTATCACTTAAAGAAATTGTATAATTAAGATCTTTATCTCGAATTAAAACACCGAATTTGGGGTTTCCTCCCGCTCCACCGGTTAAAGAAGGATATGTAAAAGATGTTACTCCTGCATAATCACTTGGAGAACCTAAATTAAATTTTAAAATATCACTACTACTTGCTCCCAAACAATTTGCTCTTATTTGGGCATTTGCTAATGCTAATGCAGGAACATCTACCGAAGCAGCTACACCTGCACATAAATTAGCAAACGCATCTTCAAATAATTCCAATTCTCCGATAATTCCCAATCTCGCATCTATCAAACTTTGAGGTAGAGCTTCAATATCTTCTTTAGTTTCTAATATTTTTTCAACTTGAGATGTCATGCTGGTGGTCCTGTTACTACTACTGGTGGTGAACCAGGAATCATTGCTGTTATTACTATTTGTGTTGTATAATTATTTATCGCATCTGCAATATCTGAGCCAAATTGTGCTCCAGATGCTGGCTGTTTTGAAAAAATTTTACCCATTTTTGTTAAAAACATTGGAAGACCCGCTGTCGTTACTATAGAAATTTGGTTTGAACATTGTAATGTCATAAAAGCTCCATCAATTTTCTTCGCAACCTTTTGCCCTATCAGTGCTGGTATTGGTGATTGCTTTTGCATAATTTTCCCTATTTCTAAATTTAATGTTTGTAATTTCGGCATAGCTGCGTAATTTCCCCCAGCCGGATCCATTGCATTAGAAATATACTGTTCTACTCCATCCTTAATTATCTTCCCTACATCTAATCCTGTTGTATTAGCTTTTGCGAATCCGGATTGTAATCCTGCTTTTATTTGTGGCATTCCTAAAGGCATATTGTCCTTACATTATACATTGCATAATTTTTGTTTTAACTAAATTTAGTGCCGCAGTATTTAATGGCATTCCACTATTTCCTGAACCAGTAGGCACTGTTATCTTTGTAATTTCATCTATTAAATCATCAAAACATGATTTTAAAGACTTTCCTGCACCACTAATAGATAACGGTGCACCAGATTTTAAACTATACGTTCCAAACGTTCCTGAAAATGCGACGGGTGATTGCATCACTATTCCAGCTGGAGAAATTACAATTTTTCCAAGAGTTCCAGTATTACCTAAAAATAAATTAATATAACCTGTGGCGCCAACCGCACTTTCTGCCGCATTGATCTCTATGGGTGCTAATCCTGTATGTAATTTAATTCCAGATCCCGCAATAAATGGCGTTCCTATAGTTTGAATATCGATGGCGCCTATAGATGTGGTAATATTGACATCACCAGATCCAGATAATCCAACAGTACCTTCTGATCTCATCTTAATTTGTGAAGCATCTGCAAATAGGGGGCCTTCAGCGTCAAGTCGCATTAATCCTGTTGTATTTAATTCTAAAGTACCACCACCAGAAATAGTAGATCCTTTTTTTGTACCTACCATAAAACTAGTTGTATTCGATTCATATCTATCAGAAGTAATATAATAATTTCCACCATCAACATTTGCATAATATGATCCACCCGCTCCAACTTTTAAAGAAAAATTTCCTTGTGTGGATTGTTGATCTCTATTAACAAATAACTGAAAACTCTTATCAATTGTTTCAATCTTATGTCCTTCAATATGTTCATATGAATTTGAATGGACTATATTATACGCCTCATTTACTGATTTTGTTACTACAGTTCCGTCAGGATGATATTCTAAAAATGATCCTGACCTATGATATAAATGTACTCTTTCAGAATCAGGAGTATCATCAAATTCAAAAACATGTCCACTTTCCGTTTGTTGTACATGATTATATGGATATACTGCATTATATGGTGGTAGAGGTTCAGAAAATCTATTTATTATTGGTTTAAGTAATGCTTCTTTAAATTTATCAGAACTGAGCTGAAGTGGAGTAAGAAAAGGCAGGTTCATATTCTTTCTTATATTTACTATTGAACCAAAATCACCACCAGTACCCACATTTACTTGGCCCGCATTGCGTGAATTTTTCTTTCTTTTTAAAATAGAATACTGACTTTCTGTTCTTTTTCCATCTTCAGAAGTTCTTAATTTTGATGTTGGATCACTATATCCTCTTGCTAATCTATTTGTAGTTGGTTCATTCAAATAATGATAAGAAGGAAAAGGAGAAAGTTGTTCTTGTTCAGTAATTATTACACCATCACCCGCACCAGAATATTCTAATATTTCCGGTTCTCGAGGAACTTTATCTGATTGTCTTGTATCAGCGCCAAGTAATAAAGATCTAACTCTTTTTTTAGCGGCTTCTAAACTAAATGGGTGTGTATCAGATGCAATTGCATTGTCATACATCCTAGCATCATAAAAACCTATTTGAGCCGTATAAATTTCTCTCACATCTTGTTCAGGAACTCCGTGTAATGTACCCATCATTACTGGTTCTTGTGCTTCTCTTCCATCACGAAAAAATCCCATTACCCAAGTTCCCTCTACAGGCCCAAGTGGGGTTTGTCCAACTCCCGTCTGAGAAGCAGAGGTTATTGGCATCAATGGAAAAGCCCACGGCAAATCTATAGGAGGCATTAATTTTTTATCATCAGTATGCCAACCCAAACAGCGAACTTTACATCTACCTAAGTACATTGGATCATGTCTATCTTCAACAACACCAACCCACCAAATAAATTCCATTCCCATAGAATCAGAAGTTAACATATTTTCTTATCTCCCACTTTGACCTTTCATTCTTCCAGATACAGCAAGTGCTTCATCTGTATCTTTGCCTTCCCATGTGCCAAAATTAGATGGAACATAATCAGTTCCTGGTAATTTTCTAGATAATCCATCTTTCATTACATGTAAGCTTAAAGAATGTTCAATTCTACTCTGCGTTTTTTGAAAAACATGTGATAATCTTGTTACTACAAATTTTCCAGAAGCCAAAGTCGACTGCCTCATTGTCATATTACCAGTGAGCTCACCTAATTTGGTCGGTAATTGTAAATTTATAACATCACCAACCTCTCTGTGTGTATTTCCTGGAACCGTTATTTGATATATGAAATTATTCAATAATTGATCTTGCATTTTTCTTTTAGCATACCAATTTTCTATGTGTGTTTCTCTTAATCTAGAATCTTGAGGAGCTCCTTCACTATTAATATCCGTAAATCTCACATAACAACCTTCATTCGTCGATTTTAATGAAACATTCGCTTGAGGTTTTCCTATTACGTCTGATCCTCTAGATATTACAGGGGCATCAGATAAATGAAATGTATCATCATCAATGACATATGTTTGATGTTGATGTTTAGAATTATTTTCAACAGTATTTCCAAAATCATTTGCAGTAGTGGGAGGTAATACTTGAATCAGTGCACCAGTTTCAGCATCCGTTCGAATATTTCCAGCGTCTAAATAACCTTTCTTATAATATAAATCATGATAATCATGACGCATTCTTATAATATTATGGGTTATTAATCTATTTCCATACATACCATTTTTTAAATTGGTATCAACAGATATTGAAGATACTCTTTGATAATCGAGAATCTTATGGCTTTCAATAGCTACTTCATCATATGCATTTTTATAAGATAATCCCACAGGAGCAGAAACATATTGAATTTTTTCATTTCCTTGCATTAATGTCTCTAAAGATTTAAATTTAAATCCTCCTCTTATTGTATCATAAAAACAATAAAATGCTCCCTTTGTATCTTTTCCTTCTTCAGTAAGTCCTGCAGCTTGGAATAATCCCGGATCAACTTGACCAGCATCATAGCCTTGAGCTGCGGTTCCCGATCCTGCTGCTTCAGCTCTGGATGCTAAAAATAACATTGCCTGAAAAGGTGTTAAATTTGGTATAGTGAAATTGTGCTCAGACTTTGTGGTTTCAACATCTAGAACTCTTTCCGGAATCTCCAGATTTGCAGTCGCGGCACCAGAAGTGTGTGGATTGATATAATCTTCATATATATTTTCAACCATATCACTAATTTTCATTCCAGCATAACATTTTTGAACTTTTGTTGCTAAATTAATAACATATTCAATACTAGTGAAATTTAAAGTATAGGTAACTAATCTATCATTTTTGGGATCTATATTAAAATTTGTTACTTTTACAACTCGAAAATATCTATCTATTTTATCTTCAGGTATATCTGCTCCAACAGATTGAAAGGATATATGAAGAACCTCTTCTCCAATAATAGGTATTCTTTCAAATAACCCAGTTGCATCACCAATATCTATATATCCACTAACATAAGGAGAAAATATATTTTCAGTAATCTCACATCTAGTAAACATTTTTGTAAGATCAACAATACCTCCGGGAAAATTATTAGGACTAATTATACTAAAATGGTTAATTTTAACATGTCCCGCATACTTAGGGATTGTATGTGCCGTTTGTAAACGGTCACCATTGAAAATAATTGAATCATAATTATTAGATGCCATTTATATACCTTAACTAAACATATTTCTTGCTGTTTCCAAAATCTGCTCGACCCAAGAATCATCTATCAAAGCAATTGTCTTTTTACTATCATTGCGTAAAATCTCATATTCATAATCAGACACAGTTCTTTCCATACCATCACCCTGTGCGGCAACAAGTTGATAACGAGTTGCATCTACTTCATAAAATCTCTCTTCTATTCTTTCTTGTCCTGCACTTGCTGGAACTAATTTTTGTAGTATTTCTTCATAATGATGAACTCCACTATGGGCGGCATCTAAGCTTCCATATTTACATATTATATGTTTTCTTAATTCGTCTTGAGATAATGGCCAATCAAAGATAGGATCAAGAATATTATTTGCTAAGAATATAAGCCAAACATATTCAAATCCACCATAATATCGAAGAGATAATGTATCAGCCCGTTCTCCTTCAGGAATATTATAAAGCTGCTTAGTATATACAGCTGATTTTATAGAAGATTTTAATCTATGTCTTAATGATATATCAGTTACTAATTTTTGATGAATTATATCTATTTTTTTTCCAGCATGATTTGTGCCGGTATCAAATTTATAATACAATGCTGGCATATTTTTAAAATATTCTGACATTATTTGTAAGGCCCTTCACCTGTTTGATAAGAATGATACACGCCCTTTTCTTTGCCATCGCCACCTTCCCACGTGAAATTTACCGGGCCTCCAGCAAGTCTCGCCTTACGCGCTCTTATAAATGCCGCCGTCCAACCGCCCGGGCCCGCGCCTGCGCCGTTGGGCGAGGTGCGTGCAGGTGCGGGTTTTTCACGTGTGGGTGCAACTTCGGATGATTGGACTGCATCAGAAGTAGAGTTGTCCAACAGATCTATATTCTCTAAAATAAATTCTGTTTCTTGAAACACTAATGATAATTTTGTATGTACTGGAAGTGGATCTCCAACTGGATTATCATAAAATGTCGGGCCTGATGCTGATGCATCAAAATTTATATCCATAGCTGTTAATACAGACCTTCTTATTCCCATTTGATCAAATCTTTTAGGTCCAGCTGATGTACCAATATAAAAATCAATAAAAAATTCGTGTGGAAAATCAAAATACACACTCTTCATTCCATAAAAATTATTCATTTTTGGTAACATTCTTCTTTTAAAGGTTTGAACGATATTTCTTACCGCAACAGCTTCTGTATAATTTCTTGGCCAAAAATCGAATGTCATATCATGTGTTCTAAATGCTCCAGGGCCTTGATATATCATAGCAATGTGTGGATTTATCCCTACTCCAAACGTAGCTGAAACCGGCGCTAAAGATCCACCAAAATTTGCTATCGCTAATGCTCCCGCACTTGATGCAAAATCTTTTACATCATCTGAAAGGCCTTCCACCCCCGCTGCTATTGCTTCAGATACGGACTTACTACCTAGACCCTCGCCCACAGCCTTCATTCCTATTCCCGCTAAAACACCAACTACTGCAGCGACTCCTTTAAACCTTTTTGCTAATGTAGACGCAACAGCGGCACCGGTCATACCAGCACCCATAGTAGCTCCAGAAGATTCAAAAATTGCTCCACCTGTTAGGGGTGTAAAATTTCCTGTAAATTTAGTTTTCATTGATCCAGGTGGAATATGTAATGCTATGTCAGATGCCCCGAATTCAGCCCCCCTACCGCGATTTCTAGGTCCTCCTGGTTGTGCATGAAATAATATAAAATTTTGAGTATCTGTCTGGACTTCTCCTAAAGTTAATGGATATTTTAATACTGATGCTCCTTCACCCATCGTGACACCACCATAAGCTACCGTTGCTGCTCTACTATTCATCAAATTTGGATCTGACATTTTGCTTTTCTTTCTAAATATAAATGTATCTTAAAAACTATTCATTTCTATTTATATGGCATACAAAGGAAAATACAAACCAAAGAATCCTAATAAATATAAGGGTAATCCCACAAAGATCATTTATAGGTCTGGTTGGGAAAGAAAAGTGATGGAAAAATTGGATTTAAGTTCTCAAGTGGAGCAATGGGCGTCTGAAGAAGTCATTATTCCGTATAGATCACCAATTGATAGAAAAATTCATCGATATTTTCCGGATTTTTGGGTCAAATTTGCGAATAAAAAGGTTGTGATTATCGAAGTCAAGCCGAACAAAGAGACAAAACCGCCCAAAATGAAGGAAAAATCGAGAAAATTCATCAGGGAAGCCAAAAAATGGGGCGTGAATGAGGCGAAATGGAAAGCCGCGACCGAATTTTGTAAAAATAGTGGATGGAATTTCTTAATTCTAGATGAATATGACTTAGGAATCAGAAAAAGAAGGAAAAATGGCGGAAACACCGAAAAATAGTGGAAATTTAATAGATATTTTACAAGATGTGATAAAAAGAAAACAAATTCCACAAGAAAATATAAAATCTGCTCAATGGTTGCAAAATAAAATTAGAAATTTTAGAAGAAATTTAAATGTTAAATTAGATGACTCTAGTATGTCCGCTGATCAGTTTATGGAAGGGTCTAATTTGATACAAAAGAGAAGAATGACCAAAGCTAGATTAACATTATTCTCATATAAAGCAAAACATGAAAAAACTTTACCATATTATGACAGATTTCCCTTATCAATGATCATAGGTAAAGAAGTAGATGGATTTATAGGATTAAATTTTCATTATTTGCCGTATCAACATAGAGCAAGACTATTAGATGCCGTCGCATTTGGAAATGTGATTAATTGGAATACATTAAAGAGAAATAAAGTGACTCGACCATGTATTAAAAAATATTTAACAAGTCATGTTCAAGGAGCAAATGGTATGGTAATAGAAGGAATTGAACAATTAAAATTTGCAATATTTTTACCAATAGAACGTTTTAACACCAGAAAAGAAAAAGTCTGGGAAGATTCAAAAAGGATGTTATAATGCCAGCAGGATTTAAACAATCAGAACATTTTATCGCAGCGATAAACAAACATAAAGGCCCCTCAAAGGCAAACAAATATCAACTTACAGGTCCATATGGTGTTATTGTAAATGGAATTGCAAACAATCTTGGATTTGATATGCGGGATTTTAAATTTATGTGTGATGCCGCAAATTTACCTGGAAGAAATTTGGCGACTACAGAATTTAGAACAGGTAGTGTATCTAAATCATATGTCCACTCTAATAATTTTAACCCAACAATAACTTTATCTTTTATACTAACTGATGATATGTTTATTAAAAAAGTTTTCGATAGATGGATGGATGATATCATCGGTCTCACTGATGCAAAATTGCAAGGTGCCGTAGTACAAAACTTAACAAATTATCCAGACGAGTATTGTGGAAGTTTTGGTATAAAAAAACTTGCAACAAATTTATCTAGCAGTCCTGCAAGTGCTTCACATATAGATACTTATCATGTGGAAATAATGGAAGCATTTCCCAAACAGATTAATCCTATCACATTAACTTACGGTTCTCAGGACATAGTGAAATTACAAGTCGTGATGGCTTATTCCCGGTGGAGAATAATACGTGGTTATTGACAATGACCGGTTTGATACATAAAATAATAATTATATAATTAGGAGATATTATGAGTTTACCCAAGATTGATATTGCAACATTTAGCACTACTCAACCTTCTGCAAAAAATAAAAAACTTACATTTAGACCATTTTTAGTAAAAGAAGAAAAAATACTAATGATGGCAATGCAAGGGGAAAATATAGAAGAACAAGTGGTTGCAATTAAACAAATCATAAACAATTGTTCACAACAGGAATTTGATGTTGATTCAGTTCCTTTATTCGATTTAGAATGGATATTTTTACAATTAAGAATACATTCTGTTGGAGATCAATTAAATTTAAAATTTAAACACAGAGACGGAAAAAATAAAAATGATGAAGAATGTGCACATGTATCAAATGTAAACGTGGATCTAAAAGAAGTTGAAATGGTATATGATGAATCACATAATAAAGAAATTGAAATAAATGATAAGATTACCATATTTCTAAAATATCCAAATATAGAAACTGCTAATAAAATCAAAAATACTGAAGATGTTGAAGGTATTATGGCTTTTCTATCTTCAGGAATAGAGTTTATTAAAGATGAAGAAACTTTACATGAAACAAAAGATTTTACACAAGAAGAAGTAATAGAATTTTTTGAACAATTTAATCAACAACAAATGCTTAAAATTCAAAACTTTTATCGAACTCAACCTGTAATACAACATGACATAAATTATACTTGTGAAAAATGTGGTGGAGAAGAATCTGTTATTCTTAGGGGTTTGCAGGATTTTTTAGAATAACGCTTTCTCATGATTCTTTAGAATCTCATTATTTGACTAATTTCGCATTAGTACAACATCATAAATACTCTTTAACAGAGTTAAATGAGATGATTCCTTGGGAAAGAGAAATTTATATTGAATTATTAAAAAATTGGATACAAGAACAAGAAACTGAAGCTAAACAAAGAGAAGCAGAAAGACATTAATGGCAGCAGCACCGAAACCATCTGGAGGAAGAAAACCAGGACAATTTGGTACAACAGAACTTCGACTAGGACGAGCAACTGGAATCGGAGAATTTTTTGATGTTTTAGAAGATGCGACCGCTAAAAGAATGGAAAGAATGGCAAAAGGATATCTACACGCCATTACAGCTTCTGCTCTTTCTCCATTACCAACATTTGCACAAGCTAGTATATATGATGCCATTACTGATCCTTTTGGGGGAGGAAGAGATACTGCACAAGATCCAACTGGAACTGCTGAGAGGGAACCTAATTTAGATAAATTATATAATGTACCTTTACCTGTTATAACACAAGAAGGAGAAGAACATGGAACAGCACAAAAAGTAGCAAGTGCGATTGGTATAGGTGGTACAAGGGTTCCATTATGGCAAAGTAATTTAGAAAAATTATTTAAGGTTCCTCTACTTATTACAGAGAAAAAAGATACATTAAAATTAATAGAAACAGAGAGAGAAACAGAACCAGAAAAAGTAAAAGACGACGAAAAACCCAAATTCAGCATGAAAGATTTTTTTAGTAGTCTTTTTGGAGGTATTGTTGATCTTGGTGCATGGATTTTAAAGGGTATTGGAACTTTAGCAATAGGTGCTTTAAAGTTTACAGGGGGTCTTGGTATTATGGGTCTAATGGCAAGTTTGCTCTTTAATAAAGAAATTGTAGATCAATTTAGATTAAAATGGGGTGAGGAAGCTGAAAAATTAGGAGCTAAAACTGAATGGGGTGCAAGAATAGCTAAATTTCTTGGTGGCGGTGAAGCAAATGGTCAATCTTTTGAAAAAGCGGCAATTGCAGGTCTAAAGGGTGGAGGAATCGGAGCTATAACAGGACTTTTCTTTGGAGGACTGCCTGGTGCATTGGTTGGATTTCTTTTGGGAAGCGCTTTTATGGGTCTTGGTGCAGCTTTAGGAGAAGCGAAAATCACATTGGGTACAAATTTTCTCGCAACTTGGTTGGAAAAGACTTGGGAAGCCGCGCGGATGGAATGGGAAGATGCGAAACAAGTTCAACTAAATGCTGAATTAAAGGAATTAAGAAATAGATTAAACTCCGGAAAAGAAACCGAAGAAAGTCTAATATTAATTCAAATGCAAATCAGAGCGAAAGAGGCGGAGCTCCTTGAATCAAGAATGGAACATGCAAAACAATGGCAAGAAATGGTTGATGATGAATATGCGAAAAAGGGTGTAGGAATTGAAATACAGAAAGAAGCTCAAGACCGGTTAAAGGAATTTAAAACTGAATTATTTGAAGCACAGGAAGAAATAGAAAGTCTCACAAGGAAAGGGAAAATTGATAAGAAGGAAACGTATTTGGGGATTCCTGGGATAGATACTTATAGAGAAAACATTCATGATGACTTGAAAGATAAATTAATAAGTTATTTTCAACGTGGAGATGTGGCTGGAAGACAAGCATTAAATTTAATGAAGAAATATGGAATCATTAATGACAAATGGGAGGTTACTGATCCAAGACTATTAACTGACCATGTTTACCGTAAAGATCTGTTCGAAGCATTAAATAATGTAATTCAAACACAAATCGATAAAGATGAAGAATGGCGGAAAGGGAGTGGAGCAGGAGCCAAAGCATTTAGAGAAGCTCAGAAAAATCTAAAAAAAGTTATAGAAGATAGAAAAACCAGCAATGCAGTACTTGATACTACAGGACAGAAGACAGAGGTAGTTGAAAAAACTATCGACTGGACTAAAACGCTGGACAATACAATAAGGTTCGGAATGTTTGACACATCAACAATGGGCGGGGGAGCAGGAGGGGTGATAATGCCAAGTATGATTAACAATGATGGATCAGTACATACTAACAGTGCTTTGACCATTAATACATTTTCGGACGTAAAATTCTCTACTGAAAATTTAAAGATAGTAGGAGCTTTTGACGGTCACGTATAATGATTAACTAACGGACTTTCGCCCGCTAGTTAATATAATTTATGCAGCTTCTTCAGCTAATTTCTGAAAATACGTCAATGATTCATCATTTTCATTTTCAGCTGTTGTAACACTTTCAACAACAGGTTC
>Ga0310345_10002042_pt1 | contig 21024 bp, 14 predicted proteins | sample HC15DNA20500_MG_FD_204667 | JGI IMG/M metagenome (GOLD analysis project Ga0310345, IMG submission 204667) | Marine microbial communities from station ALOHA, North Pacific Subtropical Gyre - HC15-DNA-20-500_MG | ecosystem: Environmental > Aquatic > Marine > Oceanic | place: Pacific Ocean: North...
GTCGACGGCTTCGATGGCGGCATCGTCGGGCAGGCCGAACTCCCAAAGCGGGATTTCGAACGATGCGCCTTGAGCGTTCTGCGCATCCAGATTGACGGCGACGACGACCAGATTGTCCTTCGCCGCGCTGCACTTGTAGTAGCAAAGAATGTTGTCGTTCCAAGCGTTGAGGAAGGTGAGGTCGGTGAACTGCCACAGGGCCGGGTTGTCGCGGCGGATGCGGTTGATGAGCCGGATATCGTCCTTGATGTTGTCGGGGGCGTCGAAGTCCCAGACCTTGATCTCGTATTTCTCGGAATTGAGATACTCTTCCTTGCCCGGCATAGGCGTGGCTTCGCAAATCTCGTAGCCGTTATAGAGGCCGTAAAGCGGGCTTAATGTGGCGGCGAGCACAAGCCGCACCTGATGGCCCGCGCGGCCGTTCTCCTGCAGATAGACCGGGTTGATGTCCGGCGTGTTGGCGAAGAAGTTCGGCCGCATATATTCGCGGCACTCCTCGGTGGTGAGCTCGGTCAGGTACTCAATGAGCTCGTGCTTCTCATTGCGCCAGGTGAAGTAGGAGTAGGACTGGGTGAAGCCGACCTTGGCCAGCCGCTTCATCATCTTCGGCCGGGTGAAGGCCTCGGCCAGGAAGACGCAGTCCGGATAGACGTTCTGCACCTCGGCGATCATCCACTCCCAGAACGGCACCGGCTTGGTGTGCGGATTGTCGACGCGGAAGATACGGATGCCCTTTTCCGCCCAGAACAGCACGATGTTGCGAAGCTCCAGCCAAAGTCCGGGGAAGGCTTTCCCGTAGAAATGGGGCGGGACGATATCCTCGTATCGCTTCGGCGGGTTCTCGGCGTATTGGATCGTGCCGTCGGGCCGCCAGTCGAACCATTCCGGATGCTGCTTGATCCAGGGATGGTCCGGGGAGCACTGGATGGCGAAGTCGATGGCGATCTCCAGACCGTAGGCCCGGGCCGCCTCGATGAGCCGCTCGAAATCCTCGAAGCTGCCGAGCTCGGGATGGAGGGCATCGTGGCCGCCATCCTTAGAGCCTATGGCGTAGGGGCTGCCGGGATCTCCCGAGTTTGCTTCGAGGCTGTTGTTCTTGCCTTTGCGGTTCTTCTGACCGATCGGGTGGATCGGCGGGAAGTAGAGGACGTCGAAGCCGAGATTGCGCACGTAAGGGAGCCGGCCGATCACATCGTCGAAGGTGCCGTGGCGGTTCTCGTCGCCTGATTGCGAGCGGGGCATCAATTCGTACCAGGCGGCGTTCGCGGCGAGCGGCCGGTCCACGTAGACCTGAAAATCGACCGGATGACGGGAGAGGTTCTCCCGGTGATCGGCCTTATCCATGAGGGCGAGGGTCTCCTCGCTCACCATGCGTTCGGCGAGCACCTGCTTGTCGCCGAGGGTCTCCATCTCGGTGAGGAGGTCGCGCATCGCCTCGCGGGTCTTGGCGGGCGCGGAATCCATGTAGCGGCCGATGAGGCGCAAGCCTACGGCGAGGTCGACGGCGACCTTCTGCTCGGCGGCGAGCTTCTTTATCACACCGGCGCGCCAGCTCCGGAAGGCGTCCTTCCAGGCCTGCACGAAGTAGAAGTAGCGGCCGATACGGTCGAGAGGAATGTCGGCTTCCCAGCGGTCGTTCACCAGCGGACGCATGGGCGTCTCTTGCCAGGACTCGTCGCCGATATGGCGGTAGCAGAGACAGGCGTCGATGATGTCGTGGCCATCCATGAAGATGTCGGCCTCGACGTGGAGCGTGTCGCCGAGCACCCGCTTGATGGGGAAGCGGCCGCCATCGATCTCCGGCGCGATGCCTTCGATCACCACGCGGTTGGTGGCGAGGTCCTGGAGGCGCTGATCGAACGGCGCATCCCACGGCGGGGTGCGCGCTTGGTCCTTCGAAGCCTTCGTCTCGGCCAGGAGTAGCGCGCCCTCATAGGGCGGCAAGCTTCCGAAGAGGCCTTTGGAATCCTTCGGCGCGACGAGCTTGAAGGCGGCGCTCGCATCGGCGGCACGGGCCAGTTCGGCATGGGCGGGCAAGGGCGCCTCCACCGCTCCCATATTGGCCAAGGCGACGACGGTCTGGCTGCCGTTCTTGGTGGTGGCTGATTTGGAAAGGGCGATGACCGGCGCGTCCGGGGCGGAGGCTCTCTCCAACTGATCGTCGGTCTGAAGCGCCGGCGTCTTGGCCTTCAGGCGATTGGTCTCGCCGATGGCCTCGGCAATGTCGAAGCTCGCGCTTGTCCGCATGCGCTCCCAGTCTTCCGCCGCGTATCCCTTGTCGTCGAGGGGGGCGGAGGCGCCGAACTCGAAGCCGAAGGGGCAGAGGAGTCCGGAGGAGACGGACGCGGCCATGCGATACTGGGCGGCGTAGACCTTGGCGATCGTCGCCCGATCCAGATGCATCAGGCGGTGAATGAGACGGGGCGCGGGCCAGGGCTCTGGCGTGGCGATGGTGCGGGCGAGAGGAGCGATGTCGCGCTGCTGGTCGAGGAACCAGCTCTCCCGCAGATCCCACCAGGCATAGCTATTGAGCAGCCAGCCGATGCCGCACTGGGCAATCTGCTGCTGCTCCCGCGGCGTCCTGCCCAAGCTGTCGGCGACGACGAGGAGCTTCGTCTCGTCGGTCTTCAGCTGCGAGAGCTTAGCGATCCAGTCCTTGGCCGAGAGCGTCCTGGCGGAGGAGAGCAGCAGGCCTTCCGCCCCGGCTTTCTCCCAGTCGGCGAGCGCGGCGCTGCTGTCGGGCGGCAGGCGAAGCATGAGCTTCAGCCCGTTCGCCTGGGCGGCCTCGGCGACCTTCGCGATGGTCTCGCTATCCTTGTGCGGATCGGCCAGCGGCCCGAAGAGGATCCAATCGAACCCCATCTCCGCGGCGCGCGTCAGGTGGGGCAGGGCAGTATCGGGCGCAGCCGCCATGGCGCCGGGGAGCGCATAGATACGCGGAGCGGCGGCCTTGGCCGGCATGGCTTTGGGCGCAGACATAGCTTTCGACGCAGACTTGGTCTGCGTTTGATTACGGTCAGCCATATTGAAACTAGGCGGCGCCCAGCTTGTTGGCGAAGACGTTGACGGGATCGGCGTCGGAGCTTGCGAAGGTCTGCATGAAGCTGTCACGCCAGTTCGTCACGTCGTAGGTCTCGACCCGCTGACGCAGACGATTGTAGCGCGCCCAGCGCTCCTGGCGCGGCATGGTCAGGGCACGGTCCAGGGTGCTGGCCAGCTCGTTCACGTCGTGGGGATTGATCAGCAGGGCCTCGCGCAGCTGCTCGGCGGCGCCTGCGAAACGGGATAGCACTAGGACGCCCGGATCCTCCGGCCGCTGGGCAGCGATGTATTCCTTGGCAACAAGGTTCATGCCGTCACGGAGCGGCGTGATGAGGCCGACCGCACTCTCCCGGCAGAGCCGTGCGAGAACGTCCTGGGGGAAGGGGCGGTGGAGATAGATCACCGGCTGCCAGTTGAGGTCACCGAAGCGTCCGTTGATCTGGCCGACGAGACGCTCCACTTCGCGGCGGATGTCCTGGTAGACGGGCAGGGTCTCGCGGGTGGGCGGCGCGATCTGCACGAAGCGGACGCGGCGGCGGTGCTGCGGATACTGCTCCAGCAGCGCTTCGAAGGCGCGCAGGCGTTCGGGCAGGCCCTTGGTGTAGTCCAGCCGGTCGACGCCGATAATGGTCTTCATGTCGCCTTCCGGCGCCTCGGGAAGGAGGCTCGGCTGATCGTCGCCTTGCGCGGCGAGATTGGCGAAGCCTTCCACGTCGATGCCGATGGGGAAGACGGCGGCGTGGGTGGTCTGACCCTGGGCGGTCAGCAGATCGCCGGTCAGCTCCTCGCCATTCATGAAGCCGCAGACGTAGCGGGCGAAGTTCTCCCGGTCCGACTGGGTCTGGAAGCCGACCACGTCGAAGCGCATGAGGGCGTCGCCAAGGCGCTTCTGATGGGGTACGGCGGCGAAGATCTCGGGCGAGGGGAATGGCGTGTGCAGGAAGAAGCCGATGCGGGAGGTGCAGCCGCGGCGCTTCAGCTCCTCGGCGAGCGGGATCAGGTGATAGTCGTGCACCCAAATCATGTCGCCGGGCTCGAGCATCGGCATGAGGTTATCGGCAAAGCGGGCGTTCACCTCGAAATAGATGTTCGCGTGCTCTTCATTGCAGAGGGCGAGATCGAGACGGTAGTGAAGGCTCGGCCACAGGCAGCGATTGGCGTAGCCGAGATAATAACCTTCGGCCTCTTCGGGCGTCAGATCGATGGTCGCGACGGTGAGGTCGCCCTTGGTCTCGACCTTGGGCATGGTGTCCTTGGCGTCGACGGATGTCTCTCCACTCCAGCCGAACCAGAGGCCGCGGGACGCGCGCAGCGCATCGCCGAGGGCGACGGCTAGGCCGCCCGTCTGGGCTTTCGCATTGAGGTTGGCAACCCGGTTTGAGACGACGACAAGTCGCTTGTTGTCCCTCTCTGCCCCATCGGTCGGCTCTTCTTCTCCGACCGTGTTGGCGGGTGCCTTTTGATTATCCGGCATACCCAACTTGACGCTGGTCACGTTCGTGTCCAAGGAATCACCCCCACCATTAGCTGACGCGCCGGAGGGCGCTGATCCTTTAACTCTTCTATGGCCCAAAAGTTTCACATTCGCGTTACGGCATCGAACCTAAATGCCATGCGAATTCCGTGCAAAAACCGCACCATTCACAGGCCGTCTGAGTATCTCTTCGCAACTCGTTGGAATCTCGACGCGGGCCGCACCGAACGAGCAGAAGCATGGCGATAAAAACCGAAAACAGTTTACCGAGCGTGACGGAAGGTGCCGCTTTTTTCATCGATTTCGACGGCACGCTGGTCGATATCGCCGAGCGGCCGCATCTGGTGCATGTGGAGCCGCGGGTGCTCGACATGCTGCGCGGGCTGACCGCGCGCCTCGATGGTGCCGTGGCGATTCTGACGGGGCGTCCGCTCGCCACGGTGGACGATTTCCTGTCGCCGCTGACGCTTCCTGCCGGTGCCGAGCACGGTGCCGTGCGCCGCGACTCGCGAGGCAAAGTGCATCGGGATTTCGAAGGGCGTGAGAACCTCAAGGCGGTCGGCGAGACCCTGGAGCGCTTCGTGGCCCAGAACGACGGGCTCGAGCTGGAGCGGAAGGAAAGCTCCGTGGCGCTCCATTATCGGCGGCGCCCCGATCTGGCCGATGCCGCCAAGCGCGAGGTAGGCGCCGCGGTGGACGACGCGCCGGAGCTTCACGTGCTGGACGGCAAGATGGTGCTGGAGGTGAAGGTCGATGGGCTGGACAAGGGGCTAGCGCTCGAAGCCTTCATGTCGGAAGAGCCGTTCGCGGGGCGCGTGCCTGTCATGATCGGCGACGACGTGACGGATGAATACGCTTTCGCCGCGGCCAACAAGGCGGGCGGCATTTCGATCAAGATCGGGGAGGGCGACACGCTCGCCCAGTACCGCGCGGAGCGGGCCGACTTCATCGATTGGGTGGAAGGCTTCGCGAAGGCTTCGCGCTGAGGCTTATGCCGCCTTCTTCGCCCCGGCGCTCTCGGCGGCGAAGCGCAGATCGGCGACGAACTGGCGGAACTGCTTCTTCTTGTCGGCTTCGTCTCTCAGCCGCAGCAGATAGGACGGGTGGACCGTCACCAGGGCGTTGATGCCATCGACGAGGTCGATCAGCTCGCCCCGGGTCTTGCTGATGGTCACCGTCTTGCGAAGCACGGCGCGGGCGGCGGTCGCGCCCATGGCCACCACGATGCGCGGATGCACAATGGCGAGCTCCCGGTCGAACCACCAGCGGCAGGCCTCGATCTCGCCGGTATCCGGCTTCTTATGAATGCGGCGCTTGCCGCGCGGCTCGTTCTTGAAATGCTTCACGGCGTTGGTGACGTAGAGCTCGTCACGGGGGATCTCGGCTTCCGATAACGCGCGGTCCAGCACCTTGCCGGCGGGTCCGACGAAGGGGTGGCCGGCGAGGTCCTCCTGGTCGCCCGGCTGCTCCCCGACCAGCATGATGGAGGCCTCGGCCGGTCCTTCGCCGAAGACCGTCTGGGTGGCGTTCTTGTAGAGATCGCAGCGGGTACAATCCGCCGCGTCCTTGCGCAGCGCCTTCAGCGCGCGGTCCGGATCGTTGATCCGCTCCTCACCGCCGAACAGCGGCAGCTCAGCTTCCGACCATCTCTCCGCCATTGGGATGCATCACCTGTCCGGTCATGTAGGAGGAATCCTCGCAGGCGAGGAAGAGGTAGCAGGGCGCCACTTCGTTGGGCTGACCCGGGCGTCCTAGCGGCACGTGCTTGCCGAAGCTCTTCACCTTGTCTTCGGGGAAGCTCGCCGGGATCAGCGGCGTCCAGATAGGACCCGGAGCCACGGCGTTCACGCGGATGCCGTCTTCAGCGATCTGCTGGGACAGGGCCCTGGTGAAGGACACGATGGCACCCTTGGTCGCCGAATAGTCGACCAGCAGTACCTGGCCTCGATAGGCGGTCACCGATGTCGTGTTGACGATGCAGTCACCCTTCTTCAGATGGGGCAGGGCGGCCTGGGCCATGAAGAAATAGCCGAACAGATTGGTGGCGAAGGTGCGCTTCAGCTGCTCCTCGTCGATGTCCTCCGCCTCGGTCTCCACATGCTGCTCGGCGGCGTTGTTGATGAGGATGTCGATGCCGCCGAGACAGTCGATCGTCTCTTTCACCGCCTTCTCGCAGAATGCCTTGCTCGCCACGTCGCCCTTGATGAGGTGGCAGCGTCCGCCTTCCTCCTCGACCATCGCTTCCGTGGTCTTGGCGTCCTTGTCTTCCTCCAAGTAGACGATGGCGAGATCGGCGCCTTCCCGGGCGAAGAGGACGCTGACGGCGCGGCCGATGCCGCTATCGCCGCCGGTCACCAGCACCCGCTTGCCTTTCAGGCGGCCGGAGCCGGGAAAGCGCGGTTCGTAATCGGGCTCCGGCGACATCTTGTGTTCGCGGCCGGGCTGCTTCTCCTGAGGTGTGTCTACGTCCTGATCGTCCAGCATGGTGGGGCCTCCATCGGTGTGTCTGCGTGCAACGACCGGGGATGGCGGGAGTTCCGAAGAGTGTGACGGTTGGGAAGAAGATGCAGGCATGCGATTGAAGCCGCCCGGCCTGCAGTTCTGTTTTTCCGGGCATTTCTTACAAATAGCGCGGCCAGTGTTTATATAAGGCGAGATTGTGACGGCCTGCCGCGGCAGGTGTAGCGAGCGAGTGCTTGGAGAGATCTTGCGCAGACTGACGGACATGCTGAACGAGCTGCCGAAAGGCGAAAGCACCGACCTCGTCGTTTCCGACGACGACAAGGCGGACGCTGACGCGCGCGCGGAGCCTCGCATCCAGGATCATCGCATCCAGGTGCCGGATCGCCGGCCGGCCGATGATGTGGTGGAGGAGAAGGCCGTCCCGGCCAAGCGGCGGCCGACCCGGCTGAAGCGGAGGAAGCGTCGCGGCAAGACGGTGATCATCCGGGAGAGCGCGGTGGCGGCGTTCGTCCGCCCCATCGCCGTGGCGCTGTCGCTGATGCTGATCGCCTACGGGCTGATGTCCATCGGCGTCACGTTCTGGCGGAGCTGGGAGCGGCACCAGGAATTCAACCAGGCCGTCCATAAGGACGAGTCGATCCTCGATATCTTCTTCCCCGATACGAGCATCCCGGCGGATGCGGTGGACCTCGTCTACAAGGATGTGGATGGGACGCTGCACCGGCTCGTGGCGAGCAAGTCCAAGACGGACGAGTTCGTGAACGAGACGCTGATGATGCTCGACGCCGAGCGGGAGCAGATCAAGCGGGCGGCTCATGCCGACATCGACCGCGCCTTCGACCAGGCCTTCGCCGACCGCGAGCAGGCGATCGATTCCTATGCCGACTGGTTCTTCGAGTGGAAGCGCTCCTACGTGGTGATGAAGGAGACGGTCTCCTCCGCTGTGACGCGCTTCTTCGAGGCGGGCAAGTACGAGAGCCTGAACGAGGCGATCGAGGCGGATGTGCAGGAGTACTTCCTGGACAATTACACCGATCAGGTGCTGAAGCCGGAGATCCGCGACGAGACGATCTCGGCAGGCGTCGAGGAGGCGGTGCGGGACGCCCATGAGAGCTATCGGCGGGTGATCGCCAATGGCGACATGCGGCTGCAGCTCTTCCTGGCGCAGAATTCCGAGCAGCTGAAGGAGATCCCGCCGTCTCAGAAGATGACGGATATCCGCCTCGACTGGGACGCGCAGAAGTGGAAGGCGCCGACCTATCTGATGCAGGACAAGGCGTTCGAGGGCGTGGTCGGCATGGGGGCCATGGCGGCGGGCGGCACTATGGGCGCGCTGGCGCTGGGACCTGCGCTCAACCGGGTGATCGCCCAGAGTTTCGCGGGTCTTTCCAGCCGCTTCGCCACTGCGCTCGGCTCACGCATTGCTTTCGCGGAAGGCGGTGCGGTGGCGGGCACCTTCGTGCAGCCCATGGGCGGCCAGGTGATTGGCGCCGCCATCGGCCTCGCGGTCGGCGCGGTTGTCGACTATCTGTCGAACGAGGCCAACGAGGCCTTCAACCGGGAGAAGTTCGTCGAGGCAAACGAAGAGGCTCTCGACGTCACCATCGACACGTGGAAAGCCCGCGTGAAGGACAATGTCGATGCGGCCATCGACAGGTGGTTCGAGGATGCGCGGTCCAGCGTGGTGCTGTCGACGAGCTAACGGGCACTCCTCCACGAGAAATCCGCACGTCGCGCCCCAAAAAAGCCGATTCTCCATTAGAGTTCCCGTCCGAGAGGGACGGGAATGGAAGAAAATCTCACGAATCTGACCGAGATCGCCGTGGTGGCGCTCGTGGCCGTCGGGCTCGGGCTCTTCTTCGTGCGCCTGCGTCAGCCGCCGGTGGTTGGCTACATCATCGCCGGCATGCTGCTGGGGCCGACGGTGCTCGGCCTTGTGGCGCACGGAGAGGCGGTGCGGCTGCTGGCAGAACTCGGCGTGCTGCTGCTGATGTTTCTGATCGGCATGGAGCTGTCGATCCGCGCCTTCGTCACGGTGCTGCGCCCGGCGGTGATCGTCGCCGCCTTGCAGATCGTAGCGGGCCTCGGCATCGCCTTCCTGTTCGGCAGCATCGCCGGCTGGAGCATCGAGGCATCGCTCCTGATCGGGTTCGCGGTGGCCGTCTCCTCCACGGCGCTCGCCATCAAGATGCTGGAGGAGATCGGCGAGCTGCGCGCCGATACCGGACGGATCACCGTCGGCGTGCTGATCGCCCAGGACATCGCGATCGTGCCGATCCTTCTCTTCGCCAACTCCCTCGGGGGGCCGGAAGGGGTCGGCTACGGCATCATCTTCACCCTGGCGCTCGCCGTCGGCGGCCTTTTCCTCCTGATCTGGGCGCTGAATAAGCCAGGCCGGGTGCCGTTTCCCTTCGCCGATCGCATTCAAGGCCGGATCGATCTCCTGACGCTCGCCATGTTCACCGCCTGCTTCACAGGCGCGGCGGTCACCGGCGTAATCGGGCTGTCGCCGGTCTATGGCGCCTTCGTCGCCGGGCTGGTGGTGGGGAAGACCGCGCTCCGATCGGAAGCCATCCATGCGACGGAGCCGGTGCAAAGCCTGCTGATGGTGATCTTCTTCCTCTCCATCGGCCTCCTGATGGACATGAACTACATCATGGAAAATTTCGGCCTGGTGTTCTCCTTCGTGCTCGGCGTCATCCTGATCAAGAGCATCCTGAACGTCGTGTTCCTGCGGGTTGCGGGGGAGCCCTGGGAGGTCGCCTTTCCGGCCGGGCTGGTGATGGCCCAGGTGGGCGAGTTCTCCTTCGTGCTCGCAAGCATCGGCCTTTCCAACCGGATCATGGATGGCGCGCTCTATCAGCTGACCATCTCCGTGATCGCCATCTCGCTCCTGATCAGCCCGCTCTGGCTGGTCTCGGTGCGGCGCTTCCATATCGTGGCGTCGCGCGGCGTTTCGAGTTTCAAGGATGCACTGGCGGAGGTCTATGAGGGCGAAATCGCCGGTATGGAGAAGGGCGCGGCCGCAGTCTCCCGCGCCGCGCAGCATCCGAAGCGCTGGGCGCTCGCCGCCAAGGTGGCGGTGGACCGCCGGCGTGCCCGCAAGCAGAAGAGCGAGCCGCCGCAGATTACGTTCTCTCGCGAAGAGGCGGAAGAGGGTGCGGAGCCCCCGCATGGCCTCAACACAGCCCCGGAGGACCGGCAGCAGCCGGGCGAGGCCGGGCGGCGCGAACCGCCGAAATGGCCATTTTAACGAAGGCTTAAGGTCTCTCGGCGCGCCGCGCCTTACATGGTATAGGAAGGATGCGGGCTCATCGCGGCCCTACGCATGGCAGCCTTTGCCGGAAGGCAGCTCGGACGCTTGAGGCAATTCGGACGCTTAAGGCAAGACGGGGAATGGACGAAAAGGTCAAAGCGATTGCGCGGCCAGCCGCCAGCCGCTCACTGCGGGAGGCGATCGGTCAGGCGCGGATCGAGGAGGCGGAACGCATCGGCGAATCCGCCGACTGGCGCGACAGCGAAATTGCTCGCCTGGAGATCCTGAAGGCGGAGCTGGAAGACGTGTTCGCGCAAGTTCCCCAGAGCGACGACCGGTTCGAGCTGGTGCTGGTGCCGAGCCGGCCTGCGCGGCTCTGGATCGACCTCTTCACCTATGCCGTCGTGGGCGAGGGCGGCGGCGACTACCTGCTGGTGCGCAGCAGCGACGCCGGACGGCGGACGCTGTTCTCGTCCGCCAGCGCCTCTGCGATGGCCGATCGCGTGACCCGCTATATCGCCCACGAGATCGTGCGGCGGGAGCGCCAGGAGGCGGCCCTCCTGGAGCCGATCGTGCGTCCCGATTATGTGGAAGAGCCGGAGGAGCCGAGCTCGTGTACGGGGCTGATCGTCGCGGCGTTCCTGGTGGGCATCCTCGCGGGCGCCGGCGGTCTGCTCGCCGCCGTGTGGCTCAGCATTCCCTAGCTTCCTGCGGGCTTAGCGCAGGATCAGGCTTCGCGACTCCCAGGTCTTGCCGTCCTCATCCACCGTCCACGCCGCCATCTGGCAATGCCAGCCATTCTCGGCGCGGCTGATGCAGTACTCGTTATAGCCCGCGGCGGGCTCGCCATCCTCCATGGCCTCGGAGGCCGACGGCACACCCACCACGGAGCAGAGGCCGGAGGCGGTCTTCAGCTGCTCGACGGAGGGCTCGTGGTTGTGGCCGTGCAGCACGAGCTCGGCGCCGCAATCGACGAGAATCTTCTTGATCTTGTCCCGGTCGCGCAAGGCGCGCCGCCAGGGCGCCAGGCCGGGAATCGGCGGATGATGGATGAGCACGACCCGGAACAGGTCGAGCTTGCCGATCTCCGTCAGGGCCTCGGCGAAGGACTTGCGCTGGGTGGAGCCGATGCGGCCGGCCGCGAGAAACGGCATGGTCGGGATCGCCGATGACAGCGCGATGAGCGCCACGTCACCATAGCGCCGGACGAAGGGAAAGCCCCGGGGCGGCGTCGGGAAAAGCGCCTCGCCTGCCGGGTTCGATTCCATGTAGCGCTCCCAGAGCCCGGTCGAGCGTTCCGGGTTGAGGCGCACATAGGCATCATGATTGCCGGGGATGGCGGTGACGTCGTCCGGCGAGCCGAGCTCCTCCAGCCATTCCGCGGCGCGTTTGAACTCTTCCGGGAGACCCAGATTCACGAGGTCGCCGGTGACTGCGATGTGGTCGGGCATGCGCCGGATCATGTCGTGGGTCAGCCGGTCGAGGATCTCGCGGCGATGGACGAGTTTGCGGCCCCGATGCCAGTTCACATAGCCGATGATCCGCTTGCTCAGCAGGTCGCGCCGCCGCGCGTGCGGGATCGGGCTGAGATGGATATCGGAGAGATGGGCGAGCTTGAACAAGAGGTGGGCTCGGTCTCCAGGGTGTGATAGGGCGAGCGCGGTCGAGCCAAGCTTTGGTAGCGTGCGAAGAGGTGAGGAGGCAAGCCTGCAGGACGGATCGGGACTTTTCCAGCTTCGCAACAAGATCATGCTTGCGGTGCTGCGGCGCTATTGGCGCGTGCAGCGGGGAATGACGCTGGGAGCGCAGGGCGCCGTCATCGATGGCGAGCGACGGGTGCTGCTCATCAAGCATACCTACCGGCCGGGCTGGTGCTTTCCGGGCGGCGGGGTGGAGCCAGGCGAGAGCTTCATAGACGCGCTGACCCGGGAGCTGCATGAGGAGGTCGGCGTGTCGCTCACCGCGGCTCCGGTGTTGCACGGCATCTTCACGAATTTCGCCGCGGTCAACCGGGACCATATTGCGCTCTTCGTTGTGCGGGGCTGGACCCGGGACGGGGAGTATCACCGGCCGCGGGAGATCGCCGAGTCCGGGTTCTTTGGGCTGGACGAGCTGCCGCCGGATATCGACGAGGGGACGGCGAACCGGCTGCGGGAGATCTTCGATGATGCGCCGGTGATGACTTCTTGGACGTAAAGAGGTCTGTCTAAAACCGGTCCCGGTCGTGGGGTCTGGTGAAGTCCAGCTCCGGGCCAAGGGGTACGATGCCTTGCGGGTTCAGCCAGGGATGGCTCGTATAGTAATGGTGCTTGATGTGGTCCATATGGACAGTCTCGGCGACGCCGGGCACCTGATAAAGCTCTCGCAAGTAGTTGGAAAGATTGGGATAGTCCTCGATGTGCCGCAGGTTGCACTTGAAGTGCACGTAGTAGACGGCATCGAAGCGCACGAGGGTCACGAAGAGCCGCCAGTCGGCTTCGGTGAGCGTGCTGCCCACGAGGTAGCGCTGCTTGCTTAGCCGCTCTTCAAGCTCGTCGAGCGTTTCGAACAAAGCGCGGAAGGCGCGCTCGTAAGGCTCCTGACGGCTGGCAAAGCCGGTGCGGTAAACGCCGTTATTCACCTTGTGATAGATGGGCTCGTTGATCGCATCGATCTCGGCTTCGAGCTCCGGCGGGCAGAAATCCGGCCCCTCGGCGCCGGTCTGATCGAAGGCCGAGTTCAGCATCCGGATGATGTCGGCGGATTCGTTGCTGACGATGGTTTCGCGCTCCTTGTCCCAGAGCACGGGTGTGGTGACCCGGCCGGTGAAGTCCGGAACGGCCTTGGTGTAGACCTCGCGGAGCATGGAGAGACCGTTGGTCCGGTCACCGGTAGCGCCGTCGAACGACTCGTCGAAGGTCCAGCCTTCCTCGCCCATATAGGGGTGGACGACATCCAGGGAGATGATGTCTTCCAGCCCTTTGAGCTTCCGGAAGATGATGGTGCGGTGGGCCCAGGGGCAGGCGTAGGAAACGTAGAGGTGATAACGGCCGCGCTGGGCCGGGAAGCCGTCTTCGCCGGTCGGGCCGGCCGATCCGTCAGGGGTGATCCAATTCCGCAAGGTGGTCGGCTCGCGCTCGAAAGCGCCACCCTTGGATTCGGTGTCGTAGCCCTTCTTGTGCCACTCACCGTCGATCAGCAGGCCCATGATAAATCCTCAGGAAATCCTCGACCGCTACTCAAGCTCCAGCTCTTCCTCGTCGTCCTCGGCGAGCTTCTTGGCGATCTTCGCCACGTGGTGGCCCTGGAAGCTCGCCAGGTTCAGCTCCTTCTGGGACGGCATCCGCGAGCCGTCGGGCGCGGCGATGGTGCTGGCGCCATAGGGCGAGCCGCCGCGCAGCTCGCTGATATCGGCGAGATCGGGGGCGGAGAAGGGGAGGCCCACGATGACCATGCCGTGATGCAGCAGAGTGGAGTGGAAGGAGGTGATGGTGGTCTCGTTGCCGCCGCCGGTGCTGGTGGAGGTGAAGACGCTGCCGACCTTGCCGATCAGCGCACCTTCGACCCAGAGAGGGCCAGTCTGGTCCAGGAAGTTGCGCATCTGGGAGCTCATATTGCCGAAGCGGGTCGGCGTGCCGAAGACGATGCCGTCATACTCGGCGAGCTCGTCGGGCGTGGCGATCTCGGCGGGCTGCTCCACCTTCATGCCGGCCTCGCGCATGATGTCTTCAGGCATGAGCTCCGGCACGCGCTTGATGGTCACCTGGACGTCATCGACGGCGCGCGCGCCATGGGCGACGGCGTAGGCCAACGTCTCTATGTGCCCGTAAGCACTGTGATAAAGGACAAGCAGTTTGGTGGTGGCCATGAATTTTCCCCGCGTGGAGACGGTCTTGCCGCGCTGTAGATCCGCCTCCTTAAATTTCACTTTATACGATACGCGTTCAGTATCCGATTATGGTGTTAAGGAGAAACACTGTCTGTGGTCTATGGGGCAAACGGCCCTGGACCAGTCTCGTTCCCCATGATAAAGGCACCGCCATCATGAGAAGCGTGTTCGACACAGCATCGATTTCGCGACGACGAGGCCGGGCGACCCTGATCGCCATTCCGGCTCCTCGGCGCTAACGCGCGCGCTCATTCCTCACTAGCACGATCGAAGAGGCTGGCGTCGCAAAGCGGGAGCCCTCCGCTTTACTCCGAACGCACGGTGCGACCCATGTCTCAGAACGCCTCTTCCGAATACCCATCGCCTCAGGCCGCGACTCCGCAGGACACGGCTCTAGAGGACGGCTTCACGATAACGCCGGAGCAATCGGCGGACGCGCCCGCGCTGTCGCGGCTTTCCGCCATCGCCTTCGGGCCGGGACGGTTCACACGGACGGCATACCGCATTCGCGAGGGGGTGCCGCCGGTGGGCAAGCTCTGCCTGACCGGGCGGCTGGAGGGGAGGCTTATCGCCGGCATCCGCTTCACAGCCATCACGATCGGCGGGGAAAACAGCGCGTTGCTGCTCGGGCCGCTCGTCGTGGAGCCGGAGTATAACGGCAAGGGTTTCGGCAGGGCGCTGATGCAGGAAGGCTTGGCGCGGGCCAAGGCGGCCGGCTTCAAGCTGGTGATCCTCGTCGGCGATCTTCCCTATTACCGGCGCTTCGGCTTCGTCTCCGTTCCGGTCGGTCAGATCGTGCTGCCCGGGCCGGTCGACCCGAACCGGCTCCTGGCCTGCGAATTGACAGAAGGCGCGCTCGCATCGGCAAAGGGGCTGGTGCTCGGCGAACCCGCCGACGGCATCGCCCTCTCGACTTCGCTTTAGCGCGCCGTCTTTCCGCTAGCGGCCTTCGCGGTACCAGGCGAGGGCCATCAGTCCGAGCAGCAGGGCAAGCGCGATATAGCCGTTGAAGAGCGGGTAGAGGCTCGCGCCCTTGACCCGGTAGGCCTCGCGGCGATGCAGGCCGAGCCAATCGTCGCCATGCATCATCTGTCCCGATCCGAGCATCACGATACGCGGCATCTCTCCGGCTTCGCCGTCCTCGCGGCCGAGCCAATAGCTGCCGCCGCCCGTCTCCTGAAGGATGGGATCCAGGACCTCGTCGGTGGCGGTCACGGCGGCCAGCTCTCGCGTGTTCGCGTTGCCGACGGTGACGACGCTGGCGAGCTCGCCAGACGAGACCTGATAAATGCCCTGATCCGACACATTGACCTGGGCGCGCCACACGCCGGGCTCGCTCTTCTCCAGCGTGACCTCGCGGGTGTCGCCGGTCGGGCCGGAGAGGGTGACGGGCGCCACCTCGTCCTCGACGGTCTGGCGCTCGATGGTGATGGTCTGCCCGCGGCTGGACGCGTGGAGCTGCTCCTCCTCCAGCTCGGGCTCCTTCATCAGCCAATGGGCGAGACGGCGCAGCAGATCGTTGTAGGGGCCGCCGCCCTCATAGCCGCGCGCCCAGAGCCAGGCCTGGTCGGAGAGGAGGAGGGCCACCCGGCCCTTGCCGCGATCTGCTAGCACCAGCAGCGGATTTCCGTCGGCGCCTTCCATGACGATCTCAGCCTCGGTCGGCTGGGCCTCGACATTCCGGAACCAGGAGCCCCAGCGCGGCTTCTCTCCGCCGCCGGGGAGATCGCGGGTGACGGGATGGCGCTCGCCGAGATCGGTGGATTTCGGCTTGAAGGGAGCGTTGATCACCCGGCCGGTCGGCTCGGCGGGAAGCACGTAGGAGAGGGGCGTGCGGAACAGGCTCAGGGGCGAGGCATAGTCCTCGCCGGCAGCGACCAGGACGGCGCCGCCGTCCAAGACGTAGCGGGAGACATTGTCGAGATAGGCGAGGGGGAGCACGCCCCTGCGCTGATAGCGGTCGAAGATGATGAGGTCGAATTCCTCCAGCTTCTCCTGGAAGAGCTCCCGGGTCGGGAAGGCGATCAGGGAGAGCTGATTGATGGGCGTGCCGTCCTGCTTCTCCGGCGGGCGCAGGATTGTGAAATGTACGAGGTCGACCGAGGCGTCCGACTTCAGCATGTTCCGCCAGGTGCGCTCGCCCGCATAGGGCTCACCGGACACTAGCAGCACGCGCAGGTTCTCGCGGACGCCTTCGATGGTGAGCACGGTGCGGTTGTTGAGGCCGGTGAGTTCGTCAGGATCCACCTCGGCGGCGATCTCGACGATATTGGCGCCGGCGTGATCAATCATGACGGGGATCGAGACCTTCTGGCCGGGCGTCACGGTCTCCGTGGTCGGCTCCTCGCCCTGGCGCTTGATGGTCAGGGCGATGGGCTTGGCGGGCCGGCCGCCGGTCTCCTCCACCTCCAGCTCAACGGTCTGGCTTTCGCCGACGAGCCCGAAGCGCGGCGCGGCGAGCAGCTTCAGGCGCCGGTCGAACTCATCCTTCTTGCCGGGAATGAGTGTGTGGACCGGCACTTCGGGATCGAGCTCGGCGGCAGCATTCTCGGCGCTCTTCGGTGCATCGTGGATCTGCCCGTCGGTGATCATCACGACGCCGGCGAGCCGCTCCGGCGGCGTGTCGGCGAGCCCTTGCGCGAGATCGGTGAAGAGGAAGGTGCCGTCGCGGTCAGGGTTGTCGGCGGCGGAGGAGGAATGGATCACCCGCAGGTCGAGATTGGGCAGCTCGCGAAGACGCTTCTCCAGCTCCTGCTGCAGCTCGGCGGTCCGGGACGTCCGTCCGGCCACGCCCTGGCTTTGGCTGTCGTCGACCACGACGGCGACGACATCGTCCAGGGGCTCGCGCTCCTCCTTCTTGAAGTGGGGATTGGCGAGGGCCAGGAGCAGCAGGGCATAGGCAGTGCCGCGCAGCAGCGCGCCGCGGCGGGAGCGCCAGAGCAGGATCAGGAGCAGCAGCGCGCCAAGCGCGGCAAATCCGCCGAGGACGGGCCATGGCACGAGGGGAAGGAATTCGATCGACCAGGACATTGCGTTCATGGCTATTGCCCCAGCCGTTCGAGAAGCGCCGGCACGTGGACCTGGTCGGCTTTATAGTTTCCGGTCAGTGCGTACATCACGATGTTCACGCCGGCGCGGAAGGCCATCTCGCGCTGCACCTCGCCGCCGGGCACGACGGGATAGAGCGGACGGTTCTGCTCATCCAGCGCCCAGGCGGAGGCGAAGTCGTTGGAGCTGATGACGAGAGAGCTGACGCCGTCGGTCTGGGAGCGGACGGCGCGCTCGGCATCGTTCTGCGGCGCAGCCTCCACCCACAGGGTTCCGCCGTCCCAGCGGCCGGGGAAGCTGTCCATCAGATAGAACGCCTTGGTCAGGACGTGCTCCGCCGGCACCGGCTCGAGCGGCGGGATGTCTAGCTTGCCGATCACGCGTTCCAGGGCCGAGCCGCGTAGGCGCGAGCCCGCGTTCTCCTGCTTGGTGTCGAAGATGATCATGCCGCCCTGCTTCATATAGGCGTCGACCTTGGCGAGGGTGGCGTCGGAAAGCGGGGCGGCGTCGTCCTTCACCGGCCAGTAGAGAACAGGGAAGAAGGCGAGGTCGTCCTTGTCGATGTCGACGCCGACCGGCTCACCGGGCTCCAGCGCGGTTCGGGCGGTCAGGACGCGCGAGAGACCTGCCAGTCCCTGACGGCTCGTTTCGTCGATGGCGGGATCGCCGGTCTCCACATAGGCGAGATGGGTGGCCAGGGAGGAGTCGAGACCGAACATCTCCTCCGGTGTGACGTCCTCCGCCGTGATCTGGCTGGAGGGCTCGTCTTCGGCAGGCAAATTGCCGAAGGGCGGCGCCTGAAGGTACTGGTTCTGGGCGTGCACGTCCGTGGCGCTGCCCCCGAGCATCGCCATCCCGAGGAGGATCATGGCGGCCTTCGCGGCGCCTCTCGTGGCGGAACGGCCCGAACTGTGATGTCGGCGCCGTCCGCCGAAACGCATACCGCCGCTCAGAATGAGCATGGCAATAATGTCGATCACGAATAGGGCGAGGGCTGCGAGGTAGAGCCACTTCTCAAGGGCCATGGGCGGGCGGAGGGTATAGCCGCCGATGGTCGCCGCCTGGCCGGCCGCGCCGCTGAGATCGCCCAAGGGCACGAGGCGCGCATTGGCGCCGCCGATATTGAGGGCGCGGGTGGCGCGGTCACGGCCATAGAAGCCCGGCGGGTGTTCCGGCGAGGGAGTGATGGAATCGACTTCGCTCGCGGGGATCGGGGCTGCTTCCGGCGGGGCCGGAACGAGCTGGCCGAAACCGTCCAAGGTCTGCACGGGGGCGAGGGCGGCCTGATTGATCGCACCGGCCTCGTCCTCCGCACCAGCCGCGACGGTGCTCGCCTCGCCGGTCTCGCCGACCTCCACCTTGGTCGGCGCCATGGCGACCACCCGGCGGAGCATCTGGACGAAGAGGCCAGAGAGGGGGAGGTTGGACCAGTCGGAGTTGGCGGTGATGTGGAACAGGACCACCCAGCCGTCGCCCTGGCGGGAAGCGGTGACCAGCGGCGTGCCGTCAGCGAGTCGTGCCCAGACCTGGGAGTCCGTCGAGACGGTGGGATCGGCGAGCACTTGGCGTTTCACGTCGACATCTTCAGGGATCTCGAGACCGCGGAATGGGCTTTCGTCGTCGAAGGCGGCAAGCGGCTGAGGATCGCTCCAGGACATGGAGCCGCCGAGGGAGCGGCCGCCGCGGCGGAGCACCACCGGCAGCAGCTCGTCGCCGCCTTGCTCCATGCGCGGACCGGCGAAACGAACCAGCACACCGCCGGCATCGAGCCATTTCTCCAGGTCCTCCTGGGTGGCCGGCAGGAGCTTTCCGATATCGGCCAGCACCATGGTAGAGACGTTCTGATCCATCAGCTCTTCCACGGCGAGGGCGACGTTGGCCTCGCGCGGGGTGACCACGTCGGCGTAGGGCGAAAGCGCGCGCTGGACGTAGTAGAGCGGCGATAGGAGCGGCTGGGCGGCCTCGCGGGATTCGCCGGAGATGATGCCGACCCGATGCCACTGGGAGCGGCCGTCGAGAAGCTGCACCGCACCGGCGGAGTTTTCGCCGCGGATCTGCAGGCGGGCGATCTGGTTGCGGATCTCCAAGGGCAGATCGAACTCGACCTCCGCCTCGCGCTTCCCTTCAGGGATGCGGAAGGCCATCTCGCCGAGGGGCTCGGCGCGGGCGGTCATGGCCTGCACGGTGCCGGAGCGCGGCCCTTCGGCGGCGCTGGTGATCTTGGCTTGCAAGGCGGTCGCATCGCCGGTGCTCTGGCCCAGCAGGAGCGGCGCATCTTCCCTGCCGGGATTCATGATGCGCAAGGAGCCGGTATCGCCGGCGAGCTGGGCGAGGGATTCGGCGAAGGCTTCGCTCTCCCCGTAGTCGATACCGTCCGACAGCCACAGGACGTTGAAATGGGTGTCGCCGCCGAGCTCGGCCTGCAGCTTTTCGGCGAGCGCCGCCCGGTCCGGCGCGTAGGGCTTGGGCGCAAGACCGGCGGCGCGTTCGCGGGCGCGGCCTGCATCGTCCGGCTCGCTCAGTGTGGAGCCTTGAGCCGTCGGTGCGACGACGACCGGGCGTCCGTCACGGCTGGCCTGATCGATGGCTGCGGTGATGGCTTCGCGGCGTTCATCCCAATGGCTGGCGCTGGCCCAGCCATTGTCGACCACGAGGAGCAGCGGCCCTTCGCCGGCAACGGTCTCCGATTCCGGGTTCAACACGGGCTGCGAGAGGGCGAGCACGATCAGCGCGGCGAGCAGCATGCGCAGCAGGGTCAGCCACCAAGGGCTATGAGCCGGCGTCTCCTCGGTGCTCTGGAGATCCTTCAGCAGCCGGGTCGGGGGAAAGTTGATGCGCTGGGGGCTCGGCGGGGTGAGCCGCAGCAGCCACCAGATGGCGGGCAGCGCGGCGAGACCCAGCAGGATCCAGGGCTGCAAAATTCCGATGGAGCCGAGCGTCATCATGCCGGCTGTCCGTTTCCGGCGCGCGAACCGCCGGGTTTGCGGAACTGATAATCCTGCTCCATGCCGGCAAGCCGGTTATGGATCGCAAGCAGCGCTTCGCCTGCCGGGCGGTCCGTGTGGTGCAGGAAGAGCGACCAGCCGAGACGGCGGGCGAGCTGAGACAGCCCGTCACGATGATCCTGCAGGCGCTCCGCATAAGCCTGGCGCAAGGTCTCGGCGCGGCCCGCGATAACGCGATCGCCGCCTTCGGAGTCGGTGAACTCGGTACGCCCCTCGTAGGGAAGCGTTTCTTCCGCCGGATCGAAGACCTGCACCATGTGGCCGCGCACGCCCTGAGCGGCGATGCTCTCCACGGCCTGCGCCGTTTCGGCGACAGGTTCGAGGAAGTCGCTCACCAGGATGCATTCGGAGAAGCGGTTGAGGGGCGCGGTCGGCGGCTGGCTGCCGCCGCGCTGAGATTCGCGGACCAGGATCTCGGCGAGACGGCGCGTCGCGTGGCGGCCGGTCATGGGAGCGTGGCCGAGAAAGCCGACGCGCTCGCCGGCGCGGATCAGAAGCTCGCAGAGGGCCAGCGCCAGGACGGCGGCGCGGCTGTCCTTGTAGGTGTTCGAGAGCGAGGAGCGGAACTGCATGGAGGGAGAGAGATCGGTCCAGAGCCAGACCGTGTGGGCCGCCTCCCATTCGCGCTCGCGAACATAGAGATGGTCGGAGCTCGCCGAGCGGCGCCAGTCGATACCGGAGAGGGAGTCGTTCTCGTCGAAATAGCGGAACTGCCAGAAGGTCTCGCCGGGACCGGCGCGGCGGCGGCCGTGGGTGCCGTATGTGACCGTGTGGGCGACCCGCTGGGCCTCCAGGAGGAGCGCAGGCATGCGGTCGGCGAGGCTATGCGCCTCGGTCACCTCCGGCGGTAGCGTGTGGGCCATTTGCT